>Ga0181612_166397_pt1 | contig 11818 bp, 4 predicted proteins | sample HoacroProtozoa21_FD_119630 | JGI IMG/M metagenome (GOLD analysis project Ga0181612, IMG submission 119630) | Hoatzin crop microbial communities from Cojedes, Venezuel. Combined Assembly of Gp0051906, Gp0051904, Gp0051908 | reverse complement strand
GGACCTGGTATCCCTGAGGGCCAGTCATAGCACAGAAGACTGAAGCAAAGAAGGCATTCTTTAGCTCTGCCTTCTCCGCATCCTCCGTCACCAGGATACCCGCCTCATTCATCACTGGGTGTCGCTGGATCCTGGGGCTTGTATACGGTAATCAAGAATAGGGAGAAAGGAATACAGCCCCCTCTTCCCCCTAAACCGAGGGGTTCATTTCTCAGCTCAGTAGGAAACTACCTGAGTCTGAAACTTGCTGTCTATCATTCATCTCAGAAACCTCCCAAAGAAAAAAATTAAATCAGAGACTCTCTGAGTGATTAGCATGAAGTCTGCAGGTATCTGCCTGCTTGGGGGACCCTAATGTGAGCTCACTGTCTTGCACCCCAAACTAAGCAATGCCACTGTCATATCAGTGAAGAAGAAATTTCTGCAGCACCATGGAGGGTTTTTCTGGCAGTTGGTGAACACCCTTTGTAAGACTATTGATTTTTCTTCTGTTTCTTTAGCTGGGATATCCCTTGTTTCCAACTCAAACTTGCTATTCAAAATCCTTCTTCCAGCAAAGGATTGAGAAGAGCTCTGCTCACCCCTTTTCACTCAGAGTTATGATCTCTTGGAGGGCCAGGGTCCAATCGGGTATTATGGTTGGGAGCTCTTCCTCCATCCCTTCTTACTGTGGATCAGATCTTAAAGAAATACTTGCTGTCTGCTGCAGTTCAGATCTCTTTGTTGAGCTGCTGAAAATCACAGTTAAGGGTCTATGCTTCTTATCTGATTCCCTCATCTGATGCATTTCTTATATGTATGCTACCTCCAGGAGATATTTGTGCAAGCAAATTAAGCATCCTCACTATGCTAGAAAAACATTGCATCTACGAATGGAGAGCATTGTCACATTCTAAGTCCCTTCAACACACATGAAAAATAAAACTCATTTTGTGAGGGAGAATAAGGAATGACAATTCGTTCTCTTGAATGAACGCTGTCTGGGAAGAATTTGTCTGACAGAAATTTAATTTTCCAGACCTCTTTGGCGGGATTTTTTTCCAGACAACTCTTCTTTCCTTGTGAGCAGAAAATAGTTTCATGCTCAAAACGTGCCAGACTGACTATACAAAACGGGGAAACCCTCTTCTAATCCCATAGTATTTGTAGACTAAATCGTGTTAGATTTAACAGGATTGACAGTGACAGATTTTCCATGGTTCCTGTCATTTTTTGACAGTGTAAATGCCATTGACTTAATGATATTCCAGAAGAAATCATTTCCCCAGAGAGGCCCTGTTCTCATTTTCTGTATCAAGAGATGAATGACAGAAAAGGAGTTAAAGTGCATGGTATTACTTTGATGCCTATGAATTGCAACCATCTCTGGGAGGTTTGGCACTGTTTTTTTCAGGCAAAAGGATTTTTAAACTGTTGCTATAGCCATCTAGAAAAATATCAGGCATATAAAGACATGCTTCCCGTGGAGAGCTAAACATTATCCAAGAAGATGACATAATATATGTTGAGGGAAGTGAAACATCAGGCTCCAGTGCTTCTGAGTTAAGATAACGGCATTGAATTTATTAAGGTTTCCTGATGTGTAATCTTTGTGCTGATGTCTCCTGTACCTGGTGACTCCGAGAGGGATTTCAAAGAGATGTGACTGGCCTTTCTCAGGGACAGAAGAGTTTGGTACTGGATTTTACCTCTGAGGTGCTACACTGCCGTGCCCTGGACTGACTCCCCATATATTAAAGGTTTGGCATAGCCCCGGTGAAATTCATCAGTGTTCAATGAAGTTTTGTTTACTTGCTTCAACAAAAAATATGACCCTTGGCATTTATAACAATCAATCTTCTCCCTAAATGCTATCTTATCTTTTTATACTCTATCTTCTGTGTTTTTATGGTATCTTCTTTCCTGTGTCCAGCTCTTGGACTGTAAACCGTTCAGAGCAGAGCAGTTTTTCCTATTTGTGTTGCATGCTGTGTCAGGCACATTTTGGTCAGCAAAGAAGCACTTCAGCTAGAAATAGCAAAGAGCAATCCCTCATGCTCCACAGTGTCATGCGGGATGGGAGTGGTGTCTGTGTACTGGTTCAGCTGGAGATAACCAGAAATCTGGGCTGTATGCAGCTGGCAAAGGAAAAATATGCTGATGCGAACACTGAGGACAGCTTCAAGAATTTGTGGATACGTTTATGGGAAATTTTGTTCTCAGGTACCTAAGTTTTTGGTCACAGGTAAGGCAGGGGACTGACCTTTTTAAAAAAATAGCTTTTCTGACCCCACTTAGATCCTGCTGTCTTCAGGCATTCATAGCAGACAAGATTCTCAGGAGAAACTGGGGGTGATGGATGTGTTTTGCACGTAAAACAACCCATTGGCAAGAGCAGCTGGGCTAGAAAATCCCCAATATCTTTTCCCTCTTTAATGCCACTAGTTCTCTCAGGGTGAATTCAAAGGCAGCTGTGCCGTATCTTGTACTGTTTGGGGAGGTGAGTGGGTTGCACTCACTCTGCAGTGAGTCATCCCCATCTTGTTTAACTGCAGCTTACCATTTTTCGTTTGTTTATGTGTGTGTTCCAGGCATACCTGAGTGATGATGCTTACTGCTCTGGAAACTTACTGCATCAAGTCTCCACAATTTACATCAAAGTTTTTCGGCAGTAAGGGTGGACACAGCAGGACACAGCATCAGTTATGCAGATATGATTTGCAGATCTAAAGAAGTTCTGATTTACCCATTTATCCACGCCCAAGTCGAACTAAGGTCCTCTGCTACCCTGCATACCAAGGATAACTATAAAATGTGAGACCGTAATCAACTCCAAAATGAAATCCAGTCCTCCAATTTGCTTACAAGTGAGAAAATAATATTTTTAAACAATGTACAGCTAACAAGGAGTCTCTTATTCAGCTAAGTCTTCATTTTAAGAAATTATCCACTTGTCAGGGAAAAAAACGAGACTTGTTCTAAATTTCAGTTGCTCAAATCCTATTGAAGCTGGTGGGGTTATACCAAGTGCTTAAAGCTAAACATCTATTCAAACTGCTTCCTGCTTGGGGATTTATTCAGGGCTTTCCTGAGCTGGGTCAAAAGTTTCCCAGATCAGATAGATCAGACTGTACATCAGAGCAACCAGTCAGGCCCAGACAACAGTCAAACAGCACATAAAGAGTTAGATATCAATAGTGGCTGTCTCCTATCTTCTCTCTGCTGACAGTGCATGCCACACTCCTAAACCACAGGCTGCAGAATGCACTCTGCAGGGGAGAGGGCTGACCTTTTACTCTTCAATGCAAGCAGGATGAAACCTGTTTTACCTTGAGGAGGAGTAATGGTATTTATACCTTCTCTGATAACCTTTTCCCCTCCCTACAGGGGCTGTCTTTGTCAAGGCTAAAGAGCTTGAGCCTTTGTTGAAGCAGTCCCCAGCAGGATGAGTTTCACAGCAAGGAAACCTCAGTGCCGCTCTCCACATTAATTTCCAGGGAATCTCTCCACAGCAGAGATCGTCGGGGGAGGGGGGGGGAGGGCAGTCAGGTTACCAAAACTCAGCATTGTGCATGCTCCACTCCACCTGTGTTTTTGTGCTGTTAAAGTCTTGGCCTATTCCTGGATAGCGAACAGGCCCTGTAATAGAAGCCAGTATTTACATGCATTTCTTTAACTGTGGCCACAAAGCAAGCACACTCCCTGTCAAGGACCAGCCTGTAAATATAGAATCATTATCACGGTACATCACAGTTTGCATCCTTAGATAATCTTGTGGCTTTACTGGAGCCACTCTGTCATTTGTACATAAAAGAGAACATTTCTCCCTTATACAATCTCTTTACTGTGTTTTCTGGGTGGAATTTTTTTGCTTAAACATAAGCAGACAATGTCATTTGAGAGGTCCCAGCATAGCTATGTGAGTGTGGCAAACGTGATACAGGATCTACAGGATTTGCAATGCATCTGTGCTTTTCTGGGCAGGCAAGTAAGGCTGGGCAATGTGCAGGTATTATGTCAGAAGAAGTGTTGCTCTTTCAAACTGTGGTTGTGGTTCCTGAGCTATGGTGCATCATATTACAGGTATTCGTATGTGTCCCGAGGCTTTTAACATTCATTGGGAGTTTAGTCACTTGAATCCAGGGGATGATGTAGCTCATCCTGACATAGACCGCTGAAACAAGTCAGATGAACGCCCTTCGAAAAAAAAACTATCTCTGACCTTCATCAGTAATGCAGCTCAGGGTTGACTAGTTCAGGTGTAGAAGCCTAGACCATACGTGTCTAAAGCTGGGTGACATAAATTTCACTGAAATTCAGGGTTTTATTGTCTCTTGCTGTTACTAGCTTAATAGAAAGCACACGTGGGACCCACTCATCTTAACCACAATCTAGACCTTTCTCCTTGGCAATGTTCTCATCTAGGAGTGTTTGGTGACAGCTAGCGATATCTCCTCCAGATGTACCCTGTTCTCTGGTTTTGGCCATGTAGTAGGTCACTTCAGACATTAAAATTGTGGACTGAATGGAAGCCTCCATGCTGAAAAGCTCCCAGACACTGTGTTCTTGAGGGTTTAATTCAGAGAGACAGCACAACCTGTGAACCAGGACCCTCAGTTCAAATCTGGTAGTGTTCTTCAGCTCAGCTGTTTCAGCAAGCTGACACTTCTCCTTTTAATGCTTTCAATTTGCTTAGATTTTAGGCTTATTTGTCCAATCCATAAAGCCCATAAATGCAATGGTTATACAAAGAAATACAATCTGAGCTGAAATTATTTGCTTGGACTGACTTCTGCTTTGAGTTGGGAAATAGGGAAACAGTTACCTGTGGGGTCCTTCAAAGGATGGTAGTCGGCTTGAAATCCACTTCTGCAAGCATGGTACTTTGATTTTGCTACGTGAATAAACATGATAAACTATCTTTATACCTGCAGATACATTAGTGGAAACCTTTATATTGCATTCATTTGCAAAGCCTCTCAAGAATTCTCCATTTTTATATTGTTTAAAGAGAGGGAAAAATAGGGGCAGATAGCTGAAATAAAATGCATGACTGTCATGAGAAGGTTTTAAAAAAATTCCTTTTCTTACCTAACCAGAGTTGGATTAATAAGCACCTTGTGGTGCAATCTGAGGGATGTTTATAGAGGCTAAGCCATAAAATCTTGACATACTATGTACTTCTGATCCTCTTTCACGTGTATCTCATAACAGCAATAATATTTACATAGATAAGGTACGGAGAACTCGAGACAGCTTTTATTTTCAGGCATATGAACTTTGAATGCACTGCAGTGAGCTCTGTGTGACAAAACACTTCAACTATGCCCGTGTGACTTCCAGGTCTGCCGCTCAGCGTCGTTGTTAGGCGTGTCTGCTCGGGGCTTGACTTCTGGCTACTGCGCTGATTTACATGGCATGGCAGCAGTGCCAGGACTGTGCTTTCTCATGCTGGCCAGGCAATCCCACCAGGCTGGGCTCCAGCACTGAAGAAAATTTCAAGTCCTTTGGATTTGCACAAAAGGTGGTTTAAGGAAAGCACTATCTGGAGCTCAAGAGGTGGCTAGGCTGTTATGCAGACATAGCCAGCATCCAAATTCTGGGTCTAACCAGCACACTATTTATATTCTCAGGCAATTATTCATGACGACGCCAAACTGATAAGCTAGATCAACAGACAAAAGATTGATTACAATAGAGGTACCAGGGAAACCTCACATCAGCATGCTGCGAAATTAATCCAAAGCAGAACCCAATCGTCTGGCCAGACTTAAAGGAACATGGATTGTGTCCTCAAGAAGTGGATGCATTTTTCCACAGAAAGCTGAATTAGCTTCTGGGGGATGGTTCTGGTTTTTGTCTAAGCACAGGACACCATGATCTCCCTCGACTGACAAACCACCTGTGAGGTGCGTCTCTTCTAGGAAGTGCAGTGTTATGTAAACTCTCTAAAGCTACTTTGGGAGGTGGTAAGTAGATGAGGCCTTTATAGGGAAATAAAAACATGAGGCAAGAAAGATGCTCCAGACAACTACTTCATTAATAACTTAATTGACTGATTACCTTGGGCACATCACCACTATCTTGTCATTAGTTTACTGCTTATACCATACCTGGCTGGTCTACCAATGTTTTAAATATCTCTTTTCAGGTTTGAGATGTGTTTTGCTGCCATTTCAAAACAGCTCCAACAGCAGTCTCTTAGTTGTGAGCAGAGGAGACCATCTGCAAACTCAGCACTCTAATAGTATGTCAGTGACAATAGCCTCTAATAGCAATCTGGCATGCTGCAATATCTTTTGTTGTAGATACGTCCAAAGCTGCAGGTCCTGTAACTGTGCAGAACCATTTACCATATGGGTATCTGGAAATTTATGAGGCACCACCAGTCATATTTAATTCACATCAGTCTCCAGTGAAGTCATTGGAATCATAAGGGGGATGAGTCTCACTCAGATGTAGTACAGAAATGGAATCAATTTCAAAAATATAGCCAGTTTTTCATCAAAACCTCTATAAAATCAATCTTCCACTTCAGAATGTAGCCCAAAGGCTTGAAGCTCACTGAAATTACTCAAACGCAAAAAGAATGTTTAATTACATGCTCTTTTGGGAGGAGAATGTAAGACTGTGTCCCTAGATTAATTTTTCAGGCTAATTTAGTAGTCTTTGTATTGAACATTCGCTTTTGATGCTGGACTTTAAAAAATATCTAACATGGAAATTTGCCTTGTGAAGAAGGCTCCGTTTCAGTTATGGCTTTCTAAGTAAAAAAAAAGATGTTACTATACTGGATCAAATCATGGTCTGTCTGGTCTCAGGCTGTTTCTGACAGGGATAAGCACATGGCAGACCTTTCAAGTTAACTCAAAACCTGATGCAAGATATACACTGGGCTGTATTATGGAGGCAGTCAGCTGTTCGTGTCACGAATATACACTCTCTGCATGGAGTGACCCGATGGACAATGTGGTTTCAGGTCATACAGTAAGGATAAAACCCCTAACATTAGGCCACTACTGGGGAAAGAGATTTTTAATGTCACATTCCTTGCCAGCTAGCAAATCACAATGGTCTCCTTAACCCATTGACATTTCAAATGGAAGTGACAGTTGGCTGAGCTGCTTGATGCATGGATTCCTCCAGTGGGAGCAGAGCAGAGTTTCTGCACCACAAACCCATGACATCCTGGGACAAGGTGAGTGGGTCAAACACAGGATATTTAAAAAGCGTGTCTTATGATTACAGCATAGAATGGGACAGGTCCAGTTTGGTTGCAGGTAGGAAGGAGTCAAGCAACAGTCAGCTCTGAGATATTTTAGCCACATGAGTAATTTCTTTCTAATCCTCATTTCTTGGTTGTTTCTTCACTGAAGTGGAGAATGTAAATCCTGTATTTTAAAATCATAGTATTTAACTCTGCATATGCTTTTAAAAATCTTGGCTGGCTTCAGTTCTGTCTTGCAGAAATTGGTTATGTTGGCTGTGTGGGAAAGTAGTCCCTTGATTCAGCTCACATTTCAGAGATTCTCATGTATCTAAAGGCCAGATGGGATTATTAGTTTATCCACCCTGATCTCTTACACAGTAAGTGGGAAGGAATTCACCTCACCATTATTTAAACTGAGAAGTTAGACTACCTGCTCTACAATGAGCTGGTTTCCCTCTGCTCCTTTTACTGTCAGTGGAAAAAATACCACACAGGGTAATTCGTTCTTCTCTATGAGAGATTTTGAGTCTAGGATGTACAAACTACTGGGACTGTGGACTTCTTACAGTGAGTTCACTAAATAGATTTTGGCTGAGTCCATAACTCCAGGGAGGGTGAGAATTTTGTTCCTGAAAACATCAAGAGATGGAGAAAACACCACTTTCCTTTGTTGTATTACTGATCTCTCACTCTTGTTATGAGAAACCAAACTCCAAAGGTATGATTTACTGGATTGACATTGGCTATAAAGGGAACGTTGTGTAAATAGCTCAAGGAGAGACATGCACTTTTAGCATGATGAATCCATTCCCATTCCCTGTTTCTGGCTGCCCCATCTCACAAAAGATTGAGTAGACAGTGAGAGATCTTTAGAGGTAGGCAATAGCAATAACTGTTGACAGGGAATGATTTCTGCAAGAGGCAGAGGAAAGGCAGGGAGTGAAGAGATGAATATGAAGGGATGTGACAGAGGAATACAAAATGCATATTGAGAAAATGTGCATGGAGAAAAATCAGGTACATTCTGATATTAAAACAAGAAGACTGATAAAAGTGAATGGTGACTAGTTTAAATTTAGTAAAAGGAAGCTTGCTTAACTACAAAGACAATAAATAGCCCCAGGAACGAATTGCCACCAGAGAAACTTAAAGCCAAATACAAGGTTAAGAGGGAGAGAACTAATCTACAGATGGCATTTATGGATGACTATGTTCCACTGAAAATCAGTGGATAATAGGATGTACCTGCAGCATTGTTAAAGAGAACCAGTAACTCATGCTTCAGAGTACATACTGATAGCAATGACGGGGTACAAACCAAAGAAAAGGTCAGAGGATCCGTATTTTTACTAGCAGCTTCTTAGGAATTATGTAGTATTGGTCAGTGCTTGAGACAGACCTGCCTGTGAAACTGATATTCTTCTCTGCCATATTACCTGAGCATGTTACAGTGTGAATGAATGTTTTTTTATGACACCTCTTTGGAGAAGAAAATAACTACTTGGACGGAGAAAAGCCATGGAAAAAGTAAGGAATACACTCACATGTCCTGATATAGATTAATTCAGATATCATGTCTAACTCTTTTAATTGACTATACAGTTAAATGGAAGTAGGAACCCTAAACTTCGAGTCACTTGTTTTGCTCTTTTGGACAAAAAGGCCATGAGATTCGTAATTAGGATGTTGAGTACCTGTAACAGATGGTCTCATCAAAGCCTATAAGGATTTGTCTGAAATAATCCAAGTAGTTTGTTAAGGACAAAGCATTTAGATCCTGGTCCCTAGCCTTAATCACTGGTCCAAGATGACTTTTTAGATATGGAATGAGATATAATATCTGATAACTCCTCCGTGTATGCTTCATTTAACTCTGATGTTGATACATCCTTGTCTATACCTGATCAGCTGCCCTGCTAACCGTGTCTCGGTGTTCTGGTGGACATCAGACTAAATATAAACCAAGGGTGTGCTCCAGCTGAGATTAAAGCAAAATCCACATCAGCAATCATGAAGGTCAACGTGGCATGAAGATCAAGTCAAGCTGTGGTCCTGCCCCTGTTAAGCACCGGTGAGGGCACTCCAGAGGACTCGTAGACAGTTCTGCTCTCCCCCACCCCCTCTAGCTCAAGCGGGATGTGAAGAAACTATAAGGGATTGAGAAAAGGACTACCAAAATTGTCAGGGGATCAGAGTATATGTCTCTTGCAAATGTGCTGAAGAAGACAGCATAACGCTCAGGCCTTGTTCAGAAGCACAGCTACCAACGAGACACTTCCCAGCCTGTACTGATTCACGAGATTTTCCCACACCCACCCGCAGAGCTTTGTACTTCCCCATGTTGATGCACCTTCTTCTGAGGGTGGGCAGATAAAAAAGAAAGAGGTTATGGTTATATTGCCAACGAGTTTGTACTGGTTGCATGGTTATATTCTGTTATGTGAGTCACATTCAGTATCCTTAGGGTGTGATCTAAGGATCTCTGCATAGGCTTAAGACAAATTTCTTAGGCCTGGGCTTGGCTAGCATGGAGAAGGAATAGATTAAATGACTTCTTGGGGTCCCTTCTAGACTTGTTTTGTATGATTCTGCATCCAGAGAACTTGTCTTGACATTTTTCATTTAGCTTGGGTGTATAGGCATCTATTCTCCAGCTGTCACAGCATGCACTATTGATTTATTAAGATAAAGTAAATACAACTGAAACAGGAAGATTCATTAAGAGTGACCACTTCTGAATGTAGACTCAATATGTTTTTAAAATGACACTCTATAACCTCATTAGGGTCTTGTTTGCATTCATGGATTCACCTGTGAAGTGCCAAGAGAAGAATCGACAAGTGCACAAAATCAATCCTCAGAACTGATGTCTGATTTCTTGGGAATTCAGTGTTTGCTTCATCGTTCTGGGATGCCAGTTTGACACCGGTGAATTCAATGACTGCAATGAAGCTCAAAAGTAGAAGTACTGGTGGATCAAACACCGAGGTAGGAGGTTAAAAGATACAGGATTCCTTCAGTCTCTTTCTTAAAAGCACAGCTGCTAGATTTGGGTCATTCCTCATAAACTCTGACTCAGATTAAAAAAAAAAAAAATTCTTATTATTTTTAATAGTGTTCTGGTCTCTTAAGATCCCTTGAATAACCTCCCAGGAATTTTCTAAAAGGTAGTCACAAAGAGATTTTTTATTCCTTTTTAAGGAATATATTTGCTTCTGGATACATGAGTAATCGTCTCTGATGTTGTCTGCCTTAGATCTCTTTCACCACTGTAACACGACAAAAAGGTAAATTAAATGTATCCATTTGGATGCTTTTAACTGGCAGCCAACATCAACAGTTCCAATGAGAAACTCCTGGCCAAATTTAACCAAAGGGAATTGCTAAAAGGTATACAGAGAGATTTTGCATCTTTATTTAAACGCCTCTCTGCTGTTTTCCCGGACAGTGGTGCTAAGAAGTCAGTCAGTTATTTTTGTGTCCACTGCTGCTCTTGCAGTGATGAATCTGTCTGTCTCTTCCCTGCTCTGTGCATTGTGATCAGCCTGTGTTCTCCCTCGAATGTGCTTTAACTACTCTCTCCCCAGGACTGAGGTTTTCATGGTTCTGACGAAAAATGTCCAAGTATGATTAAAGGTGTTATGAGCACAAAGCCATATGTGGGTTATGCTCCCAGACCATCATGGGCACGTGGGAGTTGACTTCTCTGCATAGTGGGTGCATAGATGCACACACTGTGAAGACGTAAACAGGAATTTTTGTGCTCCTCAGAGTAAGAATGAAGCGTTGGTGAAACAATAGTGGTGCCACAGAGAAGATAAAATATGGAAACAGTCAGCCTAAAGATAAGATTCATTCCACATAGCTCTAGACACCAACATGACTTGGTTTCCCTAGGGACCCTTTAGGCTGTGATTGAATTAATCCTGAAATAAGCCAGATGAGTCACACTCTAGTAGCGTCACACCTTTTTCAGCACGAAGGCTTTCTCCTGATGACGGTTTCAGATAAGAAGTGAATGGGAGAGGTAGTCTAAACAATTTATGAGTTAGGGCTGCAGTAAAAAACTTGAGTTGTTTCCCTTTGAGTGACCTGCAATGTTCGCGGCAGAGCCCACCACACTGTGTGTTTTGGAAGGCAGACTGTGAAGTGCTGTATTTACATAGCAAGGTCCTTTGTACGGTGAATAGATAGCTGCAGGATAGATATGGGATAGGAATGATGCAATAGTTGCAGGCTAGATGCAACAGGTGCAGGACGTGGCCTTGTTGTGTCCATGTGGCTTTCCAGGGTCAGCTCTTGGGCTGTACAGCAGAATGGTCTGTGTGCACATGCCCAAGGTGCTCAGGTATTGGAAAAAGCTTAAGCTCAGCACCTGAACTTCACCCTGAAGTGATTTATGAGAGCTCATACCCTCATTTCCACCCGCTCTCCTGTGAAGATAATCCCCAGCAGAGTGTCAGAGCAGGCAGTCTGGCTGGCAACTGCTTGAACCTCAGGTTAGAGCTTGACTGAACGGGTAACTCAAGCTTTCCCACCTGCAGAGCAGTGATCATAGTCTGCTCTCTTTCGCAAAGCATTTTGTGCTCTCCAGAGGAAAGCATAAGGTAGGAGCTAACGATGATGATG
>Ga0181612_154123_pt1 | contig 11818 bp, 5 predicted proteins | sample HoacroProtozoa21_FD_119630 | JGI IMG/M metagenome (GOLD analysis project Ga0181612, IMG submission 119630) | Hoatzin crop microbial communities from Cojedes, Venezuel. Combined Assembly of Gp0051906, Gp0051904, Gp0051908 | reverse complement strand
AGTCACATAGTAATATTTCAGTTTTTCACCTGCCAAGTGAATGAAGTCCAAGGTGGACTTGGTATAATCGCCATGTTCTGTCCTTTTTAGGTATTCCAAGGCGTAAAACACCTGGCTGTTCTTTTTTTATTTTGATATTGCCCTAATCTACATTAAATAGAGCTGGTTGAAACTGAGCAATTTCCATGAAATCCTTCACATGCTGATTCACTGAAGCAAATTCCTTCTGCCAAATAATGCCATGCCCATCAGTGTGTCCTCAGGTTCCCATGTGCTAGCTGAATGGACTATCCCAGAGTGTACGAATTTACATGGATTTCTCTTATGATGCTTATTTCCTTTGCTGTGGGCTGGGAACTGGGAGCATACAGGCATCTAGGCAGGAGAGGAGTCCTACAGAACCAGGTAGGAATTTCTAACAGATCTAGCAAGGAGAACGGTAGGTGGAGTTCAGGTCCTGGTTTGGACCACGCATCTAGAAGAAATTCAAAGAGGGGAAGAGAGCTCTGGTTAAAGAGGGATTTATGGAAGACAGGTGGAGAAGATAGGGAACATAGCATTGAAGTCCTTTGGGTGGGTGAAGTAAGCACCATGGGAAAAGGACCCCTCTTCAGAAGGTGGGCTGGGAGGCAGAAGGAGAGAAGAGGTGAGAGATATGGGGAGGTGGGGTCTGGCCGGAGAGGCAGTGAGTCCAGCAAGAGTTAACTCCCCATCCAGTCCCTGGTACAGCATTCGGTGCCTGCTGCCCCTCCTCTTAGCTCACTGCCTTCCACACTCTGCAAACTCCAGTCTGCATCTTCATTATCAGCCTCTGGTGATGACAGTTTGCACAGCAATGTTTTCCACTGCAGGGCTGTGTAGTTTGAGGTATATCAGTGGTGCTGCTTCCCTTCACAAGGGCTCCTATCTTCCTGCCTTTTCTCAGAAGCTCTCCATTAGGGCAAGGGCAAGGCCCAGGCAACCAGGCTTTCAGCTTGGTTTGGAAAACAAAACACACGCACACAACGTGAAATACAGACCCACCCATTTTTATGAGCCTGTTGTTTTGCAGGTATTGCCAAAAAAATCCAAGAAAGATTTGTGTGCTGTAATTAGAAATGTAAACTTCGTAAGATAAAATGCGTATGTATGTGTATATTTATATATAAAACCATCCAAAACTTAGCCAGAGATAAATGGGACATAATTACTTTTGTTTTTCTTTAAAGAAAGCGACGCTAACAGGAAAAAGTGTCTGTGACTGCAATTTTTCCCTGGAACTAGAGTTTCGGAGAGATCCACTGGCTGGACAGTGATGGCTACAGCTCAGATCCACCTTATTCCACCTGCCAAAAGATGACTTCAGGCCTCTATGCTTCCCTCGCCGTAGCAGCAGACGACCTCACTGATACCTACAGTGAGTCAATACCCCTCCCTGCTCTGCATGAGGTGTGAGTGATGCCATGGGGCTGATGGGGAACATACAAAGCGACTGTGAGCTTAAGCCTTAACAACTGTAGTATCATTCCCAACAAAGAAAATAAAAGCAAAATCAAAGAAAAAAAAACTTAGACAAACCCACACTTGTGCCTTTCTGCTCTCTAGAGCCCTAGGAATTTGAAGCACGAAGGCAGGAATGATATATGCGTTCCCGAAAAAAAGCATGGTTTCCCACAGTTTTTACCCTTAAGAAACAGATGTATCTTACATTGGAGAGGTCCTCAGGGAGAAAAAAACCCACAACCTATTTCAGAAGTGCTCATTCGCCTCCTGTTTTCACAGAGCTAGGGAGCTAACATGGTGTCTGATTTGCAGTTAGGGAACGGTACCATATATCAAAGCCCAAGTCTGCCAAGATCTTTAGTCATGTACCTTCTGTTATCACATTAAATATTTTCAAGATTGTGGGATTTATGTGATTTAAAGACATACAATGAGATGCAACAGAGAGAAGCTTTATAGAGTCCTGGGAGGGGAAAAGCAACCATTGTTGTTCTTGGTGTAGTTGTGGACCACCTAGATTGCTGATCATGGGTGCTCTTAGTAAGAAACATCCCAAATACGCTGCTGCCTTGCCCCTTGCTTTGGGCTGAGGTGTTCTTGGTAGGGGATACAGTGGCTGTTATCTGCTGCTGAGGCCTTTTCTAGCTTGGATGTATTAGCTGCTGTCTCATATGCCCTTCCATAGGAGACGAAATATCACTGAACACTTTAAAAGGCAGAAGTCTCCATACCTTGTGAAAGGGTGGACAGGATTCACAGCAAACGTAAATCTAGATAGTGGAAGCAAGAGTCAAACTCACTTCTGCTGTGTATGCCAGCCTGACCAGAGGAAACTCACCTCATCCAGGGTAAATATTTACAACTCACAATAAAGAGGGTAGAAGATCATCTGAGGAAATACGTATGGCTTCTTTAGAGAGAACAGGGCAGTATTTCTGGCAGTGTAACTTGACTGCAGTAAGGGTCAGTTGTCCAGGTTCCCAAAGGAGGCAAATTGACACTGCTCAGCTGATGCTTGGATCTGCCCAGTCACCTCAGATGTAGATTTGATTCTGTATCATGGCTATTTTTGCACTCTTAATAACTGAAGAAAATACTAAAGTTTGCTATTTAGATCCCTGTCATCACAAGGCCCCAAAGTAGTAAACTGCAAGGTCTTCCCCACTCGGTTCTAACACCATCCTTCCTTCATGGTCGTGAGGCCATTGCCTTCTTGCTGATCTCCCACAGCTGTTTCTCCCGTGCCCTTGACCACTGACGCTGGCTGCTCTAGTGCATGCCCAGACGTTTATTTACTCTTTGCTTACTCCCGTGATCACATCTGAGGCCCTTGTTCCCCTGCTCACTCCCACCACCACCCCCGTGAAGCCCAACCATCTGCTGTGGGTGTTGACACATCTGCCTTCACGGATGGCATCAGTTCTTCAGGTTGACTAGCTTTCAGCTGGAAAAACTGATGTCTCAATGAACCAGTGCTGTTCCTTGGCATCTTCCCTCTGTGGAATACAAAGAAATCCTGTAGCATTAAAAAAATACGTTAAACACAGTAATCTTCATAGCCCGTTGGCTCCCCATCCCAAGGCTGACCATTGTTTCAGACAGCTACTTGGTGTTGTAAGACCGTAGGCAAAAATGTTGAATGTTTTCAGGTTTCACGATTACAGATACTTGGAGGTCCAGAGAGCCAAGGTCTACTGGCTAGATTTATGAGGTGAAGACAAGAGAATGTTTCAGCAAAAATGGCAGATTGACTATGTCTTCACTCCTAGCTGAAACGTAAGTGCCTGAGTGGCTTTAAGCACACCAAACATCTTGACCTGTATGCTGGCTGTCAGCCCAGATATATCTCAGGCTCAGAGGCAGCATCTACAATATATAGGGCTGCCTGTACAGCAGTCCCAAAGGCCTTCTTAAGGTCACATTCCTCGATCCACCACACAGACTAACCCCTGCAGGGTCCTCCAAGAAATCCGAAGATCACCCACTCTGCAGTGCTAGACTGTTCATGTACATGTACAGAAAACAGACCTCAGGAGTGCCATCACATGTAATGTGGAGGACAGTCAACCCAGAGTGACTGTCCAGTCAGTGTCCTGAATCTGCCACCACAAATGTCCTCCTAAACCCTCCCCGAAGTGTCCGTCAGACCACAGGCTGCACCTGAATGTTTCTACAAATGGTTTTCTACGGACCAGTGGGTGGAAGGGGCTCATCACCCATGGAGATAAGGATGGGAAGATGATATCTTTGGATCAAGAAAATGTTCAGCCTGTTCACACAGTTACAAGCCTGTCTACATTGCTGTTTCTGTGGGGATGTTGAGAAGATGTCATCAGGCTCCTTCCTGAGGCACACAGCGGAAGGATTGGACACAATGGTTATAAATTGAAACAATGAAGATAATGGCTCAGTATAAGGGGAGAAATAAGCCAACCACAGTACAAGGATAAGTAATCACTGAAATAAGTTGCCTATAGGGGTGTTGAAATCTCCATCCTCAGAGGTTTTGAAGACCTGACTGGATAAACCCTGAACAACTGGCTCTGAGTTTGGTGTTGACCTTGCTCTAAGCAGGAGTTTGTACTAGACATTCCCTCAAGGTGGTCTCCAACACAGATGAGTCTAAAACCTGAGATACTTCACCAGCCAAGATGTACCCAACAGTGCCTGACATGGCAGTCGAATCTTAGCCTTAATCCCTGCAGACAAAAGTAGGAACTTGGACATCAAGTTCATGAACAAACTCCCCTGTTAGTAACTTGCACTGAGGTCTGTGACTTCGTAGCTAAATCCCTCCCTTTGCATCTAACTGTCCTGCTTTGTGAGATTGCTTCTAAGGCTGTAGTTCAGCCCCAGTGTACGAATCTTCACAAGCAGCTCTACCTGCAACGCTCTCTATCCTTAGACTCAAAGCCCCTAATTTCAATACCAGGAGGAACATCTTTCCTAGTATCACACTGAACTCACCAAACTTTTTTGAATTCTCCAACCTGAATTAACAGAAATGGAACAAATCCTGGGTGGAACTGGGGCCAAGGAGAATGGGGATTAAATGCTTGTTATTATTCTACAGTATGTAGGGTTGCAAAAATATGCTCATTTACATATGTGAATTTCCTTGTGCGCTTATTTCTCTCAGTCGTATACAGAGAGACTGAGGATACCCCAGGTAAGTATGAGCATGAATTGGCCTAAACAGACTGGATTTCTTTCCATATCTCATTTTATAGAAAATCTAAATAAACTGCCAGTAGATTAAGGAGTTATAAAATGAATGGCTGTTACCCAGTTAGACTAAGTACACAATTTCAGAACTGTAACTTTTGTTACTTTTACATATTTTTTTGTTATTTTTATTATCTGTATGAAAATTTCAGTGAATGGTAAATACTACACAGAAGTTAAACATAATTTTCAATTGCACAAGACTGGCCACAGCTGAGAAACCACTTCCCTAACTGCATTTAGGTAACCTACTACTTTGGGCACATTATTATCTCTGGAGTAAGACTTTGGTGCACTTCAGTCTCACAAGAAAGTGCTAGCAAGAAGATGGAGTAGTCTTCCAAGATTCCAGACAGCTGATGTGGGAAATGCCATTACTTGGTACAGTCAAGGTAACTTCACATTAAGCAAGTTAGGGAAGTTCAAGCACGTCCGTTTAGTCCCTGCTCTATGGATATTTCTAAGACAGTCTCAGTTTTACGTGTTCTCTAAGTCCCAGATCTTGTACTAGAAATAGAGGGCTTACCCAGGTGAGGACTGGAATGATTTTGGGAACTAGCAGGTAGAACTCAGTCCTGAGTAGAAAGCACTGCAAAACTCGCAAACCAGTTTGTTTGCAGATGTATTCCCAGTGATCTAATTGTTAGCACAATTGAGGCCAGCAGATGTAAGCAGCTAAGATCACAGCTTTCGAGGAGGATCAACAGAGTCAGAAACTGCAAAAGATTTGCTCCAGTCTGGATTGCAGGAGTTTGAGTAGGGTCCAGTGATCGCAGGAGGGGATTCTCAAGACTAAGTTATGCCAGTGGTCGGATGTGTGACCACAATTGCCCCTTGCAATCCTAGTAAAATAAACAACAACTAATGATAATATTTAAGGAAGTCTTAACAAAAGGAAATTGAATCAAAGGATTTTTTTTCTCTTGCTTTTGCTTTTTTTTTGATTTTTCATTTTCCTTAACCCCAAATTGGTAATGAGAGAGCGGCAGCTGAGGAAAGCATATTATGCTCATTGCAAACAGAAGTCAGAAAAGGCACTAATCAACTCCGGAGAGGAAGTCAACCACTTCAGAGGGCTTCTTCAGACAGGCACCTTCTGCAAATGAAGGGGGCTGCTCTGTTTCTCATTCAGTGAATGGCAGCTTTGACACTTCAATGGATTTATGCTTGAGGTTCTTTCAAAAGCTTTTATAGCCTCTTTAGCCTGTTACTATAACTTTCTTGAGGAGGTGAATGCAAAGAGATTGATAGACTTAGTTTTCAGTGCCCCAGTTTTGCCCTCGTTGAAATCAGTAACACGTCTCCAGTAATTTAAACAAACCATGGGCAGAACTTGAGACTTTCTGAAGAATCAAGGCTCAATACTTTTCAGCAAGTGATCTAAAATGACAAGATGCTAATGCAGAGCAACCTTTTTGACAGACCCAATAATTTCCAAAGCTAAAAGCAAACAGTAATGCAGCTTTAGCTTATGCTTTTAAAGCAGAATATGTAACTCAACTGCTTTATATACTAGCACATAGACCTGTAATGCACTCAGAGTGAGTATGGAGAGTTCATTCATCATAGCACCAAGTACTGACCCCCATGTTTTTAAACTGAGTGCAAGAGTCAACGGAAATGGAACAATCTTTCTTGATAATTTGAGTGTCACTAACCTGGTTATTATTAAACTAAAAATCCAGTTGTTCAAGTCAGGGTCATTAATACTGGAAATGAAAGCGTGAAATTCAGTGGTCAGCAACCTCACCAGACAGAGCATTGATAGCAAAAATATGCAGAATGATTTGATATGACCAGTTGCTAGTGAAGTTTTTTTGAGAAATGGGGACCTGCTCCAAAAGCGTTTCAGCTCAGCTGAACTCAGAAACATGGTGTGGTAGGTGTAGGGTCCGAGCACAACATTGACCTTGTTTTGCAGTCCCCTACATTCAAAAAGGAGTCAGAAGCTCAAAAAACTAAAGATCAACAGAAAAAACATAAAATCACTAGTGAAAATATCATCTTTTTTATTTGACTTTTGATTTTAGAGTCTTTAGGAAATCAAATTTACAAGTGTTCCTTTACTCCTGCAAGAAAGAAATACAATCTTTGAATAAAATAACAGTCTGAGAATTGCACACAATCTCATGACTCTTGCAGCTGGGAGTTCAGGAAATAAAACACTAAATATGGGAGCCTGTACCAAAAAACCCGCAAGAGTCACCACAACCACTGGACTCACACTGGCATATGTGTTGTGATAACAGAATATTTTACAACTCCTAACCAGAGGAAAAAATAAAACTAAATAATCAAAAAAGCTTTGTTCTTCAGGGCAGTTCTGGTTCACCAAAAGGTAGCACTTTAGTTAACCTCTTTTATTTAAAAAGCACAGTTATTTCCCTTGTATGGCTATGAAAACTCCTTTTACTTGTAACCCTAGGAGCAAGATATCATTTGCACATAACCTTCATATTGTAATTTACAGCAAATACCTTGGTTAGCTGCCAGTCTAATAATCCCGAACCCTGCAGAAAGAAATGAAGACATTAATATTATTTTTATTAAGCTGGTAATAAGGCAGAATGAAGCAGAGTTTAAAGCAGATGCAGGTGGAGGAGATATTATGCCAAAGCATTAAGCACATTGCTTGAGCATGGCCAATCCCAGCTCCAGGCAAGACACTTGGGAGGTGCTAGCAAAATTCCTTCCTTTTAGGTGTTAGTCTTGAGATACACACAGCCCTTCCTTCTTCACTGCAGTCAATAGAAGTTAGATCCAGCAGCGACTTGAAAAGATTAGTTTTCATGAATCTCTTTACCTATAAGCTCCCTCCATGCTCGGTGCCATTTCTGAGAAACTCTCTGAATTTTAACGTTTTTGACTTCATGCTGCTCATCAGAAGAAAGCCAGCACAGACAGAAATACCAGATAGAATAAATTTGTATGTGCCTGTGAAGTGACCCTGGTGGTTAGCCATTAGCTTTTGAGAGAGCCTATGTATATCACCTATGTTTCACTTGGCCTTCCAGAGCTGCACTGCTTGCTTTGTCTCGTGTTACATCTGCCATTTCTTTGCAGATGTCTTCAATACACATGGGCAACTCAAAGGTTACCAGATGAGCATGAACTGATATGGAACTGCTCTTGCCTCGTGCTATGTGCTTGGATTCAGGCTACAGATTAAGATCGTTTTATTTAGAAGTCCAAGTGTAGGAGGTTTCAGACTCGTAGCTTGTAGGTAGTGGAGCTCAGCCCAGCACATGAACACAGCTAGTTCCATTCGAGATGACAAAGTACAGGTCTCTCCCAGATCCCACATCAAGTGTGCCAGACTTGTGTGGATGGCTGGGATATCCCTACAGCACCTCCAATGGCATCTGGTACCTGGTTTTGTGCAAATGAATCCTGGCACTACTCTGTATGACCAGAGGATTCATCTCACACTACAGCTGACAGCTGCACTTGGGTGATTGAGTTCTTCTCTCATGATTTCTGAGACGTTTATACAGTCTGTATAAACTGTAGGAGATGCATGCCTCTTCAAAAGCAACAGCTGGAGAAGAGGTGGGATACCCTACGCTGCCTGGAAGGGAACCCATTGGTTATAATACAAGCTTAGACACCCAGAGAACAGACACATACATGTGCCTAAATTGCGTGCTGGATCCCATTTCCAAAATTAACAGTGAAGAATGTCTCACATCACACGTCTAAATCTTTATATGTCAAGACAAAGAGTAGGATTCTTTGCAGATATCTCCACCTGGACCAGTCAACCATGTTCCTTCCTGTAGTCAGTGCAGATATACCTGCATATCTGGTCAGTAGAGTCAACTGAGTCTACAGCATCATTCATCTCATCCTAAAGTAAAGTAAAACCGATCAGATGAAACCCATTCCTCAAAAGTGTTCCCATTTCTTTTAATTCAATGTAAAGGAAAACCAGGCTGTCCAGACCAGCTGAAGGGGTCTTCATTGCTATGGAAAGTTAAGAAATCGTATTCTGACTTATTTTTAGGTTGTAGGTTCCATTTACAAAATGGAAACCACATCCCTAGCAGAAACATAAAATTTCACAAGTGTCACAAACAATAGACCCACTTTTCACTTCTCTAGCTCTGTCACCACCCCACACAGTAGAAAAGGTTGGAACGCACAAGCTTTTACCCTCTTTTGGACTTTAAATCAAAGGTCTAATGTGAAATGAAATGCCTCCTGGGATTAGCAGAGGTACAGTGCTACAGTTCCTGTGGACTATGGTCCACAAAAGGGTGAAATACCAGCAGCATGTGTAGACACTCACATCCTGAAGGACCATCATCTTTTGAACATGAGAAGCAGTTTTTAGCCTCTCTGCAGACTGAGTCTTCAGCTCAGAATTCTCAAGCAATAGCAGCAAAGTTTAAACTTCTCATAAGGGACAGTTCAAGAGCTTTCAGATCTGATACCTGGCAAGTGAAACCATAAGCAATATGCTCTGCTCTTCTGTCATGGGCAATTATTGTAGTTTTCAATGTACTGGTATAACCCTTCTCTGTCTCCAAGAAGAGCCCAGCAGCCTTGATTCAGTTTTCAGTGCCCTCCCTCTGCTCAAGGGAGCACAAGGATCTAGGATGGCAGAGTGGTTCCTTAAGCTGGCCCACAGATCTCTTTGGTCTACTTGCTTAGAAAATCAAATGCTCCCCTATCTGTGCATGCCCTGACATGCTGACACCTTCTTTTGGGTTATCTGCAGGTCATGGGAACCATAATGTGTATTTAAAACCCAGCAGGTCTGCTGAAAAGCTCAGGGAAAGGAGTTAGCCAAGGGAAATTGTCACAGTCCCCTAATCTCCACTTACAATGTTGATTTGAGCTACTATTTCCAATGCTCCAGAAGTGCAATTGTCAGTGTGGTGCCAGGTCACGGTATTTATATCACATGCCACACACTTCATGTGTCGTGGAAACAGGCTACAACCTCTACTCACCAGCCCTCCTTCCTTTTTTTTTTACCCTTGTTTTTTTTCCCTCTTTCTCCTTCTGGTTTCTCTTGACTCCTTTTAGCTCAGAATGGTTTTAAATAGAAACACCCTCAGCACAGCACACTGCCATGCCATGATAAACCGTTTCAGAGGTCAGAGAAGGAGCTTGCCAAATGAGCGGCCATTTTTTGCAGGGAATGCTTCAGGCCAAAGCAGTACGCCTATGTCTGTGAGCAGACTGACCACACTTCATTTGGAAAATTCATTCTAGGAAGCACATGAGGCAGCACCTTTGGGCAAGCAGTAGGTGCAAGCCGCAAGAGAAGGCTGTAGCCTCTCAGGTTGAGGGATTATGTACCCATGGCTACTTCTGTTAGCTCAGTACAACTAAAGCTCCACCGTACTTGGTGGACAAGAGAAGCTATACCCTGAGCTACAAAGCAAGAAATTAAGAACCAGGAGATTCACCCAGACAGGTAATGAGATCTTCTTAAAACCAAATTTTGTTACATAAAAAAAGACTTTGCAAACATTTTATCACACACTTTGGTCAATTAAGTATTGAATGCAGCAGAAATAACTGATAGGAGAGAAAGCTGATTGCAAAGTCAGTGTCTCCAAGTTAGCTTAACATAAAGCATATAGGGACGGTTCTCTTTATAGTCCCCCCCCATCCTATCTACAGTTAACTTATCTGAATCAAAGTAAAACTTTAAAACATAGTAATAATACAAAAGCAAACCAAGAAAGTTTCAAAAATTTCAGATATTTCAAAAAATTCCTGCTAAAAATTTTGAAACCTAGGTGGGAAAGCAGTGACGGAGTAATTAGTAGTACTGTGCTGCAAGGATTTAATTAGCTAACTACTCTCCCTATAGCTCTTTCTTGCTATAAAGAAAGGGTCAGGCTCCTCCAGATGGTGTAGTAGAATATGATGGCCAAATAGATGAGTGTCTGAGTCTTCCTTAGCAGAGTATTACTCATGATTGACTAGGAAAGTACATTAGGAGCATAATTTTGCAGATATTGATGTTGGAGGGGTTCTTGGAGCGAGGAAGACACTACATGAATATTCACAGGACTGTACTTGCCAAGTGACTTTTTCTCATTTTGCAACCTTTTTTTGTTCAGTTTTCCTGTCTGGAAGAGAAAGCAGAGCAGAAATACTGATTCCTTTCAGATCATGCTGATTTGAATGATCTGCATTTTCAGCAGTTGTAGTAAAACTTTTTAGCTATTTTCAACTACTAACAGCTTCCACTGAATTCTCTTTGAGTACATAACTACATGACTATATATAAAAATGTATATATTTTCCTTGCTTGATTAAAGCCAGAAAAAAACTCTTTGGGGGAATAACTCACAGATCACGAACAACTTTGTTTCTGCCCAAGAAAAAAAAAAATGTTTTATTCAGTCGTTTCAAATTTGCTGAGGATATTGAATTTTGGTGAAATGTTCTAACTATTGCTTGCTTGGAGTGAGATGAAATACAGAAATAAATGCTGACATTGATGCAGAATAATCCTGTGAGTATGCCTTTCTTAATGGAGAAGAGATACTACTTGAAATTCAACGATATTTTGTTCCCGTGAAATTTCCAGCTTGGTTTTCCAGGTTCCTACAAATCCAGGTAGGCTCAATCAGGTGTCCTGGCTCTGGGATGCTTATTTTAAGTGAACCCGTGAGATTCTGTTTGTGGATGCTGGGGTATTGCACCGGGAAGTATACAAGATGACGATAAATGCATTAACATTTTGTAATACTCGAAATGAATCCATTTGCTTCTTGCTGAAACCAGGGAGAAGAAAGGGCCAAAATCACAGGTTCCTCTTTGCCATCCCCAACTCTGTGGAAAGCAAGTGAAAACTGAAAGAAACGAGAATACGTCCCAGAGATGCAAGATTGCTGATGGCCTGCTTAGACCTAAAATGGTCCCTGAGGCAGAGAACTAGTCCCTAACATGGATATAAAAGGTGACATGATATCCTCGGCCCTGGTCACCCCATGGCTATCCAATCCCTGCTCACTCTATGATGGAAAGTCCACCAGGACCTTCCAAGGTGATGAATAGGTTAGCAACTAAAAAATTGTATTTCATATTCAGACACAGGCAGTTAAAAATATCCTTTGTCCCTCACAACTTCTGGTTTGGCAAAGTT
>Ga0181612_125302_pt1 | contig 11818 bp, 11 predicted proteins | sample HoacroProtozoa21_FD_119630 | JGI IMG/M metagenome (GOLD analysis project Ga0181612, IMG submission 119630) | Hoatzin crop microbial communities from Cojedes, Venezuel. Combined Assembly of Gp0051906, Gp0051904, Gp0051908 | reverse complement strand
TCCTACCATGTCAGATGCTCCAATCCCTTAATCTTCTTCATAGGCCTTCACTGGATCTGCTCCAACATCTCTTGTCCTGGGGAACCCAGAACTGGACACAGGACCGAGATGTGATCTCATCAGTCTTGGGCTACATCCATTGACCTGCTGGTGATGCTTTTTTCAGTACAGCTCAAAATGCTGCAAGGGCACATTGCTGCTTATGTTCAAACTGCTGTCCACCAGGTTCCCACGGTCATTTTCCGCATACACTGCTTTCCAGACAGCCAGTTCTCAGCCTATACCAGTGCATGAGGTTATTCCTCCCCACGTGCAGGACTTTGCATTTCCCTTTGCTGACTTCCTTGAGATTCCTGTCAGTTCTTTCTTCAGCTTGTTGAGGTCCCTCTGATTTGCAGGCGAATCAACCACTCCTCCCAGTTTTCCATCAACAGCAAACTTGCTGCGACGGCACTCTGTCCCATCATCTAGGTTATTATTGAAGGTATCCAGCAATATTTGTGCCAGTATTGACTCCTGGGGGGCACCAGTAGTGACTGGCCTCCAGGTGGACTTTGTGCTGCTGATCACAACATTTTGAGAGCAGCAGTTCAGTCAGTTTTCAGTCCACTTCATTGTCCATTTATGTAGTCCATATTTCATCAGTTTTTCCATTAGGCTGTTACGGAAACAGTGTTGAAAGTCTTGCTAAAATCAAGATAAACAAGCATCCACTCCTCTTCCCTCATCCACAGACCCTGTTATTTCACCATAGAAATCTATCAGATGGTCAGTCATCTCCAAATCCATGCTGAATACTCCCAGTCACCTTCTTGTCCTTAATATGTTTGGAAAGTTTACATGAGAGTGTGCTCCATCTCCTTTCCAGTGTTTTGGACTGTTCCTTTACCTCTTTCTTTGCCTGATACCAAACCATGCTTCATGATGATAAAAATAGCCTTTTATTCATCTACAGTTACTGAGTACATAAAGTCTTCTGCAAAGACAGGTAAGTGAGCAACAGGTATATGTTACAATCCAGTACACTAGTGCTTCCAACTGCTGGGCAGTGAACTGATTCATTTTATCCTGAAATTCAAAAACTCATTTGCCTATTGGCTTAAACTATGAAATGATGGCAGTAATATAAGCAACAGTTCAGTCTTCCAGACCTAACAGAAGCATTTTCAGAAAATTAAAGCGTGTGTTGAATGGCTTATACGTCTTTTAAAAATGGCACTTGGATGTTGACCTTAGTGCTCTTTATTGATGTAGTTTGACTGATATATGCACACTTGAGAGCCAGGTGTCAATGGAATGAAATGCATGTATTGCTGCTATCAGTGAAGCAAAAATCAGCACCTACCAATGACACCTTAAAACAGTGAGACAGGTCTACGTTATACATTATATCTTCTGGAATTTGGTCATATAAATGAGTGACCAGGAGAGCAGTAAGGTAGTACCATATAGCACATTATCTCTAAGCTCTGCTGTGGAATTCCTGCATCACTTTGGGCAAGGCTTTCAAGACTGAAGTCTTATAATGGTTTATGGAACAATTTCTCTTGTGTTCAGAAAGGAACCTCAGAAAGTCCTTCTGCTGAGGCTCTAGGCTATGTGTGATTTAGGAGCAAAGGAAAGCTTGGATTTCTGTATGGCTTCTGTCTATGCCCAAAGCAGTGCTGTCGTTAGATTACATTCTGGTTGTCAATTGTAACAGTGAAGTAGTATTTAGAGAAATAAAATTTTACAAAGGACATCATGCTTCTTCTTAATAATTCATTTCTAAGTAGCTAGCATTTTACAGTTGCTTTGATGTGTACACCCCAAAGTACTTGAAAAACTTTTCAGGTTGTGTGTTAATGCTTAAATTATAATAAGGGAATATAAGCACTTCATATATTAACACAATTGTTTTTTTCATCATAGGAAATGTTAAAGGATGAAGTGCGCACATTGACCTATAGAAACTCAATGTATCACAACAAGCATGTTTTTAAGGATAAGATTGTGCTTGATGTTGGAAGTGGCACAGGAATCCTCTCTATGTTTGCTGCAAAGGCAGGAGCCAAGAAGGTGTACGGGGTAAGAAGACTTTCCCTCATATTTTGAGTTTGTGCATTTTGCCTGAGAATTTGGCTTGGTGATTTACATTTTCTTACTTGTCTTGGTTTGAAATTCTTCTCTCCAAATTCTTGTATGGCTTGATTTGCAGTGATTTCAGTGGAGTTCTGTTGCTTTCTGTGACCTGCAGTAGTGCCTTTTCCAAAGCAAGATATAATGTCTTTTATTGCGTGGAATTTTTGGTGATCTGGTACATATGCACATTACTTCGTGGCTGCAAAAAAATGTCAAAGGAACTCACTTGGAATCAGAGGGGTCAAAGGAACTACCCTGCTTTTTTAAATTCTCAAGTTCTGCAACTTTGTATTCTTGGAAAGATATTTCTTTAATACACTTTTCCCTGTATGTTACAACTCAGCGAATCATGCAAGAATATGTCTGCATATTTTCTGTGCCAGCAATAACGCTTTTCAGAGGCAGAAGGGAATGATTACCTTAACTACATTGAACTTTAGGATCACGAACATGCAGTTCTCTGCAGAGAAGTCATTACAGAGAGCATAGATTTGCTGCCTAAGCATATTCAGAGTTACTTGCACTAAAATGACAAACACAATTTCTTTTTGCTTTGGACTTCTGTTTGCCCTGCAGACACAGCACAACATAGAAAAGGGGAACTAGGTTTTATTTCTGTGTGTACTTCTTTGACAAAATTGTTTACTAAAACTGAGTTGGTTACACCTGTGCATTTGAAGAAACTGATGTCACTCAGTATCTAAACTGCGCGTCTGTATTACTGGTAATGATACATGAAGTGCAAGGACTCCTGCACGATTCTCAGGATTACATTTTCAAAATCCAATGTTAATTTCGAGTACCTCATCTGAGTATCAGACTAGAGCATGGAAGTATAGATAGCTGAAATCAGGTGCTGGCAAAAGTTTTGGAGTTTAAACATGAGACTTAATATACAGCTAGAATGTATCTCTTGTAAACCAAGTACACAATTTATTATCTCAAAGCCTCAGGGAGAATAAACCTGTAGTCTTCTCTGATACAAGAATGCATCTCATGCAAGGATGTTGCAGTGCTGTAAAAGCATAAGCATATACAAAATGGTGACGCTGTGCTCCCACCTTCCTATCTCCCAGCTCCCTGGCCATATGGTCTTCCTCCCTCCCTTGTGCTGGCACTGGTGCTGATCTGATTCTACAGTGAGCCAGCTCACTGGCAGAAAATTCACCCAGTAAAAGAAAAGTAAATACCTTTCCACAGGTTTGTTGCTGTTGGGTTTTATTTTGTGCTGCGGACTTCTTTACAGTTCAGGCTGTACCTCAGGTGTTTATAAAGCTCAGTGGCACACCGGTGTCAGCTCACCCATGGACTGCTCAGCGCTGAAGCTGGGGAGCGTGCTATCCAGGAAACTCAGCTTGCAAAGAAGCTCGCTTAGGTGTGAAACTCCTCTGCTACAGCCTAAGAGTTTCAACCTTGTCACATGAGCTACCTCCTCATGGACCCTGTCCCACAGCAAGCTGCAGAGCTGTATTGCTGTTGGAAAAGCAGGTATCTCAGAGCTCTGGCGGTGGCAATCTTGCAGTCAAATTCAGACTTTATGGTCCTGTTGGCAAAGAGTGCAAATGAAAACTGTGAGTGTTCCTTTAAAAAGCAAACATTTGCCATGAATTATTACACAGAGCTGAGATGTTCCAGTTTCTCCTCTACAGTTAGATGTGAATTTTCAAATAGCATGATGTGGGAACTGTTGACAAATGCAGAACGTTGGTTTTCTGACTACAGTGCCACTGAAATCACTCTTCTCTTTCTCACTCTTTCCCTTCTTCAGGATCAAATTCATCCACTACCCTGTCTGGTTCTTCTTATCCCCTCTTACTCACTGTTGGAACTTATTCCTTGCCACTACCTCAGCCAACTGCTAGAATCATCTCTGGGTCTTCGAGAGGTGTAAATCATAGAATCACTGACTCATAGAATGATTTAGTTTAGAAGACCTCTGGAAGTATCTAATCCAACCTCCTGCTCAAAGCAGACAAATTTAAAGCTATACCAGGTTGCTCAAGGCCTTGTCCAGTCCGATTTGGAAAATCTCCAAGGATGGGGACTCTAATCCTCTCTCAACACCTACTCCAGTGCTACAATCAGCAGGAATTTCCATTGCCACAGCTCGTGATTACTGCCTTTTGTCCTGTCACTGTGCACTTCAGAGAAGAGTTTGACTTTGTTTTCTCTGCAAGCCCTTTTCAGACAGTTGAAGATAGCTATTGGATTTGGGGGATCTCTTCTACAAGATGCACAGAAAAATCCCCCTCAGTTTTTCTTACTTCTTCATGTGCTCTGACCCCTAACCATCATGGGAAGATAACAGTAGATCATGCAATGATGTTCATCTAACTGGGGAACTGCTGTAAGACATGTAAAGACAGGATTGGCATGTGGCTATTGGTGCTTGGGAGGGGTGAGTGAAACTGAAAGAGGGTAGATTTAGATTGGGTATAAGGAAGACATTTTTTACGATGAGAGTGATGAGACACTGGCACAGGTTGCCCAGAGAAGTTGTGGATGCCCCATCACTGGAAGTGTTCAAGGTCAGGTTGGATGGGATTTTGAGCAACCTGATCTAGTGAAAGATCCACCCGACTCTCACAACACTTCAGACACCACCTCACCAGTGCTCAGCAGAAGAGAACAACCTTCTCCCTTGACCCTCCCGCTGTGCGGTTACTCACGCAGCCCCAGATGTGGCCACTGCCATGCCACCAATGCGCTGCTGACCCTGCCCAGCTTGCTGCTGCCAGCCCTGCAGAGGAGAGGTGGTCTGCGAGCCCACCAGCACACAGACAGCACAGCTGGGCTCCGAGGCGAGGACTGCTGAGCCCTCCCAGCCACATGCCCCAGCACTCACTGGAGGCACACAGGGCACAGAGCTCTCAGAAAAGAAGAAAGAAAGAAAAAAAACAACGGGGGGGTGGGGTGTGCAGGCACGGCAAAAAAGAGCCCTGCTCTGCAAATCAGCTCAAAATGTAGGCAGCGGAGGAAAAAGTGAATGGAGAGGATCTGTAGATAAGGGCTTGGGAGCACGTCTCTGTTGTAAGACAGCCAGGGAAAGAAAGCTAGAGAATGGTGGCTGCCACTACTGCTCGGAGCAGATGCAGGGAAGGGACCCAGGCACAGGAGTGGTGCAGGGCAATCCAGGTGCCACTGGGCAGTCAAGGCAGTCAGCAGGGCACAACTGCTTTTCCGCACTCGGCAGCTGCTGTTCCGCTGTGCCTAAAGCCAGCCTCACATCTGTAGCTATTCAACGCTCGGCTATCAGGAGCGCGTTTGCTGTCTACACTCTGCAGAGATGAAGCACACAGTGAGCCCCCCCATCTTCAAACCACTCCGGGAAAACAGTCCCCCCCCACCACAGCAGGTTATAGCACTGCTCCCACATTCTCTTTCAGACACAGGTTCACAGCTTTGCCAAAACACTGATGGTCCTTGCTCTCCCCTCCACAGTACCCCTGCTCAGTCCAGACAGAAATGCCCTATTCCGAACTCCGCTTCTTGCTGCTACGCTCTGCCCAACACAAAAAGCTACCTGAAGGCAACATCCAGAGAATTTCAGCGCATATGCAGGCAGTTTGTAATCTAGTACAGCCAAATCTCACATAGAAACATCAACACCCACATCACACAGGATACCTTTTGCTAAGACATTAATCACACTCAACAACACTAAAAACAATCCCAAACAGTAGCTATACAGCATGGTATACAACCAACAGAGTGAGAAGCTTCATTAGGATTTCTAGACTGCTCCAAGTTCACATTCTCACAATGCAGTACTAACAGTTATTTATTATCACACAGGAATTACTGTTCTGCAGTAAAAACAGACATATTTCCAAATGATTCACACTACCTGAGGAATTAATGTTTTTTCAGCTCTGTTCCAGATCCTAGGTCAGGAATCTCCTTTCTATTCTGGTAAATTCCACTAAGATATCACATGTAACAACAAGTTCTTGAAGCAGTTTCATCAGATTTTCCCTTTAAGGTAACCCACTGCACTCCCACGTGAGGCACGGGCACCTCAAAGGCACAGGCAGCTCCAAGTGCTGCAGTGGAATCAGATGATCAGCGCAAGCCTGGAGCCTCTGCAGCCTCCTCGCAGCTTTGGAAACACATCCTGCGATTTTCAAACCAGCCCAGCAGGGAAGCTGCAGCTTAAAACCCAGATAATGCATAGAAAAGCAGTTTTGCGAATGAACATAAAAACAAAGTCTGACAGATTTTGCTGCAACACGTAACGAGGGTGCAGCACTGCAGCAAAATCTGTCACTCCCCGCCGCACGCAGCACGGTGTGGCAGGGCTGACGACACCAGGCAGCAGCAAGCCCGCAGCCCTGAGCTGTGTCACCTCTCTGCAGGCATCTGGACTGCAGGCGACAACAGCGGGAAACGTGAAAAGTAAGCGTTCAAGGTAAAGAGGAACATGCTGGAGCTAATTAGAGTTGCTTGAGCTTATGCTCATCATAATCAGTCATGCAGAAAGGCACGTTTTCAGCTTAGGATGAAGCTACCACTTCAGAGGTCAATTAGAACACTGCAACACATACACGGGAAGTACGGACACGGGTCTGGCCACGTCACACGACGACGTGCACGCTCCTTCGCCCCTACTCCACCTTTTTCTACCGCGGCACTTCCCCTGCCAAGGCAGCCTGTTTGCTGCCGCCTGCTCCCGCGCCTCTGGAGCAGACGCCTGCTGTCCTGCCCAGAGGTGCTCTGCCAGCGGGCAGGACACCGCTCAGCTGCCCGGCACGGCTGCCGGGACGCAGCGCGGGCAGCCCTCCCGCATCACCCGCCTACAGACGCGGACGCTCTTCTCTCCTACTGTGCAGCCTGACACTTGAGCCCCAGCTTCAGGGGTTTTGTAACATTAACCACCAAAGCCGATTCCTACCACGGCTAAGAAAGCCCGGGTTCTCGTCTCCTGCTGCTCTGCTGTTTCAGCAGCGCGCAGGCACACTCGGGGCTGCGTGTCCGGTCTCGGCCACAGCGCCGTTTGCAGCGTGTCCGAATGAAATCTGTCCTGCTACTTGTGAGCCACACGATCACAAATCCAACCAAGGAACGTGGGTTTTCATGGCAAAAAGAGTTATTTCTATTCACCAACGCCCCCCACCCCACCCATCAAGTTTGCAATTTGAAATCACAAACCTCAAAAACGTTGAGGTTAATGAGTTAATTTGATACTAAGTGAGGTTTGATACCAAGGCCTGGGCTGTATGGCAGGTCAAACTATGACTTAATCTATTAATTAAAAACCAACTAGCTATGTAAATTCAGACCCATAAATGTTTACATGCGGGGGCTAGTCCACGCAGTACTGATTAAAATCATTACAGCCTACACTTTGCCCTTCATGACTGGAAGGGGCAAACCCACCCCACGCTCCTCCCGAGTGAGGGCAGACGGTGAGGGATGGTGAGGAAGCGCCTGTGCTTGGCAGCACAAGTGTCCCCCCCCACTCCTGCACCCAGAAGCCCACTGGTGAGCAGTGGGATCTGCCCCTGTCTGCCACCACGGGAGCACGAGGGCTGGCACCGAGCACGGCTGGCTGGTGGGCAACCAGTTTCCCGAGAGCCGGAGCGGCCCAGGGGACGAGGCGGCTCGGGATGGCTGGTGTTACGCTGCGGCGGGCCAAGGAGCAGCAGTACAGATGCTTCCAGCTCACACAAAGTATTCAGACACGTGAGACCAGTGCCTTTCTCCAGAAGAGCATTTTGCTGGCCCAAGTACAACACAGCTGATCAGACCCCAGATGCTACGTCTCAGAAGTCACTTTGCGAAGAAGATATATGAGGTCTGCCCAATCCAGGAAAGCCCTGACAAGCAGGGCCAAAATTGTTGGGACTTAAACACAGGAACTTTTCCCCTGAAGTCCTCTAAAGGCAGTGTCTGGACTCCTGCTGCCCAGAGCTGGCCAGTGCTCTGTGCAAGCAGGAACCTTGCAAAGGCAGCACCTCCAAAGCCACCACGAAGGCAAGGTGGCGGTGGCAGAGATACAAAGGCACACAGGCAGCAAGGCTTGATGCGCTCAGGGGATGCTGTCGCTGCATGTGGACCTCACAGACTTCAGACCAGATCCTCAGAAGGAAGCTTTACAGGCACTTTGAGGTGGCCCTGCACTGTGCCTGCCCCCTTCTAGCCCCGCACTCCCTTCTCCTCACGAGACAAAAGCAACCCTGCAGCCACGCTGGGAATTAGGCAGGGTTAAAGGGGGTGGGGGGGAGGCTGATGGTTAATTTTCACCCAGATCAGCTCCCTCCACATGGCTGCACAGAGTTTGCGTTGGCAGGGGTAGGGCTGGAAAGGGCATCCGGAGGAGAAGGCAGCCAGGACAAGGGGAAAGGCAAACCCACCGTGTCAGCGCTCCCCAAAACTGTGACTGGAGAGGATGCGAAGATCCCCGTCTCTCCTCCACGCTGAGGTTGCTGCAGCAGCCGGCAGCAGCTCTCATCTGCCCACTGTCACACACAAACAAACTCACCAGGCGACGCTTCCTTACACTTTCTAGGCATGCATTTTGGCAGCTTTGTTCCTAAGCAAATAACTGATCCATTCCTGGGGCTGCTGGTGTGGATCATAACCAGTTCCACCATCGGCAGAGCTTATCCAGCTCTCATGGCAAACGGCCACACGGCAGGGCTGACTGGCAAGTGTAACATTAAAACTCCTGTTTTCTGAACACCCTCTCTCCTTTCAGCCCTTTGCTGCAACAGTGCATTCACCTTTCCGGACTGTGTTTCTGTAAGAATCTCAAACGTTGAGGAATGCAAACGGTTAATGTGCTGCACAGCCGCTGCAAGAAAGCACTGAAATAGTCTCAGCTCTGTTTCACAGAGAAGGAAACAGAAACTGCCTGCGCGCTTAGGTAGGGCTGCCTCTCGCACCTGCGTATCTTGCTCCACCCCGGCGAGGGTTAAAGAGCACAGGGCAGAACCGTGCACAGCTCCTTACCTGCCCCGAGCAGGGCCTAGCCTGGGAACACCACTGCCAAAACCTAGGCAGACAAAGCCAGAGACACAAGAAGATTAAGGTCTAAACTGCCCCATTTTGGTGGCTGGCGTCCAACACCACGCTTCAAACCGCGCTCTGATTTGCAGGCTGCTGAACTGACCCCAGCCCCGCCGACGCCGTGGGAACGCCATGCCCGCAGTGCCTTCCGCAGTCAGGGGGGTACGAAGGCTCCTGAATCTGGCCAACTAAAGGCAAACGGTTTGTGGGTTTTCCACAAAACTTACTCCGTCACCAGCTCCAAACCCTCAAACCCAGAGCGATGTGACCGTCCGGCGGGTCTGCAGCGGGTGGCCGCAGCCATCCCCAGGGTGAGGCCGCCTTCCCCTCCACCCTGGCCACCAGCTGAGCTGGGACGGGGAGACAAGTCCCACCCTCGGTGACTGCCGCGAGAGGAGGAGATCAAACCAAAGGCCTCAGAGCCCTCGAAAGACACAGCCTGCCTAACGCAGAGGGAGTAGCAGTGTGGAAGGATGCAGCAGAGCACCAGCACCAGGGATGCAGGACGTGCTGGCAAGCGACGCTTGCCCATCAGCTGACACCAAGTCTTTGAGAACTCTCGTGCTTTCTGCTTCACGTGTGCAGCTCCAAACCTTACCCAAGGCAAAAAGGCTGTACGACAGGCCTTAGACTTGTGAAGACCTAACCAGCAAAGCCGTAACCACCACAACTAGTGCTCTCCCTTCCAACACGTCTTACGGGTTCCTACGACCTGCGCTGCACTAGTTAGTGCAAAAGATATGACTGCTCCTAATCGTCACCACCACGTGAATCTTCCAACCCAAATGGCCTCCTAAAAAGATTATTTGCTTCTTTTTAGTGTAACAGTTGTATAAAAATTGTCCTATTTTGCCATTTGGCTCAGTCACACCAGCCACACTTTCTGAAAAGCTTCCATGAGGAAGGAGGCACATACCGTCTGGCTCCTCACCGACCGCAGCCCTCGGTGGGAAGGAAAGGTTTTGTGGAGGATGAGCGCAACCTCAGAGTGCCTGTGTACAATACCATGCTCAAAGATGTAATCACCAACTCCTTTTAACAAAAAAAATGATGTGGTCTAGATTATAAGGCATACTGGGCTTTTAAACATTACCATTTCTGGTAATAGCCACATTTCAGAGTACTCTTTTTTAACAAGAGCTATTTTTGTCTACACTTCCTAACTCACATTAAATAAATAAATTCAGTAACTCTCAGCTGGGCCAAATTTGCAGAGCACAGAGAAAGCCAGAGGGCTAGCGAAGAGCCCACATTGCCGTAACTTATTCTGACTTCCTAGAAAGTAGAAATTGGTCAGATTGCCCTGTACTGGAGTGAAGAAACTTCACCGTTTACAGGATTACGGGGAAGCTGAGGCTGAAGGGCTGCTTAGCCCAGAACAGAGGCACAGGGGGTAGTTAACGGGGTCCTGCCTGCTCTTGAACTGCTCCGTTCCCCCGCTCCCCCTTACCCCGGATTCCCTCCTGCCCGCAGGAGCCTTCAGCCACACGTCCAACAGCAACACGGCGACCAGCTCTCCACGTCCTCCTCCCCGCAGCGTCCGGCCGGCCCCAGCTGCCCGGCCGCAACCCCGGCAAGGGGCCCCGCGCCCCGGAGGGGTCCTGCACCCCAGCCCCCCGCACGACGCCCGCTCCCTCTCGGAGCCCCGGGGCAGGGGGCTCAGCCCGGCAGGCAGCACCGGCCGTTTTCTGCCGTCTTCGCCGCCACGGAGCTGCCACAACGGAGGAATTCTGCTTCTGTGGGAGCAGCGGACGCGGAACGACCACGGAGCACACCGGCCCTGCCGAAACGCGGCAGCGACCACGGGCTGCGTGAACTGACCAGAGCCCACCGCTGCCGGCTGCGCGCTCACGGAGAGCAGCACCGCGGAGCAGCACCGTCCGTCCTCGCTGCCCAGCGGGCTGGGAGATGCGCATCTCCGCCAAGAGACTGGAGGTATGTGGTAAGTAACTGCATTTTTTCCCTAAACTCCGAATGCCTGAGACTACTCCAGGGTTGTAAAAATACTTCCCTCTCTCACTGTCATCGCTGTGCGGTACCACGGGGAGAGACGCTCGCCCGCGCCGGCCGCTCCCGGCGAGAGGCCTCGTAAGGAACAGCCCCGACGCGCGCTGCGCTGACGAGCACTCCTTCCCGTGACTTTTGTGGAAGATTTTAACAGAATTTCTGCGCCAATTAAATTCTAATCCCACTGTGCCTAACTCGAACGCGCTCATTAGTTGGGACGGTCACTTTAACTTGTGTTTAATTGGTTTAAAGGCTTCAGATGCAGCATTAGAAGAAAAAAAAAGAAGAGATTTGCAAAGAAAGCAGGGTCACCAAGGACAGGCACCACAGGTCTGCCATTCCGCTCGCCTCGCACACCAGCACGTGGGACACCTGGCAGAGCCCGACGTGCTACTTCCAAGAAATTTTATGACGAGAAAAAGAAAGGTTTCGCGACGCTCCATCAGCGAGTTCCCGCACGACGGAGGAGCAAAGACAGCTAAAGTGATTAACAGAGGAGAAGCTCACGTATAAAAGGGAGAACGTTACTAATTACACAGTAACTGTGGGTGGGCTGGGGAAAGAAAGGGGGATCAGCACAAAATCAGCCACGGGAAAGTGAGCGAGGCTGCAGCGAGGGAAAAAACACAAGGTTATTCACAGCAACCCCACGGTCTGAGCGCCTGGAAACCTCCCCAGCCCC
>Ga0181612_164182_pt1 | contig 11819 bp, 4 predicted proteins | sample HoacroProtozoa21_FD_119630 | JGI IMG/M metagenome (GOLD analysis project Ga0181612, IMG submission 119630) | Hoatzin crop microbial communities from Cojedes, Venezuel. Combined Assembly of Gp0051906, Gp0051904, Gp0051908 | reverse complement strand
TATGCATAATTTTTACTGTGCCTCATTTATATATGTATATTTAATATATGTAAGCTGAGACAGATCAGTTAGTGTACAACCAATATGCAGCTATCTCTGGGATAGAACTGTGTCATTGTTTTTTTCCAGGTGTGGCACACATGATTTTTTTTCTTTTAATAGATCTGGAGACTATTTTATGCAGTTGAAAACAGGAAAGATTTAACTAAATTTAAGGTATTCAAAGTCCAGAACTGAAATTTGCCAAAAATGCACAAACAACAAACTGCCAAAAAGCAGTATGTAAATAACCTACAGTTCAGTGCCTTAGATCATGTTAATATCTCAGCGCTAGCATTTCTTACCTTACCAGCCTTTCAGAATTAGCAATGCATGAGGAGAAAGAATGCTTCATACTGAGTTCCATGGACTGCATCTGGGAGTGTAACAAACACATTGCCACTGGTTACATTATTTTCTGATATTATAGGTGTAAAATGTACACACTTTGTTTTCCCTCCTGGTTTTGATACTGATGGCTTTTATTTACTGTTGATATTTTTCAGGTGTCCATTTGCAATTTGTTAATTTCTCGACAGAGACCATTCACGATTACTTAGAAGTTAGGAGTGGATCTACAGAAACTAGCACTGTTATTGGGAGACTAAGTGGCCCGCAGCTGCCAGCCTCTCTGTTCAGCACAACTCATGAAACCAGCTTATACTTTCACAGTGATTACTCAGAGAACAAACAAGGATTTCATATTTTGTATCAAGGTGAGATTTTGACATTCTTATGTGAGAAAAGGTGGCTGTTGAAGGTTATTGCTTTTTTCGGCATTTCTAAAAGATAAACATGAAATAAAGGATTTTGTGTATTTCAAACCAAAGTGTTATGCGTTGAGAACAAACAGAAGAATATAGAAAATTAAGATGAAAAAGGAAAAATAATTGCACATTCTCTTTAAATAATCAGTTCAAATGTACGCAAACAGATAATTACCCATGTCTGAATTTGACTGGCATATTAATTTACATTGCATGGCTTTACAAAATAAGCATGTCCATTGTTCTGTCTATGGGAATCTCAATTTTGTGTCTTGGGTTCTGGAAGGGGAAGATCCAAATATTGTTTGAGAGTATTGGGTTCATGTAAGCTAGTACAGAACAATGCCAACTCAGAAATCTCCAAATCCATTTTATTTCCTAATTGGAAATATCACTGGAAGGTTCTTTTTCTGTCATACACACATAGGTCATGCAGAGCTGGTGAAGACTGCAAGATCATAATTCTATTTATATATTGCAGATTCATTTAAAAGGTCACCACTGTTCACAGAAAAAGGTCAAATGTATATTTTAAATGATACCTGTTTTCATTGTATGAATAATATCAAAGAATGATTTTAAGAGCTTCTACTTTATAGCAGTCTCCTGTTACTCTTTCTATAGTAACAAGTCCAAATTGACTTGAACTCTGTGTAACATTATGGAAGTGAGCCACTGTAAAAAGTGTTAGCCTTTAAAGAAAAAGTTAGTTTATGACTTAAATTGCCTGGTAAGATTTTATTCAATTCTTGTTTGGAATATGATACAATTTGTACGAGTAAGGCAGCTTTAAAATCTACTGTTGAGAGCGTACATTATTACTGCTGTTAATAATAACAGTAATGATTTTGGAAATGCTGTTATTTGTCAAAGAATTAAAAAAAACCTCCTGTGTTTTTAAACACATAAGAGAGAACTGTTTTTTTCAAAAGTACATTCTGTGATCTTCTGATTTTCATAGAACCATAGAATCCTTAAAGTTGGAAAAGACATCTAAGATCATCAAGTCCAACCGTCAGACCATGACCACCATGCCTACTAATTTTGCACAGCGTGTTCGTTCTCAGATCTGTAATTACAAGCTAATGCTTTAAATCTTCTTGTAAAATATCACCAAGATGTGAGAGGCTTATTTTCAAATCTTACTTGTTTGCTTTAAAATCTTTGATACTCACAGTTCATTGTAGAGCCTTTTAATTCTTCCAAGAAAAACAAGACAATTATAGACAAGTTTATTTCTCCTCTTCCTTAAACATAAGAATGTAAAAAATGAAAACCTATTGGATCAGAAAAAAGCTGCATCTTACTCACTATGGTATCTCCAAGTGACAAAAAGAAATGCTACTCAGCAGCACAGAAACCTAGCCAGTTTCTTTTGTACTCTCCTGGTGTCCACAGTTGTTGTCAGACTCCATTACTGTGGGATTTGATGGCAGTTTCGAGATCAGCCTTTCCACTGTCTTCACGATTTTTGTGCACTTCAGTCGTATCACCCCCAGTCTCTTTCCCAAGAAACCATGTTTAGCCATGCACTCAGTAATGTTTATTATCATAGACTGTATCGTATTGCCAGGTATAGAAGTCAGACTCACTGATCTGTCATTTCAAAGATCTTCTCTAAAGATAGATGTGATTTACCCTGAGAAATCACCACTTCCCTAGATCAGATCCTGAAATGATATGATACACATCTTCTTTCAGTAGCTCTTCTGGGTGAAATCCATCTGCTCCTGGTCCTTTGCCTTATCTATTTAATGTAGTAGTTTTGTATTTACATCAAATTTATCTAGTGACTTAGACCTGTGTAATACAAGCACCATAATTTGTCTGCAAATCTCTACACAGTCTTCAGCAGTAAAAACAGATACAAAGAATTTACTGAGTCTTTCTCTCTATGGCATCCTAATCCATAGGAGTCCCTTTTCTCTCGTTTGTCGTCAAACGATCCCACCACCTTGCTAGCTGAATTCTTGCTTCTGATATTGTCAATTTTTTTTTTTTTGTGATCAACTGAGACATTTTCTGCAAGATATTTTTTGAAATTATTTTTGGTGTTTATTTTCTATTTAAATTTAACCTGTTATGTTTTATGACTTTTTGGAAAGGCAGATTTTCATTATTTAAATGCCAACATTTTCCCTGTTGCAGCATCTTTAACTTTCCTAATATGAGTCACATAGACATTTTTCTGAACCACTTCAGTGGTTTTTTTATTCTGAATTGTAAAACATGTTTTACCTTGTCTTTTAAAGTAGTGCCAATTAGCAGATTCCAATCTACATTACTTTATTTTTGTATGATTTCCTTTCCAGATAATTTAATATCCCTGTGCTGGGTTTATTTGAGTTGTTCTCTCCCAACACAATCAAACTGTATTATGACTGCTCTTATGGAGCAGGTTTCCCATGAATATCTGTTAAACTAAGGCTTGAGTACCAAGCTGGTTGAAATATAAAATTACATCTTTTTTTTTGTGGGTGCTCAGATTGCTTGTTCTACAGAATAATTATTTCCTGAATTCAAATTTTTATTTCTTGAAGTCACCCTGGTGAGGTGAATATTGGTTAGTCCAGTACTACTACTTGTTGTATTTTTGAAGCTTCTCTAATTTTACTTAAGATTTCCTGTTCACTGTAATTTTCCTGTCTAGACGTTTGTAGAAGTAGCTCAGTGCTACACAGATTTCTGGAGTTTTAATTTCCATCTATTAGTATACTGTAGTGTTTCTTTTTTTTTTTTGTAATATTTTTCAACTATGGCATTTAATATAATTTCTAAATGATAGTGCTGCTCTTCCACCTGGAAGTCTTTGCCCTCTCAGTCTTGGAAAGGTGGTCACCTGGCAACACTGCATCATGCTGCTCTATGCCATGCCTTTCACATCAGAGCACTGGGCTGGTTCAAGCATTCTAGATCCCACCTCTTGTGTTTTAGGCTCCTATTTTGGTGTGAAAAGGCTTCTTAGTTTGGCCCTTGTTCTGTTCCTTGATACAGTGAACATCACTCAACATACAGTGTAGGCTACCTGATTTGCTTTTCTTATTTATTGTAATTCTGTTGTTTGTCTTTCTCCTGCACTTTTTCTAGAGGTGCATGGGCTGTTAGCCTCCTCCCTCTCATGGCATCACATCAGTCTTCTGTACCGTTAGTTTTTTCGTATGTTTCTAGTTTATGTACTCTTCTAAAACATTTTTAATTTTCTTTGTCAGTAGCTTGGATCCATTTTGATCAGGGTGCAATTAAAGGTGCACTTAGAAGCAATATGTAGTCCTAAAGAGCCAGTTAGTGGCCTACCTTTTTGAAGATGTAAGTGGAGAAAACACAAAGTCTAAATCCTTTTCTACTCTTTTCTTTTGTAGTGTAGTATTCCTGTACTTATTAAAATTAAAAGATAAAATTCAGAGTCTAGTCTTATTTTTGCCTTTATGAACTCTGTTCCAAAAAAATGTAGGGGAGAATGTTGGGTATTTTTTTGTTTGTTTCTTTATACACACACACAAACACATATATTACCGAAGTATAAAGAACATTAGACAATGTGGCATATTACGGCACGGACTCAACTTGTAGTGCAAGTGAGACAAAGTTTATTTTGCAAGCAGTGCTTTATACATCTTTACCCAGACATTAGTCAGCTAGGGACTTTCCATCCTAACAAGGTAGCTATTTGCACGAATTCTTCACTCAGTTTTGAGCCAGTCTGCAGACACATCACGCGCTAGCCAGCCAATGCGATTGCTGATCACGCGTTGTCTATGCGCTTGCGGTTTGTTGTAACAGGGACCCCTTTCTCTTGCTTATCACGTTTACTTCAGCACTTCGGTCTTGCTTTTCTGCTTACTGCAGCAATTTGTTGTCCCTGTCTCCCACAAGACAATTTAAGCTTTGGTTATAGTATTATGTTTTCCATATGAGGTTTGGAATTGGAAATTAGATTCTATGCATATTTCCAAAATTGCTGTGGGAATGTTTGACTGTCTTTCTCCTAGTGTGGGACCAATTATTTGGATTATTACCATGATGGAACTTAAGATGTATGGCGTGACTATGATTTTTTAATTTTATTCTAATAAAAATCTTTTATTTTTTAAGTAATAAGAATTTGTATTTTACTTATATTTTTCTCATTATTATTATTTATTTATTTCAGCATATCAGCTACAAAGCTGTCCTGACCCTCGACCATTTCGTAATGGTTTTGTTATTGGGAATGACTTTACTGTGGGACAAACTATTTCATTTGAGTGTTTTCCTGGCTACACATTAATTGGAAATTCAGCTCTGACCTGTCTTCATGGCATCAGTCGTAACTGGAATCATCCTCTCCCGAGGTGTGAAGGTATGTTCTTGTGACCTATGAACACTTCATTATTTGTAAGGCTTCCTATGGACAGTTAGCTGAAATCATTTCAGCTTTTCATTTTACAGAGGCCCATATTTTTATATTGTGGTCTTTGCAGAGGACGTATTCAATTTTGCACATGAAAATTTGTGCAGAGAAGCTGAAACGTTTCATGGAAACATGAAATCTCTGAAAATGTGTCTGAGTGTCCTGGTTTTGGCTGGGACAGAGTTAATTTTCCTCCCAGTAGCTGCTGTGTTTTTTATTTAGTACAAGAAGAGTGTTGATAACACTGACGTTTTTAGTTGTTGCTAAGAAATCAAGGATGTTTTTCAGTTTCTCGTGTTTAGCTAACAGGTGTACAAGAGCTGGGAGGAAGCATAGCCAGGTAGGTAGCCCAAGCTGTCCAAGTGAAATATTTCATACCATGGACATCATGCTCAGTTTATAAATGGGGGTTGGCCAGGGGCAGGAATCTTCTTTTTTTTTTATCCTCTTTTCTGTGAGTTCAAAGCCTCTCTTGTCTGGGAGATAGAACTTTTCTGGGAGATAGTCCTTTTTGGGGGGTTCCACATAATATGCAGATCCATGAGCTCTGGGTTCTGCAACTGCTGCTCGGGGACTGGCTGCAAATCAGTCATCAGGTGATAAGGAAATTGTATTGTGTCTATTTTGTTTTGCATATTCATAGATATTGGTGGTAGTAGTAGTAGTATTAGTAGTAGCAGTTCCTGTGTTGTCTTACTGTCTTTACCTCATCCCACGAGTTTTACCATTCATCTATTTCTCCTCTCCATCCTGCTGGGAGGGGAAGGAGAGGGGTGAGCGAGCCTCTGTCTAATGCTTAGTTGCTGGCTGCTGGGTTAAACTATGACATATAGATAAGAAGTTTATTTCTGGAAGGTTAGGCTGAAGGTCTGTAATGTGGAGACCTGTGCTGCTTTTTAGTCTAGGTGGGGCTACAGAGTAAAAGCTCTGCACTGAATCAAGAAAAAAAGATTCAAAAAGTGAATTTCCCAACTCTGGCCACTTGTGTTCTGTCTTATCAGTTAGAAAGAAATATTAAAGGTGACATAAAGTGCAGTTGTGCTCTATTCAGTGCCGTGTGAAGTCCTTTGTACTCATATTTTTTGTGAATGGGCATTTTTTTAAAATTACATATTTTAACCTTTTACATTTTTTCACACTGATATGCTTGCAACAGGTAAGCAGATTCAAGGAACTGCGCCTTCCACATAGCTGAAATTTTGAGGAGACAGAATGAATGTATATGATGATTCTATAAAGGTGTTTATCTTATCCCTAGCTGTGCTGAGAGGAACTTGTATCTAAGCAGGAGGCCATAGTAGGTCAGTCATGCACTGTCATCAGACTCTGAAACAGACAAGGCTGGATGTTTTAGTAACACAGAAATCTCATTGAGAAAAATCTGTGCACCACACTATTACTTTCTTCTGGAAGCTCCAGGTTTGTCACAAATGTGGCAACATTCATAGAGCAGTGTTAGATTCCTGAAGAAACATGGACACAGTGAAAATACTTTGTATTCAATACTGTCATCCTAAAATCCTACAGTCCTAGGACCATAAGATCCAAACACAGCAATTAAGTTATTGACTGTAAAGGTCTCTAGATGCCTAAACGTAGGTTTCCACAGAGATGAGACCTGTACAAGGTGTTGACTGCCTACTTTCGTACACCATAAATACTCCTCCAGTTTCAGGAGGGGTATTCAGGACCTGAGTTAAAGGCCTAACTTCCTTCTGTATTGTATGGTAAAAGCTCAATATTAAGAACGGGATCCTCAATACCAACCATGCTGAAGAGGAATGCCTGGAGAAAAAAAAGAAAAAAAAAAAGGAAAAGAAAAGAAAATAACAAGCTGCCCTGTTTTGTTGATTTTTGCATTGTATTCTGAATCATCTACCTAAATTTAGATACTTAACTTAGAAGTCTCATTACTCAGAATTCCTTCTGGAGTCAGTGAGCCACAGGCATTTCTGGGGTATGTGCTAGCTACATTAAGACCTGTCTGATCCTGAATTCAGAAGGAGAAGCCTTATCATATAAAAGAGAGATGACACCTAGACTATATGTCTTTTGAAAGGGGAAGAAGTTAATTTATCACGATTAGTTTTCAACTCCCATTTTCTGGATCCTGAGGGAATAGTAATGGTTCATGTCTACTGCTAAACAGCTTAGCTGCTCACTATCACTTAGTTCTAGGTGCTTTTTCTTTGCCTCAGAATCCAGACAAGTAATTTGCTGAATGGAGTGATTCTGTTTCTTTTAATTACCTTACCGCAACCAGGAATTTAATTAGTAAATTCTAAGATGCTCAAATCATGTTGCTGTACTGTCTATAGCTTTTGATGAAGTTCCTGAAGAGCAGCTGGAATTTCTTTATTTCTACTTAATGTGATATAAAAAGATGCAGATAAAAAATCAACGTAATTCATAATGGGGATCTAACATGTGTCCTGTGCTTGAATGATTACAGATTGCCAACACTACTCAGCTCCCAGAGAAATTTCTTAAATGATATGGGGTTTTGTGCAAATATTTACTCTGGTATTTTTAGTAAAGAGTTTTTGACATTTTTATATGCTGTTTATGTTTTTCAGTTTTAGGGTTTTTTTTCTTTATTCTCGAGGGAAGAAAGGTAATTATGTATCTTCTCTTTGTACTTGGTTTGATTTGAGATAAAGGCCTTGGGTTCGAAACCATTACAATGAAGTGGGCTTTTTTGTGTATACCTAGTGCCAGAAATATACAGTATGTTTTAAATCTGTATTTGATTTAATATCTGTATGGTAAGGCAGCATATACTAAGGTTTATATGATGTCTCAGGCTTCTTGCAGCAGATGATCTGAAGCAAATATCACTAAATGGGCTTCCTGTTTCGTTCTCTTTTCCTCACATCATCATGCACCTAAAATCCCTTTAACTGCTTAGCACTGTCTAACACTCTCTGACCCTTCTTAATATATCTCACTCACTTTCATTCTTTTGGAATCTATTCCCTCTTGTTTTCCAAGAAATCTCATTGCCTGACAGTCATCAGCCCATGTCTTCACTCCTCTAAAACCCTGCTGCAAAATCAGTTCTGTCTGCACTGCTCAAAAGCCCTTGAGACTTTGAAGCTAAAAGGTGAAGAAAGGCGATATACCAGCTGTTGAGTCTGGATGGATGAGATGTGACTGTGAAAGTCTCCTTACCCTGCAGTTCATCACTGAAGTATATACATAAACCATAACACATACTTTACCTAAATACAAACAATACATGACTCCTATATGTCAAACCTATATTTGCAACGACCTGTTCTCTGCTTAGAGGTTCTTAAGCGTATTTTAGGGAATCTCAATTGCCATTCCATGTCTGTTTGGGGTGCAGTGGGAGGAATGTACAGAAAATAAAGAAAATTTTGCCATTTTAGGCTTTTCATACTTTTCCAGAACTAGGCTTCTGTAACATAATTTCCCTTCTGCAGTAATAGGTTGATGTCATACTCAACAAGCATTTGAAACCTCTGTGGAGAAAATCATATAGTTTTCAGTTTTCCTGAAATGCATAGTTATGAAAGTCCAAAAGCTGTATGATCAGTCTTGCACTGTATGATGTCTAAAACTTGTGCACTTCCACAAGAGTTATAGAAAGGTCTTTTACTTTGTCTGCCAGAATTTGTCTGAAGAAATGCAAAATTGTTATTCATACTGTTGCACACAACATTTTTATTTTCAAATTCCCCTCTAGTTTCCCCCCACACATCCTCTGTCAACTTAGCATATCTCTTCTCTCACCTGATGATTTTGGTTCGCTACCTTCTTGTGACAATAAATGAAAGCAATTAATGTGTTTTGCTGTTAATTTGTAGCTGGCATTTAGACTAAGCTGTAACAAAGTGTTTTTCTATTTTGCAGGTAATAATTTAAACCAATGTCTAAAAATTACTTTAGTTCCAGTTCTGACAGTATTTATGACATTAGAATTATTTTTCATTTTATTTAGATTTGACCAATAATGTCAAAATAGGCTTCTGACTGCGAAAAGCTCAGTAAAATCTGTTTTCTATACACAACAACAGTTTTATATAATCTAGTTATAGTGTACCTAATGTGTTTAAGAGTATGGCTTTTATATAGTCTAAGAAGAAGGTAAGAAGCATCTAATATTTTTTTACAAGCAAATGTCTTTTTTATAGCTCTCTGTGGAGGAAATATAACTGCAATGAATGGCACCATATACTCTCCAGGATACCCTGATGAGTATCCAAACTTTCAAGACTGCTTCTGGCTTGTAAGAGTACCACCTGGGAATGGAATCTACATCAATTTCACAGTTCTCCAAACAGAGCCAATATATGATTTCATAACTGTCTGGTAAGAAAACACTTTTCGCATTGATTTAATCTTCATGTGACACTATCTAACAAAGTATGAATTAAAAAGGGTATATTTGAGAATTCTCCCTCGACACTGGTGTTCTCTCTTGGGGAAATGGGTGATTTACACTCATCCATGTTTTCCAAAGTACCATTTTCTCTAGATAGGACTGGACATGAAGTTTCAAAACCCTTGTCTTAAGAATTCAAAAATAGTAATATAGTTCCTCAGTTTCTCAATGAAGAAAAGCATTCAGAAGTATGCTATGACAGCTTATCAACAACCAAGAGAAGTAATACTCAAGAGTGATAATAAGCAGTTGCAGCTGTGTGTATTGCAATGTTTCAGAGTGTTAATACAAGCAATTACAGTGACACTTTCTTCATTTCTTCCATGCTGGCTTCTTATAAACTGTTACGAGTACTTAGAAGGAGGGACTCTATTTGTATTTGGCTATGACAAAAACAGTTGAGGTAACGATAGCTGTAAACAAATTATATTCTGTGTATACTTGAATCCATATCTATAATGAATCTTTTCATATAATGAAGCCCCCATTTTTCTTAGTTTCAAAGTTCATAAAGGCAGGAGGCTGTAATGAAGTGTAACAGCTCCTATAGTAATCTTGAAACTGTTAGTGAGTCTCCTAGACAATTTAACAGGGGCTAAGACCTTTTGGAAGCTTGCCTAAAACAATAATCCGCTGATTATTGAATCTACAGATTTAAAATCGTCAGCTTGAGAGAGTAGTCTTTTAGTCTGAGTAGTGCAAAATAATGAGATGCAATTTGGAATATTGGTTATTCATTTTATGTTTCCATTGCACAGAAATCTATCATGGATTCATATGAATTCGTATAACTCAGGATTTCGTTCTTACTTTCCTAAACATTAAACAGTTCTCTATACACTTTTGTGATCATTTCTGTAGGGTTTTTTTTTTTTTGCATCTTGTCTACTACAAACTGTCTTGCCCTGCATCCCAGATACTTAATTTCTTTGCCTTAAAGTATAACCAGAATTTGATAAGAATATATACCTAGACTATTGCCCTGATAAAACTCAGAGAATTTTGAATCCCTTTAACAGTTCACCACTTGTTTTGTGTATCATATTTGAGCTGACCTTCAGAATATTTCCTGAATTAAATTATACTTTCATGTGCATATGGACACCTTTTCTCTACTTCATCCCACACAAACTAGAAAACTACTGTCCACTTCAAGTGCTTCTTCCATTCAGCTCTTCCTTTCTACCATGTGATTTCATGTGTTTTCAGCTATAGTCCTGGAGGTATTACAAACTTAGTTCTTACAGTAAAATTGCATATATTATGATAAATGTAAAACCTCTGGTTTACTTCATTATGTGTTCTTTGCTGATTTTTTTTTAGATATTTGTATCCTATTCAGATTAACAACCCATTTAGGAGAATGTTCTGAACTTTAAGCATCTATTAATACTATTCATGTATATATCATGTGTGTTATATATGTATGGTTCATATACCTGTATAAGCTGTATTTTATATATATGTATATATATATATACATGATAGCTATATGATTAAATAGCTTATGCCATTTCTGGGATATTATTTATCTACAGAGCTCATCAGAAATTTTGATAGCCATTTCCAATGGAAAAAACCCTCATTTTATTCACAGTTCAAATACCTCTTTAAATCATATTATTTCCCTGATAGAACAGGAGAAGCAGCAATGTGAGAGAATTTGGGCAAATGTATTATTACTAAATTTAAAAAAAAATAATCTATAGTTTTATTTTGAAATTATTTTCAGCTAAAGTATCTTATGCTAATAACAATTGGAAAATATAAAATTTTATTGTTCATCAATTCCGATCTGGAATAAGGTAAGTACAAAAATGTAATGCCCTTGCATTACGATTTTGTCCTCTGTACAGTTCTACTATCATTTAGTACTGACCTTGATTTAATTTTTCCATGGAAATGAGTATTTCATTCTTCCACAAGGTAGCAGTGATCTCACCAGCAGTATATGTATTGTCTAAATCATAATAAATAGCACAAAATAATATCAATCAATGTATGTGAACAAGGATTTAAGAAATGAGTCAAGTGCATGTCATACTTAGTTTGGCACAGACTGAAGCACAGGAAGTTCCGTCTGAACATGAGGAAAAACTTCACTCTGAGAGTGATGGAGCACTGGAACAGGCTGCCCAGGGAGGTTGTGGAGTCTCCTTCTCTGGAGATATTCAAGACCTGCCTGGACAAGGTCCTGTGCAGCCTACTGTAGGTG
>Ga0181612_150585_pt1 | contig 11819 bp, 3 predicted proteins | sample HoacroProtozoa21_FD_119630 | JGI IMG/M metagenome (GOLD analysis project Ga0181612, IMG submission 119630) | Hoatzin crop microbial communities from Cojedes, Venezuel. Combined Assembly of Gp0051906, Gp0051904, Gp0051908 | reverse complement strand
GCCCACGGGCCCGCTGGGGCGGCAGCGGCGGCACGGCGCCCCTCCGCAGCCCCCCCGGGGCAGCCACAGAGGTGGTGCCGGAGCCCGCCGGGCCCCGGCATAGGCCTGCAGCCACCGAGACGCGACGCAGCCCCCGCGGCGCCGCCCAGGGCCCACGCAGGAGGGGCCGCGGCCTCAGACACCGGCCCAGGCAGCTCATTCCACGCCTCGACCCTTGCGACAGCCGCAAAACACCCTTCACCGGGGCCAGGCCGCAGCACCGCCTTCGGGGCTGCAGAGGGCGCGCTGATAGGCTGGAAGCACAGACTTGACAGCCCTCTGCGCCAATCGAAAGCGAGAAGTGTGTGGCGGGGTTGGGGTGGTGTCGGCCGCCATTTTGAGCGTGGCGCGCAGGGGAACGGGTCACTGGGCTGCCTCACGGCGGCCGCGCCTCCTCTCGGGGTGGGCGCTGCGCCCGAGGGCGTCTCCTGCGCTTCTGCGTCCCTCAGAGCTTTTCACTGGCTGAGTGCGCTTTCCCCTGGCCTTCACTGGACAACCCATTGGCCCCTGTGTCTTTCTCACCTGTTGCTCCCATTTTTCCCCTACCCAGCGCTGTTTCCCTCAGAGCCTGACTGTGCCTGAGGTGAACGTGCGCTGGGCCAGGTGTCACGGTGAGTCCATGGCCCTGGCAGAGTCCAGATGGCATCAAGAATAGCAGTGGCATTTGAAAAGGTTTGTCCCCATGGTCTCAGGACATCATCAGGTCTGGGCTCCTGGAAGCCTGCGGCTGTTAGCTCGAGGGGCTGAGCAGTGAGGGTACGGGGGTTACTTCACAGTCACAGGAAGCCCAGGCCAGGCCTGCTGGTATCTGTTTGCTTTGAACCAAGTACAGGAAAACACAACAAATTTGACTGTGTAATTTGAGGAGCCAGTCCTGAAAGTAGTGTGCCCTTTGGAACCTGTAGCGGAAAACTCCAGTCATAAGCCCAAAGTCCTCTAAAATGTGTCAGAGCTATTCATGAACGAAACTAAATGTATACCTGCTGCTCCCAGTTCAGTCTTACAAAGATGTATTTGCTTCCTTTTGACATCCTATGTGTTCTTACCTTACTATTGTTTCTTGCCCATTAAACCAAGGAAAACACATATGTCAGATCAATGTCAGTGAGATTAGAATTGAGCACCAATTGTCCTGACCTTCAGAAGCACAGTCAATTCTTGACTCTCAATGTTCGAAGAATTGAGGAGGAAATCAAGCTCTATCTACCAGTGAAGAGACAAACATAGAAACAGAGCACTATCTCATTACAAATTTCTAGGACAATATATTAGAGCTTCCCAAGGAGGGGCGGGGAGGGGGAAGCTATGTGAACAGTATAGCCCTGGGGACCTGAGGGTTGTGAGATAAGCTAAGATACCTTGAGAGGGAAAGCATGACTCAGAAGCATTACAATATATGAAAAATACTTTTTAAAAAACTTCTGAATCTCACAGGCAGTGAATTAAGTTTCTGGAATTCCCTTAACAACTTTATAACTTCATTTTCAGCAAAAGTGAAAGCCCTCAAATGTTGGCTGATTAGTCCTTCTGCTTCACCTCTAGAGGAAATGGGCTGTCAAAGAAAGCTTCTGTCTATGTCTGATTCCCAAGCTAATATTTTCAGAGTCAGAGGAATGAGTAAGTAAGAACTTTCACCAAAAAACATGATGATATTTTTATGTGTACTGTTTATAGACAGCAATGCTGCAGTTTTAAATGGGTATTCATTAGCCAAGTACAATTTTTTTGAATTTCAGAACCAAAATAAAACATTTTCTAGCAGTGCTTCATAACAAGAGGTGGACAGAGTTGTGTTTTTTTTTAATAAAGGGTAGGTAGAAAATGAAATTTTCCTTCCATATGTTTAATAATGATCTTTTATCTGTTGTATTTGTCATATATATGACTATATAATAAACTTATGTACAGCTCATGGTACAGATTTGGTTAGCATAAGCCTAAAAATTGTGGTAAAAGTCTCCATGAGCCTGGTTAGTCTTTGTGGCAGTTTTATTTAGTGCACATCAGCTTCTGAAACCATTAGGACAAAACAGCTGCTTTCAACTCGTGGGCCAGAAAACCTAGATACCCTTATGCACATACATGTCTACAGGAAGACACATCAATGTCTCATTTAGTGTCTCAAGACACTCCTGTAACCCTTGTGTAAACAAATCAAAGCATTAAGGCATTTGCAAAAATATTAGTAGAAAGCTGTATGCACCAGTTCAGTTTCTGTATGATTCAGAGATTCCTGGAAACTTCAAGAAGCCCAAGATTGAGATATTAGTACAGGGAGAGTGGGGATGGAAGATGAAGGCTTATGACTGCCCAGGAAATGGTCAGCGTTTCTCAGGATCAAGTCCAACATTTTTAGCTTTTAAAAATACTGCATGGAAATAACTTCTATTCTTTTCATTTTGACAAGCCTCTCAGACTGGCTTTGGTTACAATTCTTACAGTAACATAGTTCTCTTGCGGAACCCACAGGCCATAAAAACTAGCTGCCTGTATTGTTCATTGACAAAAAAACATTGTGGTGTTAAGTTATAAGGCTTTGTAAAGTAAGACATTTCTTTTGTAATCTTCTGTTGTTCTTTTCCCCCCCTAGGGAAAACTATTATCTGCTTCAGCTGGTCCTTGAAAAATGAAAACGTATCTCTTTCTGTCAGGACATGAGGGCACTAATAGACTTTAACGACCCTGACCAGCCTCGCCTGGGGTGTGCTCTCACACCCTCCCGCGGGCACAGGAGCCCCATTTCAGCTCAGCCCTGGGGGTTTCAGTCGCTTCCTGGGCTGTGCTGTAGGAGTGTGGGTCTCCAGTTCAGCCGTGCCTGTGCCTGTGCCTGTGCCTGTGCCTGTGCCTGTGCCTGTGCCTGTGCCTGTGCCTGTGCCTGTGCCTGGCTGTGGGTGTCTCTGATCCCAACCTGCAGATTCACGTCCTGGCCTGACTTTGGATCTGCCTTGCCACTATGGACATGCCTAGCAGTTACTGGGCTGTGTCTGATTCTGGTTTCTAGCATTGGGCCTGATCCTGGCTCACGTTCCTGGCTTGACCTTACACCATAGAGCTGTTGTTGATTTGGACTCTTGGTTGAACCTGGCTGCTACCTGGGCCTGCCCTGCTCAGCTTGCTCAGGTGTGGTGGGGCTACGTTATTGTCCTTGGCTCCCTATCCCGTAGGAAGCAGCCAGCCCTTGCTGTTCTCTGACACTTCCTACACAAATGAGACCACCGATCCAAAGGTAGATACGCAAGTCATTCAGGTCCAAGAACTTATGTTCCTTGAAATAACAAAGACCTTGCTAAACTTTGGAAATGAATTTATTATATTATTACAAAGTGAAATTTGGGTGGGGCTTTGTTAAAAACTGAATGTTATTACCAGAAAACTGGAGATTGAAAGAAACTAATTATACTTTAGTAATTGTAACTTTTGTCTCCAAGCAAAAAGAGAAGCATATAAAATATGGAAAGTCAATCTGATCTTTTTTTTTCCTCTTTGGCCTGTTCAAATGTTAAGTAAAAATAAAATACATGTCCTGGATTCTTTGCTCAATAAGTCTACTGTAATGAAGAAAGAATGATATACGCAAGATGTGAATATAGTCCTATAGCTAGGTTTTTTTGTGGGCTTGACCTTTTTTTTAGTATTTGCACTTATGTGTAAAGTGCCATATAAGTGTATGTAGGACAAGAGTCTTAAATGAGGAATAGACTGTACTACTATTAAAATTAGTAGCAGAGCTTCAATTAACTTCAAAGGAAACAAGATGGATCCATGCATTTCCAATAAAGTCTGTGTTTGTGCCTGTATAGTGTTCATCCTAAGGAGACTTGTAAGGAAACATTACTCCCCACCTATCATAAAGGTATCATGACTAAGATTTTATTCTTGTGTGTGTAAGCCTTTATTCGTGTGTATAATAATGGTATGTATACACAAATTTTCTAAGCATAGTTCTCAAACTAAAGTGTTTTTTTTTAAATACCTACTAGAAAATATTAAAAAGACCTATTTGTTTAATTCAAAAACAGCTGTTTTCAGATTGATATTAGGAAAAAGGCTGAGAGATGATAAAAGGCCCCTTTCTCTGTTTTTCTTTCAAGGTTGGTGAATTAACAGTGCTTATAGTGTCATAGCACAGTGGTAAGCTGTGCTGGAAGCTCTAAATGCGTTTTGTAATAGCTTGGAAAAGAGTTTGTAAAATTACTTTAAATGAGGCAGTATTCTGTTTTGAAGATTTTGTAAATCTCATAAGGTATTGGAAAAAGAAAATCTGCTGTAATTACTTAGTAAAAAGCAGGATCTTTTCAGCTTTTACACTAGCTCTTTAATTATTTAGACCATCCAGATAGGCAATTCTATATGGCAATTCTGAGGCTTGTTCTGTTACAACTCCCAAAGTTACCTGTTTAAAATTAGATAGCAATGTTCATTTGTCAGAGCTGTAGCCAGTGTTTAGCTGTAGTCTTAATTTTAGATAAATACAATATTGTTTTATAGAATTATCTGCCTTTAAGTGCATGAAGCTTGTATGCAGATGCTATAGAATAAATTCTGTACTCTCAGCTGAACAATTTTGTTTGAGTTCTGCTGTAAGGCCAGCTGGGTTCAATGTTTTGTTCCTGATTCTTCAGATCTTCAAGTGCTTGTTTAATTTGCCTGCAGTGAGTTGTTCACTAGCTAATGAAGTACTGAACAGCATAGGGGTCTGTCTTTGAGATCAGATCATGGTCATAATTGTTTCAAGTGATTAGCCTTTCTATATTGAGTAGTTCTCTGAAATAATGGTTATGAAGGTAAGGATTTTTATTTAGGTGTCTGTAGAATCAGAAGTTTTATGACAAAACTCTGGTTTATATGTCTTACTTTTTCTACCAACTTGAAGAATGTTTATAACTGACAGTGGACTGAGTCTATTTCTCAGACTCAAATGTTTTGTCTTTTTAAAAAAGGAAAATAAATGCTTTTGGAGATTTTAAGAAATGTCTTCAAGATTTCAGCCTATACTTAAAATGAATGTGATGATAGGTTTTTTTTTTCAGTTGGGGGTCCTAAGTACACTGTTGAAAGTTGCTGATGTTCTTATGAATATTAACTTGATTTGTTGTCTGATTCTTGATTTTGCTCTTACAGGGTTTGATAGTAAATAAAAGCGGACTATAGTACATGGGTTTATATGTAAATGTACTTCACCCTTGTTACCACATATTCATTATAATTAGCATGGAGATTGGCAGCACAGGCTTCAAGCTGCTGTTTTTCTTCCTATTTATGTTCAGATCAAGAGAAACAGCAACAAAACTCTAACTCCTGTTTTAGTATGAAAAATGAAAGGTAGATGTTAGCCGAAGTTGTTGTCATCCCCCCTCCCTTACAAATAGCCCTTTCCTTTTTTCATTATTTTGTCTGTTCCTCACTTTGTGAAGTCTTAGGTGATGATTCAGTTCCTAGATAATACTTCTATTAGTATTTATCCAGTTCATTCAGTTCCTTGAGATAGATTCTTTTTAAGACTCAGATGGCACATAGAAGAAAATGAGGCCAAAGATTTAAGCAGATACTTTTAATTATGACTAGCTATAATGTAAGTTGGACAGAATCCTACAGGACAGCAAATTAAGCTAATCTTTTCTGTACAAAACTTTTATGCTTACAGCACAAATCATACAGTGCAGTAGCAATTTGTTCCATATAATAGTTTTTTTCTAAACTGATGTTTTTTATTTTTGTCCTTGATTGCTGAGCCAGATTTTTACACTTGCGTGAATTCGGAGGTCAAAGCAGTAAGTTCTTAATTGAATTACCTCCTAGACTGCAGAAATAAGGCTGGACATAAGAGTAAGAATCTATCTCCCCATTTTCCTCCTTGCAGTAAAAATTGTTAGCTTTTTAAACATAATGCAACAGAGCAAGGAGGAAGAGGAACAGGAACAGAGGTCTTCAGGAAGGGGAAGTTGTACGATTCAAATATGGAGGGAATACGAAAAGTAGTATGTATGTTATTTATCTGTTTAGTCACAGAAGTTGAATGACAATTATAATGAAATATTTGTGATTCTTCAGGGGAGGACATACAACATTTCATCTGTCATGACAGGTCTATAGATGTTGGGCTGAACTCATCTGTGCTCTAATGTAAGGTTGTGAACAGTATAGAAAACTATGTGAACATTCTAGTTTTCATCACATGAAAGATTAGATGAATAGCGCAATATAGCCCAATGAGTCCGAGCTCTGCAGTGCTTAGGGGAATAAATGACCTGAAGGACGAACAATCCAAATTTTTTATTGAAGTAGGGGCCTGATTTCTTGTAACTGGATTATGCGTAAAGTGTTATGTTGTCCATGAGTGACCTTGGCATTTGCCTGGATGACCAGTCTCTCTCTCTGTGGTTAGAGCGTTTTTACCAGCCCCCTCCAATTCAGCTTCAGGCATTTGCTGAGTTAAAGGATTTACCAGATCATATGAGGAGCAGTTTAGGATGAAACATAGTTATTTACTGTGTAAATGTTACTTCTTTTACAGTTAGTATTTAAGTCTACAGGGATGAGTGTAGGCTGGCTGTTATAATCCTACGCATATTTATTTAGTCACTTGTATGCTAAAAACATTCAAGTTCTTCCAGAATGTAACTAAATGTGTTCAAATCTCTCCATTGACTGTAGAGATCCTGGTGTCTGTAGTCAATGTTACCCAAGCAAACTAGCTAGCATTTATTCCCCTTATGTCTTCAGATCACATGGCAGATACTTCATGTAACATTCATAATTATTATGGATAGACCACAGTCAGGGCTCACGGACAGTGGGAAGAGCTTTCCCTAAGCTCCAGAGGAGTCTATGTCAGGAAGTCAGTGAAAGTTGATGAACTTCAGCAGTACTGGACGTATGGACCCATCAGCCAGGGCCCAGTGGTCACATAAGTAATGGTTAACAAACCTTTAAATCTTTCTAGTTTAGTAGATTTATTTTCTCTGCCAAAAATGTATCTTGTTCTAGTTTATGTACTAATAAAATGCATCTTGGAGATTAAAAGTGCTTTGGTGTGCTTGCCTCCAAGAGTTGCAAGTAGTTTTATTATCAAGCTTGAGCCAATTTTTCCTCGTCACAGAAGCTCACTACAGTAGGTCAGAACAGCAGATGTTCAGTGACTTGTCCCTGGTACCTTTTTTGCTGCATAGTTGCTAGAGCAATTTTTACCTTAAGGTCTGCACTCTCTGCTTTACAGTGAACGATATTTAGGAGCAGTCAGTAACACTCTGCTGTAGGGCAAGGAGGCAGTTTTGAAACATAAGAGGAAGCCTTCATGTAAACAATGAACACATTCAATGATTAAGTAATAGCATAACCATAAGCCTGAGCAAGTATCTTACACCAGCAAACATTTGAATTTCAAATGAAACTGCTTATTGTGTTGTCATTAAAATGATGGTGAAAACCAGATACTTCTGTGTCAATCAGTTCAAGGGCTAAGGCTCAAATGTAATACACACTCAATGCGGGGAGCTCCTTCAGAATTCAGTTTTAGTTATGAAGTAGTCCTTATTCCTAGGTCTGAATTTTTAAGCCTCACTGTACACAGCTGATGCAGTTAATGTGCACCCATGAGGCTTGTGAGCAGAAACTGAAATGTAAATGTCTGTGTCCAGTTTTAGAAGGGGGAAGGAGTATTTTCTGAACTTTATACTAGCATGTATGAAAGTGCTGTTATGCCATTACTTAGAGATCTAAATGCAGCTGGAATATACTTCATAGCTTTCATTTAAACTTTTATTGATTACTGACCCCAAATAAATTACCCACAAACTGGAACATGAAAAGCTTTGCTATGCAGAGGTGTATTTAATTTAACATGGTAGTAAATATAGTTATACAAGAGGGAGAAGAATCTTAGGAAGACTTATCTGATGCTGTAGATGGTGAAGTCTCCAAAGGATAGAAAAAAATAAGTCAAGGCCACAACCCCAATTTACAGCATAACAAAATTAGAAATTGGAAGGATTTGGGGGAAATGCACCTCTTAGGAAGAAACTTTGGTTTTGTGTCTCTTGGTGTGCCGCTGTGTCCTGCCTTTGTAATTGAGTGCGGTACTGAGGATGTACAGTGTTTCTGGTCTTCCTTTTTACGGTGTATAGAGACTGGGGGTAATGGTTTTTCTGAGTTTTACACTGCAGTTATAGTGCAGGATTTTATATGTAGATGTGCACAATGACGTCCTTATAACTGATCATAAGGTTATGCTGAATGTGTACTTAATGAATTAATGGTAATACGGTGTGTTCAAAGGACTTGGGTGTGTACTATGTCGTTGCAGTGATAACTGAATGATCTTCATTCCTGCATATGTAACATTTACATTTACCTGGAATCACCTAACTTAGATGTGCATGGATCAATGTGCTCATATGGTCTGGTTATAAGTGATGAATAATATAGGAACTAGAGGCTGAACCAAAGAAATAAAATTATTTTGCATACTAATTACTATACGATTTGATGTTTTCTTCAAAACAGAAGGTTTTATCACCAGTTTAAGTTGAATTTATATGAATTAACAAAGATTAGTATAGGGGTTTTTAAAAAAATGTGAACAGTAATACTTCATATAATACTAATTCAGGGCAAGAAAACACTTAAAGATTAAGTTGCAGAATAACAATTCATTGTATGATATTTTTACAGTTAATAGAATTGTACTTTTTATCTTGGAAATACTTAATAAGCAAATGTCTTCTATACAGATGGGTTGTAGAAAGAACAGCTGAATCTATTACCTACATGATACTCTGGCTGGGATCAGTGCATGGAAATTTAAGATCCTTGTTAGGAAGCGGTGTATCTCTGGATTTGCTAAATATCTTTGGAACTGGCATTCAAGGTATGTAATTATTTGTGTGAAACAAAAGAAGAAAGAAGGCTCAGTGTTGTGATTCTTTCATAGACCTTTTTTTACTGCTTGTTGGAAGTGTTTTTTTGTTTTCCTTTCTTTGACTGTGAATTCATCACCTGCAACTTGAAGTGCAATTAATTCCATGGTTACTGTGTTTTCTCATGGATGCTAAGGAAGAGATGTGTAAGAGCAGACAAATTCATGTAATGTTGTCTGGTTGGGTCATCTGTGTCACTGAACAAACACAATGTAGGTTGCAATGTCTTTTTTCTAACTCTGGGACTTGCTCTGTATACAAACTTCCTACCTTGTCTCATGTTGTGCTTTCCTTAATGAAGTATTTATTTGAAACCCGTTTCCCATTTGATTTTTTTACTTGCATCCTAACAAGACGTGACAGAGGGTAGCAGACTGGTAAAGCATGAAGACCTGTGAATAAAGAACCTGTTCCATCTTATTAAATTTTTGAAAAAATATAAAATTGAGAGAACTGTTTCGTATGCTATTAGATTATTTCTTTGCAGTTGCAGGTATTTTGATGACAGTGTTTCAGATTTAGTGTGTTTTTAATGTATCAAACGTAATTATCTTCCTATAGCTTCTTTGTCAGTCACACTTTTTAAAATGAACTAAATGTTTCTCCTTTGCTTTTTAATTATTCCACAGATTAATATATTGTAAATTGACTCATTTCTATACCTCAAATTAAGCTAGTTCTGTTTCAGCTTTTTCTCAATTACTGCTGTAATTAAGACCTATAAACCCATAGCAGAGAATAAAATAAGAAAGCTAAAAAAAATTAAAAAGGGGGGGAGCATCTCTTTGTCTTCCTTAATAATAAATTGCTTAAAACTCTTTCTGAAACAGCCACTACAAGGGAAATGATTAAGGAACCTGACAGCCTATATGTAGTTTTGAAAAGAACATAAAGTTTTCAGACAGTAGTCTCATCAGGGATCCCAGTTGCAAACAGTCTGGAGTGTACCCACTTAATTATATGAAAACCTGGCGTAGTGCTCTGGGGAAGAATTAAAAAATGCTAAACCTGCATCCTACACTGAAGTGGAATATTTAATCAAGTCAAAAGCTTCATTGCACCCTACAGCAAGCCAAGTTAAATCTAGGCTGTTAAATATTTTATTAGTGTTGATGTTCATTCTAGCCATATATCAGATCATGGTACAACAACAGAAGTATTTCTTTCACTTAGAGAATGTAGGAATATGATACGTAATTTTCCTTGACACTTATGATGGTTACTATGGAAAGTGGCCTCAAGGAGAGCTATGCTTGAGATATGAAGTGGCCCAGGCTGAAACGTGTTAAGATGCTCTGGATGCCATACAGGAAAGAACAATTCATAAATGTGTACCGTTCCATTCTTTTTACACTGCTAGGCACCATTAAATACATCAGTATATAAAAAAAAAGGGTATTCTAGTAACTCACTGACACACAGACTATTTTTACTGAAGCCCAAGGACACATCTGAAAAATAAAAAAAATAAAAGAACACGTCCTTTTCTTCAAAGCAAGCTCATGTAAGTGAAAAATATACATTTCCTTGTATGATACTTGAGATGCCAGTTGTATTAAAATTATTTATTTTTTTAACCACTTTTAGCACTCTTTCAATGCTTTGTCAAGCGAACTTGGATTGAAAGTAAGTTTGTGCTGTAGTTTGGGTCAACACATGTCTTTATTGGCTATAAATTATTTGTTAGGTGTTCAGTGGTTTACGATGCTTGCACTGGAGGGCCACCATAAAAGCAGTTATACACCTAGTATGTCAGAAATACATTTTTCATACTTTTGAGATCTTCCAGGACATTGCTTAGGGATTAATGCATGACTGTGTGCCATAAATTTAAATGATAGCTGTCTTCTTCCTAAAGTGTTTATTTCAAAATGCACTAAATTCAGGTCAAAATATTTCTAGACACTAATGATCATTACAAACCTGTCATTGTCTTTGGCAGCTTACTACAGATAAGCTTTAAATGGAAAATTAATCGCTCTTTTGTTAAAATAGAGCTTAGTTTAAGCAGCTTGCAAGAGGCTGCATGTACTGATAGTATACATAGATTTCTAGTGACTTTCACAGTTTTCATGCCATTGACCCTGAGTAAACAGAAATGCTTTAGAAATGCCAGTTAATTGAAAGTACAATTAAGCTATAGATAGCTGAAAACAATGCAAACCTAAATCCCTGTTTGGTATTTTACAGCGTTGTCTGATTCCTGTTCCCACATAAGCCCAACATTAGGTTGCGGCCAAGAATAAACACAGGACTTAGTGTTGTCTCCACAGTCATTTAATTTACTAAAACAGAGTTCAGCTTGCCTTCTGAAGAAGCAAATCAATAATGTTTTATTATCAGCCTGTCATCTGATGCCTTTTGAAACCACCTTCTTCTTCCAATGTTCTGCAATAATGAAGCCTCCAATGTTGCTCTTTTATACATGTTTGTAGCCTTTTTGAACTTAAAATGACCGCTTGTTTATTATGCTCTACAGAATAAGAGCAAATACATAGGGAGGTCAAAAAGACTAATTACCTCATCTTGGTAATTATGAATACCTCACTAAATATCCCTCTGACTTTTCTCCTTTCAGGGGTGAATTGTTCCAGCTATTGCCACCCCTGAGGCATGTCCACATGAAAAGTGTAGCTGAGTTTCTGACTCCAAAATTGTTGGAATTTGCAGTCCAAGTGATATCTAAACATAGAATCACAGAATGGTTTGGGTTGGAAAGGATCTTAAAAGCTCATCTGGTCCACCCCCCTTCAATGAGCAGGGACATCTTCAACAAGATCAGGTTACTCAGAGCCCTGTCCAACCTGGGCTTGAACACTTCCACACAGAGGGCATTACCACCTCTCTGGGCAACGTGTCCCAGTG
>Ga0181612_127630_pt1 | contig 11819 bp, 12 predicted proteins | sample HoacroProtozoa21_FD_119630 | JGI IMG/M metagenome (GOLD analysis project Ga0181612, IMG submission 119630) | Hoatzin crop microbial communities from Cojedes, Venezuel. Combined Assembly of Gp0051906, Gp0051904, Gp0051908 | reverse complement strand
TCTCTGTAGGCCTGAATTAACGCTTGTGTCCCCTTCCTCCCCGACCCAGGAGCGACCACACTGCACCTCTTGTCTGCGCGCAGGACCCCCGCCGCAGCGTGGTACCACCACCATCTTTGCCGAGGCCAGGGGTGGCCATTGTGGTCCAGACAAAGGTCGCAGAGCGTGAATGGAAAATGGTCTCCTGTGTTGGGCTGACAACCGGTTCTCTGTTCCTGGGGTAAGTCCTCAGCTCCTGGGCGAGGAGAGCGCTCCCACCCCATGAGATCCCGGCTTTGATCTTCCTGCTGGCTGCGTCGCGTTTTCTTACTGCTCCTAAATAATTCAGAACGTTAAAAAAAAAAAAAAAAAAAAGAGGAGAGGGGAAATATGGAAATTATTCTTTTACAGCCTTATTTACTGGGTACTTTTCAGGAGTCCCCCACGAAGCCTGCTTACTGGAGCACAGCAAGGAATGGGAGAGGACGGGAAGCTCTCCGCTACACCCAGGCTGTCAGACGATGCTCGCACAAGACTCGTGAAGCCACCTGGGAGCACCTCAGCCACCTCTTACAGCGGTGAGAGCACAAACGGAACATGTAGGTGACCATGGGTTTTAGCTTTTTCACATGCCCCCTTTTGCACGTTGTCAAGAAGCAGGGTATTAGCTGGGGAATACCTGTGTTTTGGGGACTATATATATTTATTATTATGGGAGGTCAGGAGGAGGTTTTTTCCTAGCTGATGCTATCCCAAAATTGTTACTGGCTCTGTCCCCTCCTTAGCCAGCCTGCAAACCCCTCGTCTGCCTGCCCCTGCATTGCAGAGCAGAAAACAACCGTGGGAGAGGAGCTGTAAAGAAAATAATCTGGCCTGTTTCTCTGCAAAAGTGCAGGGAGGAAGGGGCTGGGATGAAGGAGATCTGAGTCCTCTTCCTCCCAGCCCCTCCGTGGGTCTCGCACGGCTTGCTGGTCGTGTTATTCCAGTTTGCACACTGGTGCGGTCTGGCTGACCAGAGCAGGGGGCAGAGGGGTTTGGGGAAAGCGGGGAGGGGACAGGATTTGTGCATGACAAACTATGGGAGCTGCCAGACCCGTTTTCTCTTTTTTTTTTTCCTACTTTTTTTTTTTCTAAATGTACTTTTGAGGAATGTCCAAACATAGAAAACTTTAGCCCAAAAGGAATTTTATCCAAAGAATTTATGAGCGACTTAAAAAGGGAAGGCAGCAAGAAGAAACTGAAAGCCAGATGTAACTGCAGCTTTAGATGGCTTTTAGTTTAGTTTCAGATTTTGTAGGGGCTCTGACTGGGAACCGTCAGATTGCTGCAACGTCTGTAATCGGGTATTGAGGCAACCGTGAACTTTTGATCACTTATTCCCTGATCCTCTGCCCGTCTCCAAAAGGGAGTATCTGACCATCTCATTAAACTCTTGCCTTTAGATGCCGGTGTGAGCAAGAGAGCAGCAGAGACCCCGCTCCTCTTGAAGGCGCATCCTGAGGACTTGGCTGCAGAGAAAAAGAAAATTATTCCAAATAAACAGGTAAGCAATGCCACACGTGTTATGCTTCAATAGTTGCTTGTACACTGGCATGAACTGATCTGGAAACATGAGTAAACCTTTGCTTTGCTAAGGAGAGGAAGATCAAGATAGCCATGGCTTGGGGAGGAAAGGTGCGATGCTCACGGCGGGGACAAGTGGCTTTTGAGGAGGAGGGTGAAGCAGAAAACCACCCGCTAGTGACTTTTGCAACACGAGCAAGCTGTGAAGTGCTCCTCTGGGGAGGACGTCCTTGGCCAAACCTCTGTCGGGCAGGACGGGGGTGAGGGATGAGGCTGAGAGATGCTCAAGGCACGGGATTTCCCCTCGGCAAGCAAGGGCTCAGATCTCCTTTAACTGGTACCGGTTCAGGGGCTTCCTCCCTGGGGCTGCTGGAGAAATCAGTGACAGCTCTACAGTGAGGTGCAAGGATTAAAGAGAAAATCTCGGCTAAACCAGGGTAGGGGAGACTTGCACGGCTTCCCCGTGAGATGAGAAGGGATCGTTAGGATGGGGCGAGATGTTAGCACCTGCTTGGCTTCGCATCCTCTGCTGCCCCTTCTCCTTTTGCTGTGAAGAAGACTATGCCAGCTTGGCAGTACCCCTGGGGTGCTGGTGCACAAGTTGGGGCCGAGGATCCTCCTTTTCTCTCCCCTGCCCGGTACCCCAAGCAGCATCAGGGCCTGGTGCTCCCCAGCGCGTTTAACTTCGCTCTGTGTTTTGCCAGAGGCTGTTATTAAGAAATAAGGCTCTGCCTTTTTATCATTCCTCTGAGCGTCTGTCTGATGTCATTCCGTCTGGCAACCGAGCGATCAAAAGAAGCTCCCCTGGGAGAAATTTCTCAAACAAACAGCCAGCGAGAAAAAAAAAATAATACCCCATTAAATATAATAAAACGCACAAATCTCAGCGTCTCCCTGATAAATGAAAAGGCAGCGTAACCTCGACTCCGAACACAGACATTTGGGCGAATGGCAGGAGGCAGAGCAGGGCCGTGGCGTGCGCCGTGCTTACCTGGGTGATTATCCTTAATTGAAGCTAATTTCAGAGGCTGAGATCACGAGGCTGGAGTCCAGGATCTCGCAGCACGCAGGTTCTGGCCGGCGACAGCCTCTGCCATCGCTCCCACCTGCGCGGAGCCTTCGTGTGTCACGCTGGGACCCGCAGACCGAGCGGGTTTAGCTCTGAATGTTTTTAAGCAGGTTTGGGGCAGGGTTGCCCTTAAAAAAGGCACGTGTCTGCCTGCACAGCAAATTCTGGCTCTGCTCCTCCATATCCATTACTCCTTGCAGGTTGCAGGGGTGACAAACACCCCGTCGCCAACCCCCGTGAGCCCCTGGGATGCGGTGTAGACTTCTAGCAGCTCTGATTTCAGTTCCTGCAGTGCTGGCAGAGTCCCGAGAGACCCGCTCATCGAAATGGGTAAGACCAAAGGAAATGAATGCAACTTGCTGCAATGCTTCATCCCGCCCTGGGTTGGGGAAGGAGTCCCCTAAATGCCGAAAACACTTCTCAGCCACGCTTTCGAACGTGGAGAACAACCCAACAGTGACTTGACTGCGGGTTTGGAGAACAAAGACAGGAGGAATGGTTTTGAATCTGTCTGATCTGTTTGAAGAGGAGCTGTCGTGGGAGAGGAGCGTGCACGCTGATGAAAAGCCGCCCATTCGAGCTGGATCCCAGCGGCGTGATGTTGGACCCATCACTCGCACATCTGTAGCCACGATCCGGCTTTCCAAGCTGCTTGTCCTCGGGGCGCTTCGCAGAGGTCATTCCTCTTCGCAAGCCTCCTTCCCTCTTGCCTTGCAAATCTCTCTGCCCTTTTTCTTCCCTCCTGCTGGGAGGTTTCGGGGCCTTTGGCAGAACCCCTCTCCTCCTTTTTCCCGACAAAACCGCCTGCTCTTCGCTCAGCTTTGCTGAGAAACTTCCCACGAGCGGCTCTGCCCGGTAAAAAATGGGTCCGTTTTCATCGTAGGGGCCTGAAGTGACGAGCGGACCTCACTCTTTCTGACAGCCTGCGAGTGGGGAGAGCATCCTGCAGCCCCAAAACAAAGCGTTGGTGGTTCCTTCGTGGTTTCGCCAGGGCACTGCTGCGAGGCTGAGAAGAAATCCAGCACGGAAGCTTGCCTGGGGAGCAGCTCCAACGATGCTGGGAGGGGGCAAGAAGAAGTACCTCCAGATCAACGAGCCTTCATGAAATAAGTCAGGATTGGACCAAAAGCATCCTGCTGCCTGCAGGGTCTTAACCCCGGTCCGGGGCTGCCACGTTGGAGCTGGGATCTTACGGGTTAGAGTGGTGCCAGGGGTTGCAGCATCTCACAGTTTCCATTTTTTCCCAGGGTGAGAAAATCTTTGGGAATTCCTGGGATGTTTCTCTTTTTTTCCAGCTGCTTAAGGCCGGTTTCCTTCCTTGCAGATTGCAGGGTCCCAGGCGATAGAAACAGCAGCTTGGCGGCTGGAACAAACTGCCCTCCAGGTCTTTCAGCCATCTCGTGGGGACGGGGGTGTCACTGCTTCCCACCTTCCCACGACGGCTCCATCCATCCCCTGCCACCAGCTCTTCCCTTTGAAGGAAGAGGGGAAACTGAGGCACGGGCCTGACCTTTTCTTTCGAAGAAGGAGACTTTCTTGAGACCTCTGCACAATCTGAAGAGATGGGGCAAACACCTCCGCGTGCCAGACAGGGATTTTGCAGCATTTACGTGGCCAGGGTCAGGGCAGAAGTGAGACTGGCCGCAATCAGAGCGGGGAAGAAGTAAATTTAGTTCATAGTCCAGTCCATACATTTATATGTTTGCTGTGAGAATGGAGGGGTGTGGATAAAGGACAGTTTTGGCACGCTTCTGCTTCACTGCTTGTCACTGCCTCAGTTTCCCCTCGAACAGAGGCTTTCTCTGTGTCTTCTCTGCTGTGGGAACCTACACGAATCGCCATTTCCAGCCCTCTTAGGTGTGACCCTCACCCCCAGTCAAACCCTTCTGGGTCTCTCTTAAAGGAGCTGGTATCTCTCGCGCTTGGCTGGGGGAGCAGCAAGGTTTTTCAATCATCTGCTAATGATAGGAAAGCAACTTTTATTCCCTCTCTCCCCCGGTCTTGGCAGGAAAGATGGAATGTGGATTGCGAGAGGAGCAGCCACCTTTCAGGCCAGCAGCTGCTTTGGGGGATGGGTTAGATAAATGGGCAGGATTTCCAATCAGCCCTACACATCCCAGCCAGAAGGCTTCACCAGAGCAGGGGCGCGGGGGGATGGCTGACTGGTGACGCCGCGTTCATCTCGGGTGAGCCCGGCTCGCGAAGGCACTGCTTGGCGGTTCGGGATGCGAACGGAGGTGGCAGAGATCAAACCAGGTCAGTTTGCTTTGGAAAGAGCTGAAAGGTGGGGGGATCTCCTCCAAGGCATCTTCTTCTGCTTTTGGATGCTACGGCAGGAAGAACCAACCCCACGCTGAAGCGCTTGCACGCCAGGAGAGACCAAGGTGGGTTTTTTTTTCCCCCACTGCCGAGCTGCAGCCCCAGCTCGTGCCAGGAGGACACGGCAGGCTCAGGAATTCACCTTCCCAGGTGCTTCTCAGTCAACCTGCTGCGGTCACCAGCTTGGCCAGCCACATGCTGCCTATGGCGGCGAAGGGGTGCCTGGGCAGCTGAGGGGTCACCCCACCAAGCTCCTCTGAAGGAGATGGCACCCAGCGAAGGAGGATTCGCCGCCGTCAGATGGAGAAGAGCCATGTCTCTGGCCAGACGGATGGGCTCTGCCAGGACCATCTCCAAACGGCTTTCCAGCTGCAAGCTGTGTCACCGAAGAACCTCTGTTGCTGATGCGCTGTGCAACGAGGTGTTATGGATTACTGGGTGGACAGACTCACACGGCGAGAGGAGATCTGCTGGGATATTTGGATTTCTTCATCTTCTTCCCCTCCCCGCTTCCCACCCACCCAACTTCGTGTGCAGTGGAAAAGGAAACAGCTCTAGTCTGAATTTCCATCTGGGCACGGTATAACCCAGCCCCAGGAATGGCCAGGCGTGCCGTGATCTCCCACTCTGCAAAATCAAAGCAAGGCAAAAGCTGTCTCTCCTTTTCCCCCTCTTGCCAAGGGCCAGAAATCCCATCGAGACCCAAAGCGTAGCATTCCAGTGGGAGATTTATACTGGGGGAAGGGACAGAACTGGTTATTTGATGATGGGGTTGGGTTTTTTTTTAAAGTCCTTAATATCTCCCTTCACTGTACAGCACAAATCCCCTTTCCAACACATGCACGAGAGCAGAGCTGAGCGGTTCGCGCAGCAAACAGGTGATAAATCACAGGGCAATTGATTCAAACCATTCCAGGGAATGGGAAACACATGGACAGGCTTTCTAATTAACTGTTTGATATGGCTGCGGTGAGTTTGGGTGTAGTTTCCAATGTTTTGCGTTTGGCTTTTCTCAGCCCTCTCCATGGTAACCGCAGTTTACCAGAAAGTGAGAAAATCCTGCTTTTCAGAGAGCTGAAGTGACTTGGTACAGCTCAGCTCGACCACAATAAAAAAGAAAAAGAAAAAAAAAAAGTAAATATGGTGTTTCCTCTGCGGGAACGTTCTCTTCTCTTTCCAGCTGGAAAAACAAAACAAAACAAAAAGTCCTCCTGCTTTATCTGCAAATCTTCGCTTTCTGGTAGGTTCCAGACCCATTGCCCTCCAAGACACCCGCTGAGGTTTGCAGGGCAGGGCCAAGTCCCTCTGCCCGCTCTCCCACCCGCAGGGGAACGCTGAGCGAGGTACCCAGACAGCCCCCCTGACGCCTCTTCTCAGCCAAACCGCCCACCGAAAAACCCAGCGAGTTTCCTTCCCGCTCTCTGCGCGTCTCGCGGCGTGCACATCTGCGGGGGTCTCTTTATTTGCAGGGTGGCACCTTGCACCCAGGTGTCACCGGTCGGGTCTGGGCTGGCAGGGTACCTGTCGAGGTAACCAAGCCTTTTAATTTGTGGTTAATTCACAGCGATTCCTCAATTTGAGAAGCTCGGAGGCGAAACGCTGCAAGAGGTGTGTTGGAAGAGGGGCAAGCCCAGCTTTTTGGGACGTGCAGAGACCTTCAACCCACCTGCTTCTCGCATGGGAGACAGGAGCTGAGCCGTGGGACAAACCCGGGGAGGCATCCGACCGCCTGGAAGCAGTAGTCAGAGGTTTGCAAGCGATGGGAGGATGGGGAAGGATGGACTGGGGAGGACAGAGATCTGCTGGGTGGCTCTGGGCTGGGTAAGCGAGAAGCCCTGGAGACACTCGCCCCACCCAAGCCTAGCACGTCTTGCTGACATTTCCAGAGTAGCCAGCGCATTAAAATGTAATTTAAAAAGGAATAAAGGTTCAATCCATCTGTGTCTGAAAACAGTCTTGTCCCGTACCCTGCTTTGGCACATCCTCCCAGCTGGGGCATGGCACCTTGCTCCGTCACACGGGCACAGCGGCCGGGGCCGGGGAGCGGAGCGTGACGCAGGCACCGAGCGGCAAACGAGGTTGGGATGTTAATATTTTATTTTTATTGCCTTTTTTTTTTTTCTCCTTCCCCCCCCCCTTTTTACTCTTTTTGCAGCACGACTCCCTGGAGCCCCCGGGGCACATCTGGCCAAGCCGCTTCTGGTTCCAGTTGTTGGCAGATGATTTATTTGCAGATCAGCGGGGAAAAGTGACCTGGACATTTACTGGAGGTGTAGTGGGTGACCCTGCGGTGACACTCGCTTGGACACGGGTTCGTTAGGTGTTTGGGGCCTGATCCAGACCCAAGGAAGTCAAACGTGGATCTCTCCTTAAAGATCCAGCGCTGTTAGATCTTGGGCCAAAAACACGAGGGGAAATTAGTCAAATAAATGCCCTGTGAATATTATTACATATTATTCATTCTCTGGGAGTATTTTAAAGTATTATTCACTCCTTGTGCATATTATTAGAGCAGCTCCCACTCAAAGAAGGAAATTAAATTGTAAAAAACAGTGTTTCTCTCCATCCTTTTATCTTTTATCCTCTTTTTTTCCCCGCCGCCCCTTTCTTTTTGGCAATCCACAAGCTCAGGGCGAAGCCAGAAGCACCCCGGATCCCCAGGCATGGGCAGCGTCTTCTGGATCCCTGCTTTCACGGCACCTACCGCCGCAAGGGCTTGCTGATCGTCCTCCCTACCGCTTCTTGGTGCTGTAGCAGTGAGCTCCGCTCGTTGCATCTGAAAGGTGTCAACAGCCTAATGCTCCCTTGTCAGCAGGCTCTTCCAAGCCCTCTTAAGCTCTTCCAATGGCCGTGGATCCTGTTCAACTTCTGTTCCCCGTGTTTGGCTAAAATTATCCCAGCTTTCAAAAACGTAAGTGGTTTCTTTTCTTTTTTTGCCTTGCACAATCAAAAGCACAGGCTTATTTTTCTTTGAATCGCAATCCAGAGGCGTTTTCCAAGGAGGCATTTTGGAGAGAAAAAAAAAAAAGAAAAAAAAAAAAAAGAAAATTTCCCAAATTTTGCAGCCGAAAGCAATCGAGCCTTTCCCCCAGGGAGGAGTTTTCATTTACTTCTAGCGTTGCCACACATACCAGTGGTCAAACCCGTCGTAGACGTGGCTAATCATGGCGTATAGAACGAAACAGGATTCCTTGCGTGGGCTTTTGGGAAAAACACCCGGAGCCTGTGCCGTACAGGGAATGCTTCACCCCGGGCACATTGGTGCCAAAACTCCTGCTCACGTGCAAGGCACACGGCAGCGCAACGCATCCTGCCGATTTTCCAGCACCCGCTGACCGGTGGGACCCAGGAACCTGCAGCTGATCCCATCTCAAGGCTAAGAAATACTTCCAAAACGCCCTGAAAAAAGGAATTTCTGCTGTTCCTGGGTAGCACCTGGGGACCGATCTTGATTTTTGTAGACTCGGTCTGCGTGCTTTGCTGCGTTGGTGATGGAAATGCTTTTTCCTAATGTGCCCCATGCGTATGGGACGGCAGTGGGGAGATGCCTCTCCTCCCAGGGCCTGTTGGAGGTCTATTCATGCCCTGCAGAAATGCACGGATGGATTTAAATCCACCTCAGGAAGCTTTTAGCAGAGGACTCGAAGGACTTCGGCTTTCGGCCGGGAGATGCCGGAGGACAGCAGGAACTGCCCACCTTGTTGGGCTCACGTGGGAGGTTTCCTTTCCACCTGCACAGCCCGACAGCAGATCTCACGGCTCTGGCTCTCTCAGGGGATTTTCAGCTGTAATGAGGTCAGCTTTTCCTGCTTATGACCAAATCCAAACAATATAAAAATAAAAAAAAAGAGGAAAGAAAGAAATCCAAGCCAGGAATGAAATCACAACGTGCTGTCATAGCTTGGTAGGGCTTCGGGCTGGGTTTCAACCCTGCTTGTCCTCTGCCTTTTACTTTTGACCGGGCAGGAACCAGTGGGACTGTGCGATGAAGAGACAGTTTGCGGAAACAAACGCCTTCATCAGACATCTGCCCTTAGTGATGGGTATTTGGAGGGAGAGTGAGCTCAAAACGGTGGCCAATTCTGCAGTTTCTTGGAACTCACTGGTTCAGCTGGTCCCGTTAAGGACTTCGTTATGGTGAAACAGTTGGGAACTGCAAAAGGAGAAGCTCTGCTAGTCCGGAGGGACAACTGGCTGCTGCTTCTTCCTCCGGCACTGACTTACCTTGTGTCCTTGGGCATGTCATCTCATCTCGCTTCTCTCCTCCATTAAAGATGGCCTGCGATGCTCAAGGAGATGCTGCCATTCCCAGCCCAACAGCCCCGTGGAAAGCCAAGGACAGGTATTTTTAACGACAGTAGCCACGATGGTGTTTTCTTCGCAGCGTCTGTCTTGCTTTCCTGCATTTCTAAATCCTTAGCCCTTTTAATTTCTTGGGAAAGCATCTGGTTTCCAGCTCTGGGCCTCTCCAATCTTTCATTTTACACAAATATACAAACATCCCTTTATTGGATGATGGATTAGGGCTGCACTTTGGCTTGGATCACACGGCCCAGACTGGAAGGACGGCTTTGAAGTCCTGAAAATTTCACATTCCCGTACTGCCAGCAGAACAGCGCATGGGAGAGACGTACATGCTGGGAAACACAGACCCTGGCTCGTTCGCACTGCTCCAGCCTCACCCCGTATAACATTACACACTCAGTTCGTTCACCTAAAGGGCATCGTTACCCTCTGCTTCATCCGCGATGAGAGGGAGCGAGTTGGAGCTCACATGGATTTACACTGGAGGATGTGCTCCTGCTTCTTGGAGCCCTTGGGATCACCGCTGCCATAGATCCCATGCTTAAATCCCCCTCATAATACTGCATCCAGGCCACTCAGGTTCTGTTTAAGTCCACCCTGCGCTCCCAGAGCACTGCAATGCCAGCTTCACGCATGCACAGATTGCCTCCAGAGCAGAAAACACCCTTGCATCCTTTTCCCAGCATCTCCGTCCTTCCACATCGCGTGGATTTGTTTCGGACACCCCCTTTGCAGTGACAAGCGTAGGAGCTGGGACACGGGCGAGAACAGCCTGTAGTTTGTCTCCTAACAAGAGCGCGAGGGCTGTGGCTCTGGGTCCCAGGACCTTTCACCTTGCACGTGAGAAGAATCCTCTTGGAAAAATATTAGCGAGTACCACGATGATTTTCTGCTGATTTGCTAGCTGAAGCCATAAATCAGCACTTGTTGGAGGCTTGAGTTACGTGCCTGTGCCGAAGACCGACGGAGCCAGCTGCCAGGAGGAATTACCAAGCAGCAAACTCGAGTCTGAAATCATTGTTTTAGGCCTTGGAGCGAGCGAGAATATTCAGGTGATTCATACAGGAGGAAACAGCTTGATGTCCTTTTCAACTGGAGTCCTGAATCCTGCTGGTAAAGACCAGCACAATCTCCTGGGTTTAGTCTCGCGCTCGGGAAGGATGCTGCCAATTTAATGAATTTAGGCTCCGCATTCACCATGGTGATTAGGTTTATGTGTGAAGTCCTGCCCTCAGTGGGAGGTTTTGCCTTCGCCTTGTGCCGGGCAAGAGTTTCCCCAGTGCGTGCTGCCCATCTGTTTTTCTTATCCCACCTTTTAGGTGTATTTTAGCTACTGCCACGGAATAACACCCACAAAAACCCTCCGCGAAGCCTCAGTGTGCGGATGCCGCAGCGATGAGCGAGACCAGATGGAGAGGAGCCGTCTGGCTGTTCAGCGAAGCAGAGCCACGTCGATTAGGAAGAGGACATTCCGTGCCGCAGACAAGTAAATAGTGAGTTCATAAATAAGGTGCCAGCAGATGGTGCTCAATAATTTGCAGCATCCTCGCTGGGGGGAAGTGGTCCATCCCCAGCAAAAGGCTGCTCCGAAAGGGGACTCGAAAGCATTTGTTGCCCTGAAGGTAGGACAGCAAATAGAGCAAGCTGAGGCACAGTTTATTGCGTCGTGCTCGCTTTATTTCGAACGCATCATGGCGTTAACAGGGAAAGCACCTTTTTATTGCAGTTGGGCATAAGCGCCATGAACCCTGGTCCTGTTGCTGGCTTGCATCTCCGAGGTTTTGTTTGTGCAGAAAACATATGGGGAGGGAAAAATGATGTGAAAAAAGACATTGCAGTTGAGTTTCAGAAGAATCTTTTAGAGCCCCGGGAAGATAAAACCCCTAATCATATCACTCGCTTTATCTCCCTTGGATGTTCCACTTCCATCACTGAACTGCTGCAGCGGTTGCTTTGGTTTTCCTTATGTGCAAATGGAAAAGCGTGAAACCCAATGGGTCAGATGAGCGAGCGGCCTCGGAGGCAGGAACTGAGTGTTTTGATTTCTTCTCTTTCCATGGCTGACATGCTGGTGCTTTCCTGGACATCCCGTTGCCAAGGACACCTGCATGCTTGTCCCTGCTCCCTCCTTACCTCCCATAACCTGCTCCTTGCTCTCTTCCTCACCTATTGCCCCAAGGTCATGCAGGAGCCGCCTGTGACATGGAATTTCTTCACTGCTCTGCCCTCAGGTGAGCATTTTGCAACTCTCAGATGTTGTGGGAAGGGAGTGGTGATAACAAATGCTCCTCATTTAGACCCAGACTTCCCCCGGGGTCCGGGCTCAGGGACCAGGTACTGGCCGTGTGGTTACCCACCCCTCAAAGATGCTCCAGCCTACAAAACTTGGACTTGAACAATGTATTTGACACTGTCCTGCGTGACATCCTTGTCTCTAAATTGGAGAGACATGGATTTGATGGATGGACCACTGGGTGGATGAGGAATTGGCTGGATGGTTGCACCCAAGGAGTTGCAGTCAACAGCATGACATCCAAGTGGAGACCAGTGAGGAGTGGTGTTCCTCAGGGGTTGGTACTGGGAC
>Ga0181612_173133_pt1 | contig 11820 bp, 6 predicted proteins | sample HoacroProtozoa21_FD_119630 | JGI IMG/M metagenome (GOLD analysis project Ga0181612, IMG submission 119630) | Hoatzin crop microbial communities from Cojedes, Venezuel. Combined Assembly of Gp0051906, Gp0051904, Gp0051908 | reverse complement strand
GAATGTCTATAGGTGGGAGGAGGGAGTAACTACTATCTTGCTGGCTGATAATAACTTCAAAAAAATTTTAGTGTATGTGAAAGCCATCAGCACATTCCATATTGATGATGTATGTTGTAGCTTTAATAATCTTGGGTTCTCTAATGTGTATTTTAATCACACTTTTGATCCAGAAGTCAAATAAACAACATCCCATACCCAGCTGAACCAAAGTCGATGCTGTTGCACGTTCAGTTTTGTGAAGTGGGTGGCTCACCTGACAGCCTTTCCTGATAGCTCTTTGTCGGGCTGGCTGCCCGCACCGGCAGCAGAAGTCACCAGTTTGATGGGGTCGTCAGGCTAGCGCAACCGCAGCTTTGCGGGTGGTTTGCATGTAGCCAAAGTCTATGGGTGAGGGATGCAAACCTTAGGAGTGCTTGTTGGGCAAAGCACAGCTCATGCTGACAAATTAGTTAGCGGCTTTTACTCAACTGGTTTTCCTTGCCCAACGCACTCATGAATAGGAACAGCTTTTAAAAAAACAAGTTTGACACTGCATAGCAGGGCTGCCACAAGATGATGGGGAAATGAGTTCTGTTTCACCCAGGTTAATGGCTTTTTCTCATTCTCAAATGAGACCTTTACAGATGTGGCTGTTCCCCCTCAGCCACCACTTAGGACTCAGTTCTGCCTCAGTCCTCCGGTTCAGTGTAGGCATCTATGGGTTTTCCTTTATTTTCGCTGGTGTAATTCAGGATTATTTGCAGGATAGCCAACGTGCGGGACTGTAACTGGTGGTATGTCAGCTCAGGCGCGTGCACCGCGCTCCTGACTCTGATTGTGGTTGCCTCTATCAAACAGGCAGCTGGTGCGGGGACAAAACTCTCTCCTGCTGCTGTAGTAGGTTTTGCCAGACCTCACCTGTCATAGCTTTTAGTTCTCATGGAAGAACTGTGAAGCCACGTTGTGATTTGGTCAGGCAGAAATGATGGAAGGTTGTCTCAGGTGAGGTATTTCCAGCAGATATGAGGAAATATTAATACTGAGGCACAGAAGTATGAAACTTAATCTAGAGCATGGTGTGCAGCTCTGAGCATCCACCTTTAAGAAAGGTGAGCTTAAGCTGGAACCACTGCTAGAAGGATGGTCGGGGAGTGAAGTATCTGTCTTGTGAAGGGAGACTCAAAGAGGCTTGAATGTCCATGTTAGCAAAGTATAGTCTGGAAAGAGGTATGACTTCGGTATAAATACACACGGGTAGTGAATCCCAGAGAGAAGTACCTGTTCAAGCTTAAAGGACAATAAATGTGGGTATAAACTGGCCCTGTTTGGGCAGTAGTTTACAGGAATGCTTTCTGAGACAATATTTAGAGGATTCAACATTGAAAATGAGACCTTGAATTTGGTAATACTCTGCTTTGGGCATGTCTTTAAAACCTGAGCGACTTGGAGAATATTTACAAAAAAAGCACTGACAGCCCTTTACCTCAGTGAATTTGCCTGCAGAGTTCCAATAGGCTATGGCTGACTAAGTTTTTTTTATAGACATTTCTGTCAGTGGAGAAAAGGTTTTACTTTTTTTAAAGAAAAAATACGTTTTAATTAAAAAAAATCTCTCAAAAAGCAATTTGAGATTCTTCTACAAATCTGAAACCAGACCTTTCTCATGCCTGAAACCATTATTTATTTTGCATTTTCATTAGACAAAAATTTGAAAAAGACCTCTGACACAAAAATGAAAAAAAACCCCTAAATTTTTCACAGAGGAAAGTCTTCGATGTCTGTTTTTATGAGTGAAAATTTTGCGTGTTTGTCAGTGGGAGGAATTTCTGATTTGCCCTTTAGATAGGATCTATCATTTCTTCTCGGTTCCAGCTGCAAAACTATTTATCTTTCTATAGTTCTTAATTTTTTCCCCAAGTTAGATGTTTAATGCTTATGGTTTTCTTCTCATTTATTTAGTGGCATTCACGTTGCTTTCATCATGTTCTATAACATATAGAGGAGAGATTTAATGAATAAACACAAACAAAGAGCCCTTTTCTCTTTTTCTCGCCTTCCTAAAAACATTAAAACACCCTCTTCGTCATCCAGTCACCCTGCAAACTTTCTGCGGGCCAGTTTGCTGCTATACCCAGCTTATAAATCCTGGTGGGGAAGGCCCGTCTCTCCTGCTGCAGCAGAGCACTGCAGGTGTCCACAAGTAATTAATAAAAAGCCAGCCCCTGCTATCAGGGCTGCCAGAGGAGCAGGGGGGAGAGATGAGTGGCAGGCGCTGAGAACATACAAATAATGGTTGGAAACCAAAGTGTCCAGGGGCTGCTAAAGTAGCTCAAAGTTAAGGCAAAGTGCACTTATGAAATAAGAACAGCTTTATTTCCCTGTGTGAGCCGAACTTGGCAGCAGCGTTAGATGGAAGAGGCGCTACGCGTATCATGGCTGACGAAGGGGGTACAGGCCCGTCAGCATGATCACACAGCCATCGGGGAGGGAGGGAGGAGTGCCGTGGTTACCCAGACCCAGAGGAAGGAAGGAAATGGGGGTCTCTACCTAAAATACCGATGCTGGTCTCCGCAAGGCCTACTGCGTTCTAAATAAGCCAAGAGTCACCTAGAGGTTTAGTTAAGATGTCCTAAGAGAGATTGATGGTCCATCTATTCATCACGGGGACCAGTGCTGAATAATTAAGAGGATCGTTATCATTTCTGTAGCCCGTTATGTACCCATTATACCAAACACTCTTCTAAACAGTGAAGAGAGATAATCCGCGCACTAAGGACCACTCACACAAGGCAAACAGACCTTCCTGGCTTGCCACTAACTGGCAAATTTGACACCATTTATCTGTAGCAGCCTATTTTGCTGTAAGTGTTGTGGCAAAAGGGGAGAGGGGTTAGAGGGGCTCACCATCTGTATCGGGGTGATGTCAGGGCAGCTGCACCAGCTGCTGACTGTAGGTGAAGGCGTGCAGACCATTGTAGGTGAAAACGAGAAAAGAGCAGAGTAGCTCAACAGAGGAGAGTTAACACCCTGATTATTGAAGGGAGCTCACAGATGCATGGAACATAGGGAGAGCTTCACAGACTGGTGGAAATCTGCAGATGCAGCACCAGTGGAGGGATTCAAGGAGTTCAAAGGGAGAGCTGGACAGTTAGGGCTCCGTTCTGTGTAGACAGACAAAAGGCTGATGGATTTACTCTAGACATCCAAGAGATAGTCACTGATGAGATCCAAGTGGGATCTTACATGGATCTGTGGCTTGGCTCTGGAGAAAGAAGGAAAGGGAGGGAAAAAAACCAATGGAGTTTGGAGGCGGCTGCAGATGTGAGCTGAGGGGAAAAGGACAAGGCAGTGCAACCTTCCTTATCCTCCAGCTTTTTCTTACAGCGGCCTCTGTGCTGCAAAGACAGCTTGGGATTCCCGGAGGCAAAATGAGAGCATGATTTTTGCTATTGGAAGAAAACTGAATTTGTAAGGGTGTTGATGCTGTTCTGAGGAAGAGGCTTCCTGGAAAACGTGTAGGCAGGATTGTTCCTGTTTTGGGGACATGTGAGAAAGCAGCTGAGGTTTTTGCTGAGCCTTCTGCACTCAGGCAGGTGAGACTCAATCAGGAATGAAAGAAGTTAGCTCTTTCTCTGGGAAAGAGGTGGTTCTTTCAGGGGAAAACCGTAGCTTTGAAGACATACTTTCTTTAGCTCAAAAATCTATATTTGTTACTGGCTACATGCAATCTTTCCTTTTTTCTTTAATCTTCTTGAACTATTTACATCAATGTCCTGCAACTGAGAGTTCCACGGGTTGCTTAGAGATAAGCTATAGAGTGATACCCTTATCCATTTATAAGATAATACCGTTTTAAATTCCATTAGGTGCCCTCTTGTTTTATGAAGGGCATCTGATTTCTCCTTCACACTGTTCATTATTTTATATACCTCAATTCTATCATCTCTTACTGTTTTTCTTTCTAAATGAAATAGTTCTGTTCTTAATCTTTTTGTTTAGAAGTACCCCACATGCCTCTAATCATTTTTGTGGCCTCTGGCTATCTGGTGTAGCTATCTAGCACTCCCATCATTGCGACTCACTGGATCTCGTTCCAAAGTCATCAGCGTGAAGGAGACTGAAGGATGGTCTTGTGGTTAAAGCACATCACCAAGTGTCCTTCCAGATCTCCTGCCCTGTGACCTTGGGCTAATCACTCAGCTGCAGAGATCCAGTTTCCCTTTTAGTCCCAGGAAACGGTATGGGGAAGTTTTAAGCAAAATATGTTTAGTGTTTCTCTATGCCTGGATGGAAATTATTGTAGAAGCACAGCCATATTAAATGTAGTAGTTTGGATTGTTTTTCCACAAGGCAGCTGCATGTGTGTTGAAATTTGTAACTTCTGTTTGATTTTATGGCATTTGACTGTTTTCTATTTGTTACACTCCTCTGATATTGGGTTCCAAACAAATTCAATTAAGTTATTTCTCTTTGTTATTTTATTGTGAAATTCATATGCAAAGTATGAGTTACAAATGATTTGGGCCAAACAGGCACATGGCTTTCATGTGTCTTTGGGGATTTGGAAACCCAGCGCAGTCCTGCTGAAAGTGAAAAACAGGATCAGATTCTGACCTGTAACATGCAGGACATGGCCCATTCCTGGGAGGTGGTGGATATCCCTCATGCCCACTCATACTTCACACGTGCGGGATCAAGACTCAGGTATTGCTGGCTTGTCTCCAGTCTAGATGAGCTAATTATCCACAACCTGTCAAGGCTCTCAGAAGGAAGCTAAGGCTCACCCATCTGGTTCCCTCCTCTGAGGTTTTCAGCTAGGCCTGGCTGTTACATATTTCTAGCACCTCTGTCACTCTCCAAAAACCCGCTTCAGGTCTGGGCATCTCGCTGCCTTGGTGTGTCGTTCGGTGCCTCATCGTTTCTGGCACACGGGAGCCTGCGGCACTGCAGCAGGGTGTGTGCTGCTGTCACGGCCCCATGCTCCAAGGGATCTCACAAGCAAACACATTCCCAAATGTCATCGCTTGCTGCAAAGTGGTCATGTCTCGAACGCTGGGATAGGAGATCTTTGAGGTGTCTGAACTATAAACCCTACTTTCTTTAAAACATCTTGTGCCACAAAAGGTGCCAAAAGAATACACCGCCTTGATAGGATGCTGCTCCAGCAGAACAGCGAAAGCAAGCTGCTTAGATATTTGTGGCATAGAACTAAGGATAACTGAATTCTGGTTTAAACTGAGTGGTTTTGTCTGCTTGTTATCCTCCTAGCCCTGTACCACCTTTTTTGCCTTCATGTCCCTCTTTCCTTTTGTAAGCAGATAATCAGCTGTGGCTCCCGTGAATAGCCCAGATGGCACTGCCTGCTCCTTTTGCTTGCTGGCTCAAGCCTCTGTGCGCATTCCTGCACAAGCCCCGGGAAGTCCGGTGCTCTTCTGGTCTCTTTGAAAAGGGGCCAATCCTACGAGACTCTCCTGATAACCCCAGTCATGTCGTTAGGCCTGTTTGTGTGATTAAGAATAGCACATAAGGATGCTCAGGGATGTTGGGGCATTAAGAATCTTTGCAGCTTTGAAAGAGGAAAAGGGTGGTTTGGCCTTTAGTGGGGCTTGGAGTGTTTTGTTTCACTTATGCCTTAGAGTTGGCGTTTTGTCAGAGCCTTCTGCTCACTAGTATTCCCATGACACGTGAACACGCTCAAAGAAAAATTTCCTGTGAGAAATCAGTGGGCTTCATTAAATTTTTGAAGTTTAGAGCTGTGCTCCTCTTTGCCCCTCTCCACGGGCAGCTGGCTCTGCCAGATTCTGCTTGCTTATGTGAACATTTGATAAATCTCACTGTGGACTGCATTTGCTCTTTCACCCAAGCATTTATCACACACATTTCCCTAACACTTTAAAATTACGCCTGCCAAACATTTTCTGATGTAAAGTTAAAAGTCATCTATTACTGAAGTGATTTTGCAGCCCTCGTGGGCATGTTTTTCTTTCCTTTTTTTTTTCCCATGTGTAGTTCAGATAGTTTCAAGCTCTTTTAAACAGGCTGCCAAGGGTCAGTTTCAAAATACACATATTTTTTAATTTTCTGTGCCCTAAAAATATGTTGGCGCTATTCTTCTCTTTTATACATCTCCTTTTAAAGTCGAAGTCAAGAGAACATAATGTTGCCTTACTGCCAAGGCCACAGAGAACTTAATATAAAACTGGATGTTGCTTCTGCCTCTCCCATGCAGGTCTCAGTCCTGTACTTACAACAGGAAGGACACTTTTCCCACTGGCTTCAGTTAGCCACAGCCGAACAGGCCCCGTACCACTGTGCTGAGGTCAATGACAGTCTGTCTGAAGTGACCTCCGCTGTGTGCAGTGGCACTCGTGGTGGCTGTGCTCCTAAGACATCCAAACCGGGGATGCCACTTGAAGGGTGCACAGCTCTCAGCTGGCTGCCATGCTGGCTCGCAGGGAGGGGAAGCGGGTTCCTGCCCAGAGCAGAGCTGGGGTGGGACTGCATCAAGCATCCAGATTTGAAACGCCTCCAGGTCCCCCGCTCTAAGTTGGACCTGTGTGGATTTGGTTGCAGCTTTGCAGTCCAGTGATTTGGTGTCGTTTAGGGCCAGCCTCTCTATGCAAACCATTTCTTCCTATTCAGAGCCTTGCCTGACCCTTTCCCCATTTTTCCCCCGTTTCACCTCCTGTGTGGGTCATACTCCTGCTTTCAGTGTGTGAGCAGAAGGCAAGATGTCACTTCTTTCCTCCCCGATCCGCCCGTTTCCCCTTTCCTCAGGGCTCTTGGCATTTTTCTTTAAATGCCTCTTTTCTTCCTCTAGCTTCCAGAGCTGTGCCTGGTTTTTGAAACTGATTGAAGCAGTTTGTCCTGCTATGGCAGGAAGATGCTAAAACAAAGCATGTGTGTCTCTTGGTTTTAAACCAGGATTTTTCTTGCTCTTTTCCCAGTTTCTTGTTTAGCAAACACGGTTAAACAGGATCGTGGTGTAAAAAAGCAAAGCAACTCCTCCCTTCCTGGAGAGCGCCAGGCTGATAACACATCCAGCTTTTTGCCAAAACCCTGCTAGTGCCCTTGAACTTACTGAAGCATGCTCCAGCATCGAATGGTCTGACCAATTTGAATTTGTCGTTTGCCATCAGAGTGCCTTGGCATGACTTTTATTTGAAATTGCATTTGCCGCCATTTGTGTCACAACTGCATTTCATGCAGTGTCTAGATGTGTAGAGACTTGGGTCTGGGCCAGTCCTAAATAAAGAAGCTAATGCAAATACCCCCCCACCCCATAAAACCCCAGAAACACAAAGCATCATACAAATCCTTCTAGGGTGGAGATAGAAATCTAGCAGCTAGCTAACACTTAAACTGCACTGCAATTAAAATATAATCCTTTAAATTTCTTGGATTTGGAGGGAGGAGAGGGTTGGAAAGAGGCACAGAGGAGGAAACCAGTCAGAAGTGAGGACATTACAATCCTTAGCCTCAACATGGAACTACTTAAGTATACGATAATTGCATCACAGAAGGTATGCATACCCCGAAACCAAAAAGGAAGCAGGAAGGCAAGAAAAAACAAACACAGTGTGATGAACCAAACAGGTAACCTTCGGGAAAAGGAAATCTAGCCCTGGCTAACCCGAAAGAAAGGACCGTAAACTGGCAAGGAAAAATGAAACAGGAGGGCTGAGGGGAAATTTCAAGTGCAAACAGACACGTTTCTGCAAACAGATGAGAAATATAAATATCTGAAAGAGAATTAGTGGATTTGCTGGATCAAAGGGTCAATTAGAAAATGATGGGTATTGCAGAGACAAAGTTATAGCCTCACATCAGCCTTTACTGATTGGAAATACATTCACTCTCTACGTATTTTATTTAATTACTAAAGATGGGTGCCTGTCAAACATTGAGGTATCAGAAGAGAAACGGCGGGATTGACATGCTAAATTAACAAACCTCCCAGAGCAGATGGCATCAATCAAGGCTGATAGCTGTTAACAAAACCATGCAAGTTTCCCTTAAAAATAGACTATTCTGCTGTACCAAATCAATGAAACATGGCATGTATTTCACTTTAAAATCAAGATCATCTCAGCCACATGAAAAACAAAGAACGGTTGAAATGTGAGTTGTAAAACCTGCACATGAGCTTAATGCTAAGCATGACTGATCCAGTAACAGAAAAGCATGCCTTTTTTAACTTCCTAAAAAAACCTTGAAGTATCGCAATGAAGCCATGGATTATGCAGAATCATTTAATATACATTTTAAAGGAAATTTTGGAAAGTCTCTGATAACTTTTCTCTCAAGATGCTATTAAGAAAATCTAGCAGTCATGAGGTGAGATGCAAAATTCTGCACTCGTGTCTGTTTTACAAAAGAAAGCAAGTCTCACAGGAACAAGGAGTGAAAGGCTGGCGAGGATGGCAGTAGAATACCCACAGATAGACCCTAAGGGTAATCTGTAAAACTCTGATGAATGATCAGAACAATAAGGTGGGACGTTTGGAGGTAACCACATTGTCGAAATTGTCTGGCCTCTTGGTCACCGAGGATGAGACAAGACTGAAAAACTTGGGGACCCAAATACAGTTATGTGAAGAATAAGATGGTGTTAATTTTTTGCTTTGACAGCACAGAAAGTGGCAAATGTGAGAAGAAATATTTTGAGTTCTTTGCATACACCATCAGGTTGTGAAAAACCTCTTAAAGCCTTATTTTATATGTCATGTGAGAGCGGAGCAGCGGTGGAAGGGGCATGCTGTGGCAGCCGGCTGCTGATGGCAGAGCTGCAGAGGCTCGGAGCAGCACCAGGGCTCGGAGGGCAATCAGAGGGGGCTCCTGCAACGCGGCTGGGCTCCTCGCCCTGTGCTGGGGGGCTGCCCAGGACAGGGGGGTACAAAGCCTGGCCTGCAAGGAGAGAGTCGCTGACCCAAGTGAGCAGGGCTGGTCACTCTTGTATAAAAGTTAAACACAGAAGGCACCTAAAGTGGACAAAAACACAGAGGCTTGGAAAGCCACCACCTGGCTGAGTGTGAGCTGGTTTGTTGAGAGAGAAGATTGAGAATATGCTGAAAGTAGACCATGTAACAAACACAGTGGAGAAAAGAAATTCTATGTTTCATTTTTGTCTTTCATAATTTTAGGAAAAGGTTTGTGTGACAGTGTTAGTTTGTAACAAAGAAGCTGGTGTTATTCCTGGAAGACTCAGCTTTTCTAAATTTCTGCCCAGAACTGGCTGCAGCATCACTCCTGCCTATATCTCTGTGTGTTTCCCTATCTTTGCAAACTGAAACAGCCAGGGCAATGTTCCCACAAAGATCAGAAACACAATAGAACACAAAGCCGGCAAGTCTAAAGCTGGTAAGAGGAATTATATTTTAATATCCCATGGAAACTCCCTGGTGCAGTACCTAACTGACAGCAAATACCATTCAACGCAGCATGAACGGGCACAGCGAGGTGCACCTGGTCACCTGGAGACAGGAGAGAAGGCTGTGCAAAGACTGGACTTAGTGCCCTACAACAAAGCTGTGATCCATTTTTAAGGAGAACTGTACTGGACCTTTCATATTAAATTACTAAATTTTGTAATCCAAAGGTTCCTTTCATGGTTCTTGTGTATTTTCCTTCCCTTACTCCTGCAGTGATTATGTTCTGCTGCAAAATTACTAGCAAAAAATTCTCAGTTTGATATCAGTTATTTGAAATTTTGTCAGTCCTGGGGTGGGCAGAAAAGAAATGGAGAGATGCTTGAATAAGGAGAAATTCTAGTTTATGGAAATGAATAGGACATGATTAAAGCACAGAATAAGCTCCTTTCATCTCACAGCATATACAGTATTTGTGGGATGTCAGGATTATGAGTTGCTTGAATGTCTAGAGTTCAAAATACTTCTATGTGTAGTTTTGTGGCTAGTGGCACTTCAGAGTCCAAGAGTCACCAGAGGAAATTACAGAGAGGGAAATAATTTAGAGAAGAAACTAAAAGTTTATTATGACACAAATCACAGTGGAAAAAAGCAAGAAGGATTTTGTTCCCAGATACGGTACATGCTTTAGTCTGCAAGCTAAGAAATAATAATACAAAACCTCTCTGCCTAACCTGATCTGCAAATAAGATTGATAGAATTCCTCCACCTTTACCTGGTAGTAGAGTGACAGTATAGGTAGAACGTAGGTGACTTTGGGGTGATATTGCCAACACTGATTTTTTTTGTTTATTTAGCTAAAAAAAAATAAAAGAGGAAGGTTCACATTTTGTCCCTTTCAATCAGTGTCTCCACTGGATGCTTCTTTTCTTGCTCTTACAGAGTACTTGATTAAGAAACTGCATTTGAAAGCCCAATATCTGACTTCTGGTTTTTGTCTAACAGGACTGATAATCTTAGATGCAAAATGGCTAACCTGTGAGAGTGCTGAGATGCCAGGCCTTACAGGGGCCACCAGAAAATAGGAAGCATTCAATACGTGAACTTTCCACAAACTCTTTCACGGAGACTCCTAGGGTAACACCTATTGCTATGTGTACGTGAGAAGGGAAGGGGAGGAAGGAGAACAGCCAGATCACAGTGTTCTCTTCTGTTTTCAAGGACAGATCATGTAAGCTCCATAGGTGGGTGCACATCTTTGAATATATTCTGAGTAGTAATGAATTTGGCATTCACGTCTGCCAGCCACGAAATAGCAAGCTGTGAGCTGCTCTGAGCATCCCTCGCTGTGCCAGAGTTTCTCTGGAGGTGGTCAGAACCTCAGAGGATTAGACACACTGGACAAAACCTGCTATATTTAGCTGTGCATAGGGAGTTTCCGCGTTTCCTTAGTTACCTATTACATTTGCAAATAAATGTTCTGCCAAAGGCATTAATAAGTGCTATCAATAACTTCTTCAGTCCATGAACTGATCACAAAGCAGGGTAAAACTGATCATTAGTTAGAAAGTGCAACTATGTCCCAGTAGACTGGCAAACGGAACAGCAGGAGTCACTGTCCTAAGGCAAAGAAATGAATACCAGGGTCTGTCCAAAATGTAAAACCAAGCAGGTGGAGCATTCCCTAGTCACACATGGAGGAGGAAGGGGTTGCTTTGGTACACCATGCATTTAGGAGAGGGTTGCTTGGTACACCATGCATTTAGGAAAGGTTATGGGTAGGCAGTTAAACAGAGAGAAGTGCTTTCGTGCTCTGAGTGAAATGAAAGAAACAAGTTCCCAAAAGACACCGGTTTACCTGGAGAGGCAGACATGGAAGCTGTGGATGTGTTTCCACTGTGCTCAGGAGAACCTCTCTTTTGCTATGAGCAGGTGACACTGAAGGTTAATTTAAAACAATGATTATTTTAATAGAATAACCACAAAGCAAGATGAAGATAGTAATGATAATGACCACCTCTTCTGTTGTATTTTTATCAACAGATTTCAAAGTTTCTAATAAAAGAGGTGTTTAACTTTGGATGCATTTTACAGAGAAGGAAACTGCTGCACAGAAGATGGAGTGACCTATTGAAATTCAGCCAGGAGGCACTTGGCTGAGTCGGGAATAGAAACCAGAGTGCCAGCCCAATGGGGAAGGCTTCCTAAAACAACATGGAACCAAGGAGAAATGGGAACAAAGTCTCTGCATTTCAGCAGTGAGAAGCACCAGCTGCCTTGTTCACCATTTCTTTAGAATATTAGTACACACATTTTTTTAAAGATGAGTATTTGATTAATTACTGAGCTGGCTCTGCAGTTCTTCTACAGGATGAAAACAAACACTTAAACAAGCCTCTCCTGCCAACCCCACCCAACACCTACTCAGTTACAACAGATGGATGAGTGCCACAGACCAGATGTCAAAATG
>Ga0181612_148706_pt1 | contig 11820 bp, 8 predicted proteins | sample HoacroProtozoa21_FD_119630 | JGI IMG/M metagenome (GOLD analysis project Ga0181612, IMG submission 119630) | Hoatzin crop microbial communities from Cojedes, Venezuel. Combined Assembly of Gp0051906, Gp0051904, Gp0051908 | reverse complement strand
TTTTTCTTTTTTTAAATAAATAATTGAAAAAGTAGTGTAAAAAGCAAGAACAAAAGCCAGTCCTTACCCAGCAGAGACAGTGGGATGCAGACAGATGAACCCTTGCAAGGTATAGGAATCCCTGGATGGTGGGGTCCCATGCGTGTTGCAGGGCAGCAACACAGAGCTGCATCCAGACTAAGTAGGATCACCCTGGAGCAAAGTGGCCTGGTGAATTGGCCCTGGATCCAGGCACACCTGGGGGACAGGGTTTCCATGTCCTGGCCAAGAAAACTGATGGATTTCTTGCGAATGACTTATGCTGAGAGCTGTGCATTTGGATACCTCTGAGTTGCGGTCCCGGGGCAGCTGACCTTGACCTTCAGCCCACCGACAGGACAGGGGTCAGGCTAGTAGGGATGGACCTGGGCACCCTGATGCACAGCCGGAGATATCCATATGGATATGCCTCTGCTAAAAGGCAAAATCCTTAATATCAAACCTAATCTTGGGGCAATGCTACCATTGCTGACTTCTCTCTCACCTCCAACTTTTCCTTTCCAGTTCCTTTCTTTCCTCAGTATGGCAGATACATGCACCCACTCTTTATCCTTTTTTTTTTCCTCATGGAGAAAATCATTCTCACACCACGTACTGTCTCATGTGCTGCCGTAAGAGTCAGAACTAGCTGCACTGAAGTTAGAATAGCAACAACTTCTGTAACCCCCAAATTAAAGCAGCATTAAGTTATGCAGCTGTTTTTGTGAAGGTCAGCGCAAAACTGGGGCTCATTTCACCTCCAAAGCAAGGAATTGTTTCACTGGGCAGGAGCAGGAACGTGCAGGCTCTCTGAACACTCCCCCGCTCTCCCAAATGGCACAGCTAACCAGCAGAGCCTTGTGGTCTGTGTGGTCTTCCTCTCAGCTAAAAGAACAAATCTAATTATGAAGAACTATAGTAACGGCAAGGCAGCAACACAGCCCACAGTGTCATCAACCACGCACTGTCTCCCTGAAGAATATGAAACCCATCAGATCAGTGGTATGGCTGTTGCTCCATGAATGCAAATGAAATGCAGAGCAGTCGTTAGCGCCTGATTTGCATGGGGATGGGACGGGATGCCCGTCACCACAGCCGTGGGAACCGCGTGCGGACGCGGGGCGGCACCGCTCTGTCCTTGGGAAAGCAGAAAGCAAATGGCCACGCGCCCAAATGGCACGAAGCGAAATGGCGCTTCAGAGGGAGCGCCTGCGTTTTCCTGTCTCTGTTGATTGAAGGGGACACTTCTTAAAGCAGGCATAGGAAACCCAAAAACTATCAGTTGCTGTCAACCACAGCTGGTAGAGAATTCAGCGTTTGAAGAAAACACCCTCCACACCAGGGACTGCAGTAAGAAGGGGAGCGATAGTGTACCTATTGCAGGCGTGCCTGCCCCTGTCCCCACCGCTCCGCAGCTGGGCACCGCTGCCCTGCTCGGGACGCTGAGCGGGCACAGGCGGACACTGCCACCGCCGCAGCCCAGAGGACAGACTCGCAGCCGAGACAGCGCGCTGCAGCTCTCAGCAGCTCACTTTGAGGAGACAACACTCAGAAATGAAGTCATCTCCATGAATCCAAGCCTTCCTATCTGCGCCCTGCCTGTCCTCCCAAAACAAGCCCAGCTCCACTTGGGTTATGGACAACCAGACAAGTGAGCATACGGTGCCGTGAAGGTAACAAATAACAGCTAACAAATATTTATGCTAATGAGTGCACCTCAGGACAAATCTATAAAGATGCTAGGGGCTCCCGTGAGCTCCAGAGATGCAGGCCCGTCCTGGGCTCCTGCAGGAGTCCTGCTTCCTGGTCGAGAAGCTTTTCTCTTTACAAGACAGCTTGTTGCAACTTTTATCATTGTGGCTTTTTGCAGTCTTTCCAGGCTCTTTAAATTAGGTTTTCAGACTGGGGTCCTGCTCCGGTCTTTTGCTGACAAAGGTTTTCCTGATCTATAATTCCATTTGTCCTCCCACCATTGTACCTTTCACATATATGTACATAAATTTAAACTAATATGTTGGTTGCACAATAAAGCAAGGGCTACCTTCAGGTTTTATTGCAGAAGTGGAGTATTGCCTCTCCATAACACTTCTGTTTCCAAAACCTGGCAAATTAGATTCTGCAGGGCCTAATATTCTTTTAGGAGGTAATTTCATTTTAACAGGTAACATAAAACCCTTCACATTATTTAAGCCTTCTTTGGGGGTGCAGGGCAGAAAGCTAAACCCAAAGGGCCCAAAGAGGAAGGTGGTTACGACAGTGATTCATTTTTGGGTGGTACAGAGAGCAGCAGTGAGAGCTGGGCTGCAGAGCTGTGTGTGAAGATCCACTGGTCTTAGTAGGCTGCGCATCTGATGCAGCGAGGCTGTCAATCCCCAGCAGCTCGGAGGCTGTGCCTGATTAAACAGGATTTATATGAGTGAGGTGAATTTCACTCAGATCTCAGTTCCACTGCACCTTCCACATCCTGCTCCTTAATGCCACTCTGAAATTAGTCTGACGAGGGCTCCAACAGGCTGCTATTCAGTGTCAGAGTGTATTAAGAAGAGTAATGAAGCAGAGAAGGCAATTGAGTCTCTGCTCTGAGCATGTGGCACGCTCCGTTGACACATCTGATCACAAAGGGCCAAACTGTGTTCTCATATAACTCTAGGACATTTTCTGAGTTATATCAGGAATCACACCCTTTACTTGCAACAAACTGGGAATTAACTTGCTCTAATTTGTTCCAGTGTAGACAGCAATGAAGGAAATTGGTTTCAGATCTCATCCTAAGAAGCTTTGTGTCCTATGCTTACAAGTTGCATGGAGAAGCAGGGTGACGAGAAGTTTTTCCTCCTCTCAGCTGTGCTCCCAGAGAGCGGTAAATTCAGTCTCTCCCTGTCTCACACGTGAGTGAAAAGGGGGAGGCTGAACAGGCAATAGGTAAAACCACAACAGGATTAGTTTGTAAATGGTTCTGCATCCCAGCTGTAAAGCACTTACTGTCTCCTTGTGGATCACTAATGGGTTGGAGGCCACAAGAGATACACTGAGGTATGGCATAGGACAGTAAGCAGCACCTTATCTCACTTTTAAGGGAAAGAGGAGACAACAGCTTGAAAAACCGTTTCTGTGTTAGGCATAGCTCAGTATTCAAAAGATAATACATAGAATCACAGAATCACGGAATGGTTGGGGTTGGAAAGGACCTTAAAGATCGCGCAGTTCCACCTCCCCTGCCATGAGCACGGACACCTTCCACCAGACCAGGTTGCTCAAAGCCCCGTCCAGCCTGGCCTTGAACACTGCCAGGGAGGGGGCAGCCACAGCTTCTCTGGGCAACCTGTGCCAGGGCCTCACCACCCTCATAGCTTGCAATGGGCAATGTCTTCACCAAAAACATACCAAACCCCACCACAAGTTCCACCTTCACTGATAGGCAGCATTCAGATGTCTGTAGAGGAATACACTCCAGTTTAATTTAATGCAGTATCATATTAGAAATGCAATTAGAAGTATGCCTGCTGATATATTGCAGCAACATCAATGAAAATAGAAGCTCTTCTGACTGGGGTCTCACTCCACCTGCTAAAGAGCAAAGTCTGAATGTTCGGAAATTATAAATATTATGGGGGAAGTAGCAGAGCAGATTACCTGTCACATGAAAGATGTATGACTTACTTCTGAATAGAATTGATTACTCTTCGATTTGCTTTTCAATGATCAGAATTGGCCATAATTTAAGTTAAATATATCAAGTGAAGATTTAAGTTACTGAGACTTAGTAAGACTGTCACCATATTTAATACTAATTTTTTATTTCAATATGTGGAAATTATCTGTTATTCAGCTTCCATAATTAGTTAGATGTTAAAACCAAATAGACATGGGGATTGAAAAAAGTAAGTACAAAATACTAAGTTGTCTAGAGATTTATGACTGATATCAACTTTATAGGGGATCCAGGCAGGAGTAAAAACCGCTTCTCCCCCTACCCCCAGTGCAGACACCCATCCCCTTCTATCCCAGGCAGCTGCCCTAAGTCTTTGCCACAAGACTGGCTCTTCATGTGGTACAGACATTAAACAAAGGGGACATACAGCCACCTTCTGCACTTCTTTCCAACACTGGTGCCAGTGCTGGGGCCTGCTCCTGCCCAGCACCAACAGGCAAGTAGCTGGGCCAGGCAGCTTTCTGCAGCCCCCAGCAAAGGCAACGACGAGGCTGTCAGGCACTGGAGGTGGCCACATGACAAGGGGGGAACGACACAGAGCATGTACTGTCTTCATGCCAAGTTGACGTCAGGACAGTCAATAACACAAGGGAATAAGCAGAAGACCTCTTTGAGGGGAACTGGAGGAGCACATCTTCCGGGGGAGAAAAACACCCTAGCAGTGATTGAAGGCTTGAGATGGGAAGTGAGTGAGAGCCTATGTCCTGAGGACGTGTTGCACATGGAAGGGGATTCTTCAATACATTTAAGATGATACTAACAGCAGTATAACATCAGGACAAATAAGAGTCTGGGGTAGGAGGAAATGAATAATAAAGTTAGCTCGGGTACAAGAGGGATGGCTTAAATCTGAAATGTAACTAGCAATGCACCAGCTGCAAAACCAGATCAAAGAAGAGAAAGATGATGAATGATATAGAAACAGGAGGGATCAGGAAGCATGCCTGTTGATTTCAGTGTGGCTTACAACAAATACAAGCACTAAAGACAAAGCGCTCCAGTCTGAAATTGCCGATCCCTGATAGGGAATAAGGAGGGTAGAAACTGCAGCTCTGCTCCTGTTCTTGTACTTCAGTGCTCCCAGACTGACTTTGCTACGGTGAGAAGGAGAGTACGAGGCACTGAGATGTTTTTCTCTCTTCGGATCTAATAGCAATTTTTCATCCAGGCACCTCTGAGCTATTGAACTGTAATTAGCAGTGACTGATACTGGAAGAAGTCAGTGCCTGAAACGCTGAGCAACAGTGACCCATCACCACACTCGGCTGCAGCCTGGGGAAACACCACTGATCAAAAAAGCAGTGAGGAGTATCCACAGGCAAGAGGTACAGCCAGAGCAGAAGGAGAGGACACGCAGCAGGTGTGGGGGAAGCGAGGGAGGGGAACAGAGAGGAAATAGTCCACAACACTGACCTGTTTCAAGGTCTCCAGCGCTTGAGGAAACATGTCTTGACTGTACTGCAGCTTGCCCACTCGCATCAGCTGGACAGCCCTCAGTGGATGGAAACCAGGATAATACAGTCTGCAGAGGAAAAGGAGGAAAATATGTCACTGACAGCTCTCACCTTCACAGTCACTGCCTCTGCGGAGAGCTATTAGGGTGGGACTGCAAAGTCGTTGTGAATGTTAATAAGGTACTCAGAGAAAATTAGCTGCACTACTGAGAAGCATGAAATACTGAGGGGAATTAGCAAATTATTACTCTCTATCTCAGTGGAATTCCTTTAACATTATCCTGTTAGAAAGTGACAGGAGTGGGATTATTTAATTCGCTACTGTTGGATCATACAATAGCATTTACTGTAGTCAGTGTTGCAAACAGAGGTCATTCACAATCCCAGCTCTCTGGAGAGGTATAATTTTGAGAGGAAGCTTCCCCAGGGAACCCAGTCTTGCATCTTCCAGGATGAAGGAGAGGGACTGCAGGGAAAGCAGATACATAACATCGAGGCCGTCATTTCTGAGGGTTTGCTCGCTGCTCGCTGTTGCAGAAAGAACTGGTGCTGCACATTCAAGGAAACATCTCAGACTTGTTTTGTGCATCTAGACAAGGTATCTTCTAGTGTGAGGATACACTCCCATTCTTATTCAATTAATTTCACAGAAGCAGACGTTTTCCATCTATCTCGTTGGAATTAATGAAAGCAGAACTATGCTCTATTTTTTTCTAGGAAATAGATGGACAGCAATGTTGTCATTAATTCCTCTCAAGATCCTCTTGAAATGTCCTCTCTTTCATGGTGACCACTCCACATCTCCAAAGCCCTCTGGCCCTTGGTTCACAACAGCTGGATCCCACCCCAGCCCTGTGTCCTGGATATGGAGAGCACAGCATCTCAGAAGAGCAACCTCAGGGCTGCAGAAAGCTGGAACTGGCCAGCAGCAAACACGAAGTAAAGGGACACACCTGGAAGTTAAATCATCTGCAAAAGATCTTAGATATTTTTTGACTAACTACACAAATCAAAGAATAAAAACCTTAAGCACGACTCACCAAAGACAAACATCCTATTGGATCAAACAGCATTTTATTTTCTTGAGTACCCCAGCGGTGTACTTGAGGAGTGTGTAAAAAACTACAAAATTTGTCACAACTGCAAGAAGAAGAGCTGATAAGCTTCCCAAAATCTACTCTTTGAAGAATTTTTTTGTGTGTTTATGCCAAACCTATGATCATTTGACTTGAGGGGAATTGCTAATGAATGATACCACTGCAGTCAGACAGACACTTAAATCTGCATGGATATGATTAAATGCATGCTAAGTCATTAAATGATGTAAATTTGTACATTGTGTAGGAATCTTCTGATAAGTCTGCATGCACATGAACGAGTTCTCTTTCTCCATTATTTTTCACTAATGACAATGCAAACACGATTAAATACAAGTAACGGCAGTGTATCTGGCTGTCCTTAACAAATCTCAAGTGAAGATGTGTAAACATCATGGAAAATATTTTCACACCCGAAAACCCCTGCTCTGCTGATCCCATGCATTTTCATCGAAGACACACAGAAACACATGGGAAGCATGCCTGGCAGGATCTCAGGAGCAACAGCTCTTGATCTGCCAAAGCCTCTCACGATGCAGCAGAAACCAGCTCCTCAATCAGAATAATACATCTTGAATTGCCACCAGCACCACCTGTTCCTGCCCCTTGCAGGCTGCAGTTCAAAAATCCTGGAGAGCCAGCAGGCAAGATGGAATAAAAATGATGGTACTTAGTCCAAACTGACCACTCGGGAACTTCAAGGATTCGGTTACACAAGCACTGGAAAATTATCAGTAGGTTTATTTTTAGATTTTATTTCTGGTTATTATATAGATATTATATATATCAATTAACATGGCGCTATCTGGTACAAGTTAAATAGGGATAAAACGCTACTAAATCAGAGATTTTGGTGTGAATTAGTGCAGAGAAATAGAAATTGCAGCGCTAACATGGGACAAAAGGGAGTAGCGAGCACTTGCACAACTTTGTAAAAATTGCAAAAAAATGATGCCTATGTGATTGCATACTTCTCCCCTCACCTGTGGCTGCTGCAAAGGAAGGAGTAAAAGGGTCATTCCCTCTCCTCTGGGCCACCAAAATGCTAGGATGCCTGGGGCAGGGATCACAGCCACAGAAAAAGGAGGCAGGGAGGCAAAGACTTTTGCATGAGATGATAACTTATCTTTGCAGTCCCCACTAGACTGTCTCTGCTGTACCCTGACAGCTCTGATTCTTTTCCCACTGCTCCTTCACGGCCTCTTCACATCTCCTTCGTTCCACACCTTTACCTTTCATCCTGTCAACCATCTTTTTAACGTCTCTCCTTTTCTTCTCCCTCATGAATAACTGGCCCCATCCAAAATACCAACACAAACGGGGAACTTGGGTCCTGCCTCGCCTGCAGCCACTGCAGAGATGGCAGCTCAGTGGACAAACCAAGGCTATGCTTTAGTTCAGCAACATGGTGCCTGCTAAACTTCACATGGGTCCACCAGAATTCAGAATCTGCCCCTCCACACAAACAGATTTCTTTCTATGGATCATATGTTAACCTGCAGTCAATAAAGGATTGTGGTATATGCAATACCAGAGAAAACAGGCGGCAATTTAGCAATGTCAGGTACTTGGCCCAGACTACCAGTCATAAAGTAAAGCAGGTGAAAATTTAGTATGAGGGCACACAAAGAGTAAGTGTGAAACAAAGAGCCTTGCACTCATAAATATTTACAAAGCTGTTTTACTGAGCTGATTTATGCTCTGATTTTATGCATGTACATAGTTGCATTTTGCAAGTCTTAAAACTGACATTTGAAACAACTGTTTATTATCATATTCTGGAATAAATCTATTAAACTATTGGTACACCTTTTGTGAAAGCACATCCATTGAGTCAGTTTAGCAGAGAAATCCAGACAGCTGGCAGCTCTTCTGGGAGATGTGTAAGTGGGAAAAATGCTGCTGGCTTCTTCAAGGCATCCCTAGGATTCAGTATTATGAAAAACTGGCATGATGGAAAGAACTAAGATGCAGTGTCAGGTACTTGTGAGCCAATTTATTATCCCCACGCATTGCTCTGAACAAAACACAGTGGATAAATTTAAGAATAAGGAAGACATTTACCAGACAAGGAACTGATACCTAAAGACCGGCAACAAGAGACTAAGACAACTATAGAAAAATACATGCTGTAAAACATGTTACATCTTGGCAAGAGTAAGATTTCAGTCTGAAAAGGATTTTATGAGATTTACCAAGGCCTGAGGAACAGGAGGCGGAACAGCAACATACGAAAAGCTGAAATAAAGATAGTTCTGTGGAGTGGTTTCCTGGCCCTTGGCACTGGTCAATGCCCAATAGTCCACTTGAAAAGAGAGATTAAACAGAATACAACAACTAAGAAGTAAAGCTCAGCTATAGACAAGAAAACTGGAGGAGGCTGAGAAAGATCTGTACATTTTGTATCACATCCTGTGCTTATATAAGACAGCACAACTTTGTTCTGATCTATGAACAACAGCATCCATACCGGCCTGTCCCTCCAGCCTGCCCTCCTGCCTATCACCTAGTGCCCCCAGATCCCTGTCATCTGCAAACCTCATAAAAGTGCCTTCTACCACATCCTCCAGGTTGTTGATAAAGGTGTTAAACAGGATGGGTCCCAGGACAGACTCCTCCGATACCCCACAGTTACTGTGATCCAAATGGGGTATGACGCAACAGCCATGTCCCATACTCTGTGAAGCAACAGCTGCTTCTAATACACCATGAGATCGAGAGCTCCTATTTGTTAAGTCAGCCACAAGGTTTGCCTTGATTAACCCCCCAGAACAGCCACTGGTCTTATACTTTATAAAGAAAAAAAAAATTCTTGTTCTGTATATCAGTTCTGAATCTCTTCAAGCAATCCCTTGTGTTCTCATGTAAATAACAAGGTAAAAAAGGCAACTCTTGACAAATTTTAGCCAGTTCCTTCTATTTCTTAATATTGTACTAATTCCACTCAATTCATCTCCCGTTACAAGGTAAATAATCAGAGCTTTTGTGTTCTCCTGTGAATAAAAGCCTAGTATTAAAAAAAGAGACTATGCAAAATCACTGCCTTTTCTGATGCCTCATATTTTAAAATAAATAGATGCCTGCTATTCCCTGTAAATCACTCTGTGGGGATAACATATACACAGTTGTCTTCAGCCTGATGTAATCAGAAGCAGGCAGGATTTATAAAATCTGCAATAAGGGTTTAAAATGGAAATGCTACAAGGGTCTTTAATATGGTGACGTAAAAAGTGATGCAATACTTAACTGTAAATTGGTTTGCAGTACCTTTTAGTGCAAGTAAATATGACATCATAAAAGACATAAAGCAGTTATAGGAGCTACAGCAACAAAGAAAGAATCAAGAAGAGGCTCCTGGGCATCAGGAAAGGTGGTGAGCAGAACACAAAGGGGACAGCATCAGCCTCATGACAGAAACCTACTCGCTACAGCTGGTAGAAATGATCATCACAAATATAGCACCCAATAAATGCAATGTTCTTTACCTTCTTTTCTTTCTCTGACTTATTCTTGATTTCTGAACTGCTCAGTATTTGAGTGTGTTCATTAAAGCTGTTCACCAAACTGCAGCCTAGGAATTATTTTTATGTTGTCCAGTTATTTGTTTTTTCGTTACCCAGTGATGTGAGACTGGCTGTCTAATTCGCATGATTATTTCCGTTCCTTGGCTGGGATGATCAATGGGTTCTAAATATGGGAACCACGAGAAATTTTAGTACAAATTTAAGGACAAATTATTATTTGTGCTAAAAAGTATGAAGCATTTGGTATCTATCAACATTCCTAGGGAGGAACCAGTTATTTTATGAATAGTCAAAGAAATCATATGCCTCAGGAGCATAAGACAGGCAAACTAACTGTGCTCATTTAGGAGCTCACAGATCTTAATGCCAAAGGGACTGTGCTGCAACTGCTCAGTCTGTGCACAGAATTTCACGTAGCAATTCCTGCTCTATAACCAGCAATTGAAGCTGAAACAGTGCTTATTAATGCTTTATTTATAGAAAATAATCTTAAGCAGCTTTATACACAATTTGTACAATATTAGTGTTTTTTAATAAGCACTAGGCGTACGCAAGAGTTTTGCTGGGGATGGAACAAGGTTACAGGGTTATTTTTAGAGGAAGTGGGAATGTGTTATTGATACTAAATGACTCTGCTTTGCATGTTCTGTATTAGAAGTCTAGTTGGAACGATGTAATTTCTAAGGGCAACGTATCTATATTAACCTGTGTATAATCTTTAGGGTTCCCTGTGAAAGTCTTCCAAAAGAATACTGCCCTGGTTTTCATGTTAATAATGTGTTTTTTCTTGGAATAATAATGGTGTTAACCTGTTATGCTTTCTGGCTTCTTTTTCTCGCTTTTTCTCCTCCTTTCTTTTTTTATCTTAGCCAGTGCCTATTTATCATGGATGACCAGATAAGTTTAAATCAGTTCAGTACCTTATAACTCCCCTTATATTTTCTGCAGCAGCCATGTAATTTTTGCAGTAGCAGACTAAATCCCTTACCTGTGGCAGACCTGATATACTCCAGCTGCCCTGAAATGTTTATTGTCCATTTTATCTCCCCATCACAGTGTCTCACTGAGAAGATCAAAGAAACATTGAACAGTTTAATGCTGGTATTACCCTTTTCTATTTCTTTCCAGATATGACCTCTCTCACTTGGATTTTGGGATCGGCTCCTCAGCTCTAGCAGGGAGGTTTTCCTGGAGGTAACTGCTAGTGCACATCCCTAAAGCATTACAAAAAGCTTTGCCAGTGATGAGAAGACATTATTATTAGTGGAAGTTTCATGCTGGAAAATCTCTTACAAACTAAAGTAGGAAAAGTTACTTTCTGTCAGAATTACATAAAACTATTAATTCTTCCCAAGAGACTTCTTCTTCTTCTAGTTTAAACAAATAACAAGAGAAAGTCAGCATAATTTTCTGAGCCAGCTGGGGTCTGATATCAGTAGAGATGTGCAGATCTAATACCTCTCATCAGAGTTCACTTTGAAGTCTCTGTACTCTTATAAACAGATCCTGTTTGTACATTTTTTCAGCCTAATTTACATGCATTATCTGTGTTAGTCTTGTTTTGGCAAAACTCTGAGTATCCCCAGTACTGAAATTTTCACCAATGACCACAACTCATGTACGAGCCTCATCACACTAAGCACCAAAAGGCACGGCATGACAGCCTTTGTTTTGCATAGAGAAGTAATGGAGGCCCAGGCAGATGAAGTGGTTCATCCAATGTTACAGGAGAAAATCTCTGGGATAGCCAAGAGTTGAACCTAGATCTCACCGTGACTTTAGGATGTTTTTTTGGTTCATGCAGAGCCTCGTTCTTGTGCCTATGCCATCTCCTCTATCTGTCTGGCTCTGCCAAGCCAAATGAAAGTAAATGTAGCTTTGAAGACTTAAAAGGCTTGCTGTACTTTGCAAATGAAAGGTAGAGACAGTAACCTTAGTTCAGAAACTTTTCTGCCAGACCGACAATTTATTTTTCTGTTTTTTTGGTGTTTTCTTAATTCTGCCCTCACTTAAGA
>Ga0181612_135811_pt1 | contig 11820 bp, 10 predicted proteins | sample HoacroProtozoa21_FD_119630 | JGI IMG/M metagenome (GOLD analysis project Ga0181612, IMG submission 119630) | Hoatzin crop microbial communities from Cojedes, Venezuel. Combined Assembly of Gp0051906, Gp0051904, Gp0051908 | reverse complement strand
TTTAAAAAGAGCGGCTAAATATAGTCCCCAAATTAAAATGGAAAAAGGCACCTAGGTTTTTTTTTCAAGATACTGAGCTTTTACTGAAGCATAGCAAGAGACCATTCTCTACACCTAGCAGCCTAATCTGTCTGCCATGAATTGAGACAGGGCAAAAGCCTCCTAAACGGCATTAGCCAAGTACCACAGAGTTGTTTTTCCCTTAATACCAGCAAGCTGTTTAAGATAAGTTAATATTAACACAGAAGATTCTGACAAATGCTGCATCCATCGTTTTCAAGAGTCAGCAATGAAAACTGTAAAGGTGAGACCCCATTCAAAGAAAAGATGCTGAGAACAAACTGATAGATATCCAAGGGTTAGAACAGACCTTTCATATTCTTCCTTCTAGCTATACATATGACAGGGATAAACCCCTTTACAAGCATCCTCTCTTCCCAAGGCAGTTTTTGAGGCAAAGTAGCCACAACTCGCATGAAGTTCAAGAAGATTACCAAAATTATGTTTACATCTAGTCCTGGAAGATATTTTATTATATAGGAAAAATACCATCTTAATGTCCTACTGAAGATTTTTTCAGAGTCATTGAGAAGACTTTCATGGTGCTCAGTGGTCTAATGAAAGAGCTTAAACTTTTCTTTTTTTTTTTTTTAATTAAAATGTTCATTAAAACCCTACAACAATGGCCCTGACACAAGAATTTAGTATCACACCAACCTTACCCAGGATGAGCTTCTAATTGGAGCTGTAACGGTGAAGCAGTAGGAAAAAGAAAAAAGGCCCTGAGGACTAAAATCAGTATCTTTTGATGGATCCCTAGTGTCACCTAAACAAATAAAGCCATGTTCTAGACATCTGACAAACACATGTACAGCACACTACATAGAAACTGAACTCCATTAGATAAAATCCATTAGTCAGCTATCAAGACAACAAGTTAGTCCCCCTGAAGGTCCTTTCTTCCTTTGAAGAACAAATTTACTTTCTCACAGGGCATCAGAACTCAGGCTGCAGCTCCATCCATTACAGAGTTGGGAGTGGCTCAAAAAGAAAGACACAAGGACAGTTTTGCTTTGCAGTGAAAGTCTAGAGAGGAGAGACTAACGGTATGCAGCACCTTCAGACAGGACAAAGGACTACATGATGTGCCAAGGACCCCACCAGTTCTGAGCTTTCTGTAAGAAAGCTTTGAAAAATCAGGCGGCACCTTTGGGGAGCACTTCCAATACGAATAAAATAGGATTGGGCAGCAAGAGATGCCTCTGGAAATTTCCTTTTAACTACTCCCAATTGATACTACAAATTTTTCATCAACGCTAGACGCAACTCCCACGCAACACCATGTTGCCTCTCCTAGGAGCCTCAGGCTCCAGCGCTTTCAGAAAGGGAAAACACACTGCAGGCAAAGGCAGCAACACTGCTGATGAGGACAACATGTACTTCTTCACTGCTTTGGCCACTTCATTTGACTACTAAAAAAGCCAGAAAAGTCCATGATCGGAGACTGGCTGACAAAGAGCATCTCCTTGTGAAAACTGTTCACCGTCAGTCAACTGAAGAACGTATACGGGAGGAAATTCACATTCGTGTTTGCCTGCTTAACCTTAAAAACTGAATCCTACAACTCAGACATAGTAAGGTCGTTGGCTCTGACAGATCATAAAATATAGATGCTTCCACTTCAAAGTAAGAAATAGGGTTTGCATCTGCTAGCAGTCAACATCAAATCTAAATAGTTGCCTTGACAGCTTTCCAACGGCACTGGCGTTCTTTGACCTGTATTACTGATACACAAATCAAACATAACAGGATTTATTATTAATTTCTACTAACTTTAAACAGTGTCTAAGGACCAGTAGTATCAATCCCTTCACAGCAATAATTTGCCTGAATAAAATATAAGCATAAATTGTTAAACAAAGGTCAATCTAAATACTTTTGTCTCTATTCATAACTTTTTTTCCTAAGCTTTCCAAGTACATCACGTAATTTACTGCTACTAAAGAAACCACTAGCTTACCTACGCTTTACTCTTTTCCATCAAAAACATTTTGGGGGAATAAGCTAAAGCTCTATTATATTTGCTTTCTTGTTAAATGTTTGTTTAAACAGTCTCTGAATTTAGGATACATCATCTCCTGCATAGACACATTTGTTAACTGTGTCCCTTTTCCCCTTCCTTTGCACAGCTGACAGCCCGAAGATACACAAAACCAAATTTGTACTTCTTGCACTGCATGTCCAAAAGATGCCCAAAACCTGGATTTTAGGTTTAACTGTTCAGGCAACCAAGTAGAAGGAAGAACCTGTTTCAGATACAAATACTTTGATATTCTACATTTCTAACCAATAAACACTATACAAAAGAAACGGCAAGAGCCTATGTTCTCTACCTCTGACCATTCAGTCTGCACTTCTGAACTGCCCTGCTGTGACAGTGCCATTAGGCAGAGCTTAGCTTATGGATGACAACATGGTGTCCCCAAAATTGGTGGAGGCAGACGTTTGGCTCCTAAACATCTCAGGGAAGGAGGAAGCATTGGAAGCAGGCACGTCTTCTGCTCCCTTTAGAGAAGCTCTTTTCACAGAGGTCCATACGAAAGGAGATGAGGAAAGAACCCAAAATTCTCGCACCAAAAAAATTCCCCTTTTTCCCTTCCCAACTGCATGTTAGGGAGCAAAGGAGAGGCCCTGAGCAGAAGTCCACATAAGCCTGTTTCCACCATTAAAAATATAACATAAGAGGATAAAGAATAAACAAACTGCCCACACGTCTTATCCCAGGATGAGCTCCAGTTTGTTAAACATTTGTTCCAGCACAGACCCAGAACAAGGAAACTAAAAAATACTTCCAGAAGTCCTCATCCACGCACTTGGAGTTACTAATCTAGCAATGAGAGTACAAGCATGAACAAAGCTAATACGCCTGTGTTTCACCCTCTCCCAAGAGGTAAAAGGTCTCAGCACTGCAAATCACGCCTTTTTCCTAGGTTTTATGAAATATCATGATGTTTAACGCTGCTTAATTCCTGTCTCCGCAGCAAAGAAGCTTCTTCATTAATTGCTGTTTTCCTCTGATGGTAAAAATCTGACTCAAGGTCATGCTGAGCACCACCAACATCACACAATCTCCAACCCATGCATGTCACCCTCCTGCTGTCATGAATGACACCTCTTCAGTTTTCTCACTGTTGCTGCTGTTGAACCTTCTGCAAAACTGACATATAAGGACCTGACATGAATTTCTTCGGACAACAGATAGAAATGAGATTTGGCTGAGCACCTCATACACAGGTGGACTTAAGTACCTTCCCGTGAAAGAAGGGATGTCTTTTCATACCTCTACCTCCCAATCTCTTCACTCCTTGAGAAAAAACACCAGAAAAAATTTGTGTAAGAAAGAGATGAAGGAGGCAAAGAGGTAAAACAAAACCAAACATAAATGCGCTTTTTTTTTTTTTTTTGGCATAAATCTACTCTAGTTCCTAAAGGAATAAATGAAGTAAAATGAGAAGACATTCATTACACCTAACTTTCCCCTTTCACAACACTGGGCTGGTGCCCAGAACTGAAGGAGTGATCCGAGTTTGCTCACATGAGCCAAAAGAAATGGTTTTCACTTGATGATAGTATCCTTTACAGGGTAACAATTACAGCGTTTGCCGCAGATCACATCTAATTCTTGCAACATCTCAAGACTGGAAAGAATTTTTGTTTTTATTAGTTTTGAACAAGCTCAACTTTCCTTTTACTCCTTTTCCTTGAATGCTCCTTTTCCATCTGGCATTAAATCTCTCTCTGGACATTTACTCAATTAATTTGCCTTAATTAAATTGAGATTACTCCACTTAGGAAGCGACGTGAACTGATATCAAATTAAAGCAACTTTAATTTTAAAAAGTGTGCAAACACAGCTGTTTAATAAGGTTTAAGTAATCCTTTTTAAATTCACACCTTTAGTTAATTCAACTTCCCCAAGGATCTCTGTATAGACACGTTCTATGTCAAGACGTATTTGAGAAAAATGGCGAAGGGAAGAACACCACCCATAGAGAAAAAACAGAAGACAAAGGCAATTCTGGCTGCAGACCTTCTCTGCAACAGGATGAGATCACTTATTTTTTTTGCTTTTAAGTACCCTGTTAGCAACAACAGTATGGGGGAGAAGGGGGTGCGTCTGTACAAACCCACAGCACATCTTCCTCACCACTTACACAAGAGGGCAGAGCAATGAGAACACAGACCTGAGATCCCTTTGTGAAATGAAGAGGTAAAAAAATATGGAGAAAAAGACACCAATAGCAACCAAGAAACAGGCAAAAATAAATTCAATGTTATCCTAAGGCAAGACAGACTACGACCACAGGCATTTACAGGGAGTACTAAAACAAAATGTCCAGGATCCACAGAAAGGAATAACATTGTGCAACACTGCTGTGATGATCATGTCATCGTCCACGGTCTCGTCGAGGTCGTCGGGAAGCCCTCTGCCCTCCTTCGAGGGCAACGTGGGTTGTCACTGCCCGCAGAGCGAAACTGAGGAGCAGGCTGGATGCTTCATTTGAGACTCCCCCAAACTACCACGCAAGGCTTGCTAAGCAAGACAAGATATGTGGTGCAATATCAGCAGCACTGGTTTTCTCCTCCAGTTCTGTCATCAAACCATCTGTCATTAATAGTTGGTTGCCGCTGCAAATCTTTGGTTGACTGACTTGAATATTGCTCCAAACCCTTACCCATGGTTTGTCTTTTTACTCGTCTTGAGCAGCCTCTTGGTGTTGGAAGATGCTCTTGGTGCTTGAGGCCACATTCTCCGAAATCTTTCCTGGCTCATTTCTAAACTTCTCTGGCTATCTTTGCTTCTTCTCCTGTGCACTCCTCATCTGCCTTCAGAACATAATATTTGTTTTCCTCTCTCCAGCGATACCTGCTCTTTCTGAATGCGTCTGAAGACACTCCATGCACGCAAACCATGGATGCTTGTGAGCACAGGCTTGCAGGCTGGTGCGTGCCCCTGCCCGGTTTTCCGACCAGCGAGGTCTGTCTGCGATTCATCCTGCCCGGGAAGCGCGACGACTGACAGCCTCCAACAACCCACTACACGTCTGCGGCGAGTGACACATGCAGCAGGGCTTGCCAGTTCAGACAGCACTTGCCAACAGCGAACGCAGACACCAGTATCTAGTATCACTATTTTCCCACACCTCCGCACTTTTCCAAAAAAAAAGAGGCAGGGAAGCCAAGCACCGGAGGCAGGTTGTGAGCTCCAGGCAGGCGTGTGTCCGTGCTGACATGGCTGCACGCAGACCCATCGCTCTCTGTTGGGATTTTACTGTCCTTATCACAACCAGGAGCCCTGGCAGAGCCAGGCACTGGGAGACTGCTTACGCACACGCCTATGCGCTGCTCTGAGTCAAGGCTTAAAAGAAAATGCGTGCCTGAGTATGAAATAAATCTGTTTATGGCACTGGAAGCTGTGCAAACTACACACATTTGCTGCCTCTTCACAAACTCCAACTGCCATTATGCGCAGATTAGACACTGAAAGTAAAATAAAACTCTAGAGTTTTCACATAAAGACTGTCACAGACTAATTCAAAGACAATTTCAAATTAGGCAGATAAATCCCTGTCTAAACTTTCCTTCAAATATAATGAATTGCTAGTTTAGTTCACGCATTCACATTTTCAGCTCAAAACTGCAGAGGATTTTTTCCTTCCCCCTCCCTTCCTGAATGTAACAAGCCACTGACATACAAGGTTTATCACTGAGTCACCTGCACGAAACTGTTCATTACTAATATAAACTGTAATTTAAGTTCTAGAAAAAATAAAGACTGGAGGGGCGGGGGGAATAAAATAGCATTCAGGACAACACTAAAATGCTCAGCCCATAAATAATCCCGGAGCACCACTTGGATTGATAGATCCTGGCAGGAAGAGATTTCTAGCAAGCTGAGGGCACTGGGAAGGAGTTTCCCCTCTCCCCCCAATACAAAAGGCAGAGGCACAATCAATTTGTACCAACAGCAGAACTTAGGCTGGGAAACCACAGGGAGTAGGTTAATTGTGAGATCGTGAAGAAAAATAACACTTGCTACAAAGCAATTAAAAGTTGCTCTCACGCGTGTTCAGAGTCCTTTGCAATTTACTCAAAATAAAGAAAAAAAACCCAAAACATCCAACCTCCTCACCCTTCAACACAAGCTCATTACTCCCTCCAGGTTCTTCTACAACAAGAGCTTGCAGTGTGTTTTGCAGCTGTGTAAAATCTGTGCTTTTACCTTCATGTGAAGATCTCTCCCTTATAATGACTAGGATAAATAAAACAAAAATATTTTGCTGTGATTTCTGTACAGGATCTCAAACACTTCGCAAATGTGCAGGGCAGCAGGGAAGGGGTCAGCCTTGTGCTCCCACAGAGTCAGGCACATGGATATGCTCCCAATCATCACTGCCTCCCAGAGAACGCACAGTGGGGTGGAAAAGCATCATGCCTCATTTCATGGTGAAATGAGGGAAAACAGAGTCAGATCTGCTCAGATTTTTAGAGGCGGCCGACGAGAGCTACAAAGTTCCCGGAGCTCTCTGCACAGACCAGCATTGGCTCTTCACACAACTCATCCAAGATGCTTTTCTAATCTAGAAACAGCACTGCGGCACACAGTCAGCAAAACCGCCCTTCACGCCGGCACCGATGGCTGCGTTCCACCCGCCACGGCAGAGCCTGCCGAATCCCACCCAGCACACCGCAGCGATGCCGTGGCAAAGCCCTCTTCACCAAGAAGCCACGTGCGTTTTGGCGTGAAAAGCATCACCGCGGGGAAAGCCGCCAGGCCGCCCTGCCCCGCTGCGAGCGTTCGGGGCTTTCTGCCAACACCAGCTCGCAGGGAGGCAAAGCCGGACCTTTCAAGATGGAAAAGGGCTCCCAGACAGACAGGGTCGGTTTGTCCACAAAAGAAAGCAATGCTTGGTGCGTTCTCCTGGCTAACATGTCGGTGCCGCAGCACTCTCCATTTCGCAAGAAGAAAAACTTTCTGCAGGAGGGAGGTGAAGGAGTAGGGCTGTATCAGACCAGGCAGGACGAAAGACCACTCGAGCAAGGGCCACATCACCAGAACCCAACCCTTTTCACAAGGAAAAAAAAGTTAGCAAGTCAAGGAAGGTGAAGGAAAGAATGAAAAAGAATGAAAAATTAATTAAAAAAAATATCTATAAGTAGTAAACAAAAATCAGCAGCTTCTGCAAATTGCAGAGGCAGCTGGTAGCAGCGCCGGGGCAGTTTGGTGACCAGTCTTCGGCACCTTCCAGCAAACACCTCTTCGCCTTTCAGACAGCCCTGAGTCGCTCTCAGACACCCAGCAGAGACTTCAGGGCAGGGGGGAACCACGCAAGGGCCTTGTGAATTAGGAGGAGGCTTTCATAAAGAGTATTAAAGCTCATGCTTTGGGGGATTAAGCCAGGCTTTATCTGTTAGAGATCAGGATGTGGCTAACAGTAGGGGACAGATTATCTGCATCTGCCGACTGCGGAGGATTTACACCTTCTGAAGCATCTGTGCCGGCTATTGTCAAAATCAGCCTTCAGCCTAAGCCAACATGCTCCTACGGGCAAGGAAAGAAAAACTTCCAGGGTTTCATACAAAGGCCTCGAGTGGCAGCATGCAAGACTTTCCAAAAGACTTTCGGTAATTTGGAAGAACAGGAATGAAATATTGATTGTACTGGGCCTCGCAGAAGTTAATTTTTCAACAGTGAAAATGTGGGCTGGCCCTGGCTCATGAAATCTGCCCAAGCAAACACCCATCTCAAAGGCGGTTATTTAGTATCAGCCAGGAGATCTACAGGGTGGACAATGAGCCCCCTGAAAACATCCTGGATTTCTCCAGGTATCCCTCAGGAGGGAAGAAGGTGCATACAGGGTACCTGTTCATGAATAAGAAAGAATTCAGATCTTCAGTCAATCCATCCCTATATTAATTAGCTGCTATAAATACTAAAAATAGCTACTCCTTGGGACAGGGCCATGGCGTAGCCATCTCCAAGGTGCTCATATGTGCAGCAGACGAGAGTGCACACTGCACAAGGTTACAGCAATTGGCCAATATATTTACAAACTCTTTAATTTACCTCAAGTTTTTTAACTGCGTCCTCACCATCCGAATGACTTATATCCATTTATAGTTACAGCATCAAAAACAAACAGCATATTAAATCTCCAGAAAGCTATTTCAGAGAAATAAATCAGTCCAAATATTCACAAAATTTGTCTTCTGGAAAAGCTGATAATCACATGCTCATAAAAAACAAATGTTCAACTGGAGTCAGTTTTGTAATATATTAATTAACATAATTTTCATCTGGGGTGACAACAGGCCATCTGCTACTCTGGCATCACAAGGGACTCTGAGTTTCAAGGCACTTTAAGCTGTTTCTTGTTGTGCACTGCTGATTATCGTCTGAAAACTAAGCAAGAGTTTCGAATCTCTTTTTGGATAAGCACTCCTGACAGGCAGCAAACAAACTTTTTTGACTGGTAATCTAATCCCCTGTACCAGCTGCTCTCGGCTCGCTGCAGCGTGGTACAACACAGCGTTAGTCCAATATCCACGCCAGGATCCCAGCTTGAAGTCAGAGGGTACCCAAATAGGAAAAACCATCTAGAGCAACAGTCAGCGGGACTTCCTCCATCATAAATTAAGCGCAAGCTTGCAATGGCAGAACCTGTTATCTGGATTATCAATAAAACTGGCCTGGGGGCATACGAATTATGACTAGACACCTCTACAGACACAGTTGTCTCCGACACAAACTTGCTGAGCTACGGCCAACTGGCCACCTCAGACATCTTATTTTTATTTCCAAGGGAGCGAAAACACCAACAGGAAACCATCTCTATTTCTCCTGACTGTCTCTACCTTCCAGCATCACAGTAAACATGGAAGAATACTGAAATGGGTGAGGTTTTCCTAACTGTTATTGTCGCTCACAGGATCCTGTAACTCAAAGTCATCATTTACACTACTGCCAAACAGCACCTGAATCTGCAGAACCCCAGCGTGAACAACCATCATTCTGGCGAAGACAAGGGTTTAGGAAAATCACCCACATACTGGGCAATAAGCCTCCTGAACTTCCATAAGAAAAAACAGCCTCATAGTAAAAAAGCAGGTTTATTTACTCTGCTATTTATAGCTTAATTATGTAGATGAGCAAACTATTTCCAAGTCAGACCTGATAAGCTGCAACAATTTTATAAACAGAAAATCCCCTGAAAGATGAAGTTCAGTCCCCAGCTTTCAATCCAAGCTGAGAAATGACGACCAGCATCCAGCTCTGCAGGCCAGAATGGTTTCTCCACTGTCTGCACCACACTGAAACCCACACCAGGGTTTCAAGAATCGCACAACTTTGATGTTCCTAGAAGTCGTCACCCTGTGGCTCCGAGATCTGCCAACCACCCTTCACCTCAGCATTTGCCACCGAGCCCCAGCTGGTCTCCATGTCATCATCACAGACTCTAAATTTTTGCGGGAGAGGAAGCCCCATCCTTCACAGGTCTGCAAGACTGAGCAAATTGATAGTAAAGTTATTAACAAATGTAACCAGACCACCAGTGAACATTTCCAGGCTCTGACACAAAACATTTTCCAAATAAAAATCTTACAATGCTGATAAAGGTCATTTACCAGAAAACAATATTTGGAAACAGACTCCTGAGTGCAACAGATTAACACTGGTGATGATGGTATTTACCTTCATTAAAAGTAATATTTGCAATAATAGAGCATTATTTTATGCTATGCATGACACGCAAGGAAACCAAAACTATTTAAATGTAAATGAGAACATTCATATTTGACACCAAGACTTCACCATTCGTTATTTGCCAGAAGTATTAAAGGATTTCTATTTACCAATTTTAGCATGCAGTGAACCGTGTGTGTTTCTCGCCAAGCATTCAAGCAGGCCCAGCGCTAGCTCTCGCCTGACCCTTTCCAGTCTCCCGTCCCCATCCCATAGATTACATTAATCCTCTTGTTTGCTCTTTCTTTAATTAAATGATACAATCTTTCGGGCAGTCTGTGCACAGATATCAGCCGATAAAACTTACAAAAACTGAGCATACGCACAGGAATAATCTTTACTGTGTCAATTAGCCCCCAAAATCACAAAGAAGCAGAACCCAAAATTATTAAGGAAGAAGCACATGGACAGAAATTGTAAGTATAACAAGCCCAAACTTCCCAAGTTCCAGATTCTGGCTGTTGCCTCTTTTCACCAATAAGCACGGAAATAAACGACCTGACAGAGCTGACAGAATGTCTCTTTTAGAAAGTTTTTTAATGGGCACATTAAATAAATATCTGCTCAGACAGGTTGAAGTAAAGTTGATCCTCTCTGGTAACAAAAGACTTGCAGAATTCCTGAGATCCCTTCAGAAGATGCATTACAATACTTTATTGTGACTTTTAACATAGGGACCAATTCCCTGTCTCCAGCACCAACCCAGAAGAGAGCAATCCATCTGGAACTAGCAGTCTTGCTAGGGAGAGACTTAGACTCGTAACCTGGAAAAGAGCTGATAAGCACCTAAAAGGCCTTGGTGGATTTTGATGGATGATGCAAAGAAGTCAAATAACTAACTTCCATTTCTGTTCTCTCTCCTTCTTCAACAACATGATTAATTACGCAATAGTCTCTGAGAAACTGGTCACAGCAACAACTCAACCACCAGCTTTTAGCTGTTATCCCAAGGAAATGATAAGCCTTTTTGATCTTACGAACTAGCCTCTCTTCTCCCTCCTCTACTAATGATACTTCAAGAGAGAACAGTTTCATCTCTTAAGAAAAAAAAAATTACAGAAATTATTCAAAGTGCTGCCGCTATAGCAATGAAAAAGTGACAGCCTGTTAGAGCACAGGAGGATACACGCTATTTTTGAATACTGCTAAATAGGTAGTGCCATGCCAAGGGAAGTCAGAGCTGTGGCCTGACTAGCACATATCCACAAGAAATGCATGAGCACACATCTGCCCCAAGCCCACTGCCAGCAGGCGAGGCAAAGCCTCACCGGGTCCCACCCCAACGCAGGGAGCTGAAGGGCTGGGCTGGGGGGAGTTAAAAACACATCTGCCACAAAGCCAGCTTATTAAAAGGAAGAGATGTAAAGCATGACATAATTTCTGGCATTTTCCATGGACACTCACTATGCTGCCACTCGGTGAACGTTCAAGCGAGAGGGAGATGGAGCAGCCTGCAGTGCTCTTGGATGCCTGCCGGACCCACATGCCGGAGCTGGCACAGGGACCCTGCACGGATTAAGGTTTCTTATAAAGGCTTTTAACCACCAAGGCAGTGAGGTTTGGGGTGTTCAAGGGAAGAAAAGGAAGATGATTTCATTAAATTCTGTGACAGCATTATATATACGACATGACCGCTCTTGGCTTGTAGGGATCTGAACTAATGACCGTAAGGTCTATTCCAGTCCCGCGTCTCAGACAGGCGAAAGAGGAAGCTTTCACGTAGCAGCTAATGAAGCACCAACAAGATCTATCTTTATCCTTCACCAAGGGCAACAGCTTAGTAGCTCAAGCAGATAACATTTATTCTGCAGTCCACACAGCTTTTAAACAAATAAGAGATTTGAAAATACGTTAGAGATTGACAAAACTACGAACTTCGAAAGCTTTGTATAAAAGAACAACAGTTTGCATTTAGTTACCAAATGCTGATAGTGTGATACATCTAGCCTTCTTCATAATTCCAGGCAGTACATGTTTTTGCTGTTAAGGATATTGTCAATTTAAAATCTAATCAT
>Ga0181612_129789_pt1 | contig 11820 bp, 9 predicted proteins | sample HoacroProtozoa21_FD_119630 | JGI IMG/M metagenome (GOLD analysis project Ga0181612, IMG submission 119630) | Hoatzin crop microbial communities from Cojedes, Venezuel. Combined Assembly of Gp0051906, Gp0051904, Gp0051908 | reverse complement strand
TTTGGGTTGGAAGGGACCTTGAAGATCACCTTGTTTCAACCCCCCCTGCCATCAGCAGCGACACCTTCCACTAGACCAGGTTGCCCAAAGCCCCATCCAGCCTGGCCTTGAACACTTTCAGGGAGGGGGCATCCACAACTTCTCTGGGCAACCTGTGCCAGTGCCTCACCACCCTCACAGTAAAGAATTTCTTTATTACATCTGGTCTAAATCTATTCTCTTTTAGTTTAAAGGCATTACCCCTTGTCCTATCCCTACATGACCTTGTAAAAAGTCCCTGCTGGCGTTAGCTTGGTATCCTCTGCCCATGTATAGGACCCCAACGACTGCTTATCCTCTGCAGAGACAGAGACTCTCTGATCAGAGTGCCTTGTCCTCGGCAATTCAGATTTAAGTCCTGAATGCCCAAACCAATGGAGGAGACTCAGCACAAAGTCTAGCCAGGTTCCCAAGATGCCTCTACTACATTGCTGTCTTTGCAGCACTCAGTGCGGCTTCTGCTCTTTTTGCATCCTTTCCTTTCAGCTAGCCCAGGGCTCTTCCAGAGGCAGAGGTGAAGTCAGGCTCAGGTATTAGCATGGCCAGGTCAGTGTACGGCATTCCCAGACCATGCCAGAGCAGGCCCAGCTCTAGCGCACTGGACATCTAGCTGGAGCCCCTGTGTAAAGCTCACCACAGAATTTCACAGAATCACAGATTGTTAGGGGTTGGAAGGGATCTCTGTGGGTCGTCTAGTCCAAAATTTACTCCAATGGTTCCTCATTTAAGGGTAACATCTTCCTAGGGAGACCACAGACAGTGTTTTAAGGTTCCTAGTCTTGATTTAAAGCTTTCAAGTGATGCATTCTACTACTTCTCCTTCATTACCCTTCCCAATGATTAGTTGCTTATGCCATTCAGATGCTCATCATGTATATGCATTGTTCTAGCAGGTTTCATCTTTCCATTTCTCAATTCTGAAACTTCAATTATGTTTTTTAGTGATTTTTTCTACATAGCTTCTTTGCCATGTGAAAAAGGAAAATCATGTAGTTCTTTATCTCATGCTGCTTCTTCCACTTCTCATTTACCCTTGTTGATTTTCATTCTTGGTCCTCTCTGTTGACCCTCAGTTATTTCCCCTTCACCATCCCAACCAGGTTTCACCTTCCCTTTTGTCACCTTGAACCCAGTGCTTGGGACACTCACGCACAGTGCTCCCACCCTCAGGTCCCATCTTGAACTTACAGCTACTACCAGTGACGCAGTGAGCGTCAATGTGCAGACATCTGAAATACAACTTTCCAGCCCTGCCTCGGGCAGATACTCCAGCCTGCATAGTCTAGATATTCCTCACGGTGGGGAAGTGTGGTTACAACTCTGCAGCCTGGGCTTAACACCCTTGGAAGCATGGAAAGCTAAATTCAGTTTCTACTCCTGTGCTACTTAATATAAAACTATGAAATAGTGAAACAGAAATTCTGATCTTTGTCTCAAACCTCTTCCTGCGCAGGTAAAGAGCTTCCTCTCTAAGCAAAGAATTGTTGCATGAAATCTTCTTTAATTAACTCAAACTTGGAGGTAATCTCATTTCATACCAAGGTCTGAATTAAAGACTATTTGCCCTTGCAGTTTGAGGAGAGGGAGGGTCGATCAGCAGCTACAATCTGCCCATGTGTCTTCCTCCCTCATTCCTACCTTCTCTTACTTCTGAGCAGTTTGGCTTTGCTTAGCCAGGTAGTCACAGAGCTGGAGGACCAGCAGCACCTGGCACAGCCAGATACACTTTGTGGAAGCCCGGCTCTGTGCACGGTGGTCCTCGGCAGCCGGCACTGTCCCCAGGTCAGTGCCCGCTGGCTTCTGTGCAGCTTAGGAGGGTGTCTGCTGAAATGAACTTCTTCGAAGCAAACCTGCGGGTGAGTGCTAACGGTCAGGATGCTGGCAGGGAAAATATACAGCCAAGCATAAAGAAGCTTTTCTGCGGAAGTGCTCTTGGATAAATATACTTAGTTACGGGGAAATGCCGGAGTAGGCAGTGAGGGGATTGAAAGCTGTCCAATTACCCGGGGAAGAGACAGCAGCATGCCTGCTGACCTGCCCTGCGCTTGCAGAACCTGGCAGGGCTGCCGGAGCAGAGGGACACCCAGCCGCATGGCCCCCATCAGCCCAAGGATAAAAACTATTAGAAGAGTTTAAAAGTACCAGTGGGATGGTCAGGTATGTGCTACCAAGTGAGTTCCCAGCACGGACCTGTTTTCCTCCAGCCACTTTGCAAGTGTCATCAGATAGCGATGGTATTTGCTTACTACTGATCTGCGCTGGATTCAAACCCTTGTCCCAGTGCCCAGGGACCTTGCTGCCACCCAAAATCCTTTTTAATAAAAGGAAAGTATTTACCAAGATATATTACACGTGGCAGGTTACGATTAACACTATCGTTTTTACCAAAAAAATAGCCGTGCATTGATGCTAAAGGTCAATAAACTGGCACAGGAAAATGTACAGCTAGTCATAAAGAAGCTTTTCTGTGAAAGTGTTCTTGGATAAATAAACACAAGTTCTTGTAAACACTGTGTACTCTCCAGATGTAAATACTCCAAAGGTGTGCTCAAACAGCCTAAGATGATTCCAGCTCGGCATTTTATTCATAGGAGATGGTGAATTTTTGGTCAGCTATTAAGTACAACTTAATGTGAAAAAGTGTTTGTTTGCCTAACAAGACTTACTGCTTACACCAAGCTGCATCCAAGATTTTGATAAGAGTATTCAGAACAGTAAAAGATACTTCAGATGTTAGCAAACACCTTGTGCAATATAGAGAGATTAGATACCGAGCAGGTCGCAGGACACAGGCTTGGACGGAGAATGAGGAAGGGGGAGGCTTACAGAGTTCCAACAAGGGTAGGATGGGTTTGGTTCTGCAATATTGTTTTCTATGATTAAAAAATTATAGGCTAGTTTTCTGCTTTTTCCTTTTGAATTTGAGCTTTACTCAAGCCTGGGGGTTGTTTGAATCCAGGATTTATACTTATTGTGCGACAGATGGAAAATTTGTTCACAGGATGGTAACCCTGCTGGGCTGAGAGGGCAAGGTGAGGTGTTATCCAGTTCAGGAGCACACTGGAGGGGACAGGTTTAAAACTTCCAGGCTGTTCCGAGGGCATGGAGGAGGTCTGAGGCATCGCTGGAGCACACCAGCCCCTGCCATCAAAGCAGCTGGCTCTCGAGGACTGGCACCTGCGCCACAGCCCCGTGGGGAGTTTCAGGAGTGGACACTGCCCTGTGGGCAGCCAGGCAGTCCAGCCTTATTAAACCCAGCAGTTTATTTTCCTAACTTGTCCTCAGAGTCTTAATTACTGTTACTGTAAGGACATCACCACCTTCCTTCCACAAAAGCTGGACAGAAAGCACCTGCTGGGGTCAAGTGGTTCACCTCCCTCCTAGTTTAGGATTACTCCTGCTTTACACTTTCTGGCTTTTTTTCCCCCAGAATAACTCCAAAACCTCTAAGCAGCAAGGCTTCTGCCCCCTCCTCTGCAAGCCTGGTGCTAGGGGCTGAGAGAGCGCGCTGCCCTTCTCTCCCCACGCAGGAGCTGGGATTGCCCATCCTGTACACTCTCAGCTCGAAAATAGAAAGTTGGTTTGCATCTCAATGGAGATTGTCAAAAATAACTGTATGTGGTTGGACTCCAAACCAGCAGAAGATGCACACCATGCGTAGTATGTATGCAGTCTGGGGCTTAAACACAGGGTGGGTGTAAACAATGCAGAAATGCATTACAGAACCTTGTCATGCAAACGACACTGACATCCGTGTGGGGCCTTGCATCACGATTCCTCCTCCAACAGGAGGATTTCTGCACACACAACACCTGGCTCACCTGCGGAGCGGTAGCCTACTTTTCCCCTCCGAGCAGCACACAGTGGTTCCCAGCAAAGGCACTGGCAAAGGGCTCAGTCTCAAAGGGGGGGTGAGCCCCTGGGGAGAGTCCAGCTGTGCACAAACCCCTTTAAGGGGACCGGATCGGGTGTCATAGAGCAACTTATCCTAAGGCAACTGCTGAAATGCCTCTGACCCCTCTGCTCTGGCCCCCATGGTAGCTGCTTTCCAAGCCACGCACAACTCTTCTAGTGACCAGAAATAAAGAGGCCCTTATCCTGCGCTGTAGAAAGCTCTGACACAAGACCAACACAGTGTGTAACCCAGCCCCGAGGACAGCCCAGAGCAAGGCTCTGAAGATGAGGGTCCCACTGGTGCTCCTGGTGCTCACTCTCTGGTTTGACTCCTACCGGCACCGAGCTGTGCCACAGCCCTGCTACTCCTACAGCAGCAGCTCCCAGTTTGCTGCCTTGGCCCCCTTGCTTCCATCCGTGGTCCAGGTCCTGACCGGGCGTCCCCACGCTCCCTCACGCCGCCTGTCCCCTCCCACGCGGAGGAGTCCAGGAGCGGGTGGGGAGAGCATGCCTGTGGGAGAGGAGTGAGTTGGCCACTTTGCACAGCAGCCTGAGATCCCCGTCATGGAGGCCAGAGAAGGCAGTGGAACCCACCCCAAATCACACGTGTCCGGCAGGGAGGCCAGGGGTTGCTGTGCACAGCTCTGAAGTCCCCAGCCGTCGGCCCTGTTTGGTGCTGCAGCAGAGCTGGGATGCTCTGGGATACCTTCTGCAAAGGGCACATACTTGCCAGGAAAGGTCTAAAAACATCTTCCACTCCTACAGCATAGGCCGGGTCTCCTTTGCAGTGATGGTCCACCTTGGAGAACGAAGTAGGAGGAAAACTTGATAGACATGATGTCAGCTTGCTTTTCTTCTTGCCACGTACCAGGGTGAATTTACGTTTTTAAATCCATTTTTATACCAACGAGAATGGAAATTATTTCCTTACTACTTCTCTGCTGTAAAAAAAACCTCATCTCCTTTCTTCTTTTTAGGCAGAGACCAAAAATATTCACCATACTTTAAGAAGAATCTCACTGTACTCTTTGAAAGAAACATATATCTTTATCTTGTGAAGTGTCATGCTACTAGGGGTCCTCCTTCCAGGTAGGATGAATGTGTGATACTGTTCCCATCTTTGTCCCCAAAATAAGAGGACTTCAGCCTCAAGGCAGGCTTAGTATAGGACACTGCTGAAAAATGGAAAACTCTAGGTAGATCTGGAGATTTAATGGATTTGCACAAGTCCTCTTTCACTCCCAAGCTCACATTTGAATAGAAATGAATTCTTCCTCTCTCTTTTCCAAGACTAAGGCTGAATTTAGGGGAAGCCTAAAGTGAAAGCATAAAATGGAAGAAGCAGAAGCAGAGAAAGCACAGTCCTCACAAAGCACAGCAAAAGCTGGAGACTAAAACTGATCTTTTCTGAAAGCCAGATAGCCTTCACGCACTGGTTATGTATTCAGTCCCTTTCTAGATAGCTGCCTCCATCCAGCTCACAGCTGTTCACCACCTGCCTGAACATTACCCTCCCTCTCAACCTGGGGGACTTTCCATTTCTTCCTCCCCACCACAGTTACATGACCTTTCATCACCAAGATGAGCTGCCTTCCTCCATCTCTCTGCAGACAGAAACCATGGGGGATATCATCCATTAGGCCAGTGTCTCTTCCCCTCCTCCTCCCCAGAAAGCTGGCAGAGGCTGCTGTCTCCATCCTTTTCTCCAAAGCAGGGCTGCCCTCCAGAAAGGGTCACCATCTCACTGTGGGCATGTCCTGGAAGTACCTGCCTGAAGCAGACTGAATTGCACCTCAGTTCAAAGCCTGACACAGCCTAAAGCAGAGTGAGCCACCTCCCTCCTATTTTTTCCCCTGGATCATATATTGGTAAACTCCAGACATCCCTTCTTATACTATTTTAAGTCACAGCATTCAAGATTTTTTAGTTTATTGACTGCTGCCACAAATCCTTTACATACTGTGGCATTAGAGGCATTTTTTGGCTCATTCCTCACTTCTTTATGTTTAGAGCAGAGAAACAAAGGAAGGGGAGGGTGGAGTAATCTTTACACTGTCTATTTAAAGGCAGTGATGGCTGCGTGCAAACCAAAGCACACAGCAATGGGAATTACATGGCTGGAGAAAACAGTTGGATGGGTGTCTTCTATGATGATTTTTTTCCTAGTGCGTAGCGAAGGAAAAGAGGCGCAGAATTCACAGATCACACAAACTACAAAAACTGTCGAGAATGTACTAATGAGAATTAAACGCTGGTAGGTGCTCTCAGATGTCATCTGAGAAACTGAAGTGGTGAGTACCAGAAATAGGTTGCCAGCTGTCTCTGGTCATATTCTTTGTACAAGAATGCTCACAGTTCCCCCTCCTATACGCCCAGGGACAAACTCTGCCATCGTGTAAATCCATGCAAGCCTCCAGCTTCTCCAGGACTGCACAGCTGTAAAAGGAATCTCACAGTTTTATTAAAGGCTGAGAAAAAACACTTGGCGCTGCTGCCTGCTGTCAGCTACCACCTTTCTGGGGAGCACTGGCGGTCCAGCCTGGCTTGCAGCTTCTCACCCCCTACAGCAGGCTCAGCACATTCAGCACATCAGCATGGCAGTATTTTAACTCACCGCCGTACGGGCAAAAATGCCCCACACAGGGCAAAAAGGAGATGGGAGCCAGGTATGCTGAGTGTAAGTCAGCCGGGTTACTCGTGGTTGTGTTATTCCCTGTCCTTGCTCTCTCCCTGGGCGGTGCAGCCTTCTCTGTGCTGCACTGCAGCTCTCTGCTGTGCTTTGCCGCTGCGTGGGGAGACCCATCCAGGTCTGGCAGAATGCAGACCCTGCTGCTGCCTTCCCCGCAACACCCAGCACAGCAGATGGAGCTGCCTCGAGGTGTGCATCCTAGGGACCAACTCCCACAGGCATTGGAGAAAGGTATTTCCAAAAGCCCCGGTTTTCTCTGTGAGGACAGTCCCAGCTTGACTCTCACTGTGACAGGCCGCACATTTAATTTTGGAAATGAATATGCTCTGATGGAAGGCTGAACTGATTATATTATGAACACCATTTCTTGTTACAGACTTACAAACATTTGCACAATAATTGCACCTTCGGTTTGAAAATTGCCTAACTGGAATATCCTCTGCCACTACCTTGGTCCCAGCCCACCTCTCTGTACAAAAGATACAGCAACAAATTTCAATTTTACTTTATGGTTAACATTTACTGGAATAAAGTCCCCCTTCCTCTCCTGTAGTTTCACCAAGTATTTCTGCTTCACACCCCACTTCTGAAGAATTTGCGATCTACAAATATCCCCCTTCCCTCTGCTGTTCTTTAGTACCCAGCCCTTTTGCAACTGGAGTAAGTAGCCAAACTTCAGTGTCCTACATGTTGTTTCCATTGGGAAGAGAATGACGCAAACAAGGATTTATTTTATTTTCTGCTGTAATCCTGTTTATTTAAAGGCTGTACATAAAGCCCTGCTGCCCTGAACCCAGCAGGACTCAAACCTCACAGACGGTTTCTCTGCTCACTGACCCAGTGATTGTCCCATCTCCCAAGGCCTCCCTGCTCCAGTCCCTCGAAGGCTTCCCCGCTCACCTGCAACCCTTGCCCCCTTCCACACCCGCTCCCTTCTGGTTTCCATTCCTTTTGCCACACAGGCAGCTGCCACCACACAGGTTTGCTCAACGTTGGCTTCCTGGGCAACCCCTTCCCTCCAGCCCACCACAGATTTTAAGCCTCTTTGGCAGCTCCCAGTGCTTTGGCAATCTGTAAGGTAAAAGCCTTCGTTCTCCTGTTAACCTTGAATTATACCTTGATATATCCACCAAGAGCAATGAGGCTTCTCTCAAGTTACCAGTTAAAGGAATATTATCTGTATTGTGTTGTTCAATTCTGTTTTCCTGATGGCTTTTGGTTGCTTTTACTGGAGTCCTAATGAAGTTCTCAATACTTCAGTATTTATGGCGAAGGGGACACCGTTACCATGCCTGGGTACAGCCCGACATGCTGCATACTGTGTCAGCTCCCCTGGAGTCAATTTGACATTTTTAGAGTCAATGAAGGAAGCTTGTACTGGGCAAGCTGTGCACAACAAGCAAGAACCTTTTCTTTGATAAAAACCTCTAACAAATGGGAATTGGTGGAAACGTTGCCGAGATGTTCTTTTGAAGGTGGAAATTGTTGCCTCCTAAAATTAAACTACACAAAGATGGACAAAGAAAAATAGCAAACCACATGCCAGACAAACTGCCATGCAGCTAATACATTACTTTCTAAATATAAAAACAACCTACTGCTTACACTGACAGTTCAGCACATAAGCAAGAAGGGAATGATGTACAACACCAGGTTGAGCTGAGGCTGCAGAAGCACATGCTCATCTTAGTTTCCTTCTGTAATTATTTATGAAAGAGTGCTGGGGAGGTAGAGGAAAGCCTGCCTAAGGAAGAGGAGCAGCAGCACAGGGTTGCTTGGCTGAGCCCCTTTTACCCACAGGGGTTGTCCAGATCCACAGCTGACACTGGTGGCAGAGGGACTTCTACCCCATTCCCTTCCCCAAGATGATTTCTTGCCTCCTTCCTTTATGTAGCTGCTTAGAAGCACTTAGAAAAAGAATGTCTATAAGCCACTGAAGTAGCTTCTGACATGCTGGCCCACAAGGACTACACTGGGCTCTGTCTAAAGTTATCCTGAAACCTATTTGTGGTGAAAAGCAGGTTATAAAATGCTCAGATGTTCATAGCCTTCGCTATCCCACTCAGCTCATTCAGCACTGCAGATAACCTTCTTCAGTCTTAACCAATGTCAAGTACAGGACACCCTGCAGATTGACAGGTTTCTCATTTTATTCCAATTCCCTAGTCTCATGCAGCCAAAGAGTGAGACAGTGAGAAGAAGAAAGAAGCTGATAATTTTCCTACTCTTAGTTCTGTGACCTCAATTTCTCATCTGGCCAGCCCCACCAGAATGCCATTTTTACACTGGTCTTCTCTTTCCTTTCAAATTATAATACAATCAATTCACTTGTGTATGAAGTTATTTTTAGATCAAGTTAAAAAAAATAAAAATCCATCTATAACATTTCTTTGTAGTTGAATTTTAGTAAAAAAACAGCTTTCTGAGAGAATATGATTCATAATACTGAAGCTCACATATAAAATTATATTGATTACCTAAAAACTTATCAAATTACATATGCTTTTGTTTGAAATTTAGACCAGAAATTCAGATCTTTGGAAACCTTGAAGATCTCTGATCAGCTATATCAATGCGAAATGTAATCCTTTTCCTTTAGCAGAAAAAATGGATTCACTTTGGCCAGCAGTTCATGAACTACTAGATTTTACCCTCATGCTGCTCCCAGCATCACCATACCTTCTCCTCCAAGCTTCAGCTTTCAATACATTTTCAAGGTTGCACTCTGAAACTCTTGAGAGCTAGAAGTGTCATGGTCAGTCATCAGCTCCAGCAGCTGCTGTAGTGGCTACAGTTGGGTTAAACTGAGAACAGGAGCTGAGAGCATTAAGGGAGCTGGGAGTAGTCCTAATTTGAAGTGCATGCTCTTAACAAAGGAAGGTAATACATTAAAATAGACTTCACATTGTGGTGAATTTTAGCGTTACAAAAAATTAATAGTTCATGAAACCTAAATTAGGAAGGTTCCTATTTGACCTTTTTTGTGTCCCTACGCCAGCCAAGCACAAAACCACAAGCTACTGTAAGCCTGAAGAGATGTGAACATGAAAGCTATTGTCATGCCTGCAAGTTCAGTGACCATTTGCACAGACAGGTTCTGCCTGCATCAGGGTCTCAGTGAAGCCGCTTAGGTTTGGAAAGAGAGGAAATATAGCAGCTTGCTGAATATTGATCTCTCTAAATTCCAGGAAATTGTTGATACTTGACACTATTTGACGTGGCAAAAATGTTGAGAAATTGTTTTGATTAATTAGATAGCTCCTGCATTTTGAGGCTCTGCATTGCGCAACCTGTCTGGGCTAAAAACATTTTGGTACATGGGGACAGATAACTTTCAGGACCAATTTTGAGAAAGCAGAAATGAAAAATCTGCAGCAATGACTTTCTAGAACTTTTTCTAGTGAACAAACCTGAAAAAAATGAGTTTGGTTTCACTGGTCCTTTCAGCAGCTGGATCCCCAGCCAGCAAGAGTTCTTTGTATTAATTTCAAACGCCTGCATCATGATTCGAACATGTTCCTACGCCAAGTGGTTTCCACTAAGTTAACAGACAGAAGTATTCAGCCTCGTGCTGGAAATCTATTCACATTCCAGAGGACTTGAGTAGATGGGCACCGGGTTGTCATTCACATACTCTGTCTAGCAAAACAACGTTCCCAACTTACTTACACAGAGCAAAAGTGTTCTAGGAATTTGCAAGTGTGGTGTTCTTCGAAACAGCGATCTGCAGCCACTTCTCCTGAAAGCATAAGTGTTACGGGTGGTTTGGGGACAGATACTCTGTGGGGAACATTTGCATTGGAAAGGTCAAACAAGTAACGGTTGAATAGCTTCAGGAAAGCCATAGTGCTACTCTTCCTCTGGGGGATGCCTCACCTTGTTGTTAGCATGGGATGCAGGAAAGTTTTCCCAATTCATATCAGGATGGGGCAGGGGGAAACCTCACCCCTGATGACCATCGTTCTTTCTGTCTACCTGGAGGCTGTAGGAGAACAGGGGTAAAACCTGATGACCCCATACAGGAGCAAAACCTGATGACCCCATACAGGAGCTACTATACCTATGCTAACAACAAGTAGCAAGATACTGTCAAATGGAAAATATAAGAAGATAAATCAAACTCAGTATGGAGCTGGAAGGAATGAACTGTTTCTGGCACTGAGTCCTTCGTGTAACTCAGACTCCAGACGTGCAGGTATCAGCTCACTGCATTTCCTTTTTCACAACTGAAATGCCATCAAAGTAAGACACATCAGATATGCTGCTGCCACATTCACGTGGTTCCCATCTTAACATAATCATTCAGCCGGTGAGGGGGAAAAGCCACCTCCTGTTTCCTCCAGTTTTAAAATGGCATTGCATCATACAGTAACCAACAGATTTGCTCTTTCTGGTCTGCCATAATAAGAATGACAAAACAATTTAACATTTTGCAAGTCAGTCCTTCAGACCTCCTTGTCGGTTGCAGGAACTCTCCAAATCCCCCTTTGAATTTCTCCACCTAGTTTTCTTGCCTGGGGAAGAAAAAGGCATGTAAACTGAGAGTAGCACACATGGCCTTCCATGAGCTCAGACTCCGGTCTTACTGAAAATGTCTAACTTAAATATTGTCCAAATGTTACATATCCAAAATGTATTTTCCATACAGGACTCTCCTGCTGAACTGTCTGACTGAGCTGAGATTCTCTCACTGAAGATTTTGGTTACTACTGTTCTTCCTCTGCTAGCAAATGAGGATTCTATGCCTCTGACATTGAGTCTTTCGATTTTAGAAGGTTTAAAATGTTAAAAAATCCAGCAAGAAATAATCCTAGTTGTTACACAACATTCCCAGACCTTTCTTTTTTTCAAATCTGTGACAGATGTTTTCAAATACAGTGTGTCAAGTTCAAAAAAAAATCCACCTGTGTGAAATAACATTGTGACCTCTGTATATACTTGTAAAGAAATTATTTGGTGGAGTAACTTGTACAGCTTCCCTCTTTTTAGACACAAAAAACAGAAACTCAGACTCTGCTGAAGCCAACAGCAAAACTGACTGGCACAAACAGAACAGCCACTCACCTGTAATCTATATCATAAAAATCATAATTTGCCTTCTCCATCAGGACTAAAGTAAGAGGAATGTTGTAGGTCAGGCCGAAGGTGTATTTGCAGCCTGCATAGTTTCTGCACACATTAATAGTCCTTTATGAGTA
>Ga0181612_163473_pt1 | contig 11821 bp, 5 predicted proteins | sample HoacroProtozoa21_FD_119630 | JGI IMG/M metagenome (GOLD analysis project Ga0181612, IMG submission 119630) | Hoatzin crop microbial communities from Cojedes, Venezuel. Combined Assembly of Gp0051906, Gp0051904, Gp0051908 | reverse complement strand
TGGCTCTTGGCATGGAATGTTGTGACAACTCAGAAGCGGGACTCAGCAGTGTGACACGCCTTCGGAGCGGGCATCTTGGTATGTGCTCAGGGGGGCCATCTGTGCTTTATCCAAAGTAATCTCTGAAGCAATCTCTGGCTTCACCCCACAGATCACTAGGTTTACAGTGATGGGCTATCCCCCCTTACTTTTGTCTGATAAGATAAGCACCAGCTAATTACTTGCTTTTTTAGCTCTTGGGCTCTTGACACCTCAGTCGGGAGACACCTCAGTCGGAGTTTGTCTTTTGTCTTGCATTTCACAAGTCCAGCAAGGCCATCGATTACAGATGCCAATTGTCACTCCAATATTACTGTGTGATTTTAAGGCTGACATTTATTTCTTTGACCACAATAGATTTAGATGATGTCCTTTCCCCCTCCGCAGCACTGGTAATTCCTACCCCGATCCCCTTTGGACAGGGGTGATCCCACATAAACTGGGTACTAACTATCTCCTTGTGTCTGTCTTTCCAGGTGTCTGTATGTACTGTAGAGTCACCGGGTGCCCTCTCACCTCGCGTGACACAGAGGTGTCTATATGCCCTGTTTGTTGTTGTCTGAGTTGAGATTAATTAGTAGTAAAATATAATAGCAAAGTATTGCAACATATTTAACTGCCTGGTCATTCTCCTAGAGCCATTCTCCTAGAGCACATTTTGTATTTTCAACACTAAAGAGTATAGAAAGAACCAACAACATGCTGTTTTTAGCCATCAGCAATTAGTTAATACTCTTTTGGGGTTCCCACAGAGGAGGACCTCCAGTTTCCTGCTTAACATCTCTTTTTCCGTGCTCTGTGCGCAGCTCAAAGCACAGGGCAAGGCAGGTCTAGCAGCCTGTTCCAGGCGTTGGGTGCAGCTCAGATCATTTTCCCAGAACCGCGCGTTGCATGGCTGACTGCCCTCCCGAACACCCTGCGGCTCTTTTGGCCTGGCGCCGGTGGCAATCTCTGCAGGACCGGCAGCCGCCGAGGGGACAGCCCAGAGTTGAGGACTTCAGGACACCAAAGCACCCGAGGCCCCCCGCCACGGGTCCAGCTGGTGCTGCTCCCATCTTTCCCTGCTAAAACGTCAGACCCACGATGCTGGCAACAAATTAACTTGGAAATGGGGGCAGAAAAGGTATGTATTTGTTTATTTAACCTCCCGGTCTGATCAAATTAACCCTTCCATCTCTCCCACCTTTAACACTCTTTTACCTGGAAAGGAAGCAGAAAACACCAACCTCAAAAGCTGATTTTCCGGTCTTGCTGCTTCTTTCTTTGAATAAAAGAGCTTTCTCAGGCCAAGAACCTGACTACCGAGTAGCCAAACCACATCTCCGCAATCGCTGGTTTACCTGCTTCAGATAAGCCTCAGGTTAAGGACCCAGGAACATCACAACTCAGAAGCGGACTCGGCACTGGAGTGGGCATCTTGGTATGTGCTCAGGGGGGCCAAATGTTTAAGCAACCTCTGGCTGCGCGGCCTCCGACATGTCCCAGAGATTACTTGATTTACAGTGGTGAGCTGTCCCCATTTTTTTCTGTCTGGTAAAATAAGCACAAGTCAATTGCTCCCTTTGTTAACTCCTGAGTCCGATCATGTCATTGACAAGTCTAGCAAGGCCATGACCACAGTAAGGATCAGAAGATTTCTTGGTTTCAATAACTTACTGTTAGATGATTTTTCGTATCAGTGCTTCCTTGACTTCAATTCAAGAAAGTCATCTCCTAAACTGTACTCGAACATACCTAAGGCACTTAGTTTCATAACTTTGTCTTTATAAAAAAGGTTTTCCAGACATCCTACCATCCTTTTTCTGAACATTTCCAATTTTCATGATCAGTTTGAAAATTAGGCTGCAGAATTAAACAGATCATTCCAATAATTGTCTCGCCAGTGCTTCATGGACATATGCCACCCCTTCCCTGCATTTCTTCTTCCTGTCCTGCTTATGCCTGCAGGTGTTGTGTTCTTGCTCTTTCTTGCAGCATTGTACTACTACTTTATATTCAGCTTGTTGTCTATGATCGTTGCTTCTGCAGTGCAGGTTACGTAGATTTTTCTAAGCATAGATATATGACATTGCAGATGTACAAAACATGTTTGTCTATATTAAAATATGTGATTTACATTTAAACACAGCAAGCCTCCCCTAGTATTTCTTTAATCCATGATTCGTTTTACATTATTACCAAATCAAGACAGAGCCCTGTCAGAAATGACCAGAAACTATTTTTCAATGTGTTTTACCATAGACTGTAGTAGTTGTATTGTAAAGTCTAAAAATAGTGGTTTAATGCTGCCTAAGTCTACTGCTGATGGTGATAAATGGTACTAGTTTGAGTGAAGTCCTATTCTTCAACACATACTGAGATATGACATGGTGTGGATCCTCCGCTGGTGTGAATAGTCATGCTGCAGTTGAAACGAATGAACTTGTGATCATTTATACCACATGAGACTTGGTATTTCTTAAGTTTACAAATATTTATCTACATTTTAAATGGCCTCTTTCACACTGGAAGAAAAAACTTCCTTGTTTCTCATCTGAAATTTGTCTTTGCTTCCCATATTTGGTAAAGAACTGGGAAACAGAATTCAGAGGATAGAAAATGGCAGAAATTGATGAACAGAAATAGCTACTTCCCCTATCATGAGCTGTGCTATGGAAGAAAACTCAGCTTTTTTCATTTCCTCTTTGCTTAATGTTTCTGAGTTGAACTCTTTGCTATGTGAATGAGTGGGCACATGCAAATAAACAAATTTACTAACAGTCTTTAGTGCTATCAACAATTTTAGAAGCTAAAGACCTTAGAAAAGAATGTGTCCAGAGAATAAAAACTTCTGAAAAGAAGTCTTACACCATTTACAGACAGTATTTCTAGCAGAAGACAGAATAACCGTAGACAAAGCATGGTAAAATATTCCTCTGCTAACAAAAGTTTGGGTTACTGCTACAGATATTCCAATTTCTATCACAGTAAAACCCTATTTGCCTCTGAGTAAAACAGTTTGAAGGTATTGACATGAATACTAGATCTGAGAAAAGACTGTAATCTTCATCAGAGAGGAATGAAAGTAGAGAGAAGAGTACATGATCAAAAAGATACAAAGAGTGTTTATTAATTTTTAAGAACAATTTATCCTATGCTCTTTCTGTATCTCCTGATGTAGGTTTTAAAACATACAGAACTGGCACAGGAAGAGCCTGGAAGAAGATATTAGTCTTTTTAAGATAGATATATTTCATAGCATTGTGGGGAATAAATAAGATTATTTTCTGCATTTCAATAGCTAGCAATCAATCTGATTTTTAAAAGTCCCAAACCATATGACTTCCATCTCTTCTATTATTTAACAGTGTAATATGCTGCATTTTCTGATATTTACATCAAATGTCTTTCATCCCTTATAATGTATTCCCCTTACCTGTTGAAATTGTACTTCCATATAATGAAGTGAATAATGATTACCCTTTCTATAAGCTTATGTCCTCAGACACTTGAGAGCTGTTATTGTGTTCCTGCTATTGCTTCCTTGGTCAAATTATAACCACTTAACTATCTTCGTTTTTCTTTCCACTTCATTTCTCACAAAAACCTCTAAGGTTTTTTTTGGTCTCTTCTCTGATTTCCTTCCAATTTAGCATCTTTCCAGGAAAGCATTTCTTCTAGTTGCATGCAATGGCCACGACAAGGTTGCAGAAAATCCTTGCTTTGTGACTGCCATCCATCTTCAAAATCCTTTGAAGTCCATCGCTGAACTTCCATGGGATGCAAAAGGCACTGCATCCTAAAGTTGCGTTTTATTTTTTATAGTTCTTGTAACATCCTCCAGCTCTCTTATCCATTACTACTGTTCCATTTCCTACAGAACTTATTCTAATGGTTCATCTTCCAATTGGCTATATGTTTTGTGTTGGTTTTTGTTTGCAGAAAAATATTTTTACTCCCTTGATGAATCTATTTTGGCCATGCTTCATCTGTGTTTCTTATCAGTCCCTTTTTATTTCACTCTCCTTATTGACGTTTCAAATCTTCTCAAATGAGCATAATCTGTGCATTTCATTAAAATCTTATTTACGTCTTTTTTTCTAAATCATTAATGAAGATATAAAGTAAACCCAGACTAATAATCAGTATGTGTTACCCCACTGGACATTTCCAAACAGCTTGTAAGACAGCTGTTTATCATAAATTGTTTCATTTTTCTTTTAGCCAAAATTCAATCCACACACATTTGTCTCCAGCCAAGATGACTGGAATTAATTTTTCAATTAAGATTTCGTGAGACAGTGTCAAATGCTTCACTAAAATCCAAATATCTGTCAACTCCTATACTGATTTTTTTCTTTTTTTCTTTTAGTTTACCTTTTTTCCCACTGCCTCTTTTTAAAGTTCTTTCCTTCAAGAGCTTCACACAAAGACGTCAACAGCTGTTCCATGTGTGGAGTACTTTAAAATTGCACTTGCCAACAGGTAGATTTTGATTGCCTATTTGTCTAAGGACCATGTAGCTCAGGGTTTGCAGGCCCTGGAAGAGACGTCTCTCTCCTTGACTCTTTGCAGAGTGACTGGTGTAAACTGAAGGAGTTACAGGGTTGTTCTAGTTAATCCACTCTCAGACTCGTAAGTCTCTCCATTATTTTAGTTTACTCAGCTTGAAAAAGACCTTCTGTCCATTCCTTATCATCACACAAAAAGCAGCAGATGAATTTGTAATTGCCTTCACTGATTTTTATGCCAATGAAGGAAATTTCTTTCCACCCACAGCCATCATCTGATGTCTGTGGCGTGTCCAAGCCAGCAAATGCAGCCTTCTTAAATCCAGGGTGCTGTTCCCCAAAGGTTCTAAGGATTTGAATTTTGACAGTCTCATTCCTGTACATTAATCCTCTGGTATTTCTATTTCTTTCAGAGGGCCTAATCATGCAGTGAAGAGCTGCTTGTCGTTAATTAAAAAAGTCTAGCCTGGACATTTTAGACCTGCTCTGCATTTCTTTCATTGAGTGGAGGTAATGAAAAGATGGTAACCCAATGTATTTGCATATTATTTAACACGTAGTTAATTCCTTTCATTCACTGGAAACAGTCACGAAAGTAATTATTCTCGGCTATATCAACTCACTCTATCCTGGATCCTCGCTCACTCCAAACAAAGTTTTATATGATGAAAGAGATGGTAGCTTTCTATGAACCGGAACGTATCACTCACGTCTAAGCCAACAGTAAATCTCCAGCCAATAGGATGGATTTCAAATGAATTCATGGTGAGTAATTATAAGATGTTTCTTCCTCAATTCTGGAAGAATATTACCAGAAAAACATTTTCTAATCTGTTCAAAATTCTACCAATGTAAGAGAACCAATAAGGAAGTTTTTTGAAGGATTAAATTGTCTTCTTATTCCATGAGAAAAATACAGGAGGTCCATCAATGCCCACTTTTGTGCTAGCCAGAGATTTAGATTAATTGCTGAAGGATTATGTGTTTCTTTTAAAAAATCACATCTGAATCTATGAAAGATTTAAAGAGGCCTTTGAATAATGACAAAAACCATTCAAATTAAAGAAACACAATGGCTTTTGTTTTATTGCAACATATTTTAAGACTTGACAACAGTTGCAGTGTTTCGCTAATTTTTGCTATAAAAGGGAAGTAAAACAACAGTTTATTGTAGCAATACTTCATACTGCCCTACTTCTGTAAATTGTCTTTAAGCTCTAGGGTAAGGATGGAACATTCATGTTTTTAAATTGGATACAAAAGCAGTTTCTATGCTGTGGCTGCTGTAACATAAATTGCTACACAGAGACTACCAGATATATCTAAACATACTGATGCTCGGCAAATCGTGAACATCTTTTTGTCTGGCTTTACCTGCAATACTTACAGTTTGTGCTGCTTTTAAATGCTTTCTAATATTTGGAAGGTATAACGCAGACCTTGAAAATGTTTCCTGCTTGTAGGAGGCTGCATAATTCTCCCTGAAACAGACCCAAAACTATGTGAGCTGTCCTAAAGTTTTAAAATGTTTTAGCATAACTAATTTATAATATAAATTGGCCGACCAGTGTGAACCTGGATCTTACACTGCAATTTTTTATGAGGACATAATGTTCTCCCCACAATAATGGAGAGAAAATAGTACTTATTAAACTTTCATTTGAGAGAATCAGTGGGTTATGCGCCATGTCACGGAGGTGATGTGCTCTCCAGATCCCACAGAGGAGGGACTAAAGGGTGGCCTTGCCTCATGCGGTCTTGAGTGGGTAATAACGGGTTGATTTATCTGGCACGCCGGCTGGGTGGTGTGATGGTCTCGGTGTCACCCAGCAGGAGCAGTGTCAGAGTGGAAAAAAGGTCCTGGGACTGCTTGGAAAGCAGCTGACTGTTTTGCAGGTGGTAGGAGGATGCTCATATCTGTTCAATATTCCAGATGGCATCTGTAATAATTACATTTAGTGAGACAGCTAGGAAGCGAACTGTGTCATTAAGAAGCTCTTGCGAAAGCCGTTTGAACTGACTGCTGTATTTCGCAGACAAGTACATAATGTGATACTGAGCAATTAGACATGGAATTAGCAATTAGATATTGAATCGAGTAGATCTCTGATGTAGATACCAACTGTCTCTAGAAACCCATTCCTTGCTCTTGCCTTCATTACACTTCCTTGGTCGTTCATTACAGAATAGACTTTTACGTTCTCTGTAGGAAGGAAAATACATTTTAAGGCTATGAAGTGTTAATGATCAGATTGTGATGTCCTATTACTTTTATTTATTTATTTTAAGATATTCAGTGCGTGAGAGCAAAATGAGCATCACAACTTCTGCAGTGGTATCTTTGAGAAGTCTGGATGAGATTAGCGGGAGGCTATTTGCAAGAAAAGAAATGCAGCACTTGCATTCAGAAAGGGTAGGAAGGCCAGTTGTTAACTGCAATATTAGCAATGCAGTCAGCTGATATTTAAAATAATATGAGAGATCTGAAACATGAAAACAAATTAAGCCTTTCTCTGGATGGGAAAACATTACCTGAAAGTATGTATCTGTTTAGAGCTCAGCTACAACAACAGATGCTGCATCTGAAAAAAGGCAGTTACAAAGATGTAAAAAGCTGCCTCTGCATCTTACCTCCAAATTGCTATAAAACTTGCAATAATTACAAATTAACTTTTAAGAGAAGAAATGTGTATATGCACAAATAAGCGATGTGAAACAATTTTTTTGTTTCTGAAATTAGCAAATATATTGAGGTTTAATTAGCAATGGTTTATAAGGAAAAATATTTTGAAAATAATATAGTATCTTCTTATTTGGTTTTAGTGCTTGGGTACTAGATTTCTTTTTTTTTAATTTCAAACTGATGTTATGAAACCTTGAATTTGTTATAATAGGAAAAATCGCAGTTTTCTTTATTGCTGTTTTCTTGCCTTAGAAAAAAACCTGACAAACATGTCTATCATCCAGTTCAGAAGACACAGCAAAATCTGGATGCAGTGGAAACTCATTATATTTTTTGAGGTCACAAACATAGTTTCTGCATCTCCAGACTAATACCTAGTTTAATAGTAAATGTTAAATTTACAGCAAAATGTTCAGACTACTGTCTGGATTTTAAGCAGCTGCACTTGAGTACTTTGAAATCAACTGCAATTTCAACCCAGTGGTTGGAATTCAGTATGTACAATATTCATAGTATTATGTATCATTTTTCTCGCTTTCCAAGCCATGTCCAGCTGTTCTTCTAGGATATTAACCTTTATTTTTGTCGGCTCCAACGTTTGCCAGTTCTCTAACTGGCCTATAAGATGGAAATGAGAAGGCTGTCAAGGTTGATGCTGAATGCAATCATCTGTCTTCTAATCTGGACCTGAGGGTTTTTTTAAGTTACATTTTTAAAATTTTATTTTGCTCTGCGTAGAAAACTTTGTTGTCCCTGACGTTAATACTGTCCAAAAAGTTATTTCCAATGAGACTGAAAGTCTTCAGATATCAGCAGACAGTCATGATATACTGTTAATAACTGGAATGTCTCTTGGTCTCTCCTTTAGAAAAGATGGAGGATGAGCTCTTTTTCTGAACTAGACCTACAACGCAAGGCTGGGTCTGAAGAGGAGGTTGCTGTGGCAGGTGCAGCTTTTATCGTCCTCAAAAAAGACGCGAGCATACAGAAGAGAAAGGGTGAGGAGGTGAGATACCCACAAATCAGGCTCTAAATATACCACCTTTAAAAAAAAATACCCTATTTATTAAACTAATGAAAGAAATAAGTCTCATCAAGCCCTCTCTTTCTGTATTTAAATATCTTATGACGTTCTTTATAAAATAACTTTCAGAAGTCTCCAAAGAAGGCTGACAAAACTGTTTTTTTCAAAGTCCTAAAACTCCTTACAGAGTCTATTCTTCTCTAATGCTATAAAAATATGTGAACGATGGGCAGCACCATCAGTACACTAACCTTTCCCAGAAGAGTCAGAGTAGAACTGCAAACATTAGTACCTTATGCCTTCTTTATATTAAGAATGTTTGGTCCAAATTAGTATATAATTGATGTCCTGCAGCAGGTTTGGGGGGCTTTCTGGGGGGTGGGGTTTTTCTGTGGTGTTTTTGGTTTTCTTTTTTTTATATTATTAGAATGATTTCTCTTTGATATTGGAGGCATTGTAGAAAAACATGTTCACATAGAACAAACTGTCTGTATGCTCCACTCATCTGGAAGATGATAACAACAAGGTAGAAGATATTGTTTGACCCTTTCTTTGTTGGAAATTTCACTAGATAGGTGTCCTCATATCTTTGTGGTGATCAGATATCAAATATATGCTGTTATTTAATCTTGGCTGCTTTTGGAGGATAAAATGGACAGAATGCAGAGAAGAAATAAGGCTTCATTCACAGGAAAAACCTGGCTAGGTGATTTTTATATCGTCCTACACTTATCACAATACAGGCATTTTTTGCAAAGTTTGTTGTGAAGAAAAGCAAGAGTTATATTTACAAATTTTATTCAGATGCAGATTCCATGAGAGATTAAGTGGGTATAATAAGTGTGGGAATTTCTCTTCGTAAAATGATGATGACTATCTATTTGTCCCTTACATAACCAGATTTCTCAGACTCAGAAAGAGCTTATTCCTGAGCTATCAAAAGTTAGTTTCCCAGTTCTGGGTGACATCTAGATTGTAAGGTGTCCCAAGAAATCATGGCAAAATCAGACTTTCTCTGTGGACTTCAACTGGAGGCAGACTATTATGTGATCTTTCGGCAGAATGGGAACCAAATACTGAAGCAGATTTGGCCTCCACAGTCCACAGGAGGATGAATTCTACACGCCTATGACTGCAGAAGGCACACAGGTGATGATCAGACTATACCTGGGTGTTGATCAACTGGGAGTGCAGAGATGTGCTGAATCTGTATGAAGTTTGTCTCCTTCCTTCGTATGTTCTAGGCAGGTATAAAATTCCTGTGCTGTTTTATTTAATGCTTTCTAAATAATATCTAAGAAGCAGTTAGCCCATAGAGACAGAGGTGATTTTGTCTTTTATTTTAAGTGTGCGTCATTTTACCTTTCTGTTGTGGCATTGGTTTGTATATTGTGCCAAAAATAGAAAATCTGTATTGAAAGAACAGCAATGCTGCACATATAAGCACTCAGTTCAAGCATTCCTTAGCTTGTAAGGTTACCCATGGGGTTTTAAAATGCCTCACATGGTGTTTTGCTCTTTGACGTTACCTTTCATTATGATATAATTTACTATTTGTCCCACCATATCCTGCCACCTTCACTTGATATGATTCTTGCTACACTCTAACAAATATAGTCATTAAATATTGCATCTAATCCTTGTTTGTTAGTGTACGAATTGCCATTATTTATTGCATAGTCTTCAAAATGAAGTTGCTATTCCAAAGTAATTGGGGTGGGGAGGAAATGTTATTATAAGACTTAATTCTAGGTGCTGCCTTTGAGATGTCATGGCCCATCCTTTGCCCAGCAGAAAATTCTGTTGACTGGTAGCATGCTCATTTAAGCATCCTCAGTGCAAATTAAGGTTTGTCCCTCTAGCAAAAGAGGAACATCTTTGAAAGACTTTTTTGGTGAACAAAAAATACATGCTTTTTCACACACACAGAGAACAGTTTCCTAACCTGGGGCACTTGCATGTCTCCTTCGTGGCACAAGCAGAGCTGCACAAGTGCAGCCAGCTTGGGGTGGCTGGACATAAGAGGAATTACAAATTGGATGTTTCTGTGTCTGAGCCTGCAAGCGATATAACCTGATGAGCAGCCGCAGGGTCCCTGCTGGATAAGGCTCTGTGCACAACACGGACATGGAAAGTGGGAGTCCAATCTCTCCTTTACAAGTTAAAAAAACCCTGGGGATGTGGAAAAAAGTGTATTCCCTCCCTTTGTCTTGTTTATAACCAGATCCCAGCTCCCCCATTTAATACTCCAGCTACTAGCCTATAATTTGGGGTGTGGGGGGGGTGAAAACAAAGTAATACATGATTTGAGAGAAGGTTGAAATGTGAGAAGGACACATGCCTTTCTGACAAGTTAACATTAGAAAATCTAAGTGAAAAGCTGATATCTTCTCTGTGAAACTGCCATGAAGGGTAATGTGGTTGGCAGACAGATCACAGCTATTTGCTAAACAAATAAAAACACTAAAACTCCAGAATAAGTTGCCCAGTTGGACTTTTTGTGGAGGTGTGTTTTTCAGTGGCTAATTGTCTTTTACTTCTCTACTCCAGTAGCCTCTGATTAGCCCTTTCTGTAATTTTTGCAAAGATTTGTTTTACCTTGAATCTCTACAGTTTTTTTCCCTGTGTTTCTCTTGGAAGTCTCTTTGAAGTTTTGGTAGTTACACCTCTGCCAAGCAGTGTTGCTGCCTCCCTTCTCCCTCTCTGCATTCTGCCACCCCTCTCTCTTTTCATCAGCTACGAATTTCCATTTCTCCTCTGCATTTACACCTGCTTTTCCCAGATTTTGTCAATCTTTGTTCCTTTTCACCATCTTTATTCTTGGTCCCTCCCAGGTTCACCATTCCCCTACCTTCCTTTGACTCCCATCAGGAATTTTCCATGCTTTTTGGGTGAGCAGGAGGACCAGGGAGAGCCTCTTGTTTCTTTTTGTGCCTCTTACCGCAGTGGGCCTGCCGACAAGAAATTACTATTGCAGGAAAAATCCTGATCAAGTGTTGCAGTGGAGTGCTTGTTTAGATCATGAAGAGTGTAATTAGTAAATAGGAGGTGAGAGAGGTGACAGCGTGGGAAGTGGAAATGAACTGTCAGATGCGTTTGCATCTTCTCTAGATTTCTAACAAACATCTTTGTGATAACTGTAAATGTAACAAATGTAACATGTAGGGGATGTTATCATTTCAGGTGGTCAGAAACAAGTCTTGGTTCTCTGTGAATATTGGGATGGTTGCAAGACAAGGGACTCCTGAATAATCCCTTCAGGCGCCTGGGCCTTGGGAGAACAGATATGCAAACTACAGAGATAAGGAGGCTGCAGGATAATCTGAAGACCCCTGCCGAGAGACGCCAAACAAACATGTGTGACGGACATTACAATATATTAATGACTTCTCGGAAAAACCATAGCTATGATAAGCATTTCTTGCAAATGTAATGAATATGTATGTTAACATAGCATAAATACCTAGTAACTGTGTCTCTTCGGTGCACACGTTTGGAGGAGAGATCCCCCGTGTGCCCGGCGCCGCGATAAAGAATACCTGCTTAATAGTCTGCCGACTACTGAGTCTTCAACTCCGGCTTTTC
>Ga0181612_101847_pt1 | contig 11821 bp, 9 predicted proteins | sample HoacroProtozoa21_FD_119630 | JGI IMG/M metagenome (GOLD analysis project Ga0181612, IMG submission 119630) | Hoatzin crop microbial communities from Cojedes, Venezuel. Combined Assembly of Gp0051906, Gp0051904, Gp0051908 | reverse complement strand
TTTTGATGTTCCTTGACGAGTACAGGCTGTTGTGTTTCCTTCATCACTATCCTTATGGCAGTCATTTCAGGGATGAAGTCCCCAGCGACGCCAGCAGCAACTCACCATAACGTGGGCACGTTTGAAGAACACTAGCCCCTGCTTGGACAGGGATAAAGTCAGTCTTTAACTTGGGCACCTGGGGTAGATAACAGCACAGGACAGAAAGAGATGTGGCCTCACGTGCTTTTCTTTTCTGTCAGGGCTGATCCTTTTAATCTCTGTATCAGTCTAGGGTTTGGTGCTGAAAAATGTGCTTTTACCATGCATTTGTCTCTGAATTTAGGTCTGCTTTTAATTGGAGGCAGCCTGCAAGCTGTATGGACATATGCAGCTGGGAAGGTGACTTGGATGAGGATTTGTTATTAGTGCCTAAAATCTGAGCATAAAAATCTATTTATATCTCATAGAGTCAGTAGTCATCCAGCTCAGTCAGTCTTTCAGCAGGCATGAAGCAATGTGTTTTTTTGTCATTCTTAGAGGTCACCTGTTTCCTTGCTCACCATCTCTTTTGTGTTGGGTAGGGCTTGCTTTTGCCTGGTGTTTTTCTCAGATCTACAGACTGTCTTTTACATGGGCTGCGATATGAGTGGCCTTTAGTATGTCTGTATTGAGGTAAATCAGTAAAGTATATTCTTATGTTACATAACATCTCACTTGTGAACTTTAGTAAATCAACACTATTTACTTCAACTGTGCTTTCTATTTCTCCTTTTTAATCATAAAAGAGCAAATGATGTTCCTGAGGCACATCTGTCCAGCACTGCTCTTTCCCCACTTAGCTGCCACCGCTCAGAGCAGTGCACACACTCTCCCTCCATCACAACCTCAGCACCTGCTCCTTCTGGTCGCTACCAAAACCCATGCCTACCTTTCCATAAGCACTGCTGAGCATCTTACTTCAAGACCTTAATCTGTTCATCCATAACGTACCTAGCTGGTGCTGAGTCTATCCACCTACTGCAGCATGAGAATGCTTTGTGTAAACAAGGATGAGGAACATGCCAAAAGGGATGCAAGTATAGTCACTTTTGTTTCCGTAGTAGGTAATGTTGACCTCCAAAAGGGCAAATAAGGGGAAACACAAGTCACAGAACTTATTTTTCTAGGATGACCACACTGCAGCTCTTACAGTTCCTTTCAGGTCAAATAGTGCATGTTACCTCACTACTCTTGCCTCTGTGCTAGTAAATAATTCCAAGCTGATAGAAAGGAAGTATGTTTTGGATTCTGCTCCATTATCTGCATGGATATGAATGCAGTATTTTCCACAAAGATGCTCCATTAACTATGCAGATGTTAGATAATTCATTATGTTACAGAGTCTGAGCTTAGTGACTGTTATCTCCTATTTATATATTTAAATCGATTTCCCATTTTTAATTCCTCTTACTTGTTACTGCAACAGGTCATATGAAGAGTAGTATTATAAAAATTTATTATTCATTGCAATTGTAACGAAAACCACATAATACATCTAACCCAAAAGCACAAAAATAACTTTCCCCAACTGTTTTCTGGATTAAGTAGGAAGATATTTTATTTTCAAAACAGAGAATCAAACTGTACTGCTTTTTAACTCCAGCGCTGAAACAAAACAAGGAAAAGGGAATTAACTGGAGCCCATGCTGAATAATTGGGAATGTAATGAGGTCAGCAGCTCCTATAGTATCTGCCTATCATGAGAAAATGAAGAGGTCACACAGAAGGGGTGCCTGAATGAGTAAAAACTGCTCTTGTAACAGTCCCTGAGAAAAATTGTGTCAGGGAAAGCAACTGTATTTATTTTGGCAAAGCTGAGACTGGAATTTGTTTTCCTTTATGTGTTTTATTCCCCTCATGGATCCTGATGCCGGAAAACAATTGAAATGAGCAAAGGAGATAGTCATTACTGTAAGTTCTGTCTGCTACAACTGAGCAAAATTATTTGGAAATTATAAAGTACTTCAGGTTTCTCCAGGCTATAAATCCTGACCCAAAGCCACGTGCAAAGCCTTGGAAAATTAAAGTGCTGCAATTGGATTTAACCAGCCAAAAAAACCAGCTGCTGAGTCACTCTGACTACACAGTACATGTTCTTCAACTGTTGAATGATGTATTGCAGCAGTTTTAGGAATATATCAGAGAAATAATTATTAAAGTGCACATGTAAATGAGTTTTGCCAACACTTTATACAATCTTTAAAATTATTCATAGAACCCAGAATCATTTAAGTTGGAAAAGACCCTTAGGATCATCAAGGCCAACTGCTAACCTAACACTACCAAGTCCACCACTAAACCACATCCCCTAAGCACCACGTCTATTTAAAAATAGAGGAACTCGTACTGAAAACCACTTTTTTTTTTTTTTTTAAAGGAAAGCTTGTTACATGTCTGACATGAGTTCACTCCAAAAGAGGCCATCCTAGCTCCTCTGCAAGACTTTTGATATTACTCTGATGGATGCAAAGAGTGATTAAACTCTGTTAGATCAGCAATTGAAAAATACTAAATAAAACAATGATATCTTTTATGTCAGTTTATCACTATATGGAAAGCTTGTAACTTTACTATCATTGTCTGAAACAGAATATTGAATCTCCAAGAAATGTGTGAAGCATAGTAATATTATAAAAAGTGGCATAAAGCAGGGAACACACCCCAACAAATACACACATCCAACCCTTTCTCTCTAAATTTAATACAAATGCCTTTACTTGGAATCTCAGCAGTTAGTAAGAATTGACAGTCATCCTTAATTAAATAGACTTTATGGCTGCATCTGGCTGGCAAAGAAATCCAAGGGGCAAACACAAGCACCAGTTCACTGCTTATCCATGACACTTAACCACTGCCAAACTCTGGTACCACCTTGGGCTATGGCACCTGGTGTGGGCGAGGATTTAGGGGGGCAGCGAGAGCAGGGTGCCCATCTAAGCCATGGTTGAGGATGAGACTGCTCCAGGCCTGACTTCCTTCAGATCACGAGATCCCTGCCACTGCCCAGCAGATTCAGCCCCAGGGCCTGCACTGCTCACCCCCATGGGTGCCTGAGGCAAGGGCTACACCAGATACAGCAACCAGGCTGCAACACATGGTCCCTGCTCCACCAGCACAGACACAGCCAACCTTAATTCTCTGTAAAGTTTTCATATCTTCCCAGGGGAAGGAAAAAGGAAAAAAAAAAAAAAAAAAAAGACATCTGCAAACTGCACTAATTAGAGACTTGTGCATTTACAAGGGCATAGTAGAGTCCTTCCTTTGCCAGTAACTGGCTGTGGGTGCCCTGCTCAACCACTCTGCCATTCTGGATCACTGCAATGATGTCTGCAGTCTGTACGGTCGTCAGGCGGTGAGCAATGACAATGCAGGTTCGACCTTGCCGGGCGTTATCCAGAGCTTTCTGGACGATCTGCACACAGATGTTGTGAAAACGTTGTTAGCACTTGAAAAGCCTTCACTGGTAACAGGAAACACATTTGATTTCTTAATCTTTTTTATCACCTGAATATATCTCCCACAGACATACAAGTCAATGCATATACAAGACTCTTACTCAAGAGGGTTTCTCGCTGGTGTCAGTGAGACTGAGCAAATAAGCACAAGGCATTAAGAAGTGGATTCATGGGCAGCCAGTTTGGGTAAGAACACAAATTCAGTATTTATCATCTAATACAGCTAACAGGAAGACAGCTGAAGAGTATCAGCTCCCCATACTGTTTTCTACTTAAAGTTGGGTTTTTTTCTACTTGTTTCTTTAGTAGATACACATAGCTTCCTAGAATTTTTCAGTTTGCATCTTGCAGCTGGAAAAGCTACCGTGATACACCTGTCCTGCTGTTTAACAGCTGAGCATTTTGATTTTATTCTACAGCAAGCAACTAGCCATGTACATAGACATATGTATTTCATGTAATAATCATTACTCACTTTTTCACTTTCTGTGTCAAGAGCAGAGGTAGCTTCATCCAGAAGCAGAACGGCAGGATTACGAACCAGAGCACGAGCAATGGCTATTCTTTGTTTTTGACCTCCAGAAAGTTGTGTTCCCTTCTCACCCACCTGGGTATTATATTTCTGGATGTTAAAAATTGAAAAAGAAGGCTGAAATCCAATACATTTTGCATGTGAATACTCTTAGAGAAGGAAAATTAGAGAAGTTAAGCTTTATGCTTGGCTATAAAAATGATTAGGTATTTCCATCTTGAAAGAAAAGAATAGTGCAAGTGGTTTTATAAACACCTCTAGTATAAACAGTTATGTATACAGCCACACATATTCATACCTGGTCTGAAAATTTACTTTCCCAAAGACTGGAATAGGTCTTGAATGATATCACCAGTGATACAGCAGTAAGATGCCCACAGATATCTGGCCATGAGCATACCATCATAAAAGTAACTAGAGATTTAATGTTCAGTGACATATACATGAAGAACTTGATCCTAAATTACTCGTGAAACAAAGAATCCTAAAAATCATTAGTAGTAATGAAGATGAAATATTTTTCAGTATAGTTACATCTTTTTCAAGTTACACAGAACTACAGTGAAAACAAACTATCAAAGCATTTTTTCCTTGTTAGAAACAAATTCTTGGCAGGTGTGAAGGTCAAATGCCATGTCATTCATTTTTGATTTATTGCTCCTTTGTATTCATTAAGAAACACTCCCTATGCATGGCTCACCCAATTAGAAATAGAGCATTTAGCTTTACTGAATTATTTTAGAAAAAAAAACCAGCCCATCTTTCTGAGAATAACTTGAAAAGTTTAAGCTGTCAAAGGAAAAAAAAAAAATTATTAAGGACCTGTTTATAAATCGAGTGTCCTCTTATTTTTTCTCCTTATATTCTGCTTTGTCTACTACTACATTAATTGGAACATTGACTTTTTTTGAACAACTAACAAGGATTTTAAACTTCAAACACACCAGCGTTTTAAAATATAACTTCTATGTTTTTTTCCTATTAAGGGAAACAAAAATATGTATTTTCAATTTGATTGACGTGAGCATTGCCTAGATTTTTCCATGTCGCTCCAAAAATCTAATCTCACTGTGAAGAGATGATCACTATCTCTTACCTGTGGTAGTTTTTCAATGAAGGTATGAATATTTGCTGCTTTAGCTGCTTCTTCAATTTCCTCCTGACTAACCACCCTACTGTTGTCTCCATATCGCATATTTTCAGCAATGCTGCAGTCAAACAAAATGGGCTCCTGTGACACCAGGCCTAGTTTGGACCTCAGCCATTGTAAATGCAAAGATTTGGTATCAAATCCATCTGCTAACTAGAAAAAGCAACAGAAAAATGATGTCAAGTTGACTACAGAGCTCATCCACAGATACACACTGTAAACAGGAAACACAAATTGTAAGAGGAAGCCTGCTTTATGTTAGATACCAAGCTGAAATCCAATATATTTTGCATGCAAAACGGAAAAGAACCAGCAGTATAGATTACATATTTCCTTTTATTAGTTTTTAATTTTGTGTGTGTTTTTTGCTTCCATGGCCCAGCAGACAGAAACACAGAGTGCAGATCACAGGCTATTCCTGCCGTCCTTCCAGCCCTACTGACCACAAGCAGCACTGGGAACTTCATGGGAAAGCCTATTCCTACGAAGCTGCACACAACAATAAATACTCACAGCCGTAGGCCTTTAACTTGATCTTAAAACCTCCAAGGAGCTTTCCTTGGACTTTCTATACCCATTAATGGGGACTGCATCCAAAAGCCCATTATGACTCTCTAACGGTGACACAATAGCATCCCTGCGGGATTACATTTGGTGTAGCTGAAGCATGTATCTATGTCTCCAGTGTGTGAATTCATATTAATGAGATGACTTGCACACTGACAAACAAGCAACATGAACATAATGCTCATGTGCGACCAAGCTGTGAGCAGCTTTGGGGAGGAAACGCAGTCTGACCCTATCATTCTTTTCCGCAGCGAGATCGGCACCCTAAGCCACCGCACCATACCAACACAGGTGCCAGCGCTGGCATGCGTGTCTAGTGCTTGGGGCAGGCAATGGCAGAGGTCTTGATGTTTTCTACAGCTCCACTGGAGCCACAACCCCAGTAACCCACACCTCTTAAAAAGGCATCTCTCCAGCAATATTGCTAGGATTGTTTAAAGCCTCTCAAACCTTGAAAGATAAACAGTTCTGTAGATTTAATTGTTATTGATAGCCACACAAATCTATTTTTACCACTTGTCCTTCCACGGGGTCATAAAATCTCTCCAAGAGCTGGATGGATGTGCTTTTGCCACAGCCGCTGCTTCCTACTAGAGCCAGAGTCTGTCCTTTGTTCACCTTCACGTTGAGTCCTTGCAAAACTTGAACTTCTGGCCTTGTTGGATACACAAAGTGGATGTTTCTGAATTCAATGTTGCCTTCAAAATTGCTCTGAAAAGTAATAGAGAGTTCACATGCTTATATCAGCATTTGTTTGCTTTAACTCTAGTAACACTTTCAAGACTTGGTTATTAAAGTGAGAGAACTGACAAGAAAGTTTGGGAAGGTATTTTCAAAACTGCTTTTGAAGTTCTTTTAAATTACATATTGGATTGAGTACAGTATCATTTATAGGATGATCTGCAGATGTAAGTCCTAGATCCTTCTGGAGAAACAGTTTTCTGCATCTCTTGTATCTATTTTTCACTTCACCTTTGAAAAGAATATCTTTAGACAAATAACATTAATATTTTTCACTTCTGACACATGTATTTGAGACACTTCTACTCGATATAACCCACAGCATTTGCTTTCCTGATCTCACATTGCAGATAGCACAATTTGAACGAGTGTGGCACAAGGTCAAGATCAGCTTTTAAGATAGCAGAGGTAAATTCTTTGCTAGGTAATTTACAGGCACATAGGACAACCTGTATTTTAAATGGCAACGATAGTTGTCAATTAGCAATTCTAGCCAGGCTGATTTCTAAGCACAATTGGAAGGAAGCAGGCACACATTAAGACTGTTGCCTCTCTTCTCTTATGGGGTGGGAGCCAGCCCTACGTGTGTACCAGCAGCACTGGTAGTCCAGTGGTATCCCAGCAGCAGATGATCTAATTTAATAAGCTCAAAGTTTTGCTGAAGTCACCGGCATTATTAGTATTCGAGTTCAGTCTATAGAAGAAACGTTTTTGTTTAAGTTTTATTTTACCAGGAACCTTCTGTAAAATCTTTCAACGTCTGTGGCCCTGGTTCAAGAAGATACATAAGTGTGCTCATAACTTTAAAGGCTGAAAATCCTGTGTATGAGCTCAAAGTTATAGAAACTGGATTATGGCTTCCTGAGTAGGGGCTACCATCTAAAACCTACACGGGAAGTTCATTTTAAACTTAGATGGATGTGCAAATGTAATCCTTCCAGATCATGTAATGCTTTCAGTAGAAAGCATTTAATGCAGAAATTTGACAAACACTGAGGTCAGTTTCCTTAATGATAATTTTAGCTTAGAGCTGAGGGCTTTTGGATTTTTTTGAGCGTGTTTTGGTTTTCTTTTTCTTCTTGCTGGTTTCTTTCCTTGTTGTGTTCCGCCCCGCCTCGAACTTCAGAGCTAAACAGATTATTAGTTAAGTTAGTCACGATTTCACAAGAGCATATTTTGCTTGTAAGAGTTTCCACAGTTTTAACAGGATGGCTTTTGGCAAAGCTGTTCTGTCTTTGAAGGAACTAGTCTCTCTCTTATCTATAAAAAGAGTAGAAAAATGTATTTGTATTTTCTTTTTCCTGTAAAGCCTTACAAACACAACTGTTAGTGGAACCGACATTGTCAGTGTTTTGCTGAAGCCATTTAAGATGTGGGTCAGCAGAATGACAAGTATTTTTTTTAGGTCATTCAGAGCAAAACTACATTTAAGTCTACATACTTATGACTGAAAAAAACAAAATAATATGGTCCATTTAAAAAAAATTGACGACTCAGTACCACTATTTTATATGTCTGTCTTGTATGACACCCTAAAAATTATGAAGCTATGCTTACAGCTGCAGACAGTAAAACACTACTAGTTTCTTTCAACATTTTTCTGGAAAACAAAAACAAACAAAAAACCCCAAACAAAAAAAAACCACCCTTACCAATTTTTCACCTTCTTCACTGTAACTGTCAATTCGAGGTTTTCTGTCCAAAAGCTGAAAGATTCTTTGAGCTGACTTTGTAGCTTTGCCATAATCTGGTGCCAGGGATGCAGACTGACCAACATTCATAGCTGCAAATATGACAGAAGAGAAGACTCTAAAAACAAAAAAAAAGCATTATTCACTTCAGGTAGAAACCTGATACAAACCTGCAGAATAAAGTTTTTCGTGTCTTTAGGTTATGATATTTCTGGAGCTCCTCACCCCCTAAAAATGTCATCCAGTATTAGAAAGTTCTATTTGTTCCTGTAACGATTTTATAGGCGAGCAGTGGTGTTACATCACTTTTCTATGTAACATCCTCTGCCTGGAAGGAACGTCAAACAGCAAAGACTCCAGCAGAGGTGCACTGAGCACAGCCACACACTTGCTGCTTCACTACCCACATACACCCCTTTCCCTGAAACAGTCCTTCTTCCCAAACCGCACTCCCAGCCAGACTGAATTCCTGAATCGCTATCCCTCCATTAACTCTGTAATTCGAGGAAATAGTCTGTATGCATTGAATCACTAACATGTATATAGATTTTTTTTTTTTGCTACATTTTATAAAGCATACTCACATAAATACATTTTCAAAGTTGCTCAGACAATGGGCAATGAGCCATGCCCCAAATCTGAAGACCGCTGCATTAATAAAGTAGTTTGCAGACTGAGCTACTCCATAGGTAAATCCATAGAAAGGGGCTTTTGTCAGAGAATCTCTGATAAAGGAAGAGATAAGTTGTAAACAGAAACAGCAGATACTGGCCAGATTTCTGGGTTAAAGCTTTCAAGCAATAAAGTTCACTTCCCGAAAACACAACAAATTAGCTCTGAATACGTATGTGCCCACGAACAACCCCTGCCAGACCCTAAAAGCATCCTGACACGGAACCGCCCTCAGGACAGAAAGAGCAATAAGATCCTTCATCCTCTGTTATGCTATCTTGAATCTCTTCCTCTGCTTTTCTGTAGAAGGGCAGGCCACTAGAAGAGTTAAAAAAATAATAAAATTTAATAACTACCACACATGACCCATTCTACTAAGGAAACAAGCAGGCTCCAGCTCATGCTAAGGGCTGCCTGGGGCTTCTGCCAGGTCTTCCCATCTGAGCTGAGACGTTTCATCCCGATTCAGAGCAGGGACCTTTCCCTGGGTATCCCTTCAGGGATTCAGACTAAGCCTCTATTTCTCAATCTGTCCTTCTGGAGAAGTTTCATTTTGTGTAGCTAATGGAATGCACACTGAATCAGAGTCTGGAGGACTCTCTGCCCTCATGGTTTAGGATGCTCTCTGAGGAAATGGAAATCTCTTTTCTAGTTCGAGCTGTAAGTCTGAGACCTTTGACAGTCCAGGCGAGCATCCGGCCCATATCTGGGGTATAATCAGTTCACCGGACATTGAATTTTAACACTGTTTTGGCAGAGGACAGAGTACACAAAGCATAATTTTCAATTCCTTTTTTACATTAGTTACCTTCAAGGAGGAAAGAAGCAAATTAGATTAAAGGCTATTTTGTTTAAATAAAACGGAGCTAGAAATATCTGGCATCCCTGATCTGACTGCATTTCAGTGGAGACAAGTCAGTGGGATGTAGTGGGTCAAGCAAAAGAAAGGTACGAATTTCATTTCAAGGTTTCAAAGTCATATGAGGGGAATAAAACTGGTTTATGTTATAAAGGGTGTGGTATGGCAGTTAACTGCCAGTTCCTGAGTTATCTAGTATCAATCCAATACACTCAAATGGAGCGAACGTACTATATTCCAGGCATACACAAGAAAACACAATATTCTGTAACACATATGCAGAGAATACAGTTTATAAAGTGTTTGCAGAACAATAAGGCAAATCCTGCAAGTATTTTTTTCACTCTAAATTTAAGAATGTCTATTAAACTATACCACGTGAACAAATTCCAAAATTGTGTAAAATATTGATATCCTTCCCAATATTCTGGGTATTGCATAGTTTTCAAGCAATGTATTTACAATAAGTCTGAGACTAAAATGTATAAAGAAAGAATTATTAAAGAAAAAACCTCACCTATATGGACCATTCAAACTTGTAATGTATCTTTCATAAAATGCTTCTTCCCTGGTCAGTGAAGCTACAGTTCTTATGTTTTCAACTGATTCTGTTGAAATCTAAATTGGGAGATAGAACAAATAAGAGATAATACCTTTTGACTGCAATTTACAACATATCTCCTAAACACAAACACTCGATCTCTTCTCTAGCATTTATTAATTTAGATCAGAGAACGTCTTACTTATGAGAAGAGATCGAGGTCTATAACCAGGAGAAAAAAAACCCTAGAGCAACGTGATTATTTATCCCACAGTCACAAGGCAACGGGGGGTGGCTGAAGCCAACAAGATATTTGAGTTCAGAACCTTGGGCCAGCATGCAGGCAATGTTAGCAGCCCCTGCCCTAACCCACGGGTTGTGATCTCAATGATTTAAACCCGATTTCATAAAACAGGAACAAACCCCAGTCATCTGGACACAGCTTGCACTTTTGCATGGACTACTTCTGTCTCCTAGACGAGTGCTATCAGGTGAATGAAGACAGTACCCCAAAACTCTTCAGCACATTAATGGTTTGCATTTCATGATGCAATAAAAAAGTAGCAACGTCAGGGCTTGGTGGGCTCAGCCCTTCAACACTTCTGGCCACAGCATAGAGCACTGCAGAGCTGTGCTGCTTGCCCTAGGCATCAGGCGCACCAGTGCCAAAGCTGTTGCTGTTACAGCTGTCCCTGCCCAGAAATCCATTATGGAGGCTTTCAAATGCATTTTTATAGCCTAGTTTACAGATGTTTTATGTTATCTGTGTTTTGCTTTTCTTCAGGATGTATAAACATTCCCTTCATCTCCCACCCCGTCCTCTCCTCTCGTCTCTCCCCGTAATTTATCTTGGATAATTGAGTCAGCTGTAATATAGCTATAGTGTTGTCCTTAGAACTGATCTCACACCATAACCCTGTAGTTAAAATTGGAGGACTTACTCTTCCAGCCTCTTCCAAAGCTTTTTGATCTTTTGCGGCGTGACCAGTCACAGAGCTAACTCTTGCAGCATTTGTAGCAATAACGAACGGAATGCAGGCCAGGATAAGCAAAGTTAACTGCCAGCCATATACAAAAGCAATAATGATGGCAGTCAGAAGGGTAAAGACAGTCATAGTCATCAGTCCAAGTCTGCTTCCAGTTGCCTAAGAAAACCCCAGAAACCCCCAGATATCCATCATTAGATTCTCTTTTTGTTACTTATGTCATCACTTCAAATTGCTGTATAGTCAAGGCCAGCGGTTCAGCTGAAAAACTAAATCACATGTGGTCATGTGCGTGGACATTATGCACCTACTTCTGTAACTGTTCCTAGATGTTCCTTGTACCTGCCAGCGCTCGGGCCTTCTAGCGAGGTTAAAGCAGTCTAAATTGTCAGTCATGGCAGTTGTTTAACAAAACATGTGTCTGGGACTTCCCGCACTACCCAAGGCACAGAAGACTGAGGCCACTGTCACAGTAGGACAGGTTGGGAGTTGGGTGCCCAGTATTAGGTAAGAGAGGCTTCGTTCCAGTGACAGCCATCCATTGACCTGTCCCACTAATGGTGGTGGAAAGTATTCATCCTCAGGTTCTCATGCACTGCTGCACCT
>Ga0181612_178346_pt1 | contig 11822 bp, 5 predicted proteins | sample HoacroProtozoa21_FD_119630 | JGI IMG/M metagenome (GOLD analysis project Ga0181612, IMG submission 119630) | Hoatzin crop microbial communities from Cojedes, Venezuel. Combined Assembly of Gp0051906, Gp0051904, Gp0051908 | reverse complement strand
GGCTGGAGTGTTGTGAATCTCTTTTAAAATTCCTTGAAGGTTGGTTGTGTGGCTGTGAAGACGGGATGTTCTCCTTAATTAAAAAACCCGTTCCTATTTCCCGGGCCCTTCTTTGCCCCCCCCCCCCCCCCCCCCCTTCTTTGTTAGACTGGTTGTTCTGCCAGGACATTCTGTGTAAGACAAACTGATGGCAGTAGAGGCATTAGTTTGTCCTTATGCATTATGCAATCTCCCAGTTTGAGACGAAACTGCATTTAAATGTAAGTCAGCATTTCTGTCCTCAGGAGGCCATCGACTTTAGCTTAGGTGTAGTACAAAAAAAAACATTTAAGAATAAGCAAATCACCTCTAGGTGATTACAGAAATTTTGCTGCCTTTACCATGAAGTTGTGGTAATAAAATTGAAGAAATGAGAGCACTGAGGATGCATCCCATGCTAAAAAATCATAGTTCAGTTACAAGCACTGTTAGGGAAGTGAAGAGAAAATATATAGTAAATCAAAGATGTCAAGCCACTGACTGAGAAAAGACATGCATGCATTCCAGAGAATATCATGTTAAATACATGCCATTTTGATTTGTCTTCATTGTAGCAGAAACTTGTAACTTTGCTCATTTACCTTCCTTAAAGTGCTAGTTCATTAGCACACTTAAGTAGAAATATCAGATCAATTGAAGATACGCATTTGTCCCCCAGTTTCTAGGTTGTCTTTGAGGGGAAATAACAAAACTACCCCTTCAGTTTCTATGTAATTTTCTGATTTTAACATTCACATGATTCTTTCTTCCATCTTGCAGACACTCACCCTTAACACACGTAGATCACCTAACTCTCTGAGAAGATAGAATAATTATCAGGCTTTGAATTACGATGTTTATCTTTTTGCATGTTTAGCACCTCCAAGGTTATTTTTATCAAAACCAAACACTCAACCAAAGAGAAAAATAAGATAAAGATAAGGGATGACTGACGATATATTGAAGGAGAGAGAAGTGCAAATAAGTTAAATATGTTTAGCTGTATGACAGTAACAACCATAACAAAAAGATTAAGTGTTTATTTTGATAAATCCTAACGGTCATGATAATACTTCTAACACTGGAAGCCTATCTATGCTGTGTCAAAACACGTGCATTTTTTTCCTGCTGACTAAAGAGGAATCTCTTAACTTCAGGCCTAACATATGTCACATAAAGTTACTTTTTATCACTTCTTAATCATCACAGTACAGAGATTTCTGTTGTTTCAGAAAGACAGGCAGGAAAAGAACAGATATCTTGTTTAGTTAAAAAAAAAAAGCACTTTTTTGTGCAAACACTGCAACTAAGAATAGCCTAGAATTTAAACTGTTGCCATAGAAATATATGCCTGTATGCATGGTAGCCTCTTGCATGCCATTGCAGAAGACTGAATGCAGAAGACTAGGAGCAACCTGATAAAATTTGGAATTAATACCCATAGGTGATACATATCATCTGGAGCAGAAATGTACTGTTGAACCTGCACAGGGATGTGTTATTGTACGGTTTCAGTAATTTTTTTGGTTGTGCCAGGTTATTTTGTAACTTCAATGCAGTTGCATTGAAAAGACCGTTCCCCATCTGCTTGCAAACTAAGGTGATCAAAACATTTTTTTTTTTTTTTTTTTAATTAGCAAAAGCAGGGTCGGATTTTATCTGATGGAAAAGAAAAGGCTTTTTCTGCTAGTCTTTATTCGGGTAAAACAGCCATTAACTACAAAAGGTGAACATTTCTCCCTTTCTTAAGCTGGTGGCAAAATTCATTAGGGTGAAAGTTAGGACAGCAATAAGCTGCAAGATGCTCCTCCTTGCCAACAGAATAATCTCAAGCTTCTGTTATCCATGAGAAGTCTTGTAAGATCTGTCAAACATGAAAGTCTCCCGAAGACAAGTAGATCTTAGTAAAGGTTTAACCTTTTTTTTTTTTTTTTGCGTTTTTTTTTTTTTTTTTTTTTTTTTTTTTTGTCAGTGGCAAAACAAAGCAGAAATTTGTTCCAGCCTTTAGCATAGTGGTTTATACTATTTGGATCAGTCAGAGCGGGTATGGCTACATTTTTGTTCATGTGTGATTGAAAGTAAGCATTCTTAGATGATTATGGACTTCAACAGGTATATTCTTTTGTATTTAGAAAAGTTTCCATAGGTATATACAGGAAATAGGACAATTTGTGTGGCTGAATCTTATCCAATGTATTTGTACAGTTCAGATTTGTGGGAATTCTTTGTGATTTATGGTACAGAAATTTCCAGGCAGTGGGCAGGACTTCTGAGCTGGCTGCCGCATAAGTACCTCTTTTTTGTATTTGGGAATAAGTCAGAAAATGAAGAATTAATGGTTTGTGTTTTTAAACTACAGTTGCTCTCAGATCACCCAGTAATTTGTATAATCTGTTTAAAATATATAATGTATAATCTGTTTAAACTGTAAAAGGAGTATGGACATGGCCAATCAAAATCACAAGAGTCTTTTTTATCTTACTCAGCTTTTCCCGGACAGAGAAATATTAGCACTGGAAAAAAAGTGGACTAAAAATGTTGCAAGTATTGTGTTATATTACATTACATTCATTATGGGTACGTTTAGCAATGGTACCTTAATGGGTTAACGTGTAACAGAAGATGACATCAATTCAACATAATTGACAGTTCCAGAAACTTTCATGATATTATTTTATAGGTGGAGAAATATCAGTGAGATCCATCAGTTTTCATTCTCCAAGATCAATTACCAGGTCAATTGACATACAGTTGTGCTGAATGGTTTCATTTACTAGCTAAAGTTTCTGAATCAATTTCTGTGTATACTTCTTAAATACACTCTGCAGTTATGTGAGAGAGGAACAAAAAGTCAGCAGAAATTCCCTTGAAGGAAATAGCAGTTTCCTGCATCAAGCACTTGAAGGCTAAGACTGAAAATTCATAGCAGAGCAAAGAATGGACAGAAACAGCCCATTATAGAAGATGCTGAATTGACTCTAAGTGGATGACTGCTAGAAGTGCCATTGTTTTAGTGGTATCAGAGGCACAAAGGGCTCTAGCATTCTTCCCATGGAAATATCAAAGCCATCAGAACTCCTCCATCCTTCTCCCTTTCCATTAGGTAACAAGACTGATCCCCCTCAGATAGTTTCCAACTAAGCCAGTGGACCAAATTCTCTCAGCTATCAATGACTTTTATTGATACCATGACTGTTCAAATAGACCCCTCAAGTTTTGGTCTCAAAGCATGTCTAAACATGGGTTGTGCTTGGTTTGTTTTACTTTATCATTCCTGAATCATCTGCAACTCTTTTGGAAGTGGGAAGTTTAGCAAACAAGGTGCATTAAAATGCGACTTGAGGAAAACAGACGAATGGGAAGATAATTGTTCTCTTTCCTTTCAATGAGAATTCAAATGGTAAAGATGGGCTGGGAAGCTGTCATGAAAACTTTGGAGACCAATGGAAAATGTAAGGCAGAACAGCTACGAAGAAATTAAGAAGCAGTATAGTCTGATGGAAAAAAGTAGGGAATCTTACTAGTGTTCCGGATCACTATGTAACCTAGAGTGTAGCTAGTATTTGTTTCACCTAGCTTGATGGGCTTGGATGAGCTGCCCTAGCACAAGCCAGTAGCAGCCTAAGAGGTGTCCTGGAATATCTGAGATGTGTGCATGAGGCTGCTAGTTACAAAATAAGGACTAGGGCACACTCATACACTTCCAGAGTGGCAGCAGGAGCCTAGGTGGGATACATCAGAGCGTCTGAAATAATAGGAGTAGACACCCATGTGTGAACAACTGAATTGAACTTTGTGTCTACACTGAGAGGCTGGTAGCTTAGTTCACTTGGTCCACATAAGTAATTTGAATTACCTTGGTAGCTGAGCTGTCTGCATGGTGCTAACAGAAAAGACTGAAGGCTTGTGGTACATACGGTCAGCCGGTGCCCAGCCAAGGGACTTTCAGATATCACAAATGACTTTGCAAGTCTATGCAAGAGCAGAGGAGATGAATCCTAAACGTAGCTCAGCTATACAGACCTGCACTGCAGATAACTAAATGCACGAGAACTAAATCAAACTCTAGAAATTACACAAAAATAAATTATATCAAAGGTGGTTAGCTGAGACATGACCACGAATTTTTAAAGGATGACTGTTAATTTTTAGAGGGTACCAACTGTATCAGATGTATCCCACACACTTTTCCCCTCTGTTTTCCTAACTTGGATTCTATTTTTGCCTTTTCAAATTGCTAGCTCTTTGAGTTGGGGATTGCATTATAATAGTTGCTTTTGGATGGGGCTATTTCAGGTGATGCCTTTAAAAATTGCTATAGCACATAATAACTACAACTGAAACATCATAAAGTAATAGAAGGCTCAGGAAACAGAAATGTAACAACAATAATGACTGACAGTTGTTGCTGTTACTATAATGGTAAATAACAGGTTCTTGGGTCAAGCTTTGAATATAAATGAGGAATACAATACTCCAGGGTGGTAGTCATTACTGAAATGATTAAGATGATCACAATGAGAGATAAATGTTAGCAATGGATGACAAAATACAGTGGGAAGTATTTCATAAAAATCTGGTTTATGAAAAGAGAGTGCCAAACTGTAAGTATTTTTTCACAGGAAGATTAAAAACGGGAAAATATAATTTAATTGTGGACACCCAGTAGCAACCTATTCACATACGATATCTTAAAGGGAAGACAGATGGTAGGAATATTCCAGTGCAGGATGTAGAATATGGGGCTAGACCCCAGAGACTATTAGTCACATTGTAAGTGGATGTATCAAGTCGTCCAGAATAAATATGGCACAACAAATTTGGCAGCACTGTGTACTGGGCCTTCCTCAATCAATACGGACTTTTAGAGAGGTGTAAGAACATAAGTTGGGTAAAAATGGAGAAAGAAACCATAAAAAGACTGGAAGATTTTTTCCACTCTTACAGTTCAGGAAGCAAATGTTTCAAAATTAGTTGCTGTGGTTATTTTATCAGGTGTCTTTATTGTGGAATTTTCTCTATTTTAGTTAACTTTGTAAGAAGATACTGATAAACAGGATCTACTCAAAATATAAACATAGTACTAATTCTCTGGTATGTGGTTAAGACCATAGAGGTTGAAAAACTGGTGTGTGAATGAAAAGATGACCCTTTCCTAGAAACATTTTTCAAAAAGCTAGGTTGATGGATACCTCAGAGTCACTGAAATAGAAAAAAAATTTTAATTTTTTAGGTGCATTTTCACTGTTGCAATAAACTTAGATCTCTATCAAAAACTGTGTTCTTCCCTGTGACGTTACATGTGGCAGAGAATAATAATATTATTGGCAGTAAAAATAATTCTGATACCTTTCATGTTTAAAGGTTTTCTGTTTTCTTAGTTCTTATAGTAAATTAAGATGCATATATGCTATAGGGAGAAAAATAACTAAACCTATTTTCTCTCTCTCTTTCTCTCACTGTCTTTTCTATTTCTTTTTCTTCTTTGTCTTTTTTTTTGCTTTAATTTAGATATACATACCTTTGAATGTAAGAACATGATGCACAGACAAAATATGACTGTGTAAGAATGAACAAGAATAATGCACTAAATACAGATGCTAGCCCCTGCAGGTTTGTTGAAACCATTCAGGAATAAGAACTGCAGGTCTGAACAGCAGAATGAAAGATGTTACTGGCATTGGCTAAAAGTGCTCATGGGAACAGGAAACACTTAAGTTTCTGAAAGGTCTTTCTAGGACTATGCTGCTGTTAATGAAAGATGATCTTAACTAAAATTTTAGTATAGTACAATAGTCCTCTGGAATTAAATAAATGAGAAGGTATGTTTAGGATAATGATTAGACTGTTGATTTGGGCCTTCTAATAAGGCAATATTGAAATTAAGCTGAGAAGGAAGTGGTTCTTACCACAGATTCATAAATTGCTCTCTGTCCAAACTTATTAACTCAGTTGCAGACATGTATGCTAAATTAGGCCCATTTGTGCTTTGAACAAAACCATAGTATTTGTCGATTCCAATCTAAATAATAAATATATGAATTCTTAGCCTCATTTTGTATTGTACCTGAGCATGTCCGTTATGTTATATGAATGAAATTAGGAATGAAACAAAAGTCAAGAAAAATTTTTGCTGGTAAGGTTTCAAAACAGGTTGTACATTTTAAACGATCAGTTCTGGCTGCTAGCATTCTATCATTAACAGAGTACTGGTCAGATGGTGTTGCAATATGGTTCACTTACATGGATTTTATCAGTGCAGTTGATTGTTTGAAAGCAGTAGATTTCTGATTATGAAGAAATAAGTTTACAATAAAGACATTTAGTAAAGAATGCTATATAATTGCTGTAGAAGGGTTGATAGTACTGATATTAATGGAGCCTTAATCATATCTGGCATTATACAGAAAGCAAATATACAGAAAGAAACATACAAGTTTCATCAGAACATATTTTTTTTAGACTAAATACCTTCCATGGATAAGTTTCTGTAGTTTTCACTGAAATAATGATTTTTTCCAATTGTCAGTGTATACTAAATTCAAACCCAATTATTCCTGTAGAGAGAAGAAAGTCAGTTGCAAATCCCTGCTATATCTGGATTGAAGGGAATCAATGTTAATCTCTCATGCAGGACTAAATTGTCAAACAGTAGTGGAAGAAACAGAAAATTTAGAAAACATAATAGTGTGACGTAGATGCTTTTGCATTGGATTGAGTGGCCCATACCTCTTTGACTGGAACTGAATCCTCTATCCTGCTAAATGAATGAAACTGGAACCTGAGTGAACTCGAGCATTGGAGCTATAATCTGTGGTAAATAATTCATAACTGAGGATCCCTTCTGAATAACTGTTATATCATAACCTAGCTCTTTTTTGGACTTCTCCACTGGCTTTGTCCAAGACAAAATTGTTACAGACTCATTTCTGGCAATGTGAACATGAGCCAATTTGTACTTGGACTTTGAGCCTAGGATTTAATTCTAATTCTTGCTGATTTAGAAGTGTGAATATGCAGCATGTATCTCTTGTGGGGTCAGCATTTGGCCCAGATATTCACTAATGGGCTTAAAAGTTGTGGAGCTGCATTGTTGTGGTTCCCCCCCCTTCCTGCTCCCCAGGGTTTGACAATGCAATTCCTTCTTCAAAATCCTGTTGGATATCTGTAACCACCTTTGATGATCCTGCCTTTGGCTTTGACTGACATTGTCTGACTGGACAAGCAGACAAGAATATATCAATGAGAATTTTTATTTAATTAAAACAACAAAAAAAGGAACATCATTTTTTTGTGAGATGGGCTAATTATTTATATTAAAACTACTATAATGGGTTAGAAGGTTTAATATAAATTGCTGTAGTTACGAGCAAAAGTATTTGGATATAATTCCATCCTCTATGAAGTCAGGGTAGACATTTGGGACTGGTTTTTAAAAACAGTTTAAATATCATTTGAGTCATGCACGCTTAGACCATCTTTAAGGCATCCTAGGTTACCTGAGATACCTGCACAGGCTTAACACATTCTTTTCTGGACTGCAGCTGGAGTCCAGACGAGATACTTTAGCACACCTTAGGTGTTATGGAAGATTGTGTTAAGGAATCTGAAGTGCTCCCTGACTGAATGTAACAGCTGTATTGTGAGCACATGAATTTAGACATCTTAGACTGTAAGTGAATTGCAGCTTCTAAGGTTTGTTGACCTAAATCACAGCTAAGGTATTTAACTATTGCTAAAGTTAAGTATGATGAATTTCAGACTTATGAATAACATCCTTAGGATGGAACTTTCAATTAAAAATAAGAATACACACCTATAGAAGGCAGCCAAAGAGTATTCTTCAAATATTTTTTTCTCTGTCAAATCACAGTTTATTAAAAGAAAATCAAAATACTACTGACGATACAATTGATTATCTTTGGTGATGTTGGTTGAAACTTTAGGACACAGAAAGATACATATTTGCTTATAAAGATCTTACATCATATTAAAATTTAATGTTACATGACATCATATCAGAAAGTAGGATAATATTCCAGTAAGATAACAACAGCAACAATAAATATTTTTCTTTTTGTGATTATTTTTCCTCCCCCCCCAAAAGACATCCTCAATTTAGTACTACACAGAAGGGATCAGAATAAAACAAAGAATATAAACTAACTTATTTTGTAATATCACAGTACACTTAATTATGAAAGAAGTAAATAATAATTTATGTAATATTGCCCCTAATAAACAAGGTAAAATTTTGCTTATTTTGCTAACATCAGTCCAATAAAAACATAATCAGTAAATAAAGGAGAAAGATGAAAATAACTAAGCCTGACTCCTTCCTAGAAAAGTAGCCTTAATATTTAATTTAATAGTGACTGAAAGTTAGAAGCCACAGACTTTGCTGCAGTATCTGAGTTTGCACAATGAGTCTAATTCTAAGTAGAATCCATAAAGCACACAGATCAAAATAACCACAATTGACGTTAATTGACAAGCCAAATTGACAGTATTAGGGCAGGGGCCAAGAAACCAGATACTAAATCTTTTTTTTTTTCCCTTGTCTCTCTATGATGCATTGATTCTAACAAAAGATCTAAACTTCCTGAAAACATAAATTTTAGATTATGTACATCAGATTAATAGATGTAGCTATTAAAATTTTTCATTGTTAAATTCTGAGGCTGAGTTTCAGTATACTCATTCTGCTGAATTTGTCACATCTATAGCATAGAAGCCCCCTGCTGAGAAAGTCACCTTTGGTTGTCTAGACAGTCAATGGGGAGAAATGGGAACTAAGGTTCATGTGATATTTTGGGATGCCAAGAACAGTTCAACTGTGGACTAAAAGTCAGCAAATTTAGGTGACTAAATGCTGTCATATGGGTGTTAAATGGGTGTCTAAACTCTTACTACAGTCATCAGAGGTCTAGTTAGTACCGTCAACAGAGAATAGAAATTGTCTCAGCTCAGTTTAAACAGACACTTAATATGGATCTCAACTTTTAAATGTAGTATTATTTTGGGTTTCCTGGGGTATCTCACCTGGCCTCTAGCTGTCACTGTAGAAGGTTGTAGATCGTTCACAGGTCCTGCATCTTACCTGTGAGCTCCATGAGTGTCCTGGATTTCTGAGATATCCCAAGGCGTCTCAGATGGTACCAGTCATCTGTGCTTCAGCCAAGACCAAGTTTTTCATTGACTGTGTCTGGAACTTAGATACTTATTTCATATTTGGACACCTATATTTGGATGTCTTAATCTCTAAGTAAGCCTTATCCATATTTAGAAAGAGATAAAACATATTTTAAAAGTTTTATTTCTTTCCATTGACTCTAATAGGAATCTAGGGCACCTAGTCTAAATATGTATCTACAATCATAAACAGCTGCATTTCCTCAAATGGATTCCATATTTTGAATCTTTCTCTTGGACCTTTTGTTCCTTTGCTGTAAAATTACAGTTTCATTGATCTTCCTGAATGGACAGACAAGGATTCAGGTGTCTGGCCTCTCTCTCATCCCTCTTCCACCCTGAGCCAGGAGCCATCACATCTGGAAAACACCAGACTCACAATACATATTGTATTGTTCTCAGACCCTAAAGGAATCCTCTCTCGCTTCAAGGAGTCTGACTCCATGAGGAAAAGGCCTTGTTGAGCACAGATGTCTTTGCTATGGATTATATCTTGTGGGAGTGGAATGTAAGGAATATGGAAGTTTTAGCTCTGAATATCTCAGGGATATTAAAAACACAAATGAAAATTTGAAAATACATGGAAGTAGTTTCCTGTCTCAGGAAGAGCTCACATATGCCGAAATGTCATGTCAATTCTGAAGAAACAGTGCAGATGGCTGATAACGGAAGTATTATTTTCCTCCTTACATGCATCTTTGTGGTATTTATTGCACATAATTGCATACTATCACACAACAGTCCATGTTGAAGGAAAATATGAATGTTCCTTCTGCAAATAATGTAGAAATTATGAGAAGGATTAGTGAAGATCTTGGCAGACTTTAGCATAAATTGTTCAGAGGGGATAAAACTGATAAAAAAGTTCCCTTGGATGGGTCAGAAACAAATTCTAAAATCTATTTCTAAGTTAAAGTCACTAGAAATACCTTTGGACTTATAGTAATTAACTGCATGGCCTGTAATCGTCAGTCAGTTTTAAAAAGATTGCAAGACACAATGTTAAAATGAGAATGAATGGGCCTAAGTTACTTAGCTTCAGAAACAACAGCGATGGTTTTAAATAAACTGAATGTTGTCTGCCTTCTATCTCTCATGAACAAGGCTGTACAACATAACCACCATACATAATTCACATAAAAAGATTTGGAAAAAAATGTCAAGTCTCCAAAAGCCTGCATTGAAACAGAATTTTCATTTGAAGAGAAGTCTGGGAAGGGTGAAGCTAAATGAGAAATTTCATGCTGGATTTTTCACCACATTAGGCAGCCTGTGTGTGACGAACAAAAACAACTCAAGTTTTCATTCCTAATTGACTTTGAATCCTTGCAAATTATGCATATGAATATAGTTCTGTAAGCAATTTTTAATTATTTTCATGTTAATATAACACTTCAAGCCTGATATTGTACATTACTATTAAGTTCATCACACTATCTTGCTCATCAAGTTCAGTGTGTTCTTAAAATTTTCATTGAATTCCCCTACAGAATGGTAGAACTGTTTCAGTTCATTAACTTTTCTCTCATTTCTCCATTTATCAAAGTAACGTTTCAATCTTGATTTTTATCATATTATTTGTGTAACAAGCTATTTGTAAATGACTGGGTAGATCCTGGTGAAGCTTTTAAATTGAGTGTCATATTATTAGCAATTTCCCACTATTTTGAAATAATCATGTGGAAAATCAGTTGTCACATGTAGAGCAGTCTTCAAGAATATGAAGGAAGACTTTTGCCTTGTCCAGTAAACAGATATTATTGTAATATTGATTAGTGTAAAACCTGAGACTTGTTTTGCAAAATGGAAAGCTTTGCTTAAACTTGAACTTTGATTAGTTTCTGAACTTTCAGACCATACTTATGGGCAAGGCTAAGTGAAAAGCAGTCTCACTTCTCCACATCTGAATTTTGATATCTTGTAATAAAATATCAACTCAAATAAATACAGAATTTCAATTCAAAATCAGTAATAATTTTATTAACAGAACTGAGAAAGGTAAATAAGTGGTATTATATTTAAGTTAAAAAAAAAAGAGAATACTTTGTAAATAGGGAGATACATGGAACAGCATTTAACTTCTTCCATAACCACTATCTTCCTACTGATTTTTACATAAGAATGTTGTTAACAAGCCTTTAGTATATCAGACACCCACTCACCCACATGTAAAATGTTATAATCTGATTTTACTTTGATGTGTAGTTCTCTAAACTGACATTCAAATCAAGGAGTGCAAGACTCTCCAGCAGTAGAATTGACATGCTTATTTACAGTATTTTACATTAATGGAAAAATCAGGATAAATTAGGCCTACTCAAAGTTAATCACAGAATCACAGAATGTTAGGGGTTGGAAGGGCCCTCTGTGGGTCAATTAGTCCACCCCCCCTGCCGAAGCAGGGTCACCTAGAGCAGGCTACAAAGGACCTTGTCCAGGCGTGTCTTGAATATCTTCAGAGAAGGAGAATTCACAACCTCCCTGGGCAATCTGTTCTAGTCCTCCGTCACCCTCAGAGTGAAGATCTTCCTGATGTTCAGCTGGAACTTCCTGTGCTTGAGTTTGTGCCCATTGCCCCTTTTCCTGTCGCTGGGCACCACTGAAAAGAGTCT
>Ga0181612_171999_pt1 | contig 11822 bp, 5 predicted proteins | sample HoacroProtozoa21_FD_119630 | JGI IMG/M metagenome (GOLD analysis project Ga0181612, IMG submission 119630) | Hoatzin crop microbial communities from Cojedes, Venezuel. Combined Assembly of Gp0051906, Gp0051904, Gp0051908 | reverse complement strand
TCCTAGTCTTCTTCCCTAGTTGGAGAGGGATGTGGAGAGACAAAGTGTTAAAGAAACATTCTGCCACGTTGTCCATTTTTTGTGTGTAAGAAGGTTCCCAAAAACAAGTAAATTGATATCTTTTTGTGTGCTGTGCAATAAAATTTGCCATTTGCCATAAATATACAGATTTTTTTTCCTTAAAATCAGTAGAAAGAAAAAAACCCAGTAAAATATTTACTGTTAGTAAAAGTCTAGTGACAAATAAGTGTTATCAGTTTATTCTTGTTAATTTAGCACAACAACAACAAAAAAATTGCTTTAGTAGCAGTACTTTTTCCTAGTAAAAAAGGTATTATTTTAAACCATACATTTAAAATGTGTAACTCACTTCTGGCAAGCATATGGGCTCTGATTGTCAAACATATGCCATAAATTCATAGGCAGAGCCAGGGCAAATCATTTGACCTTCTTGTGCCTCAGACAATCCAGCTGTAAAATTAGATGAAAGCAGAACTGAAAAGCAGATGCTACTGCATCCAACTTGAGCTTTCTTGAACAAACAACATCTTAAAAGAGCAGAATTAATGTGTTGTATGAACTGCAATATTTTATTTGATGCTTACTGGTACAATCTCTAAATTAAAATGAAAAACTGAAAAATTTTGCAAGCCCACTGCAGGTATTATATTCACTTTCCTAATTTACGAATTCCTGCCATGCTTGCAAAGACAGGCAGTAGATACCTGGAGAAATGAGCCTACTGGCCTTTGGCAAGGAGGGTTTGGCAGGAGTAAGTAGGGTGGTGCAGTCTAAACCATCTGCCACAGCCACTCCGGACCTGTGAGAGCTTAGAGGGGCATCCAGAGAGAAGGCCAGGCCAAAGCACACGACATATGCACTGATTTAATTCGTTTTCTAGGCAGTCAGCCATCCCAGAAGCTCTAGCTGGAATTTGAAATTCCTCTTTCCTCTCATGAAGGCATAGAGAAATCTACTTTTTGCTCAGATCTGGGTTGCCAGCTTCTGCTGGGCTCCGGCGTGCTGGCAGCCGATGACCACTAGCTTTTTGCCATGTCCCACCCTGCAGGCTCTGCCGTCCGTGCCAGGCAGAATCGGCCACACCGATGCTACCACGGGTGAGCACCGCTCGTACCGTGCCTGTGCAATCCCTGGTGGCAGAGCCCCCAGAAACCCTAAAACCAGAGTTTACTCTCAGGCAGGCAGGCAGGTGGAACGCGAGCAGTGGCAGCTGCAGACACCCATGTGGGAATGTAAGTTTCCACCTTGCTGGTTTTGGACTTGCTAAGAAGTTTATGTTTGGAAAATGTTTAAAAATCCTGAAGGCAATTTAAAAAAGGAAAAAGACCCTACACACCAGAACACACAAGTATAACTCGAGTCTGCTTGTTTCTACTTGAACTTGGAGTATACACTACTCCTATCAGCACAGCACTTAAAGAGTTTATTTCAAAGGTGAATGAGGCAAACATCTCTGAAATTAGAATCATAGAATGCTTTGGGTTGGAAGGGACCTTTAGAGGTCATCTAGCCCAACCCCCCTGCAGTGAACAGGGACATCTTCAACTCAACCAGGTTGCTCAGAGCCCTGTCCAACCTGGCCTCGAATGTTTCCAGGGATGGGGCCTCCACTACCTCTCTGGACAATCTGTTCCAGTGTTTTGCCACCCTCATGGTAAAAAGTTTCTTCCTGATATCAAGTCTAAATCTACCCTCCCCCAGTTTAAAGCCATTACCCCTTCTCCTATCACAACAGCCCTTACTAAAAATATTTTGCCTATCTTTCCTACAGGCCCCCTTTAGGTACTGGAAGGCCGCAGTAAGGTCTCCCCGCGGCCGTCTCTTCTCCGAGCTGAACAGACTCAACTCTCGCAGCTCTCTGTCTGCACCTCTTCTGTTGACCTCACTTTCTGGAGGTAGAGAAATTGTGTTTTGATTATTTTCAAGTCCATAATTTGGAACTAGCAAATAAACAAAAAACCCTGAGAAGTTTCACCTAAGGAAGAGTGAAATTAAGTGTGTTGCATGTTTTTTTTCTATCCTATTTGATCTACTGACTATGTAAAGTACTCAACGAATTCAGCCACAGCTGCAAGCCATGTTTGCCTTACTCACTTTTCCAAACCGGAAACTATTCCCTGTTTAGTAAATGAATGGCCTTCCCCTGCCCCAGAGGTGAAGGGTGCTTGCTTAAGCCAAGCAAACATAAAACAGGTTCTGACGTTGCTGTAGATATTTTAGAGTACGAAGTACAGCCGTATGGGGTCCTCACTGATGACTCTGGGTCTAAGACATATTATAATTAAACACAACTGAGCCAGAACACTAAAATGGGTTTTAGCGTGCTTTTGTTTTTTTTTAATAGTGCCGTCTGACCACGCCAAGAGGTGTAGTTCTCATTACAACTAATAAGGAAATGCTAGCAACTAGTGTAGTGTACTTTTGGTGGCAGCAAAGAAGATGAATTCTTCCTAAATATGTTAATCCTGGATTTTGCCCTACAGGACTAAACCTGATGGAAATACGTTTGCCCTATAAACCTCCTGACACACACCTTTGGCGCTGTTTATGAGGAAGCAGTTATTGTATTCATTATCCTGTCATTCTGAAATTTAATTCATGTAATAATATCCAATATCATGTCCTAAGGGCATATTATATTTTTAGATAAAGATTTTATTATTATTATTTAAAAAAAAAAACCTTTATTTTTAACAAATTTGCATGAGTTCTTGTCATTTTATCTGATTTGGTTCTTCCATGGAACTAATCCATCACTTGGTTACTAAGATAGCTTTTGCAACTGAACACTGCTTTGCCAGAGAATGTATGCATATTTTATATCTCCTTGAAAAAAGAGTTTAAAGAATAGTGTGAATTCCCTAGAAAGCAAGCTGTAGAGAGATGAAGCCAAATTCTTTGTTAATAAATGTCACAGTTTGATCAAAAAATAAAATAAAGGGAGGAAAACTGCAAGCTATATAACAATAACCAATTCAATCAGAAGGGCAAAGACCATATTTTGTTTCACTGATAAGACAAAATACTACACATTTGTTCTTGCCTGTTTGGATTATGTAAACTCTCACAAACCAACTTTATCTACATAAGTGTATGATCTTAAAAAATCAGTTTTGATAAAATATGATCTTACACTAGATGTACAAAGACACTTTTTAGAGAATGAACAAATAAAAAGACAGCATTACTTATTTTGCAGAGAAAGAAGACTGCTGGAGGTTCAAACAGGATTAAACCCTGCGTTAATTCCCTAATACTTTGAGCATTGTGGAGAGTTAATATTTGCATGTTTCTAGTTATCTGTGAATTTTAATTAAACATGAATGTTTATGTTAAATGGAGTGGAACTTCATTTGATATTCCAACACAATCCTAAAGTCTTAAACTTCAGGTTAAATGTCTCAAGTAGTTCAAGGGTTGTCTTAGTAGAGAACAATAGAATTTCATTTCTTTGTAGCAATATTTTAGTCACTGGGACAGCTTGTTTAAAGGAGAAACAGACTAGAGCAATGAAATTCTACTTCACATGATATGGAGCTACCCCTTTTGGAGGGGATTCTTGGATTCATGGTTCCGGCTCAGCCATTTTAGCCTCAGTATCTTAGTTCAAATATTTATCTGGACACAGCTTGTTTGTATAAGAGTAATTTTTGAGACGCTATTTGAAGTCCTTCCCCAAAAGCTTTACTATTCTCATCAGAACAGTTTATGGTCCAAAAGAGGTCACACAGTTAAGTCATCTTTTTGGAGGGCCAAGAAACAGCTTGTAGCTGAGAAGCTGCCTAAAAAGAGGTCTGCTATGGCAAAATATGGACAAGCTTCACAGAGCATGCAGCTGTAAGTAACTGAGTGGAGAGTTTGTCTACATGTTTGTCCCCACGAGACATTACAAAATAGCTTATGTGCAAGGGGCGGAATGCCACTTGCACTTGCATCTTCTGGACTAGGGTAGAAGACAGGCTAAAAATAGATGAAGTGAATAAGAGCAACATCCTTACAAAAGTTTTAGTCTTTTCCTTTCTTCTTCAGTGGTTAGGATCTGTTTTGTACTTGCGGCCTTACACCTAGTTGAATGACTATGCCTGAGATGCTAACGTAGCGCAGCTGATGGCCATCAGCTTCAGCTCCATCTGGCTGTAGGTTTATCCAAAAGAATAGCAAAATCCAAACAGAAAAAAAAGCTATTTGAGGGAACAAGTAAAGACACTAAGGTTGCTGTGCTGAATGGAGTGCTGAATAATGCTTATTAGTAAGGGGTGGTCATCTACATAGAGCATGTCCAGGTATTCCTTTCTGCCAGAGAAGGCAGAAATGGGATACATAGCACTTCACTACTGACAAACCTGTGGGTTTGTAGTAAGATGGGCTTGGGTATCCTGTGTTGCATGGAAGCAAACCAGGAAAAATTTTTTTGTTAGCACTAGTTCAGTGTAAAATGTGAAGTTATTGTGGCTAATGCATTTCTTATTCCTGAAAAATTAGCCCTGTAAGCACACAAAAACAATATCTCAAATCAGGAATGTGTCCAAGAACATAAATGGCTTAAGGGTGCAGCTAAGTTACAGATTTCATAGTCTAAGGCAGGGGCCTTCAGTAGGCTTTGGATGGCCATATGGGAGAGAAGATCATCCAGGAAAAGGTGGAAAGTAAGAAAAACCTCAGAAAAATCATCTTTGATATCATGTGCAAGGCTCCTTCAGGAGCCGCTGGAAAACCTCCAGATGAGGGGCAGAGAAAATTCGAACTCTTTACTTTCATATAACCAAGAAGCAGTTTTGCACATCCCTAGATCTTTAGTCTCCCTGCAAATTCTATAAGGAACCTACTATTAATTAGGAAAGTTATTCTCAGAATTCAATACTGTATAATATTATGATCATTCTTCCAGAATACGTTAGTGTACAATATTACAATCATTATTCAGCCACCAAATCAAAAGAAAAAAAAAAAAAATAAGCAGACTGACTTTAATGGCTAACAGTTCATATTATTTTGGTTCACCTTTTACACAAAAATGAAGATGTGGCAAAAATAAACACAAAGTTCAAAAATCTTTAATTCAAACTTATGGTTGATTTCCAATTATATGAATAATTAATAAAATATTTTAAAAAAATATCGGCATCAGTTCATGAAGTAAATGCAGACCAAAGCCATCATACGTTAATAAAATATTGAGCTACATAATACCTCTGAACTGAGCAGTTTTTTGTTGGGAAGATAAGTTAATTGGTATTCTGACCTTTCACTTTTAGTGCTGACCTGAGGCTAACAGGAAGGACAGTCATTCTGAAAGTAAGTGTGCGATGTGATCTTAAAATTTTTATTGTCTCAAACAGTCATCTATATTCTTAGTCAAATAGCCTGCAACAGAATTAACCCTGTCTGTGGCTATCTAGTGCACTGAGGCTATGTCAAGGTCTTCTTTTATTATTTATATTTTTTTGTTCGATTTCGCTGATGTTTGTTTTGCCGGGACCTGACTGATCTCACTTGAAACTGTTCCATTTATCCAGATATGACAAAGTTCAAAGACCGTAAACATGCAAGGGGTGGCAATCAGTCACTGGAGGAGAGTCGTCTGCCCAATCGATAACTCTGGCCCTGTCCAGCACGCACCGACAAGCAGGATAAGCGTCATCTCCCCTTCCCCCATTCCCCGTTAAATGTACTTGCAAAATGTCACATACTGTGCACTCCAGAGATGGAAATGTTATCACAGCACAGGTCAGTAAACTATTGATGGGACTAAGCAAAGTCTACTGATGTTCAGGGAGGGACGTGTAACAGTTTGATCTAGCAAGGCGACTATTTTGTATGCCAAACACAGCTCTCTCTCTGTGTTGTCTTTTTGGTTCACTTTATAATGCTTCAATGTCAAAGCTTCAGCAAACATGGATCATACTGTAGGCATGTCTGCAGCATATGTTTAAAAAAAATGGAGAAGGGCTTTTTGCACCGTGCAATGTTCTAAAAGATGAAGTTGTATTTTGTCACTCCTTAAAGTGTCAGAGCCCTCATACTGCGATAACTTCATCATGTATGCAAACGATGACTTACAATGACTAGATAGCCAAGTTTACTTATGTCCTAATTATGTCACTGAAAATTAAATGTACAGTAGTTTAAATTGCTTTGATAATGCCTGTAGGGTGACTACTAACAATGAGAGCAATATCAGGTCAGACATTTGGGTCACAGTGTGTCAACCTTTCTAACAAAGTTGGACTCCTTTCATCTGATTTTAGTTTTGTCATAACATAAGTTTTAGATTAGAAGTTAAATTTATATGGGGGAAGAAAAAAAATTAAAATCATTGAGAGCATCCATGTAGTATAGCATTATATAGTGTATAATTTACACTAGAAAACTACACAAGAAACCACCTGAAACTGCAGACTTATAGAGTCCACCCCACCACTGCAACATAAGACAGGCTTGCAAGAAAAGCCCCTCATCTCTTTATGGATGGACCAAGGGCTAGTTAAAATGGAAGCTCATATTCTTGCTCATGTTGCTTTGACAGAGAAAGCAAAAATCATTCTGATGTAGTTCTGAGAAAAGGGTCAACACTGAATATCTCCTACACACAAATGGATAATGCAATACGGGTAGCCATGGGACAATCTATATTATCCTTGTAGATATTACAAACCCCACCTACCATATGTCACAAGGAATTTTGTTCCTTCCAAAACCCTCTCTTCAGGTCAAAGTGATTTCACTATCCCCCTCATCAAATAACTTTTCTGCAAATGGTACAGTCTGGACCTCTAAAATATATACTATCTACAGTTTACATATCTTGTATTTATACAAAAGTGTCTGTAGGCACATGTGCATGCATATGCATGTACATGTAGTCACACCATGTGCAAGTACTTTTTACTATATACTTATGATAAAAAGATAAAGAAAAAAAATCACTTTATTACTTTATGACATATTTCCACTGATGGTGAAACTCATCCTCCGAGGCTCATTCACCTGTGCTGGCACCAAGTTGATCAGACACTCCAGAAAGAGGTTTTTGGGGTGAGGATTTCGCTCTGTGTAAGACCGCACACGGCTATTGTTAGTAGATCTGCTAACGAAAAGATAGCAGCAGATGGTACTCTCCAGGCAGATGCAAGAGAACTATGCCTCCTCTGCTAATAGAACATAAGCCAACTTGAAACCAGAAGTCCTGTGAAAATATAAGTGCAATCCTGAGCTTGAAATAATAAGCCTTCTGGATATTCAGAATATATCCATTTTGGCTGCACCAGGATTGCCACACAGCTTTTGTAGTATCCTGCCACTTCCTCTGTGGCTAGAGCTGAGGCTGTGTCTACTTGCAGTCTCCCATATGGATATAGATCATAAAATTGTTTAGCTACAGCCAGGACAGCAAACCAAACAGGCCAGCACTAGGATTTGATGATACACATTGTTGGCATTCTCTTGAAGCACGTTTGGTCTGTACCAACTAGTTTCATATAGAAATTACCCAGGGATAATCTGGGGGACTATCACAGATTAAGAATCACTCTCAGCAGGCACAAGAGACCAAGCCACTCTGCTTTGGGAGGAAGGGGGCGAGAGAGGAAAGGAGGGAAATGAACCATATGGAAAAAGCTGTGCTATGTCTTTTATCTGCAGGGCCCGATGACAAAATTTTCTCCGTCTATTTGACATAATAGACATAACCTCTGAGGTCTATCCTCCAGACTCTGACAAAGCACTTACAGTGAAAGTATCAATAATATGAAGATTCAGCTGCATGGTAATCTGCTTTCTTATAAATACAGTATTCGAAGCAGTTACTTAAGTGAGTACTCATGAAACTATGCCAAAGAAAATAAATAAGAAGCAGATATGTGAAAAAGTTACAGGGTCTAGACATTATTTCGCTCCTGGATCCCAACTGTACTTTGTTTTGATGTTCTGGTTCTGAACCTCAGATATCTCAGCTACTACCCTGCATAAGGCTAGGCTGACAAAATGACCCATTGAAAAATTAAAAACTGAGTTGGGTTTATTGAATTTGAGCAGATGGTTAAAAGGGACATCATGAAAACATTTAAATGCTCAAAGGGGTATTGATTAAATGTAAACCAGATACTTTTGAAGCATTTGGATAGCCCAGACTTATTTTTTAGGGAACACAGAGAAAATAAATTCAACCAGAATACATATCTCATGGAAAGAGTGGGAAACATAAAAATTAATTCAAGTAGAAGTAGGCAGAAATAACTTACATGATAGGGAAAACTTGCTGACTCAATGGAACTTAATAGTAGTACATTTGTTTACTGCCAGACACCACCCTCTGAAATCTAGTGCTCTGATCCAGAACATGAATTCTTCTGCATGTGCAATCAAACGGCAATAGTAAAAAGCCTAGACAGTGTGAAGAAAATGGTACAGATGTAATTTTGCAAAGAAAAGCTGAAGATGATTTTGGAAAGCAGAGAAGTGGCCTTTTCTGTGGTTCAATAAAGGTTTTTGCAAGTATGATCTTTCTGTTCTCAACCTTTTTTCTCCCCATCTAATTAATTGGACTGCTAAATTTCTTCTCCTATGTGAATGTTGCATCATCTGCCTGACTTACATTTTGGAACACCTATGTGTCTTTCCCTCCGAGTGTCCGCAAATTCTTGCTCGAATTTACAATTTCTTTGTTTACTATTTATTTTCATAAAAAATTAAGAGCATGTTATCATAATATTAACTCTAAGAAGCTGAAAGAGAGAGTTTTGTTCAGACACCCTGACTGACACAGAGCACACATCACCTTTTGATGGAGAAAAGGGGGTTAAATGTAGTTTAGAAAGGAAAAAAAACCAAAAAAAAATCCACAAGAAAACATATTGCAAAATCTCCTTGGAGGAAAAAAAAGTTACATCTTCTGTGTTCAATCCTGGACCCCAAATAATCTGAAGACTGTTTAGAAAGGAATTATACTGGATTTGCATGTTTGAAGCTTCTACTATACAATGACCATAGACTGTTATATACATAGATGATCCCCTATGATAAACAAGATAATTTACATGCTCTATCTTCAAGCTACAGTTTTTATATGCTTCCTTAAATAACTGCAAATAGACCTAGACAATGAGCTTGCCTAGGCTTGCAGGAAAGGGCCTCAGAGGCAGAGATGAAAAGAATCACAGCAATAAACAGTTACAGCTATGTAATCAATATGTTAAAAGTGGATCTGAACTTGCTATAATTGTCCATCACTTGGTGCAATGTAATTATGATTGCTAAGAAGATATCACTGGCATTTTTTTGGTCTAAGTGATGCAAATTTGCATCTTGCATAGGAATCACCTCAAAATCATTTCAGTGAATATTTGGTATCACACTGCTCTGTGCGGCTTGTTTCATATCAGAGTCCTGCACAGGGCTGCAAAAATCAGAATACAATTTATACACTTGCCATCTGTGCAGGATATTACTATCATAAAAAATGCACAAACACCTTCTGGGGTGAGATTTCTTGGCAGTTATTACATAAGAGATGCATATTGAAATGCACACTTTAATCTATATGTGTCTAATCCAGAACTGATGGAAGTCAGTTACACAATCATTGTGTATTTTGCCAAGCCCTTGTGTTTAGCAAAACTTTTGCCCAGCCCAGTGATTTTGAGACTCTATTCCCAGCCAGGCCATTCTATACACTCCTTGCCTTCCATCAGTAATTATCAGGGCAAAGTGTTTTTTAAAAAAAGAAGAAAACAAAACAACCCCCCCCCAATACAAAACCCCCAAAATGTCGCCAACCACCACCACCAAAAAAAACCACAACCCACCACATCCTAAGAATAAGCTACACAGTACAAATACGTATCAGCATTGATTACATGAATATTGAACATATTGCACTTCAAAGGGAAGAGAGAAGAAGTCACTGTGCTGAGTACCTGGTCTTCTCCTATTTACCGATTAGTGTAATGTGAAGCTAACCAGATATTTAAAAAAAAAGAAGAGAGGAAAAATATAGAAAAGACACTCAAGTCCTGAGAATTTCAATACATCACAGGCTCAAGATTTGCACTTTTTTGGAGTGAATGTGAAGCGATGTGGTGAGGCAGTGCACCTTGCACAACCTCCCAAGAAAGAACCCTATGCCAGGGTATTTACTGTCCAGCCAGGGCGTTGCTGCATGACTATAGTGGGACTGCTCCAGTGTCAGACAGTAGATTGTATCCTATAATTAACAGATAACTTTGCTTTGATAACATGCCAAGAAAATAATAACTTTGCTAGAGCAAAATGTAAAACTCTGACAAAGGGAGGCATCTATCTGTTTCCACAAGCCCCATGGTGATTAGTTTGGCCCTAATTAACAGCAGCTTTCTAAAGTGAGAGATAATTGCTGGCACACATAATGTAGATTTCAATAGCTAAAACGAGCAATAAAGAACATTCACTTTGAAGCTTGCTTGACAGAGTGCTTAGACTACAAAAAGTTAAAGAAGTACCTTGAATATAGTTGATAAATGAGATTCCTTTACTGTTCTCCACTTTCCATCAGTATTTAAGCACTATCACTTTTAGTGCTTCGGGTCTGGAGCTTTGTCTCTTAAAGTCAGAGATTTATGGCAAGTGAGAAATGTCCGTATTAAAAAGGTAAAAGGAGATTCAGATTATATTCTTTTCTGACCATTATAATTAATAGCTGGATCTTCAGTTGTAACTAATTGAACGGAGGTCAGTGTGTTGCCATGGTAATGTCCTAGCCAAGCAATTTTACCCATTTTCCAGTCTACTGCCCCTTTGCATAAATGCAAGTTATAAAATGTTTTAATTGCAAGATTTGCAAATGATGCAACATCTGGGCTACAGATTTACATATAAAGGAAGAAGATTAATGGGATTATTAACATATCTGCGCAACCCTTGAAGTGCTGAACAGAATTACTGAACACCGGCACTTTCACTGATGATCCATGTGACATGTTGGAAACCCATAAAATTCAGGAAGAAAATTGCAGATGTGTATTTTTCTTCCTCTCTGCCACTAGCAATCAGAAGAAGCGTCATTCTACAGCTGCCTTGGAGTAACAGAGAAATATCTTTAGCAGTCATTTCACCAAGCCAACAATATCATTTTTTTACTAATACTATTGTTTCTTTTCAACAAGTCATGTTAGCGAACTCTTAAAATTCTGGTGAGCTATTTTGACTTTATTATTCCAAAACCAGACACCAACAAGAAAGAAACCAGCCCTCCACTCTGTGTACGTGTAAACATATTTTAAGAACTATAATTTGCCTCTTATTAGTCAAAATCAAATGATTCCCTGAAAAAGTCACCACTATATACAAATGGGATTCTTACATCACTCAAGAATCTACAGTAGTTGCATGAGAGTAATAAAAATATCAATCAAAAAGAAAAAGAAAATTTGTATACATAGTATAGAAATACCAACTATGAACTTAACGTGTTATGGAGTGAAGAAGATAAAGGCTTGCACCCTGGTTTTTTTTCAGTATTGCAAAAGGGCCACAAGCTGCCTTGTTATGAAAGTTACAGATTGTGTTCCTCTGCAAAAGCAGTGCTAAACTGGTTCTCCTTTTCTCAGATTGCAACAGAGGGGTCATGTAAGATGTAGAGATTGCTACCAAAACCATTTCAAAGGCAGTGGCATTTATGTATCTCACCATCCAAATTTCCCCACATAGAATCACAGAATCATAGAATCATGGAAAGTTGTGGGTCGGAAGGGACCCCTAGAGGTCATCTAGTCCAACCCCCCTGCAGCGAGCAGGGACACCACTAACTAGATCAGGTTGCTCAGAGC
>Ga0181612_161741_pt1 | contig 11822 bp, 3 predicted proteins | sample HoacroProtozoa21_FD_119630 | JGI IMG/M metagenome (GOLD analysis project Ga0181612, IMG submission 119630) | Hoatzin crop microbial communities from Cojedes, Venezuel. Combined Assembly of Gp0051906, Gp0051904, Gp0051908 | reverse complement strand
TACTTTCTCATTTAGGACACACACATTTATTTGTCTGGTTCAGTCAGAATAAAGAATGTACTTATGTTTATTGCATGCCATGGGGAACTTGAGAGAGACAACACACTCAAATAAAGGTGGACTTGTCTCATTGTATAAACAGGCTCGTGCCCATGTGCTGTGTATATGCCAAGATCAGCTGGCGGTGTGTGTGGCTTTTGTTTTTTAAGTTACGCTGCACTGGATGATGATTAAGCTAGTAAAACTTTCCAAAACACCTAAAGCTACTATTTCTGAGCTCTGAGGTGAGGCTGAGTGCAGAAGAAGCGGTTTCTAAGAAGTACTAATTGTTGTTACAGACAAAGTTGTACCATAACAAGTGAAAATCCCAGAGGGACTCATTCTGGTAGTGGCAAGGTCAGTTCAAAATCTGCAGTAAATGTTCATGGTAGCGTGTTTTCCAATTAAAAAGCAATAGCAAAGTACTTAAATGTATTGCTGGGAATTAAATACTTCTCTAGAGCTAATTGCCTTTGTTGATAGTTTTTCAGATGTACACTAGCCAGATGACAAATAGTTTGGGCTGTGAAGGACTCATCCATGTTTTAAGAGCCTTCCCTGGCACAAAGCACTCCGATGATGTTTTCCCCGTTGTGCTTCTTCCTTGGCACTAAGTGCTGATTACAAGCCATATAGCTGCACACTTGCTCCTGGTCAGAGCAGGAGCGTCAGTGAATCTCTGTACAGGAGCCAGCGCTGTTAGAGAGCACGTCCCAGCCTCCCGATGGGAAATATTAACACAGAGCACGATGTAGAACTCTATTACCTATTAAAAAGCAATTATTTAGGGCATGTAGAAAAGAGGGTGTGTTATAAATTAAACAAAGAACAACATGCATTTTAATAACTGTTCCTGAGTAATGGGAAATCTCGGACTGCGTGTATAGGGTTTTACTGCCAATATGCTGCTGTTGGGGAGAATCCTGGGGAGGGGGCTCAGGAGGGAGAGAGGTGTTCTGTGCACATATTTAATCACAGTTTAAAGAGAATTAGCTCAAGCTGCACTCAATGGACCCTTCCTATTCCCTTATCACAAACATTCATCTGAATTTATTTGGCTGAGTGTCTGATGAAAGCAGATGTCAAGCTTGTGTTGCCTGCCCTGAGTGCCAGATTTGGCTTGTGTGCAGGAGCATGCCTGTGCTTGGCCAATCCAGGAAGAGCTGGAGCGCCCTGTGATTTACCTTAACAATTATAATCAAAGCCACACAGCTCAAATTATGAATGTTTGATCTTCAGAGCTTATAATCAACCCAGAGAAGAAACACCCCAGAAGCTGTTTTACTGAATAAATTTAAATAATGCATTAATTTTAGAAACTAATCGCATATGAACAAATGGCTAAGTTAATCAAAGTATTAATTTGTTCAGCTCTTAGAGATATGTAAAAACTTAAATAATGTGTAAATATCACATTTGGCATGTGCATACTTACCTCAAAATAGGAGTTAGATGTAGTGCACACATAGCTGAATAGAGTATACGTAAACGTCTTTTAATGATGCTTAATGGGGGACTGATATACATCAAGTTTGGAAGTGGTATAGGAAATTGCACAATTCCAGTTTTGGTGCACAGGTTAATGTGTATTTCCCTTATGACCAAGCTCTTGGTGGAGAATCCCAGTCAACGTCTTGCATGGAGACACGCTAGTAACGCACAGCCTTTTGGCAAAACTTCTTGCGTGTAGTAAATTAAATGTAAAGTGTCTCTGTATTTATGAAGGATCCCAAACTGTGCAGCTCAGATGGAAAAAGAGGGAAGTGGGAGAGGTGCCATTGCCACGTGCAGTGCCACGGCAGCCAGTGCCACAGGTGATAAGAGGTGGATGAGGCACGCAGCGGGACATGGCTTGCTCCTCTGCTGCCTCTGGGCTCAGCAGCAGCAAGCAGGACCCGTGCAGCCTGTCCAGGGTCTGGTGGGGCTTTCCGGAGGCTCCCTGCGGAGCTGCAGTCTTCTTTTTGAAAGCCATCTAGGAAGTTACGAACCTACCTTATGGTGGCTCCATAGCACGTATAGGTCTGTTGGCAGGCTTTAAGACCTGGTGGCAAACTCTGGTAGTCTTCATTACAGTTCGACCACCCCTTACAGCCCATCAGGGTTTTCACTGTTTCCGCATCTGTACTGAGCAAACGGTGGCTGCGGCAGGGAGGATGGTGGTATCATGCCAATGCAAATGGTAGCACAGAAAGCGGATGTTTAAAGTTGAAGTTAATGTGCCTCTGGTCCTACTGTGCCTGTTTTGTGTAGGTGATATATTAATGGGAAAAAGTACTATGTCCTTTCCTAGACTGACAGGAGATTTTCATTTCTTACAATGTACCAGTCTTGATCTGATTTAGCTGTTTCAATCCTGGCATGTGGCAGCGGTGCAGTATATTAACAGTCTCACAGCAGTCTTCAGTGGGCTCAATAAAATTAATGTGAGTATTAGTCAAATGCTGGCTGACAATTTTCTTAGGCTGGGCTCTGACAAGGGTTGGGGTTGGGAAATTATGGTTTTCCTTTGTTATTTCATTTCACTTAATATTGATGTGCGGGGCAATATATATGGTGGCTGTTTTTTTAAATAGGCTCTTTATCCTGACTCAGTCAGGGAATGGAGTCTGGTATTTGTATTATATATTGTATCAAGTGATTTGCAATAGCTGTGGGGTTTAGTGGGATGAGAGCTATTTGTTTTTACACAGAAACCTGTGGTTCCTTTTGTTAGGGCTTTGGATTGCTTTTATGCTCCATTCTCACAGGATAAATGCAAATGCTACTGAAAAAATTATATTTTGATTACAGACACAGATAGCAAAGAAGCACTACAGAAGAAGTTAGGTTTGTCTGCTTTTTGCCGGATTTTTTTTCTTAAAGTATGGAAATTATATTCCACTGCCCTTCTGCTGAGAAAATAGCACACAGAAGCTTGGATGAGAAATGCAACCTTGCAGCCACTGTCGACCCAGGCTTTAGTGGTCTAGTCCTGTGCGAAGTTACAGGGGAAGGCACCCCACGGACAGCAGGCCCTTATGGGGATTTTGGGGGTGATGTGAAAAAACCAGACTGCAAATGAACTAAATGTGGAGAAGCCAACACGTGATTTTTGAACCCAGACCAGCAGAGCTGCTGCAGCATCTCACTGAACAAGAGGGCCTTGTCTGAGCAGGAGGAGGAGGGAAGTGGCCCAGATGCTTGCTAGGGGCTGCTTTTCCCAAAAGCAGAAGCCAGCGGGGGCTTTTGGTGCTGGCAGCCTCCAAACTGGAGCTCCCTGTGGCCTTCCCTTTGCTTTGGTGATGGCTTTTGTTTCCTGCCTAGCCCTACGCCAGTGCTGGGTAAAACTGCCTGTGGCCTCATTGTGCTCCTTGCACACACGCTCTTCTGTTCCTCCTTGGCTTGTTGATCTGAACTCATTAAAGTAAATTTATGGATTTATTGCTGTTCCCCCCTAGCAGGGGGTGACCCTGTCCTTGGGCAAGGCTGTGCTCTCTGGTGGCACGTGACACTGTGTGGACGTGATGCTGGTTACTTCACTGGCTCGCCTGGCTTTCTTCATCCATGGAAGCTTCTGAAATATGCATCCTTTGGATTTTACTGTCACCAGGTAATCTCATCAATATAACGGATGGCTGCCAAAATTCCAGTGGGCCCTTGAAGCTGATACGCAAGGTGTATTACATTATCAGCTGACCTGTTGCACCTTAGGTTATTTCCTTGCTCATGCAGAACAGCTATTTTTTTCTGAGCTTCTGCAGCTCCTGAAGAAGAGCAGGGAGGAGTAATTGGAGCGTTTGGAGGAAAAGGGGTCTTTGCAGACAGTTGAAAGACATACAAACTCCATTTCACCTTGGCTTGTGAATCGGCACTAGTAAAGTGCTGTAGTTCTGCTTTTCTTGTTATCTAGTACATTAGAAACAGAAAGTAGTGCATTTAATGTTATATACTTAAATGTATTGGCATTTATCTATTCAGCCATGTTTACTACAGTAATTGCAAGTCAGATTAGGTGTGATGCTTGCTGACCTTTAAGGAAGGGAACAAAACAAAAGGCAAAACAAGTTTTACAACTGTTAGGTGGAACAAATCTCTAAACTATTTGCCACAACCTCAGTATATATTCGTATAAGGAAAGTAGAAGACTTGATGCAGACAAAAGATATTCTGATAAAGATATTCAGTAAAAATTTCAGATAAAGTGACTTTAAAAGAAAAAAACAACCCAAAGCAATTTTCTTCTGTGATAGCTTGAGGAAAAAAGGTTGCAATCCTTCAATTACATTTTTTTGAAAATATAGAATAATCAGTGCCAGCAGCAAACCTGGGATTCTCCTGATATTTTTCAATTGTGTCTCAACTGTTAAACCCTGATTAGCTTAAACACAAGTTTGTTATTTAAATGTGAAAATAATTTATGGTAGTGCAAGATAGAAATTGGAACTCAAAATATTAATGTTGGCTATTTATCTACCAGTTGCCTCCCATGCAAGCAATTAATTTGAGCACTCAGGTGTTTTCCTGCATTCTATGTGATGCTTTTATGCAATTTACATAGAGAAATTGCTTATTTCCAAATTGCATCTCATACACTGAATAAATTTCCCCAAAGCGGCATTGTTGGTGTTGCCTGTTGAAGTTGTCCATGGAAAGCCTGCGTTCCTGTCCTGCCTGGCAGCTGCCCCGGCCCCTTCCTGGCGTGAGCACCTCATGGTTTTGCAAAGTGTAAGGGAAGCAGCTGCTTGCGCCTTCAGTCCCAGTTTGAGACAGCTTGTGCTCCAAAGGCGGTATGCTTTGCCCATGGGTGAGTGTGAAACCTGGGCAGTTCAGGCAGCTGGAGAAACTGCTGCTGCTTTTCAGTAGGGCTGAGGCCAGGTGCTCCTGCAGTGGAGTGGCAGTGCCCCTCTGAGGATGGATACTCGCAAACTTTGGCGGCTTCAGGACGACACACTTCTGGAATGGAAAACTTTATCCAGATGCCAGCATTGCGAGGAGGGATCCCCTGAGTTTGTCCTTGTCAGCTGATTTGGTTATGGAGATTTGCTTGGTTTTGTCTCCCCTGAGCATCCATATGTATGAAAGAGATATTTTATTAATTTCTCTCCATCAAAAGCAGAGTCCTCTCAGCACAGATCCTGTGCATGTGTGTCCCCATTGAATTGCTTTAATAACACAGTGACAGAAGCAAAAATTTTGCCTGGGCAATAGAACTATCATATAGATTTTAACCTTAATATTACTTTTTGAATATTTTCTCCACACCACCTGTGGTGGGCTGTAATTTCTTCTTCCCTTTTACCAGGAGCATCTGGAACTGCTCCGTCACTAATTTCACTGGTGCCGTTTCTCTCCCAAAGGAAAATCTAAGGCCGAGTCGACTTCTGTCGCATCCTTGGCTGTGCAAAGCTGTATAGGCTCACCCTGGGACTTTGCAGACTCTCATCTGTGACCAGGTGTGTTTCCATTGCGCCGCAGGTTATCTTCCAGTACCACTGCCTGTTCTGCTTTTCCAGGGGACAAAACAACTGCTCACCCCCTGATGTTCGCGTTCAGGCTTAGTCAAGGAAGGACAGTGAGCTGCAGGACAGCATGCTGACTGGCAGTAGCCCAACATCTGTGTTACAGGTCTTGGGGTCTCTCTTCCTTTTTGTCAAGCAGGTTCCTCTAGTCTCTCAAAAATACTTAATAATAAAAAATTACTTTGGATTGCTTGAGCACTAGGCTTTCTGAAATACCGTTTGACAAAAAAATGGGTTCAATGATGCTCACTGTTAGTAGCTTACAATACATTTTGAAAACCGGCTCTGTAATATACCTCTTGCTTGGTGTTTTTATTTTGTTGCTTATTCTGGGTATGCTGATTTGTTCAAACACCCACAGCTGAAGATTATGGGCATTGCAGTAGCAAAGCCTAGCAATTATATACCCTTTTCTGTGCCAGCCTGGAGGCTAATCCCCGTGTCCCTTTGTTTCTCTTCCTTTGTTCCCTGGTAGAAAGGAAAATGCCCCTGGCCTGTCACCTTGGCTTTAGGCTTTAGAAGTTTTGTGTTTTTCTGAAGATGAACAGAATTTTCCATAGGGGACACGCACCACATCACGTCTACAGGACCTCTGTCCCAAGGCAGACACTGAATTAATGTATTTCACATGAGTGAGAGGCACATGCAGAGAGGGAGAACAGATCAATGTTTAATTATGCAAATAGTCTTCTAGGCTTTAATATTAAACTGGAATAAGCCTGTCATAACAGCTATGCTGGGGACAGGCAGTGAGTGAGCTGCTGTGCCTGAGCGCTGCATTAGCGGAGGGGATCCAGTGGGTACGGGGGGTCAGGGTCTGGCTGGCAGCTCCCGGCATTGCTGGAGAGCTGCACCCAGGGGCTGAGCCGCACCTGGCTCCCGCTCACAAAGGGAGAGATGAAGTTTCTGGGTGAAAACCCAGTGTAGCTGGGTCTGGCTATAGTATAGCTTTGTACAGTGTTGTTATTTAAAACTGTCTCAGTATTAATTCAGGCCCTGCTTGGCTGACCTGATGCGGACATACGAAGACACTTGTCTCTGGTGCTCTCTTGCCAGCTGTGGCTGCAGGGACTTGCATGGTGAGGACTGAAGTGAGAGGTACTGCACTTGGACTAGCCTGTGTGCAGTAGGGCTTTGGTGAGGAGGAGGCCGTTTAGTTGTGCTGGACTTGATGAGCTTTGTGTGGGAATCCAAGTACAAAATTTCCTCTTGGCGAGTGCTTGTCCAGGAGAGTAGGAGTTAGCTCTCTTCCTTGCAGGGCTTCCCTGCAGTTTGTGAGCAGCATCCCTGGAGACACAAAGCCTTCTGGAGGATTCAGATATGGGTGCACAGGTGTTACAACGATGGAAGAAAAATGCACCTCTTTGCAAAACTTCACATGCTTTAAAACATTGTTACTCTTCACTCTTTAAAATGGCACCTTTTCAGTTTTAATTCAAACCTGCATAGCGACATTCACACTTCTGCTCATTTTATCCATCCGTCTCAGCACCCCTGCATCTTACCAAGTTGCTGGTGAGCCCCAGGAGGAAGGAGACACAGCACGCAGGCAGTGCGTGCCTCCTGGCAGGGATGAGGCTATTTGACTATATGAGTGCGTTCGAACCTGAATGGAAAGTAAAAGCTGCGCACTGCAAAGAAGTTTTAAGGGAATAGATGTATAAATATTTTTCTCTTTAATCTTTTTTCCCTTTTTCCTAGCAGGGAGTTCCCCTACCCCTTGCTGCTTGACTCCAGTGCAGCAGCAAGGCATGCAGTTAATATGGCTGGTGCATTTCTTTTAATGAGGGTAGTGTTGAAGATGTGTGGGTCTACCTTTCCTGTGCTGATTTTGGGGATCTTTTCTACTTTTATTGTTTTCCCTGTTTCTTTTTTATACCCTGCTGGATCCCGACATGGGTGAGCAGAAGTGCTCATCCATGACATGCTCCAGGGGACATGGTAGCGAGGGCACACTTCTTCTGATACCCTGCTTGCCTGGTAGTTGTGTTCAGCATGACTCTTACCTTGCGTACTTAAGATGATGGAGGAGGAAGAAGAATATTGCCTACTGTTGTGTTAGATTAGGTAATGATTTTCTAGCTCTCACAAGCTATATCAGGTTTGTTTCAGTGCCTACACAGTGCCTTGATTCGCTATCAGAAGAAAGTCTTGAATTATGCAAAGAGTAAGGTACAAGCAGCAGAGCTACTGCTGAGCGTGGTTTTTACATTGCTGCTGTTGAATATTCATGGTAATCAAAGATCACACTACGTTGTTTTCTAGAGTTAGAATATTTTTCGATAGCCTGCACAATTCCAACCTGCACAATAGGTATTGATACAAATATCAGATAGCTCTGTTACCTCCTCTAAAGCAACTTTTTTTAGGCAGTGGACAGAGGGACTGCAAGCACGAGTCATGATAATATTTTGGGTATATCTGACAAAAACAAGCACGTCAAAATGTTGATTTTTCTTCTTTGCCAATTCTTAATTCAAAAGTCTTTGCTCTAGTACATTTCAAAGCCAAAAGATGAACAAAGGCATTCCCATCAGCAAACTGAGATAACAGGGTTTACTTGGATCTACCATGTTTCTGAGTTATTTATTATGCAAAGAGCTGTCATGAAGTGCATGCTGTGGTGGGGAGGCAGAAAATGAGAATATTTGTCACTGCAGGTTTGTAAACTGTCTCGCGCTTTAACATTTGCTCAGGGAGGGGGAGGCTCGTTGCATAATGAACACACAGAAGATGTCTGGTTGTGAAGGAGGATGGTTATAAGTAAAATGGGGCCAGTATTTGCCTGTTTGCTTTTATGATATGCTAAGGGACCTGCTTTTCCCTTTGGGGTCTGCATGTTTCGTTAGTAGGGTTTTGCAGTAGGGAGAGAAGGTAACTGAATACATTTTGGGCTGTGACAACGAGCTCTTCCCTCTAACATAATCATGTTTTGCAGTTTTCCTTCTCAGCTTGCTGACAAGATGATAAAAGGTAGCGTGGTGCGTGTACCTTGTTAAATAGGCGACTTAGTTCCAAAGGTAGGTAGATAATTTAAAAACATGCTCTGCTTGAGAAAGGCAATGAGAGGAGAGAGCTAAGTGACTTCAACATGCTGATACAGGGAGAGGGATTGATCTTCAGTCAGGGAATGGTTAAGGGGGTAGGCACGGTGTGAGAGCCAGATTTCTGGGCATCGCCTCCTGTTTGGTCTCAGGTGTGGTCAGTCTTGGAGGCTTTTGAGGCTGCCAGTGAAGCGCGTCTTGAAATCACTGCTGCCGACTCTGGGATGCCAACACTAGGGAGCACCAGATAATGGGGCTCGAAGAGGGCTCTAAACATTGAGGCCAGGAGGGAATTGCCTGTTAATTTAGGGTTTATTTGTCTTTCCTGGTGGTACTGTGCTGTGTAGGAGCATTTCAAGGAGAAGTATGAAGAAGACAGCATTGGCAGCTGATCTCCTGGGTCCATTGAGGGTGGGCAAGACCTAAAGGAGGATGAGGTTTTATATTTCTTTCTGGTGCTTGGTGGTAGCTGAAAGCTTAGACTGCAACTCCAACGCATCAGCAGATGGACATATGTGAAGGTGAGGAAGAAGATAGATGTTAGTGGTGCCAGCATATGGAGAAAGCAGAGAGGCCAGGAAGGGGGAAGGGATGAACAGATGGGAGGTAGAAAAATAGCGAGCAAGGTGGAAGCGGAGGAAAAACCTTTCTGCCAGATGCATCCCCCTTTTCCATGCCTGAGAGAGGCTGTTCCCCAGCAAGGAGCTTGGGTACCTGCAGATGGCAGCTGCAGCACAGGAGATGGAGTTTGTCAGGTCTCTGGCAGCAAAATAAAGACCTGTGTGAATCAAAGGGGAGACAACCACCACATTTTTCAGTCTGCACTCTGTGTCTGTCTGTGCAGCTGGCTTGTTGTAAAAGGGCTTCCAGACAGCAGACTGGACAGGCAGATCGGGGGTCCTGTGGCTGTGGGAACTTTGTGATGCCCCTCCATCAGGGTTTAATAGGGGCCAGAAAGGACCGACCACTACGTCTTCATAATCCACCTAGTTGAAACAGTTCAGAAAGCAGAGGAGGAGTATCACGCATGGCTTCCCAGTTGGCTGATGGCTGTAGCGTGGAGAATGAGACCTTGAGAACTGCAAATACTTAAAGGGAAGCCCCTACAGGGTTTTGCTGTTCAAACCTAACTCCTTCCAGCCTGCTGCTGAGTGTAGCGTAGCCCTGTTGTTGGTGCAACGTGGGGCCGAGGCAGTGAAATGATTGCTTGAAAACACTGAAGGGGGAAAAAAAAGGTTAAACACTTGAATAGGACAGTGGCAAGAGCTGTTAATTGAAAAAGCAGCAAATGGTATGAGTGAAGGATGACCTAGCAAACCCTCTATCATCCCACCAGCATCTCTCTCTCTGTTCCTCTTTACTGCTCTGCTTTTATGTTCCCTTTGGGATCATGCAGACAACAGGCAATCAGGCAAGGATTTGCAGGGAAGATTAGGGATAAGTGTATTTTGTTTTTTTTATTTCTTGTAGCATAACAGAACAACACCAATGTGATCTTTCAAAAGCACATCAATTCGTGTTGCTCTTTCTGTGGATCACTGAGGATAAAAGTAAAGTGGTCTGATTGCTTCACTTTATATATGATGCATTCAAATATATTCAAACACTTTCTGATGTTGCAAACTCATGATAAAAAAGCTAGGGAATCCTAAAAGAAGGCTGTTTGGGGAAACATTTTGGATTTTGCAGGCTGTTCGCAGGTTAACCATCCAAAATTGCCAGGAAGTGTTGTGGTTAAACCCAGCAGCCAGCAACCAGGACAACACAGCCACTCACTCAGTCCTGCTGCCCCGCAGTGGGATGGGGAGGAGAATGGACAAAAGGTAAAACTCGTGTGTTGAGATAAAGACAGGTTAATAAGACAACAAAGGCAATAACAATAATGACAATAATAAAAAAGATTGTGCAAAACAGGTGATATGCAATGCAACTTTTCTCATTGTGCAACGACTGATGGCGTAGCCAGACCCAAGCAGCGATTGCGGAACATGGAACTCATGGATTTCCTGGAACTCATGAAAAAAGTTCAAACTCATGAAGAAGAGAGAATTCCTGCCCCCCAGCCGACCCCCATTTTTATATGGAGCATGACATCTATGGTATAGAACATTTCCACTGGCCAGCTTGGGCTAACTGTCTGGCTGTGTTCCCTCCCAGCTCTTGTATACCTGCTCATTAGCCGAATGTGGGAAACTGAAAAAAGGTCTTTGATTTCTTAGCAACAACTGCAAACATCAGTGTAGTAGCAGCATTCTTCTCATACTAGATACAAAACACAACAGCTACTGGGAAGAAAATTAACTCTATCCCAGCTGAAACCAGGACAGCAAGTCAGTATCAGGCTTGCTAAAACTATGCGCTGATGTAGACTTGATAGGACAGAGGGAGGATCACCTCCTCTGCTCTTCTCATGTGCATGTCTATGTTGGACTCCGTACTCCAGCTTGGGAAGTGGCTGTTGTGTTTCCTTGATTTCTGTGATCGTCTGGTGTCTGTGCTTAGGTTTAAGCAGCCCATGTTGTGCATAGCTACTCTCCCCCATGTTATGTGTGATGTGCACATTCAGCGTTGGCGTCACAGGAGGGTTTTGAGTAACACATGCGGTATCTGCCCCAGCCACAAACTCCTCTGCCCATCCAGATTAAGTTTGAACTCAAGTGCATCTTTTAGGCCATTTTGAGGCCACTTCATTGCCTAGATTGAATATCAGTGAATTGAAAATGCAGGCCTGCTGCTGAATGAGTTGGGTGCCCTGGTGATAGAGGATACAGAGAAGGCAGAGTTACTGAACTCCTTCTTTGCTTCAGTCTTCACTTCTAATGCTGGCCCTCAGCCATCCCAGTCCCTGAAGGTAAGAGAGAAGGCCTGGAGAAAGGAAGAGCTTCCCTTGGTTGAGGAGGATTGGGTTAAAGATCATTTAAGCAAACTGGACACCCACAAATCCATGGGCCCCCATGGGAAGCACACACAAGTGCTGAGGGAGCTGCAGATGTCATTGCTGAGCCACTCTCCATTGTCTTTGAAAGGTCCTGGAGAACAGAAGAAGTGCCTGATGACTGGAGGAAAGGCAATGTCACTCCAGCCTCCAAAAAAGGCAAGAAGTAGGATCCAGGGAACTACAGGCCGGTCAGCCTCACCTCCATTCCTGGAAGGGTGATGGAACAGCTCACTCTGGATGTCATCTCCAAGCAAGTGGAGGAAGAGAAGGTTATCGGGAATGGTCAACATGGATTCACCAAGG
>Ga0181612_123168_pt1 | contig 11822 bp, 6 predicted proteins | sample HoacroProtozoa21_FD_119630 | JGI IMG/M metagenome (GOLD analysis project Ga0181612, IMG submission 119630) | Hoatzin crop microbial communities from Cojedes, Venezuel. Combined Assembly of Gp0051906, Gp0051904, Gp0051908 | reverse complement strand
TTCTTCAGGCTGAACAAGGCCAGCTCCCTCAGCCTTTCCTTTTAAGTGAAATGCTCCAGTCCCCTAACTATCTTTGTAGCCCTCCGCTGGACTCTCTCCAGTAGCTCCTCATCTTTCTTGAACTGGGGAGCCCAGAACTGGACATAGTACTCCAGATGGGGCCTCACTAGGACAGAGTAGAGGGGAAGGAGAGCATCCCTCGACCTGCTGGCCACACTCTTCTTAATGCACCACAGGAGACCATTGGCCTTCTTGGCAACAAGGGCACACTGCTGGCTCATGGTCAACTTGTCATCCAGCAGGACACCCAGGTCCCTCTCCACAGAGCTGCTCTGCAGCAGTTCCGCCCCAAGCCTGTACTGGTGCATTCTCATGAGATTCTCGAACAAGATATTTCAAGTGTGTTTAGATGATTACGGTCATTGGTACCAATATGTACATACCCACAATTGCTCTAGCTATCAAGCTACTGAACATAGACAAGTGGGAATCTCTCTTACTCTCTCCTCCTGGTTTTTAGAAGAAAGTACTCCCCTAGTTTAAGAAATTCAGTGAGTGCTTCCTACTTCAGAATTTGAAAAATAACAGATCCACAGTGAGGATTGAGATGAATACTAATGCATGTTTCAAGACAGGTGTTTAAAAGGTAAACATTGATCCTCTCTCTGACATATGTGTGAGCAAAGTTTGACAGTTATTCCCTTAACATGTAAATTAATTCCATTATTACTTCTATTGCTATAACATTTGAGAACCCTGAATGTGCAGCAGGATGTCATTGTGTTTAGGCATTTTTACAAAGAAGAAAGTGCTTGTACTTTTGCGTGAGACAACAGTCAGACAAACAGTGTTGTAACATGAGACAAAGCTTGTACTTTTGCGTGAGACAACAGTCAGACAAACAGTGGTGTAACATGAGACAAAGCATGACATGCAATTATCTCAACATATTAGCAGTGCAACTCTTAGCGGGATTTTTACGAGTGGTGGTGAGAATTTTAAGTATCAGTCCAAGGAAAAAGCGTGATACAGACTGAGAGGGCAGTTCAGTAATTTGCATAGAGGTGCTTGCTCAGAGTGTGACAAGACTATAGTGTTAATGATTGATCAGAAGTGCTAACGAGAGACAACACGGAAAGCCTTACATGCTCTTTACATGACTGGAAAGACCTCAGGGAAAAAAAAAAAAAAACAGAACAAAGCAGGCAGCTTATGTTGAATGCAATAAAATAACATAATAAGGAAAATCTGAAGAGAGGGTTTGTATAGGAAAGCAATTGAGTGGGGAACTACCTTTGTCGCAATATTGTAGATTATTTGACTAGACATGGACTGATATCAGAAAGACCAAGGAAGTGTGAGTTCCGAACATTGACCAATGCCTTTATTCCACCTATAACTGTTGTCTGATATGTCTTTCTCCTCAGTCATGAGGAGGGAGAGAGTCTTGGCTAACTTACCTTGTGTCTTAGTCACCTCATTTTATTTGTCTTGAGTCTTCTGATTGAGAAGAAACATCGCGAGAGTTGGAGTTCTTCAGACTGGAGAAGCGGGAGGTCCAGGGAGACCTTACAGCAGCCTTCCAGTACCTGAAGGGGACGTACAATAAAGACGGAGAAGAACTTTTCACAAGGATGTGTCATGATAGGACAAGGCGTAATGGCTTTAAACTAAAAAAGGGAAGAGTTAGATGAGACATAAGCAAGAATTTTTTTTTCTATGAGGGTGGTGAGGCACTGGAATAGGTTGCCCAAAGAAATTGTGGATGCCCCCTCCCTGAAAGTGTTCAAGACCAGGTTTGATGGGACTTTGGTCTAGTGGAAGGTGTCCCTGCCCATGCAGGGGGGTTGAAACTTGATGATCTATAAGGTCCCTTCCAACCCAAGCCATTCTGTTATCCTATGATTCTCTCCAGCCATTAATCTGTCTACAGATTGTGAGTAAAACACAATTGCAATTACCTGCAATGAATTGTGCTCTGTTGATTCTTTGTTGTCGGGGCAAATATCTGTAAACAGGTACAGCCCTAGGTGACTGCAACTTGCTAAGGAAAGACAGAAAATGTCCACATCAATGGTTAACAAAAGTATACTGTCAGAACTTCAATTTACCGTGTGCTGAAAAGACATATGCAGTTGAGGGGGTGGTAGGGATTCACCTTCAAAGTCCAAACTTTAAGTGTTTACATGTAAGCTCTCATACTGGGCTCCATAAACTCTAACTGGTTATGTAAACAGAGGCAACTAGTGCTGTTTCAGACATTATACATTATGAGAGATACTTCCATCCCCTATAGAAATCTTTCTGAATCTCAAATGGCAGCAGATGCCTATTTTTAGGCAGCTGAACGAGACCTATGTTTTTAATAGTTAGTTGCCCATCTCATCTCCCATTTTACTGTATAGAGAGTTCATCAGTACAGTCCATGGATCCTACAGAGCAGTTTAGCTGATAAAATTTGTATCTCTGCTGTAAAGGAGTGGTAACCACCTCTCTAGACCCCATTGACAGTCTCTGCCAGGAGGGGGATCCCATGCTCATATTTTGTCTAGTCTCCACCTGTTGCTCTGGAAAGATGTACATCTCTCCTAGCTTCCATGCCATATCCATAAACCCTCTGCAGATGTCTCACACCCCCTGAGCCCAAACAGCGGCAAGGACACATGTTAGGTAACTGAAACCCACCTGAGAACCCCAACAACTATACTGGAAGCTTAGACACCAGATTATATCTTGACACCAACATTGTTAACAGCTAAATTAATCTGAAGCTGAATGTTATTGCTTCTGGAGGGTTCTATGGTAGAGTTGCACAAGCATCACTCTTGGGCTAAAACCAGTTTCAGGGTGTCTTGTCATCTTTCTCTCTGTTAATGATTCTGTCTACACATTGAGAGTAAACTTGGCTTAACCGCAATTGCAATTACATAGAAAAATAGACATGAAGAGTAGTAATTGTGATTCAACTTAAAATGCAATATGCCTCAAAGGGAAACAGAACCTTAAATAAAGGAAATTCATTTAGTAATGTCATTAGCCAGTGTGAATACAGGGGACCCAATTTTTTTCCTAACATAAATAACCGTAATGGAGTTGCCCACATGAGTGAAATTTATCTGATACCCTAAATTCAGGTTGTCTGGAGAATTGCTCTGTAAAGTAGAATAAATCTTTCTAGAGGTGTAACTCACATAAGTTACAAAGTAATTTATAGGTGTTTAGATCTGTTGTTGCTGTAGCTTCAACTTTTAGCCCATCCCTTTTTTTTTCTGGGAATTATTTGTGATACATATCTGGAGTGTCACAAGTAAAAATCATCCTTTAATGAAGTTTTTGTCTTTTTCTTTCACATACTAAACACTACTTTTAGAATTTCAAGTTTTTCCCCAAATGTAATGCTTTTGTAAGAACATGTAAGTTAATTTGGCCACAAGTTTTCTATTTTCTGTTCATATAAGAGACTAAAAGTTCTTTCTTTTGTATTGGAAGAGAATGTTGGTTTTAAACACTAACTGAACTTCCAAGAGTGTGTCATTAAACAGTGTAATATAAGAAATATGTATACATATCACCAGAGCTCTGTTAGAATGAAGTAATTTTTTAAACCAGTACATCTTCAGAATATGCAAAGCTTTCAGCAATATTTTGCCAGATCCTCCGGAAGAATATCCAGCTTCCATTCCACTTTATAAAAACTCCAATTTCATGGGATTCAAATTCGCTACTTACTAAATTAGTTGTACAGATTTCAACTAGACTAGCTCAGCTATGAGCCCAGGATGGCTAGACGGTCAAGAAGGGAGAAATGCTTCCCAAAGCTGAGGAATGGTAAAAGAACCTCTGTATATCTCCATTTTACTCCTAAGGACAAACAAGCTTCTGAGACCAGGGTATCCCAGGGTCAAACACATCTAATCTAATTCTTAAGAAGATCCTCACAATGGGTGGGGTCCTGCTCCTATAATCCTGTTCTGCTAAGTGTTAATAACCCAGCTGCAGCTGGTCTTCTTAGCTCTCCCCACACTCAGGTGGTCATTCATCATCCTATGTGCTACTGCCAACATCCCGCAGGCAAGGGGGAAACAGAACTGGTCAAACAGCAGCAAGGGCTAAACTGTGATAGATTGGAGGAGGAGAGGGAGTTGAGAAAGGAGGGATGTTGTCCCTCTGGCTCAGTGTTTTAATGTCATTCCAGGATCCCTGCTGCTTACAACGGGCATATCCTGCTACATAATGCAAGCTGTTTCGCACACCATATTAGGGCCATATGAAAGATCTGTTTGTAAATCACACAGTCGTACTTAAATCTTTGCCTAAAATATGGCCTCTTAAAAAGTGAGTAATAACTGAGTAGACACCAGGAGAAATACATCTTAATTATTTTAGCTCATCCATAACCACTCTGGATATCTCTGCACAAGACAGCTACAGAGGCAATCATTTGGAAACTGCACTGTTCAATAACCTCTGCATATCGCTTCCCATTAAGATATGAAAGCCTGAGCTATCTACTTACATCAGACTCTAGGTGTCAATGCAACTTTAAATTGATGTTTAATATTCGCGAATTCCTGTATTTGCATGCAAGAACATAAACTGTTTGGGTTTTTAGCCTTCTTTTTATTTATTATTTTAGATTTCTTCTGAATACAAACAGTCTCTTCATGCAGGGTGTAAATTATTGTTACAATGAAAGCAGCCAGAAGGACAGCAGCTTGGAAATGATTTCTCCTCTGAGCGGTAGGAGATTGTTCGGGTCCTGCTGTTTTGAAAACCTTCTTCCCCCCACGCAGGCTACCCTGTGAAGAGAAAGCCATTTGAATATTTTGGCAGTCAGAGAAGGCCCCAACATAAATTATGAATACAGAAACTCGGAAGACATTCTAACAAATAGAATACTATGGAACCCATTTTTCAGCCACCATATGGTGTCAACAGAATGCCACTTTGTTTCTTTTGGGTAACAGCTCATCATTAAAAATATAAACAGACTGAGTTTTTTGGTGAGCAGCGAATCTACAGTCATTATGTTGAAAAAATAACAAGTGATAAACTGTCCTATTGCTTTACCATATTCTTTCATTGCTGCATATACATAGCTATTTAGTTGTTTCTATTTTCAAGGGAGACCAGGAAAGAGACTGTCATTGAAGCTCAGATGCTTTAATTTTCCCATATGGATTCAACTATGAGAAAAGTTTTTTAAACTCTTTTATAACATTAGACTTGTTGCAGGTAATTTACTAATGTTTTTTAAAAAAACTGAATCTCGTTTCCTTCTTAGCCATGCTTTTCTTGTGTTTCCCTTGTACCCTGGAATATTGTAATCACTTGGGGTTTTTGGTGTTCATTTATGAAAAGCCGGTGTGGACTAAATAGTGAAATTACCTCTAAACGCGGAGAAGATCTTGTTTGCATTGATAAGGTTTCATTAGTAATATCGTCTGACATATACCCCTTTCCTTCCATTAAGTGGAAAACTTAAAAAATAGATCACTTTTCACCATAGTTCCACAGGTATTTTATCCAACTTTCTTAATTATCCATTCCTTCTAAGCTAACCCTAAATTAAATTAGGTCAGTTTATACAGTCCTTGCTTTTTGTGGATCAAAAATAATGCAGCTATTCTTAAAGGACTACTCCAAAAACCTCCAGAAAAACAGTCTGTCTCTCTCTTTTTCAGGTTTTCTGTAGTCCTGTCTTCTTTCACTGGCTACCCTGTGGTCAGGTGATGAATTGGGTCTCTGAGTTTGATTTGCAGCCTCATGATGACAATTAGTTCAAGCAAAGTGCAAGGTCACAAACAGAACAATATGAATTTGCTGCAGACTCCACTGAGTGAACGAAATAAGTCAATGGTCTGGACAGGTACTGGTGTATTAGGAATGGAGCCTGAAGTTTTTTTTGTTATACTTTATTTTTGTCTTTCCAACCCCAGAGTAAATGTACTTTGAGAGATCTCTTCCTCTTTCATTGGCTCTTTTCTTATGCTCTACTTTTTCCTTGAGTACTACCATATTTGATATAAAAAAAAAAAAAAATCACACAGAGGGATAGACTAAGCCGTACCCACAAGCTGTCAAAGCAATGACCCTGAGTCTGTTTACAATCATAGAAATTTCGTTCTGTGTGGAAAAATATTAATTAAAGTAGCCTTATGTATCTTCTTCCTCTCTCGTGGAGGAAAGCAAAGTAAATGTTGCTCTATCCCTTTCACAGGTGACAACTGCTAATCATAAAGTATATATAGCAACTTCTCCTCTGTTTCAGGTTAGTCTTACCTAGGTATAAGACTGTATAATAATAAAACAGCATTAGAACCCATCTTTTTAGCTAAAGATTGCACTCCTTAAAACACCAAAACTAAAAAGTCACCTTTATGGAATTAAAAATATCAGAACAAAATCCCCAAATTTTATGTTAATCTGGTATTTTACAAGCTAGGAGTGAAAAAAAGAAACACTAAACCATTCTCCCAAGACAAATGTTTTCTGGAATACTTTGTTCAATGCCTTTTCCTATCCTGTTGTAAAAAGCTATTGATGATGTGCAGTTTCCTGTAGGGGATCTATTATTAGCCCAGGATATATGACAGCTAGGAAAATCTTACATTTTCTCTTTTGCTCAGTGCGATAATTTTCCCAAAAGTGACTTTCAGTAAATGTCAATTGTTAGAGTAGATACTCCTTTTTTATTTACTTAGTCTAGTAAAATTTAAATAAATTTTACATTTACTAGTCTTTTTTCTTTCCCCTTATGTGAAAGCAAATAAGTGAAAAACAAATTCAGACATTCTGGTTGTAAGTAGAAGTCTTTTCTTCACTGATATTCTATGTTTGAAATGCATACAGTCCTGCTATGCTTGTTTGGTCACAGCTGACTTTCTCTTATTCATGTCCAGTTGGATAAGTATAAGAATCAACAGCTGTTGCTCTGTAATATTTGTATAACACCAACATTATGAGACGTATCTTGCAAAAAGTGTAATTGTATCGTTGGTTACATAGAGTGGCAGCAAGAAGTAAAGGAGCCTTGACAGTTTTGTTCAAATTGTATGCTCAGATATAGAAAGTACAGCAAGACTTTCCCTCTAGGAAACTCCCTACTATTGGCCAGGGATAGAGATACAGTAGAGAAAGCCTAGAAAAGAGAGAGTTGCACTGTGTGTCTCTAAAAATGTATCAATTAGGGAATTAGAAATCACTATGATGGGAGTAATCACTGTGATGGGAGTGCTTGGATGAATCAGTCCAGTTTAAGCCAAAGCTTTGCTGAATTAGTTCATACATTAACAGTCCACATGGTAATAATTAGTTCCTACATATTATTGATCATTAACACCGTGCAAAACTGTGAAGTCTTTAGTATCTATATGCTAATTAGAGATGAGTGCACGATACGACAGCCATATAGTTAACACCGATGGCTACAGCCACTGATAATCTTGGTAGATGAGATCAAACTTCAGAGCTCATTGATGAGAGAAGTCAGAATTGAGTTAGACTTATCTTATTTCATCTCCTGACACTTTAGCTATTGCCCACCTCCCAGAAGGAGCAGTCTCATCTGCCTTATCTGCTCCTGATACTTCTTATTTCGATTTTATGTTTTGCCGGTCATCTTTTCTGTATTCAGCAGGATGTTCTGTTTGCAATTATTTGAGCTTTCCTTGTCCTTTGTCTACAACTCGTCATCATTTGGATATCTTCTGACAGCAGCTCCATTCATCTTCTCTGATTCCTTTGGTGGGCACATAGCTTAAACAGTTATGTAGAATGTTTATAAGTTGTGTCTGCCTATGCCATCACAGCGCTCCAAAATACTTCTCAACTTGTTTTGGTCACACTATTTTAGTATGCTTGTGTTCAGGTTCAAAGCAAACTAATATTGATTAGATTCTGATCAGATGTCTATTTTGGCTACAAAGGTTTGTCCCCCAGAAAGTTGGGAAGATATATTAATCTCATTACTTGACCTACGATTCCCTACCTGGGGTGGCCAGAACTCATAATCAAAGGCCTAGATTCATCTCACCCATATTTACTTGCTCTGTGAAAGGCCTGAGATAGAATCTTAACTCCCTAAATCCTATTTAGTAGTGTTAAGAGCAATTTGCAAGCAGTTGCTCTCCATTAGCAGCAAAGAAAACCACAGTTAGCCTTTCCACAAAGACAGCTCAGTGAAGAGAGTAAAGTTACATTATGTGAACTCAGATCTAGAGTCTTTGCCATGTGCTACTATTTTTTTTTTGTAAAGCTGAGCAAACTTTTAATCAGAAGCAAGTATTTCTTAAGCAATAATTACTATTACAAAGCTTTGAAGAGCTCAAGACATGGTTTTAGAAGATGTACAATACTGTAAAAATTGGTCTTAGTTTACCATTTCACACCTGATAAAGATCCTTGCATCTTATCTGGCAATTTACTATGTGAAGGGAGAAAGAAAAGGGTCTGTATGTGGCTACTACACTCTTTAAGGTGATTTTTAAGGTACCCTTAGAAATTTCTTGTTATCCATTCTATTCTTCTGATAGAGAAATGAATCATGAATAATGGGTAAGCACCTTTGTGCTGTTTACAGGGTTTCAGACTTTAAAGTTTACATCCTGGTAAGCCAGTATATCAGTTTAATTAGGTGCTTTGAGTAATTTATCCAAGTAAGTAGTTTGATGATAAGTCTTTAGTCCTCAATCTTCTTCTGATTAGAAGGATGATTAATCTTCAGTTGCTTAAAAAGCCTTCAGTGACAAAGTATCCAACCACAGTTTTTGCTGATGTTCCTTTTTCCATTTATATTCTGAGCATGGGAAGTAGGTGGAGAAGAGCTCCCTGACATTTTGTTTGTTAGAATATATTCAATATTCCATAACTGCAAAGTTCCCTCATGTTGAGCTTCAAGGGTGGGCAGTTTTATGATATTCCCAGTTTTGATGATATGCCAATAGGTACAGCTCAGTGCGTTCTGGAGCACTAAGAAATCGGAGTTCATGGAACAACTGGTTTTTGTTTCAGTTCCTCCTTTCTCATAGCCTGTTGCTTTCTCCTTGGTGTTCTGAAGTTCAATCTTTATGTAAAATTGTACTTCTGCCTTTTGTAACACACCTCCCATACACACCATTACACAATATATCTATTAAAAATTGTGGACTTATAGCCTCTCTTCCCTCTTACTGTCCCTAGAGGAATAAACACCTGTTACATTTCTGCCTGCTGCCTGTTTTATTTATTAATGTCAGAATTACAGCTGTGGTTTCATGCTGCCCTAGAAGTAGAGGCGGAAGCCTGAACAATCCAGGAAAGCTGACAGGAAAGTAAAAATTAGGCCACTGGCTTCTGGAGACCATGTATTTCTCTCTAAAAGAATTTTTGGAGGGTTTTTCTGCTATGAAAGAAAAGCCATCTTCAGGCCACCAAAGCTTTCTGTCCTGGTTTGAAGCTATATGTGAGCACAGTGTTCTCCAGCCATGCTCTCTGGCACCAGGGATGTATTTGCACGCCAGGCAGCTGTGCCACATATTCCAGCAGCTGGCCAGCACTGCTTGTAGCAGTTTGCAATTCAACATAGAAAATACCTGTTCTGCAGGATCTGAGGCGCTCTTGCTGCTCAGGACATTCTTTGTAATGGATGTGGAGAAGCAGAAGGGATACTCCACTCATCTTCTTCACTGTCAGTCAGACAGTAATAACCAAGAGTAAAGGCCTGTGCATTTTAAAAATAATGGGAGGAAGAATACAGCTAAAGCCCAAGCATCACGCTCTTGTCACTTTTCTCAGGGCAGCAAAAATCTCTTGGAGATTCCTCATTTGACTTATACTCAGGTCCGGTAATTTTAAGTCATAAAAGTTTATAATATATTTTTATACACTGACTAGACTGGCTCTTATTTCATGCACTACATTTTAGCTGAGCCAGATTAATTTTACCCATGTTTGTGGCTGGCCGTATTTTAGAGTGCCTTCAGGATGCTACTTTACCAGATTTAAGTCAACAGTGAATCACAAACAAACTTTGTTCTGGCATTACTTAGCTTGCCCTCAGGTTAGCGGCACTTCTTAGAAACGAGTCTTAAAGAAAGTCACCTAAAATGCTAGCTTGAGCATTTTTAACTTCTCTCCATTTTATAATAACACTCTAGGCCAGTAATTACATAAAGTAGAAATACCTTCTGCCATGTTCATATTTCTCACGTGTGCAACAGTGGAAGCTTTGTGAATTCGCTTGGGATTCTGTAATTTATTATTTATTTGGGAGTACGTAGCCCTGTCTTTCACTGTGTGTACTACCCTCTTCTCTCTTTTTAGCTCATTGTCCCTATTTCCTTATGTCCCAAAAGTTCCTTGTGACCTCCCTTCCGTCTTTCTCCTTTTTCCTTTTCTGTTGTTTCTTTTCCTTCCCTGATAAGATTTTTTTTTTTCCTGCTTTCCTCTTACCTTCCCTGTTCTTCTTTTTGGTCAGGTATTGCAGTTGACACAAACGTGGTATTTCCAGAATGACAAACTGTCCAGCAGAATGCCTCTTCCCCCTGTTGTACTTCCATTAACTGAGGAAGAGGAGAGACAACTAGCTAGGCCACTAAATCTGAAAGATATTTCAGAACAGTCTGTATATTTCCTGTTCTAATCCAGAAGATACTGCTGCTGTGGGAGAGAGATGACTGATTTTAGAATGTAGTGAGTGCAATGACGACATAACAACTTTGCTAAGCTTTGCCAAACAATCTCTCACTACATTTTCCTCTCATTTACCGTGTTTATGGTGGCATGCAGAGCATGGATGAGGATTTGCCTGACTGAACATCAGCAAACCCATTGGGATCAAACCACTGCTATCCAGCGTTTTGCTGGTTTCAAACATGTCATGGGGAGTTAAACTACCTGAGCAGTCTCCTCCATCGCCTTGGTTTAGACTGTTCCCTGTAAAGTAAACCATATGTAGAAAAGGAGATTTTTAGCAAAATGTTTCAGGAGCATCCTACTTTCTGTACCTCAGCTGAGTACATACTTGCAAGGATATGTAAAGAACTTACTTTGCATTAATCCAGTGCTTTCTCTCAATAAAGAAAGAAAGAAAAAAAAAGACAGCATTAAACCTTACGCATTAAATACACCACAGTCACAGAATCATGGAATCAAAAGACAATTCAGCTGGGAAGAGACCTCAAGGACACCAAATGTCAGGTCAGAGCAGATCAGTCTGGGCTTTATATTAAAAAACCCATAAGGATGAAGACTGCTCAGTGTCTCTGGGCAACCTGCTCCACTGCAAGACAATCTTGTCAAAAAAAAAAGAAAAATGCATTAAAAATGAAAAATATTTTCCTTATATCAAATCTGAATTTTTCTTGTTTCAGCTTATGTTCATTGTCTCCCACCCTCATATCGTGACCCACTGTGAAAAGCTTGGCTCAATCTTCTACCTTTTCTGCAGAGTTGCTCCCCAGCTCCAGCCTGGATAAGTGCAAGGAGTTATTCCTTCCCAAATCTCCAGTTCTGTTTTATTTCTTTAATGTCTTTATCGGTGTTCTGGATAAGGGGATAGTGTGCACCCTCAGTAAGTTTGCAGATGACACCAAGTTTGGTTGGAGTGTTGATCTGCTTGAGGGTAGGAAGGCTCTGCAGAGGGATCTGGGCAGGCTGGGTTGATGGGCCAAAGCCAATTGTATGAAGTTCCACAAGACTAAGTGCTGGGACCTGCACAACAATCCCATGTGACACTACAGGCTTGAGGAACAGTGGCTGGGAAGCTGCCCCGCAGAAAAGGACCTGGGGGTGGGGTTGAGCCGGCAGGGGGGCCCGGGGGCCCAAAAGAACAATGGCCTCCT
>Ga0181612_115779_pt1 | contig 11822 bp, 6 predicted proteins | sample HoacroProtozoa21_FD_119630 | JGI IMG/M metagenome (GOLD analysis project Ga0181612, IMG submission 119630) | Hoatzin crop microbial communities from Cojedes, Venezuel. Combined Assembly of Gp0051906, Gp0051904, Gp0051908 | reverse complement strand
CTTTGAGGATCCCTGTTTTATTACCTTAGGAAGGCTTTCAGATTTTGTGTCTTCACATCAGCTTTCACATCAACTTACACAGAGTATAGTCCGTGATGTCCATCTGCAGAAGTGGCCCGTGGTGCATACAGTTGGATAGGAGCAGAGAGACCAAGTGGCCATTGGTGGAGGCGTAAAGACCTTAGCTGACTTTGGCTGGGAGATTGTTCATTGTTATTGATCTGAAATGCAAAACAACCGTGAAACAGCAGTGCTTTCTACCTTGTTTGACTACAAGCCTTTTCTCTTTTTTTTTTTTTTAATTCCACTTGCTCTATTTGTCTTATGAAAACCTCCAGTTCCTAATCATATACTTGCCAGTGTATGATATCTGCAGCACAGGAATCGAAGGTGAATAAGGCCCTCTGACTAATGCAGTACAATCTCTTGTATACTGCATTACCATGTCTTTTGTTATACATTGAAAGAAAACCATAGGATACTATCTAGTCATAAAGTTCCAGCCTAGGATTTCTTTTTTGGTCAGAGATGTCTACTTGGAACATTCATATCAGATGGAGATTGAAGCGAGTCATTCCCGTTTCAGTGGTCATGGCAGCTGGTAGATCAGGTTTAGTGAAAACGGACATGTTTTGGAATGCATTTAGGGAAGTGCTTAACAAAAGCTGCTTTGAGTTCAGTGACAACAGCTGGATTTTGGTTTTCAACACAAGCACAACTAGAGAGAAATAGCTTGTTCCAATGGACTGATTATGGGATGAGGAGTTAGGAAATCATATATTTTAGTTCCTGGCCTGCCACTGCTTTGCTGAGAGTTCTCAGTGAAATCTTTTAAATTCTCTATAGTGAGCATCTTACTTATTTCATCTCATGAGGTGTTAAAACTTGCTTCAGTGAACAGTCACAAAGGCTAGCAGCTCAATACGGTACAAATGTGCCGTGCTTAGAAAATGAAGCAGTGCATATGGTTTTCCTCTTTTAATTTTTAGTAGAGAGGAAAATACTGGCGATCGGCATTATCCCAGAAGCGCACATGGGAGTGATAATGTGAATTTCCTGTTCTCACTGGGGGAAAACACAGCTCTAAGAGTGCTTCTGTCTAGATTTTCCCTATTTCAGGAAATCCTCTCTTTGATCCCTGTATAAAGAGGAACTAGAATGAAAGAGTGGATTTATAAGGAAAGAACCCCTCAAACTAATTTGGATTTTGGAGAATCTTTAGCTTTTTAACTTTCTTTCTTTGTTATATGCTGCAGAATGATGACTAACGATTAGGAAGTGACAGCAAGACTGTTACAGGTTTTTAATTCTGGGTCCAGCATTGACTTTGTTGTGGTAATCTGGGCAAGGTAACAATTTTTCCTTCTTTTCCCTACACAGAAACTAGACAGAAGATGCTGAAGTGAATTCGTGCACCTACTAGAAGTAGCATCTTTGGTGCAAAGTAGAGCAAACTTATTTTAGTAGCTCTATGATTTTCATTCTGTGTATACTGAAAAACTGCTGGAGGGAACTTAGTAAATGAATGGTTAGTATATTACTCAGTCTTCAGAATGTCTCCATCCTGTTCTTTAAAATGCCAGTTTATTAGTCATTTTACTTAGCTACAAGGCGTTAATAAAACATGAAAGGCTAAAGCTGACTTCATAGCACTTGGAAATCCATGCAGTATAGTTACACAGACTGGGAAATCTCATGATGTTGCATTCATTTTCTACAGGAAAATTAATATTATGCACCAGCAAAGTTTACTGTTTGTGGCTTTTAATTGGGATTTGCCATTAGGCCACACTGCCACACTCCCAGCAAGATATCTGCAGGAAGCAAAGAGACAACCCCTGAGAATCCATTGTGAGTTTCTTTGAAGCAGGTCTGTATTTAAACTGGAATTGTAATGTTTCAGCCTGGTAGAGGCTCTCAATACTCAGCCTGTGAAAAAGAAGTCTGTATGTACTCCCATTTCACGTGGGCACAAGCATCTGACAAGTGTGTGTGAACCCTCAGGGGCTAATGACCCAAAGGCCGTATGACACTGTCATATTCCATGTAGGCATATTAGGAGTTCAATGAAGAGTATGAAAGAAGCCAAGACATAGGAAGAAAAGGTATTATCTCAGCTTCAGGCACGTGACTAACAATTCTCCTTCAGGCTGATTTTAATCAGAGTACCAGAGCTAGCACTGAAAGGTATCAGAAGTGTAAGCAAATACCGAGCTGAATGAGGAGGATGGTATGATTTCAACAAGACGAGTTGGAAAGATCTTGGCTAGCTTGCAAAGCTATGTAGTGGGGTAAGACTTGCTATTAAGCAAGCATTCTGCTGTATGCCAGATTAAATAAGCAAGACACAATTCAGTATTCTTGTCCTTTGAGTACAGTAACTACATGATATACACCTTCTGTGTAGACTAGTATTTACACAACTGAATGTTCAGACCCCTGTTCTTACTGCAGTTCTGCTTTGGAGAGATTTTCCACTCCAAGTAATGGAGCCGTATGTGCACGAGGTCTGGTTGGTATTCATAGAAGATGTTGACAGGGACAGAATGGGGATATTGCAAGTCAGGTGCATTGTCAGGTGGGTGTTGTGGCAATAGGATTGGCAGCTCTTAGAAAGGAAGAAAGATCAGTCCATTTCTGTTTTATAATACTGGTTTTATAAAGGACACCTGCAGCACTTGGCTGCGATCCTATTAAAAGTGCAGCTCGGCAAGATCTGTGAATGGCTGCTATTTGTCCCACCTTAGAAGGATATTTTTAATAGTCAAATAGATCACTATAATCAAAACCAGAATCCTGTACTTTGGAGGACCAGATACCTCCTACAAGACATGACCTAGGATAAATATGACCTGGTTCAGTCTACATGGGACATGTCAAAGTGGATTCTGTAAAGGATCTAGGACCAACCCAAAATAATTGGAGATTCAAGTCTAGTGTCTGGGATTGAGCTAAAGCACATCTTTTATAAAAAATGTCTAATCTTGTTTTTAAAATTTCCTATGACAGAGAATCTACAAAAAAACTTAATCTAGAAGATAGTTCCCCTCAATATTAAAAATTAACAACTAAATTCTGGCTTGAATGTGTGTAGCTTCCAGGCAGCATCGCTTTTGCAACTGTGTCTGCTTGTGTGAGGATTCCTCTGTGTTCAGGTCTCCCCCTCTCCATGTGGGTACTTACAGATTGTTATCAAATAATTACTTATACTTCCTTTTGCTTCACTGAAAAAGATTAAGTTCGCAGGATCTTTTCAGTTAAATTATGTCTTTCAGTTCTTTTCCACTGAGCAGGATCTTCAGCTTAGATTTGGTGCTAACATCTTCTACCACAAGCAGCAAAGGCAGTCCTGAGTACAGTTTAACCACCTCTTGAGAGACTCCTGCACTGGGGAGGCCTTCCAAGTAAAGGGGAAGGACAGAATCACCAAAGCAGCTCTGATAACCACCCTGCTGTAGAGCAAGGAGTGAGTGCATGGTTGAGGGCTACATGTTCTAGCTAGACTAATAGATCTGCCTCTTGTGAAGAGCCAAAGTAAGCTAGCAAAGTCTTCAGACAAAGTCCCAGGAAGATGTTTTAACAATTTCTGTATCAGGTCTAGGCTTGATGGGAAGATCAAGTCATTTTGAATCTCACATTCTCCAGGTCTCACAGCAAGACTCAGTCTTCTCTATTTATTCCGTTCCAGACTTCTCCCTGCTAGAAAAAGTTAAGCACTCTCTAGTACTGAAAAGCGTGGGTGGCAAACACCTGACTGAACCTTTCCCCCTGCTGAGAAGTTTGAATTCAACAAAGCAACAACAAAATTGTGAGCTTTCCCCCCATTACTCATGAACCAGGTATTTTTATCACCACACATTTCTAAATAAATCCTGTCACCTAATCCTGTTAAGTGAAACCTTCAAATCCAAGGAAGCAGAAGTCTGTTGCTCCACTGAAACAGGGATTTGTGAAGGGTTTTGCAGAATGGTGAAAAACAAAGACAGAATTAACAAGCACAGAAGTGGCTAATAATATGTACAATTTTTGTTCAAGCAGTCTTTGAACAGCAGCCTGTCGAACATGCACTATGACATAAAGTTGCTCAGAAGTGGGAAAGTGGTATTTGTTGTTGTTATTTTTTAACCTTTAGTGCTTCCTCTGGGTTAGAGTATGGACTGAAATGTCACCAGCTTCACATTGCTTTTTAGTCTGACATGCCTCTATGAGAGTAGCAGGAGAGAACGATTGTAGCGTCTAGGTCTGCTTTACTAAGCTACTTTATATATACATATGTGTGTTTACAGGGTTTTTTACAGCAGTAGCAAACACAAGCAGCAAGCAGAAATAAATGTTTTTTGCTAGTAACTTTCTGCTAGACACTGTAGGAACTTCTATAAACCTGCAAAGCTAAATGGACAGATGTCCTGTGTCACGTGAGGCAGGTTTTTTATGCCAGACCCAGTGAAGGATATAAGTGCTCAAAGGTGTTGTATATTGCAGTATGTAACTCCTGGGGGCCTGACCAAACCCAGAGTGGGACACTGAACCTTTCTGTCCTGTGCCCTCGTGACTCTCCAGGAATTATAGGCCAGCCTGTGTGCTGGGCAGGAAACAACCTAGCCGTGAGGGAAATGCTGACACAATCAAGTACCCACAAATTGCTTCTCCCCATTGTCTTGCCACAGTTCAGCCATGTGTGGGGCTGCATATACCTTCACATAATCTAGAACCTTGTCATAAAGATTTAAGCTTTTTCTTAATAAAAAAACCATCAGAACAGTTCTTACTCTTTTCTCCTACAATGCAGCTGGTGAAGCAAATGCCACTTTCCTGTTCCCCTAATGTCCCACAGGAGGCATCTTTGTGAAGTTGCTCCATTGAACAGAAGATTTAAGATTCCAACAGTCGGTAGGAGAGCACAGGAGGGGATATGATTCTGTCAGCTAATGGTTTAGGGGAAAATTAGGAAGGCCTGTCTTCTGGTCCTGCTTCCAGGAATGTTCTACAAATCACATGGGAAGGGGCATTGTCTAGAAAAGAAGACAGAGTCCAGGAAGCAGCATCTAGAACGGCTGTGTATTGTGCTGCCCTTGCATTAAAGAGCACAGAGCAGTAACATTAGATGCAGTGTGAAGTTTTCTGATTGATTTCACTGAAAAAAGCTTCAGCACTCACAGAAGAGCCAGATAAGCAGGATTCCTCCCCCTCGCAAAAACACACACGCACAAACACAAGACTACCATCCACTGAGACAAATTTATACAGTGATGAACTGATACTATCAAGGCAATGGCCTCAAGTGTTTGTTTAAACTCTTACACAAAGGTCAGCGGAGTGTTGAAAATAAATGAAAGCACGGGCTGTGAAAATTAATCAATGGGGAGTCCCTGGGAGGACCTGCAGAACTGCTGCAGTGTGGGGCAGGGCCGGTCACTCCCTGCCTGTGCAGAGCCGAACACAGCCTTGCAGCTCAGCTCCAGGAGCACCTGAGCATTACACATTGTTTAATTGGGGCCAGCTTGTGTGGCACTGTGGAAGGCAAAAAATTCGTCAGTCCTTAGTCTGTATGCCTGAGAACTAGGGAGATGCCTGCATGATAGATACTAATTAGTAGAAGGGCATACAGTCTGAATAGATGTGGCTGGCAAGGAGCATCCAGGGAAGGAGAGGCACAGATAAGAAAACACTGAAAGAACCTTCTGCCTCCACCCTTCTGAGTTTACTGGGTATTTAATCTTTGTCAAGTGCACATCACTTGAATATCCTTTTATTAGGAAGTCCAAATCTCATTTTATTATTAGCCACTTGAGTAATACATTGGTTCCTAAAATACTATTTAAAATAGAGAACAGGAAAAGTGCATTCATTTTTTTTTCTTTTCTACTCGTACAACTTCTTGTTCCCAAAGCCAGCAGGTTTTGCTTTAACTTTCACAAAAAGGAAATTAACTTTTTGGTAAAGACAGGGTTTTCAGAATGTCTGCTTAGTTGGTTGAGAACAAGAATGACTATAAAGAAGCTTACAATGGAAGTTCATACCCTCCTTAATGGTAGCATTGCAGCACAATTTTATCATACAGAAAGGTGAACGCAGTAGAGAGAATTCTCTCCCTGCCCTCATACCATGTTCATAGTTTATTCCCTTCTGCTTTGGATCCACCCTTCTTTGTCTTTTTTCCCTGCTCTAGTTCTTCTCAACAAAGCCTTTGCTAAAACTAAGCAAGCAAAAAGGAAATGCACAGCACTGAATTGGCATTCCAAGACCATAAGATTCTTTACTCTGCTGCTATATTCTGTTCCTCTGCTGTTTAGACTGGGACTGGACTACCTTCCTCTGCTGGAGCTTTGGTATCAACAGAATTTTGTAGATGCTTCAGTAATACTTGTAAGTAAACAGAAGTAACAAATGGAAGGCAGATGCCCAAACTGGACCTAGAGTGCTTTTTTGATCCAGAATTGAGGTAACAGCTTAATTAGAAGAAACGCAATTGTGCAGGCGTAGACATAGGTATGTGCAAACTCAGGAAATAATCTCCAGATTTCAGATATCCGCGAGATCTTTCTGGTGTTGAGTGCGTTATATGCAGTACCACTGAAGGGCTGGTTTCTAAAAGCCTTTATTTTAACCTCATAGAATTATTTGCAGCCTTATCAACTGAAGCCTCTTTCCCCTACTTATCTACTGGCTCACCGAGGCACTCAGCGTTGCTGACAGTTGCAGACACTGCTGCTGAGCAACAGACATGGTGGTGGCACAAATCGCTCTTTCTCTTGCAAAGATAGTGGGAATGTCCCGAGGGTTCAGACTGGCTTAACCTGGTTGCTTGTTTGTAGAGGATGTACTTATGCCAGTAAGGAATGAAATGTGCATAGAAATACGGTATCTCCCTTGCCTTTGGCCTTGTTTTTATTGGCAGTGAAATTCTACTGCACTGAAGCTGCTTCGTGGGAGGGATAACTACCTGTAACATTCCTCTGTGGGTAGCTGCATGACAGGGGGTATCTGTAAGGGGAAACAATACACTGGGATTCTCTGCTTGAAGCTCTTCTACTGCTGTATTGTTTAGACGTGCTGGCTAAGCTTGGTTTTGCAATTTTGTTATCTCTAGGAGTTCAGAAATCATGAATAAGCAGGAAAATGTCTGAGTTTGTTCTCCAAAATCATGAAATTACTTTTAGCTGCTTACCTGAGGAAACGAAGCTTATACAGTCATGCTTTGTATCCATCAGTCTGTCAGTTCCCTCCTACTAATATTTCAACCTGTTTGATGGTTTGAAACAAATTTGACAGAGAGATTTTGTCTCAAAGATAGTATCTTCCTACATGTTTGTGAAAGTAGGTAGCTGGAGTAAAGAGAGAATTCCTGTTGAGTCATAGAATTAAAGGATAATTTAGGTTGGAAGGGACCTCTGAGGGTCTTTTGCTCAAAGCTGCTGCAGCCTACGGCACTGGCATCAATAAATTACTACACATCAGGGAGTCCATATGTGACAGTACAATTATGAATTATAGAGGAACAGTTTGTATTGAATCCTTCACATTAGACACGGGAGACTCCATCACAGGGCATAAATCTATGGGACAATTCTTTCATAGCCATTTTGCTCACAGAGCATCTTGTTTCTAATTGGTCTCTTATTTCAAATTTTTAAATCTTCTGCCTGTCTTCAGCAATTCGGTGCAGGGAGGCACTGTTAAGATATATCCATTAGGATTATGAGTTCTTAAATCAGAGGTGCATAAATGTCTGACAGGTGGTATGGCTGTGAAATTTTGGTTTGCATTTGCATCAACAACATGATGTTGAGCTCGTTTTATTCACTTAGTGGGGAAGAGAAAGGGTTAAAGTCAGCCATGACAGGATTCAGATCACTGAGAGCAGAGTCTGGACTTCCCAAAGTTGGGGGTGCCATTACTGTTGTTGGAGACAATAGCACATTTCCCATCAAATCCAGCACTGCATGATAATCCGAAATAGTACAGTTCATGTAGACAGAAGATACATCGGCAGGGACAGACTCATGAAAAGGGATCCATTATTCTTTGTGAAGCTACAGCTCATTAAATGCTGGTGAAAGGCACTATTTTGAGAAAGACTTGTTTGATAGTCACTGAACTGATCCAGTTTGAGCAAACCTCCCCGTGCTCTCTCAGCCCTCTCCTGAATAATTCCAAATGAGGGTAGAAGAACAAGCTAATGCTCGGTTTTTAAATAGAAATTTGATGGAATATACATTTGGAAGGCAAATTTATTGAAGTCCAACATATAATCTTAATATGAGCTTTTCAGTGTGAATATTGGAAAATTCATTGGTAGAGTTTAGACCATAATGTAAAAATGTAGGTGCTTTGTAAACTAAAAGTGATTGTGACTAAATCATATGGTTGCTATAATCTCAGCAGCTTCTCAGAATCTATGTAATTTCTCTTCCTCGTAGCTTCATACCTGATTACCTGTCTCTACTTTTCTATTTCTGTTAAGTTTTCTGTTTTCCAAGGGGAATACTAAAGGTTGGGTGGCAAGATGCTCTTGCTGAACAATCTGTTTCTAGCTATGATTTTTAGCTACTTTCTCCAGTGAGGATTACTAGCTTTACAAAATGTCTAAACATCCTGAAAATCTCAGACGTTTATTTTCTGCATAGTCTGTAACTTCTTTCCATAGATACCAACATGGCTGATTCTTTGGATAACATTTCCGTTCTTTGCAGTCCAGTGGCAAAGCTATTTGTTAGTTATAAGCTCCTTCCCAGCAACCCCCCTATATTGTAGACAGGTGCTCAAACTTTGATCTTGGTTATAAGGATGAAAAGAGTGGGATTGCTCCAGGCTTGTTTACCCCTGGAAGCTGGAATGAATATAGCTTTTCAAGTACTTGCCGTGTTGTGTATCTCACCTCCTGCTGCTGCCTCTCCTGCCAGGCTCCACAGTCCATTGTTAATAGGGATCTGTTTAGTATCTCTCCACTCCACGGATGGACTTTGAACCATTCTTTCCCCCAAACCAAAACAATTCTTGCACAGCAGAAGTGGACTTCTTTCCATCCTGACATCCAGCTCTGTGAAACTCTTCCCTCTCCCCACTGCCCTGTGGGCTGACTCCCTAGAGCCCTGCATCCTGGCATGGATCTCATTTCCCATTTGCTCAGCTCTTTGCTTTATCCTGGCCAAATACTCAGGTGCCCTCTTCTCTGTGCCTTAAACAGGTCTCAGCATATGTTCCAGCAGTTCAATCCCCTACTTTACAGTTTCTTTAAAGAACATGATAGAGCAATAAGAAAGCACTGGCTGAATTTCAATGAGTACAAGTGTGACAGCACACTTGGGTAATTAATAGGGGTGAGGAGGAGATCGGAGTGGTGTATTTATGGTGATTATTTCTTTATTATCTTCTAGGTATGATATAAACTGCAGAGGCAGTGAATGCAGACTCTACCACTAAAACTCTGAGGTAGAATTTCCCTGTTTTGTAGTGTTGAATATTTCATGAATTTCAAATGCTAATTATGAGTTACTTACTGCCTGCTAGGAACAACAGCCAGCTTTGAGAGGACTTGCTGCCATTCTTCCAATCTATACCACATGTTTGTTGGCTCCTTTTTTTGTCTGAGAATCTGAGGGTTCAAGGGTGATGACTGAAACTCTCACCCAAGCAAAGGTGGTCCTAACAGGCTAGAGTGCAGAAAGCTTGCATTGCTGCTTTCTGTACCCTGAGCTAGAGGATATCGGTTTTTATGGCTCTCAGTCTATTCTTCTATACTCATGAGCTCATTAGGAATGTGATTTTTCACATTTGCATTGCAGCACTGGATTTTTATTAAAATAGCACCACATACGTAAGTACACATATATAGGTATATATGAGCTGCAAAATCCCCTAAGAAACAAATGGGTCTTTGGCTGCTTCACCTGTGTTCTCCCTGCTAAATCTGTTCTCTTTGTATCTGTGCCAATTCTTGAAGAACTATCGGACAAACACTGCTAAAAATGAGATTATTTCCCTATACCCCCTCTGAATGTACTGTGCAGCCAATAATAGGCAAGACTTCATCCTACAACAGTCCTAGCTTTTCTGAAATGTTCTAAAGATGTGCCTATAAAGGTCTAATTGCTGACATGGAAGGCACTGCCTAATGCCAACAATAAATAATGTCCGTGATAGTAGTTTCATACCATTAGACAAGGATAATTCCCAGCCTACTGCACTTAGTTCTTGGAAGGCTCTCAAATAAAGTATCATTACTTTGAAGTTCTCTGGACACAACATTGTCATTACATCTTAAGGATTTTGAACCTTCCTCTGAGTTTGGTACCTATAACTCCTGGAGCCAAATTTTTAGAAGTGTTTAGGAACCCACACTTCAACACAGAGCTGTACAAGAATGCACATTCTGGTAGCACTTTGGGCTACCTGCTTTGGCCTATTTGCGAGACAAGGCCTAGATTCGATACAGCACTTAAGTTGTCATTTCAGGTTAAGCTTATTTTTTTTCCCCAAAATGGGACTATAGGATTTGCTGAAATGATATGCCCAAAAAGTTGCTTCAAAGCAGGTGTTAAGTGAAGCTTAATGCTTTGTAGATAGATGTAAAAGTAACAAATATGGTCCCCAAAAAATAAAAACTTCTCTGTATCTGAGGAAACTCATGCATCATACAGAGGCTGGACACTGGTGGCTGGGAAGTGCTAGCCAGAATTCTGGGCACGGGGATATCTGCATGCTTCTGTAATTGTGCAGCAGTGTGCCATCAGCCTGACTCAGTCTTTGTACCTGATAATTTTCTTTCCTAGCTACAGAAGTGATAAAGGAGCATTCTGCTATTTGTGTGCTCTGTTGTGTTCTTTCTCCACTTCAGGGCTTTAAGAGAATCTTATTTGTGTCATCAAATAAGGCAGCACTCAGAGAATAATCCCAGAAAGGCCAGGAAAGAAAGAACATATGTATTTTCTGAGAGCCGGCTAGAATACCTATAGCTGAAAGAGGACGAACAACTTGATTTCTTGAGCACATCCCTTATTACACTGTCATTCTCTGGGAACATTAGGGACTGTGTTTAAGAAGCTGCATCAGTTTCAGATGTTATGCACCTCATTAATCAAAACACATCCTTTTGGAAGGCAGTTGATTGCAGCTTAAGCACAGAAGTGCTTACACCTCAGCATCCCTAGTGCCTGGAGGAGGGAAGAAGAAGAAAAGAGACCTTTAATGCTATCACAGGCTTAGTTCACATTATCTAATCTGCAGGAGCATTTGAAAATAGAGATTTGTTTCCCCTAAAAAGCTTGTTCTACCAGAAATTGTCATGAAAATAATAATATTAAATAATATTTGCACTGAGTAGCTCCACTGTAGAGTATTTCAAATGAGTCACAGCCAGTCTAAGTTGTGCCAGAAGGTGGGAAGAGAAGAGGAGCAGGTGAATGCTTCAGAGAAATACTGGAGAGAGAGAGTGAGACAGCAGGCAGAGATGGAGAAGCATGTGCTGTCTGTGTGTGTGGTGAAGCCACTGCTGATGGCTGCATTTCCTTGCAGCCTGCAAGTAAGAGGTGAAGTAACAGCTTGCTGCTTTAAATGGCAGAGTTACCTTAGGCCAGTGACAGGTGACTCCTGGAAGGGAAAAGGTGAATATTTGCTTACAAAAGCAAAAGCGCAGAGATCAAGTGAGGATTTCCTCACTGCTTGCAGTGGGCATTCGTTGTTTGTGTTTAGCCTCCCTGCACAGTTCATGTGGTTTCTTTTTCCTAGGAGGTATGATTTTAAATGTATGAAACAAGAAACATTCTAGAAAGCCTCAGATATTGAATCTATGCAAAAATCATTGAATCATAGTATAGTTTGGG
>Ga0181612_112054_pt1 | contig 11822 bp, 6 predicted proteins | sample HoacroProtozoa21_FD_119630 | JGI IMG/M metagenome (GOLD analysis project Ga0181612, IMG submission 119630) | Hoatzin crop microbial communities from Cojedes, Venezuel. Combined Assembly of Gp0051906, Gp0051904, Gp0051908 | reverse complement strand
CCTTGATAGATTATTGTAAAAGTTCTCTAAATACGGGTGAGGTAATACATTTTTAAGATGGATAAGGAATTGGTTAGAAACCAGAGACATGAATTAAACGTATCTGTTATTCATAGGACTCGGTAAAGAGTGAAATCCCACTGGGCTCTAATTGTGTCAATATTTTTAATACTGATTTTAATGTCTTAAACAGAGCTGTAGCATGCTGCTTCCTCATATTTGTGGGTGTTACCCAAGAGAGAAGCATAGCTTAGTGAACTGCAGCATTTATGGGCTTGAGCCAAAGGTTTTGGGGCAGTGGGTCAGGCCATACAGGATTATTTGCATCAGTGAAGTTAACAGCTGCATGGACAGAATTTAAATATCCACCCACCAGAGCATCGCCAACTACTGAAAACCTACAGATGGTGGTTACAGGATGGATAACGGAATGTTCCAGACATTGCTAAGGCAATAGTGGAGAGTTTTTAGGAACGTAAGTAGCGCCAACATTTTCACGTTTGAGCAGATCAGCCAGCCATGGGAAAGGGAGTTTTTGGAGCCATTGCACTGATGACAGGCTGACAAACTGAAAACATCTTGTCGTGGCAGCACTGAGTATCACCGGTGTTGTCCTGTGTCGGCTTGCGCAGGTGATGGTAGCCCTTCCTACCATACCCAAGTGCTCAGATCCAGCTGTGGTCCCTAAAATCGAAGCCGACCTCTGCACATGATTTAGATGGAGAAGGCCGGTAGTGCTCAGTGTTCCACACATACTGTCTTAAATAGTCAGGTGCAGTCTAACACACTGGCATACCTGGTCCATCAAAGACCTGACTGAAATCCCAGTGATGTCTGGAGATCACTGCAGCTGGATTTGGTGGAGTTGGATCATGTTGCTTGTGACTGCCATATCAGTTCCAGGGAGCTATGTATGTTTCCATACTGAGCTATATAGGTAACACAGATTTGAAAGGAGTGATTTTTGCAGAAGGAAGACTGTACACCAGCTTCCCCATGAGTATAATGATTACCTGACAGCTCTCAAGAAAGCTTTCTAGACACTTAAATTTTCTTTTGTTCCCTTAATAAAAAAAAGCCCCTTTTATGTAATGAAATCAGCTATATCAGCTTTTCAGGCAATTTACGTTGCTGATATATATTCATATGGTACACAGTGACAATGCTTAGAAATTAAACCAGCAATTGTGTTTGATCCACAGCAGTGGCTGAAAACAGTGTATACCATCTAAATTGGTATATTCAGTCCCCAGGGGTGAGGTAATGTCTTAACTTTAAGGACACAATTACTTTTCCAGAGATTGTGACATGAATGTTTTATGTGTGAATCAAGATTCACACATAAAGATCATTCAAAAGAAAGTGAAATGTAATTTGAATGCATGCTATCAGATGAATGACACCTACGGGGAAATTACAGCACAATAATCAAAGTCTGAGACAGAGAAACACTCTATTTGACCAAAGAAGAGATCATACAATCATTAATATAATAATAGACAGAACTTTTGGTACTTAGTACCAGCAGTCCTTTTGCATCTAAATGGGAGCAAGACAGCTGCAGAGAGAAGAATGAATGTCTCTCTCTCATCGATTTTTCAAATGTTTCTAGCATTAAAAGTGACAGGTCACTTCTAGTTCAAGTGTAACATGGACATATAGAACAAAACACTAGGAGAACAAAATGAGCTGATCAAGAATTTGATTGCGTTTTGCTTTTCCATGTCTATCCTTGAAAAAAACTCAACCCTTTATGTGCTGAAAAAAGTCATGTGATGGCCAGGGGCAGGATTACCTGGGGAAGTAGTTTGAATGGGCTAGCCCTGGTAGAGACAGCAACGTAGCCATGGTAGCCCACTCTGCTGAAAAAGGCTATTGGTTGTCTGCAGGGTATTCATGCCCAAACTTTTTACATGACCTTATTCATGAAATGTAAATGTGCTTTTAAGTTGCTATTTTTTTTCCCTTCCTTTGAGGTCAGGAAGGGTATCACTGTGACTGGAAGAAAGTTAACCAACCTGATGACAGACAAAAATCAGTAACAGTGTTTTTTCCTCTCCTTTATCCACAATGTGCACATGTGGACTATCCCATGACTCATAGTGCACTGTATCTCATGTCAGTAACAGAAAAACAATGACAGAATTGGATTTGATACTAATGGATGGTTTTCTGTGTTGAGAATAAATACAGGGTGAAGGTTTAGGGAGGCAGGTGTCCATTGAATTAGCAGAGGAGCAAAGGAAAGCAGCCTGCCCAGAAATAAGACCACTATTTAATAAAGAAAGGGGCTTGCTGAGAATGGAGTATGAGTGTCTCTGGGAATTTCCAGGATCTTTAGTGTGAGAGTTAAATTTTCTTCAGCAGTAGTATCAAAGGGAAGTTAAATGCCTCAATACCTCCTTTGTATATCTGTGACCTCCCTGACCTCTCTGCTAACGCAAAGTCCTCAGGACTACAGTAAGTTCTAGGTTCCCTGTGAGGCTCTGGAAAGAGTACCTGAAAACTAGCAGAGCTATCAGGAAACCATTTAATTTGCTAATAAAAAAACCAAGGGAAAACGCTTTTGAATTTTAAATCCTCAGTATTTGTCAAGCAGGAGTCTAAATATTTTGCTGAATGGTATCTAGAAATAGCTCTGCACACAGGATTCACCTACAGGTAGATGCTTATGCACTCTTGCGTACTCCTTGTGTTCAAAACATGGAAATATGGTGCACAGTTATTGTATTATTTCCTCCTGGGAGAAGGAATCTTTGGTCCAGGTCCTAGATCTAAGGACTGTTAGTGCATTTTACGATGTACAAGCAAAATATAGACCTTGTCCTTGGAAATGAAACAGGCGCGTATGACTTCTCCCTCCAGGAGCACGCTGTTAGTATTAGTCTAGAAAGCCAGGCACGCACCGTCCCAATTAACAGTGTATGTAATGAGAATCGCTTCTATGGAAATTTTGAAAATGCATGTTCCTCACTGCACATAATATTCCAGATGATTACTGAAATCAGAGAAGATGGACTTGACACCACGAGAGCTGAACTCTGGTCTTCCCGGACAAAAGCTTTCAAGCTGAAGCTGCTGTTTCAACTGGTGGGATGGGGACAACACCATGTTCCTTCCTCTGGCTTTGTCTTAAAGACTGTATTTTAGACAGTAGACTCAGCTAGAACTTTTGTGGGGAAAATACTGAGTTACCTGGTAGCGCTAAGGAGAAATTTCTGCACGTGCCTGGAAATTTCCTTGGAATTCTACTGTTAAAAATTGGTATCACTAGGGACTTGAGGCACTTCCAGAGTTGGACAGCAGTTGAATAGTTTCTATGGATGGCAATCTTGGTCATCTAATTCTAAATCCCAGCTCAGCACCAACCACAAGACATAAGGTTCACCTCCTGTGAGATATTTAGGTGCTTAATGCCCACTGGCTGCATAGGAGTCAGGTGTCAAGATGCATTTGTAGATGTCAACTTCAACGTTCATTGTAAGTGTTTAGCTCAGCCAAATAGTACAAGCTTCTCACTATACGTGAAACAGTATTCTAGGCTAGTTTTTATATCTGTACTTAAAGCCCACATGCTGTGCACAGTCCTGCCGTCAGAAATGTTTAACCCACACACTGTTCTTTTAAAGGAAAATTAATGTTTTCTTTACATAGCAGCAGGGATTTCACAGTTGAAGGCTGAATAATGTATCTTAAAAATAGCACTTTATGCTTTCATCTCCAAAGCCTTTTGCTAACACTGGGCTCAGCCATGCATTCCTCCAGGTACTGAACTCCTGTGACTATAGAGCAAGATACAGATACAGGAACTGACAGGATCAGTCCCATCCTTATACCCTTCCTGTGAAGTAAATTATTATCCTCTTGTTACAGACAGGGAGACAAATACAGACTGAATTTGATTTTGTAAGATTACAATGCTGCATAGGTGTTCACAAAATCAAGGCCATATTTCAAAACAGATTCTATTAGCTCATTGAGCTTACAATTTTGCCAGTGCAGTACACTGACACAGCAGCTAAGTAGTAGTTTGGCAGCAATCTGTACTTCACTAGGATTAATATAAATTAATGCTGTATTTATACTGAGGTGCTAAAATTATTAAACTCATTCAGAATGCAACATTACAAAGATCCCAACAGATAGCACAAAGATTTTTAATGAATTTGTTTCAATGAAAGAAAGCATGTTGTTATCTTTTATTATTTTTGTAAAAGGAAAAAATAAGAAGTCTAAGAGATTAAAGCATATTCCCAGCAAAAAATATACTGAGAAGTCGTCTCCCAACAATTTTCTTTGTGCAAAGTTAGAATTGACTGACCTTTCTGCATAGTGTAAAATTTCATTTATGTTGATGATATTGAAATTGATATGAGTTGACTAAAAGAGCAGTTCTTAATTTTCAAGTTTTTTTGAAAATGTCAGGTTTGGAACTCTTCAGAATCTGAACTCGCTTATTTCTAGAAGAAACAATGTGTACACATGGCACATTTCTGTCCTGCTTACTTATATGAAGTTGTAGCTGCTCTACACAATCCTTTCGACTTTAGACTAAGACCCAGAAAGCTGGGATTGTGACCCCATATATCGATACTCATTAGGGAGAGAAGCCTAAATAAATGCAACTTTGAAAATGCCTAGCATCTGAAAATTTAAAAACTTACTTTGTTTTACTCGTTGATATGGAAAAGCTGGCTCTTAGAAATTAAAGGTATGGATCATCATATGCTAGCTGACTTTCAATGAAGAATTATATGATCATATTTAATACAATACCTGTGACGTCACACTTCTATCTCAAATAGTTGCACTTACATCTTAAAGACACAGGCCTGACTCCAACTGGAAATGTGTCTCTGAATGCAATTCATGATGATGGCAATTCTCTAAGCTGTCTTTCATCACTCACATTAGGACAGGGGCTCATACTGAAATTGTGCCCAGCCTCTAGGCTAGAAAGTGAATCTATCTTGTCAGGACTTGCACAGCCAACCTACAGCCTGTCTGCGGGGCTTCCCTGTGGTGCCTGCACACAAGTCTGGGTTTTGAGAAAAGCCATATGTTTCTTTGAAAGCTGTCAATGAGCAAGAGCGTGCTATGTGTGTACTAAGGGTTTCCAAACATAAATGACCTTCTGTGTTTAAAAACTGTGTCTTAGTCTGAACTTTTCTGGCTTCAATGTCCAGCTGCTGGGTCTTTTTGTAACTCCGCTGACTAGTATATTAATGGTTAGGCATAACCTCCATCGTCACTTAACAAGAGAAGCTGTTCCAAGAGTCTCTGAGACCGAAAGCAACCAGCATGACAATTCCACTACTGAAGGGAGTATAATGTAAGACATGGCTGTACTGTGTCTAATCCTGCGTCCTGTTGCCAGTTGTGGTCATCATCAGGTGTCTGCGGATGCAAGCCTCCAGCGACACCATTGGGTATGTACTCTTGCCAAGAATTTGTAGCTTATGGACTTCTCCAGAGAGACTTAGATAAATCTTTGTATTTAATAGCTCAACTCGATTGCTTCTCCATGATTTTCTGCAGCGTCCCTGAAATCGTGTAAACGGTTAGCATTCATAGCATCCTGTAGCAAGGGTCTCCACCAGTTTAACTAAATATTGTATAAAGATTCACCTTCTTTTGCTCCGTACGAACTTGCTTCCTTCTAGCTTCATTCAATGAACCCTAGTTCTTCCATAGGGAAAGAAAATAAACAAAAACCTTCCTGGGCTATTTACGGTTTCATATGGCTCTATCACATATTTGATCTTTTCCAGGCTGAAGAGTCCTGGTCTGCACAGTCACTCTTCATTTGAAGATACTCCATACCTGTGATCTTTGCTGTCCTTCTCTGAACCTTTTCCAGTTCTGTCTTTTTGAGATGAGGCAAATAAAGCTCCATATGCAACACCTGGGTACAAAATACGTTTAAACAGTTATTCAGCTTTATAAGCACCTTCTGCAATTCTTGACAGTTGCTCCTTCCTGAATAACTTCATATCATTTGTAAACAGTGATACCTCATCTCTCATTGATACCTATTCCTAAGTTGCTTATGAAGGTGATGAACAGCTTTCTGACCACTTACTGACCATTTCCTCTTACCTTCTCTTCCCTGACTTTCACCCAATTATTTACCCATACAAGTGTCCTCCTTCTTATACTCTCTTAATTTCCTTAAGAGCATTAGGTGAAGGTTCTTGTGAAAAGTCTTCTGGAAAAGCAGAAGTCAAGCCCTTACCAATATGCTTGTCAAGTCCTTCTAGAAACTACAGGTTTGTGAGACAGTACTGCTTATCACAAAAGCCACATGACTCTGGCTCAGTGTCTGATATAACGATCCAAATCTGCTTTAGAGACAAATTAAACTTCTAATATGAAACTAAACAAACCCAAACCTTTGATGTGGGGAAGGAAGAAGACAGAAACAGGACAGAGTCAGTAATACTACTGAAGTGCTTCAGCAGAGATGGTGAAAATTATGGAGGACTGAGAAAGATTTTAGAGGGAAATAGAGGTAGCAGAGATTAAGTTTAACTTGAAGTAAGTAAACACACATTAGCTTAAAATAATCCCATACTTCAATTATTGAGTACAATTACTGTGCTATGAGAAGGCAGAAACTCTCCATAGGAGCAAACATAAATAACAATATCAATTTCTGCCCAGCCTCCATCAGAATTTAACAATAAGATAACATTTTTAAATTAGTGGAGGAAAATCAAACATATAATGTCTTTATATTCTTCCACGCTATTGTTGCATTTTACATGCTTTGCTAAATGTCTTTTGTTGATTTTAAGATGCAGGGACTAGCTAAAATTCTAGCAGGAAAAAATATTTAAAGTTCCTTTTACTGTAGTATTTAGCAGTGTGAATGGAAAGAAAGCAGAAGAAAGAAGAGGCATGTTCTAGAATTATTGGGAAATATATTTGACATGTATAAGTAATCTGTAGGATTCACTGCTGCAGGAGGCAAAATGTCTGTGATGGCCTTGAATGATTAAATGATACATCCCAAAATAAGGTGAAGGAAATCATATGGGCAAGGGCATAAATAGGAGTCAGGAAAAGATATTGCATATTAATCTGTAATATTATAGAACCAATTAGCCACAATAGGAATCATTGCTCTTTGAGGAACTGTTCACTGGATGGAGCAGAACTGGGTGGGGTGCATGATTTTCCTTCTGAAGATTGCAAAGTAGTAAATATGAAATGTTCGGAAGTTTTTATTTTTCAAATCCTAACTTAAAAAAACCTAAACTCTAGAAGAAGCTAAGATATGCAATGTTTGATCAACTGGCTAGTTGTCAGCAATATTTATGGGTTTCATGGGAAGAACAGTAAATGTCAGAAATAAATGTATGCTGTCATGGCCACTACTGCACAATCACAGTGATTTTATTTTCAGGTCTCCTTTTCAGTGATACAAAGCTTAAAATGTTTTAAAATGCATTTAGAGAGTTTTTTGTTCAAAGCCTTATGAGTGTTCAAAAGCTGGCATTTTCTAAAGATTTTGGAATAATATATTATGCTAAACTGTCTGAGAATGGCTATGCATCATTGTAAGTATTAGTCTGGCTTATTAATCTTCCAGACATTGTGTTTGAATGTGCCCAATGAAGCCAAATCCAGAATTCTGATTTTGCTGTACCTGCTCTGACTTCAGTGGAGGACCTTCCTGAGTATGATCACAGGATTAGCTGAACGGTATAAGTGAGAGCTAAAACAGGTTTTCCTCCTGTTCAACAACTTCCCCATGGCTCAAAAGCAAGACATAGGATAATGCATGAAAAGAATACAGAAACTTAAGAACACATTCTGTGTGATGCTGAATGTCTTAACTTGGATTGATTTCAGAGGAAACAAGCTTAGGAAGAGCTGAGACCCCTCTAGGAATGACTTCTTTAAAAAATCAGAAAAAAATCTTGTCAATATGTGTGTATAAATCCTGATTTGATCATATTTCAACTTTGCGTAGGAGTGAGCTACCAACTCTTCCTTAAAGATTGTCATACTCTGATCTTACATTCATTAATGTATAAGAGTTTGAAAGATGTATACAGAGAATAGTTAATTTCACTGCAGCAATGATGAAAAGAAGATATATATTTTGAGGACCACATTATATGAAAAACCACAAAACCACTGACTTCCCTATTGTCATAATAAAATAATGGTAACTTTTCATTTCAGTGATTGGTTTGTGAGGAACAAAACTTCAGTTCTATGTTACCTGAGGTAATCCAGATATTTACCTACCTGGATCTGAACTATCTGTGCTCTCATGATCCAGTCACTTGTCCTGCATCTTGGGAACACTTCACAATTTTGCCAAACTATGTCAAAAAAAAAGATCTGTGTGAATGATTATTTACAAGGGACACTCATGGAAGGCTGGTCCTATTCTTAAAACTTTGTCAGAAGATCCTTACGTAGCCAAATGGCTTTGCATCTCCAACTGATCAGAACATGTCTGTTAACATAGCTCAGCTGACAAGTAACATAAAGCTGCATTAGCTTGGTGGCTTAGGACCACCAACTAAATTCCTGCTGTCTGCACCCAGAAAATGCATTCAAGTAGTACTTTTTCGGTATACAAATTTATACAGAACTCACCTTGATAAACATCAAAGTCATCAAACCTCTTCCCTCCACAGAGAATGGTGCACAGCCCTGTGCAGGAAGCCCTCCCCAGCATCTTTTGGTTCCCAAATGCTGCCTATGGGGCTCACCTGTCCTTGGACCAAGCGTGTCCTGGGCTTGTGAGGAGAGGGCTGTCCTTGGTACCCTTCCTGCCCCTCTGCAGACTGCTCGCCCATTAGACCTTCCCAGCATAGAAGGATACTCTCTGCATCCTGCTGACCCCACGCCAGGGAACAGCGGGCAGGTGAACTGTGACCGGTTTTACAGAGAGTGCAATTAAAGCAAGCAAGGGGCAGAAGTTCATTATCCCCTTTAACAGGTGGCAGGCTTAGGTAAGCCACTCTGGCGACAGGACTCCTGTGCTGTTGTATAGCCAGTAGTTTCTTAACTTTGCGGTAGATAGGCCTTTGGTTTACAGAGCCTATACATTTTAGTCACAGAGGAGTTTTCTTCCCACTAAAAATACATTCCAGTTATTAGTAATATTATTTAAATGTAAAATTTTTAGTACTGGTGAACACTTTGCAACAGATTGACAGCATGATAATCTTAGCAGTTCTATCTTGTAGAAATCTTTCTCCTTTATCAAAACATGTTTTACAGTATTTCTTAGTGTAATAATATCATCTTAAACCTCATCTTTTAAAAAGGTTTTGGGGAAAAAAATTCTGCAACAAAAATAGAAAATTCTAACATATTTTATGGCAACTGTTTTAAATGAAACTGTTTCAGCATTAAAAATCCATTAAAAGTTAAATGAAACCTCCCAGCATAAAGACAAATATCTAGGGATTCAATTACTGAAACTGCTTGCAATCAACTCATTTCAGTGTAAGATTCTTTTTTCAAGCTTACAAGAAAAAAGAATTCTTGAAATAAAATAGAGAAGCCAACGTCAAAGTTTCTGTATATCACAAAGCAATAAGGCAATTTAATACGATATTAACATATGAAACAGAAGTTAACTATGTTTTTCAAAGAGCTCTTTAAACAGAATTGGGAAAAATAGCCTGATGATATATTCTTAGGCTTCCATTTTAAAATTGTAGTGTTCCATAGTTTCAGAGGAATAAGTTCAGTAGGAAAGTTGGTCGTCTTGTACTATGCTTGTGCTTCTGGACATAATCCCATTCAAAATTAGAAACAGAGGATATTTGCCAAAATTTGTCAGATCTGAAAACAGTTTTGAATTTAGTCTTATCTGACTTCTGAACAAAAGGTCTAGGTCTTTCTCTCCTTCCTAATTAAGATGAAATGGATAGAAATATTCAGTGTTCACTTATATTGGTCCAGAACAAATTAAAAGAGACTACTGTAAGATACTGTCTTAGCTCTCTGTTACAAGAGGTCTGGAGTTCAAAGATTTGTACTGCTATGCATTTACTAAGAAAATAATATCTGTCATTCTGTATTAGCTGATGATTTCTTCAGCTAGAAAAAAAATAAGAGAAAATGAATTTTCTTCCAAAACGTTAATTCTCTTGGGAAAGTTTTTTCAACTGTTATTTCTTGTCTTCCTAACAAAACTGAAGGGAATTCTAGCAGCTCTTCTCACCACTCATAAATGAAACATACCTATGATCATGGTAAGCATAATTACTTTTCAGCTTTATATTATCTGTGTGCATACCTCTTATTTATTTAGAGGTGGACTTTTTCACCCTGGAAAGATGACTGTAAGTAGCGTATCTGGCCTTCTGCAAATTACAGTCTTGATAATGTAAACTGGTCACTTCCGTAACTAACTAGGGGTTGAACAAAAGCACACATTGATTTAACTTTTCCAAGTCATGTAAAATCCTCCACTTAACCTGGTAAAACCTTCCAGTGATTAAGTGCTGTCATTACTAAAGTATTATGTCCTTGAAAGGTAGTCAGGGTCAGCACATTGCATAAAAATGCAGCTGTCCTTTCCCTGACGTACAGTAGACAACCTAATAATAACATTTTTGTTCAGCTCTAAAGAATCAGTTTGCAAAATGTGTAATTTACATAGTTGAGAAAGGGGTTTTTTTGTTTGGTTGGTTGTTTCTTTTACTATATATATTTAAAGGCAAGGCAAATGTAGAAAACTAGGAGGTTATTAGAGAAGTTTGAAATGGAGGATAAGTACTGACAGGAGAAGAGGACTACGAGTTTCTGGCAAAGACCCACCTTCTCATCTGTAAAATAGACACATCTCTGATGTCACACAGCAGAGGAGGAGGAAAAAAGCTGCAAAGAAGGGCACAGTTGTGAGAAAGGCAGAGAAAAGAGAGTAATTGCCATGTTAAATGGCAAATAGGGGCATGTCTGCTGAAAGCAATTTGAGTTCACATGGGTGAAAAAGAAGGAAAGCACTGAGTTCATATATAACTGACACAAATTAGTAATAAGCTATTTATTCTTGCCGCTCTCATCACCTTTGACTAATAATAACCTTTCACAGTAAAGCAGAGTAATGATTAAAGTCATCATGACCAAATTTAACCCACTGACCAAAAAGTCAGCAAATGAATCCACTCTTGTGACTAAAGTCAAGAATGGCCAGTGCCACAAAATTAACCCGATCTTAATGATATTTGAGAAATGTAATTTCATGCTCCATCTCAGCTGGTTTGCCTTGCCTTGTTATATTTCTTTAGAATCACTAATACTATTTTTGAACAAGGGAGGAGGCCTTTAGAAATTAAAAATTTCATCGGTGAATGGAAGAGTAAGTTTAGTTTCATCCTCAGCTCCTGAATGTGCTACTCCTATGCAAAGAGGTATCTAAATTATGGAGACGTCACAGGTAAATGACAGGATAATCAGTTCCATCTTTTATAACAGCTGATTTGTCAAAGAATAGCACATTCCTCTTTCAGATTTTACCTTTGGATTCAGAGAGCTGAAGAACTAAACAAGGCAAACCTCAGCCCTCTCCATCTATGGTCGCATTTGCACAAGTTTCTGAAGGTGGGCCTCTTATAGGAGTCTAATGACAATTTTTTTTTGGCAAAATGTTGTCCCTTAAAGCTCAGTGGTGATGTGAGAAATTAACAATTAGTTCGATTTTGCTATAGCTTTAGTTTAATTTTGTTATATAATTTTGCATCTATGTTAGAGTTAAACACTGTTATTTAGTTTAGTTCTGTTCTTTGTAACCTTGCTAACAAAGACTGCTGTGGCTCAAATGTAGTTAACAAGGACTGCTTGTG
>Ga0181612_176635_pt1 | contig 11823 bp, 8 predicted proteins | sample HoacroProtozoa21_FD_119630 | JGI IMG/M metagenome (GOLD analysis project Ga0181612, IMG submission 119630) | Hoatzin crop microbial communities from Cojedes, Venezuel. Combined Assembly of Gp0051906, Gp0051904, Gp0051908 | reverse complement strand
GGGGGGGAGAGGGGTCGCACTAGATGACTTTTAAAGGTCCCTTCCAACCGAAACTATTCTATGATTCTGTGATCTAAGAGACCTGAACATCTCAGGCCTAGAGAAAAGGGAGAACACAATCATATGCACCATATAAAGAGGCATTATAGAAAGACCTTGAACATTGTGCAGAGGGGTGGTTCTCTCCTCTCAAAAGGAATATATTAGAAGTGGAAAAAATTCACAAAATGGAAACTAGGCTGTGCAATAACTCTCCATAAAGGCAATAATAGAGTAAATTGGGACTATTCAACATAGGAAAAGAATAATTTGGTGGGATATCATAGAAGTGTATAAAATTCTGAAAGGATGGAGAGGGAGTAACTGTTTACTAACTGTTCACTATCTCATTCATGCAAGAGCAGGGGCATCAAGTGAAGTAAGCAGGGGAGCATGTTCAAAACTACTGAAAGGAGGTAATTCCTATCACTACAGGCAGCAGATCTGGGAAACTCTTTGCAAAAGAATGCTACTGATGCCAGAAACTTACATGGACTCAAGCAGAAACTGGACACATATTTCAAAGAGAAATCAACTTCATATTAAGGATTAACAACCATATTCAGCTCTTACGTACAGCCATACTGTCAACAATGAGACTAAGTAGATAATGGATTGATTGATTTATTTACTCTGCAAAATGCACTATAACATACAGCTCTAGGCAGTGGAGACTGAGTAAATTCTGACACTAGGAAACTGCTAGCAAGGTATTTCACTCAAGCAGGCTGAACAGGCAGGATTATGTGTTAACACAGGGACTGCACCACAAGGATGTGTCAACAGTGCTTTTTCAAGACCTTAGCTACCATATCTATATGGTGCTATGCCCTATGGCACAAAAATATCACACAGGCTACGACTCATTGCATTGTATGAGCAGTATAAAAGTAAGATAATTATGAATTCTAGTTTTATTTTTTAGCTAATTACAGTGTCCATGGTTGTGACTTGTGGGCAGATGTTTAACTTCACCTACATAAGCCTGCAAAACCGTGTGCATGGGGTGAGTTTTGTCAGTTAATTAACAGCCAGATTGAGACCCCAGTGACGATCTTGATGCCTCACAACCATCTCAAGGACCTTGGGCATCTTAACCTGACCATGCTTCTTGAGGCTAACCTTGTAACAACAGTGCAAGATTTGTTATTAAATGTTAGGCAAAAGCACATTAATTTAGTCAGTGCTTTAAAACACTGTTTGCTTTGTGCAAATGGGGATGCCACCCAGGGCTCCAAGCAATTCTGGGAGCTCCTATTGCTTGAAACGTTGACCTAATATAACCATCTTTTATATGAACTTAATTAGAAGTCTACTAATTAGACAGCTTCTTTGTAAAGTAAACATGCATGGTTTACTTTATGAGGTTTAGGGAAAAATTAAAAACAAGTTTATTTTTTAAATGAAATGCAAAAAACAGAGCAATGGAGATGGCAACTTGTCATGTACATGATGTGTCATGATTTGCTCTGCACAACTGTTTCTCTGAAGGTTAGGAGGTTTGAATCTTTGGACATGGTAGATAATTTGAGTTGAATCGCACTCCAGAACGTATTTTTTATTAGGAGAAGCTGCAGTAACATATTTTGAGTAGCCATTCAATTAGTAGCCAGTACATGAACTCCAATTACTCATTCAGTACTCAGGGAGTATATTCCCAATGTAAACTTTTAGACCAAGAGTGAGTAAAGCTTTCCAATAGTCTAAGCTTCCCTGAATGACTTCAATTAATTTGGGGCTCTGTAAAATTGGTGTGAGTCTGCAAAGCAAATTTGCACCCACACCCCTCAATTTAATTCCTTTCCCAAGAGGCAGCTGTATTTTCCCCCTTCTTCTGCACCCTTATCCACTTCTCACAGAAAGATGTTATAGCAAAGGGAAGTTTCTACTATTGAATTTCCCTTTAGGCTGGAAAATATTATGTTAGCAGAGGTGGTTCATGTACAATGCATTAATATAGTACATGTTCCTAAATACTTCTTTTCGTACTAAAGGTTTTCTCTATATATAGTGTTCCCCTCTTATCCCCCAAGCCTGTCTTTAGTTGCTTATTTAATCTCAGCTATTTTCATTCCACCTGGTGCAAGTAACATTAAAACTTCTTTTTAAGGGATGGGTTTAAAGCACCATTGGACTCTAATGAGGCAGAAGCACATGCTTAACTGCTTTGTTGAATTGGGGCCAAGAAAATAAAGTAACTTTCTCGCATGTCTCCATAAGCCAATTGAGTTTGGGCCTTTGTTCATCGTAGGTTAACACTGGGTTGAGAATAGCTCAAGGCATCCTCAGTGGGAAGGCTCTGCTTAGGGAACTGCTGTCTTGAAGGGAGTGAACAGTCACTCTGAAAATCCCTTTCTGAGTCATTTTCTCAATGACTATTCAACTCCCTCTGCTTTCAAGGTCTGATAGAAGATCGGCAGCTAAGCCTTAAGATCCACATTTTCTGTTATTAATTGTTGGATATTACTTTAACTGGGCACTTTGTAAATTGGCTGAACAAGGAAAAGATATTTCCAGCAACAGCCATTTGCAGCTACAATGCTTTATCTGCTAGATTTTGTATCACTATACTGAGAAGTTGTACTAGCAAAACAATCTTGAGTGTGCCTGTGTTACAGCCTGCAGAACAGTGTACAGACAGAAGCTAGCTGTAAACAAGTTACAAGATGCCGAAAGGAGAATAGCGATGGCAATAGAGTGCTCACAGTAGGTTAGTTTATGCCTTTCCTCAGATGCACAAACCAACCAGTTCTGTGATGCACACAGGTATCTCACTAAAAGAGAATTCAAGATTAAAAAGTTGTGATATATGTGTAGCAAATTTAAGTGGTAGTACTTATAACCACAATAAATATACTATTAATTGTTCAGTCTGCTCAACTGGAATGCAAATTAGTGCTGCAAACCATGGAAATTTTAAGTAATGTAAACCAAATCCAATTGATTTAATGTAATTTGGAGTGGCAGGAATAGGAAGGGAGGAGAGAAACAAGAAAAATATGTATTTGATGAACACTGTTGCAGTAACATACTGAGATCAGTTCAAGGTAAATTCCAGGGAGCCATAGACACTGAAAAAAAAATGTATTTTATATTCCTCATTAAGTAATTACTATGCTTTACCACTTAGAAAACTCCACTGAAATACAGACAAGAATCTTTCTGTGACTAACCTGCATCCAAATTGCTTTATGCAAATAAGCCTGGTAAAAGTAGATTCATTCAGTGCATCCAAATCCAAACTGCTAGATCCAGAACTAGGCTTATCTTGTGCAAAATTAGATCATCGTCTCCAATAGATGAAGGAATCTACAATGGCAAACACTTTTCAGAACAAATGACATCCTTTTCAAATTGGCTTCATTAGCCTTTCCAGCAAAGAAGTAAAATGCAATTTAATTTCTTAAAGGGACTTCTCTCAACTGTAAAATTCACAGGACCTAGCTTATGGAACAATGTTTTCTTCTGAGTTCTGATTAAAACAGTATAAACTTAATAATCCATAAGGCTATGAACAACCTTTGTATTCTGTACAGAAAGCTTTTCAGTTAGCCAGAGTGAGCATTTGGGTTTAGATACTTCCAGTCCATTAAACTAATTGAATAAGTGAGAATTCATTCTTCCAGAATAACCAGTTGCTCCAGGAAGTGATGCTGACAATTAAGTAAGTGACACTCTTTCTTCTGCAGCATAACCAGCAAGTGTCCCAGTAAGGAGCTCTGTCGAGCTATACATATCTTCTTAGAACAAATCATTAAATGGAGGCTCAGGCAACTTCACAGAAGTACCATGTTTGCCCCAGTTCTTTAATCACTTCCCAAATGCATGAGCCCTATGAACTTCTCTCTGACTAAAGAAGGACGTAAGTCTGCATATTTCAATATTATTGGGCAAGGATGACAGATGGGCTGCCATCCATCTGCCCACATAGCAATGGCTGATGCTGTTTATCTGCAAGTGCTTCTTATTTCAAGAAAGGCAGCTGAAAATATTTAAACCAGGGATATGAGAAAGCTAAAGTGATTTAGCTGGATGAGCTTGAATTTAACGGGATTACTTCTTATATTTATTAGAAAGCTATAATGTGATTCTGCTCTCTTTTTTCCCTAGAAAGGTCATCATGGTAACAGCAGAATTATCTGCATCCTCTAGAATTCCTGCAGCAATATTATTGCACAGACTCATAGCGGTGTGGCATATTTAACTGGTTTCACCACCCATCATATATAACTGTCTACTACACACTCAAGCCTCTGGAAGATTTCAAAAGGCTGAACTACATTTTTTCAGCTCCTTGCAAATTAAGAGCACACAGAGTTCAAGCAAATCCTAAAACCAGCTACCACACACAAAAGAAGTCTAGATGAAGAAGAAATATCTGAGACAAGAGTGATTAAAAATATAATGGAAATAAAACTGCTGCAATTTCCACTTTTCCCCCCACAGAGAAGGAGGCGCATTTCAAAGCACAGTATTACAATTATCATTAGTAGAGCTGAACTGCTGTAGCATTGCTTCCTGATGAGAGATCACCAGTCAAAGATGTCTACCTATATAAAAAAAAAATTTATTTGGTAACACAAATCCTGTATGACAGACAAATGGGCAGTCACAAGTCATGATACATTCAAGAACTATCAGTTGACACTGGAGAAGGAAGACCATGCAGTATGTGGGTAACTGGCAGAACCTGAGAGAGGGAGTCAGTGACTTTTACCAAAAATAGCCACTATCTTTCTGAGTAATCCAAAGAAAAAATGTTTTTGTTCTGTGCAGGAGAGAGAAAGATGCTTTGTATTGAACAGAAGCATACAGTTCTGAATATCAGAGTACCTTTTCACACAGCATATGTGAGATGGATTGATTAGTTTCCTCTTACTCTATGGGTAACATCCACAATTTCTTTTTGCAGGCTTGTCATGGATCAGTAATGGTGAAGGCTGGGCACTGGCAGGGTTGGCAACACCATCTGGTTAACACCATTCAACCTCTTTAAATGCCTCCTTTGCATCCTGCCCTTTGAACCAGATTTTCTGAATATTGCTGCGCTTTTTCAAGTACAACTTTTGGTAACTGTTGTTCTCAGTAAGACTACTGTGGTTATAAAACCAGACAGAAAAAAGATATAAAGCCTGGCCTTCTGGTTACTCAGTGACTTAGGTTTTAGGGGAGTTATGCTGAGCTCAAACTTTGCAATACTTTAGGAACCTGTTGGATGGAGCACACTTAATAGATACCACTGTTTGTTAGACTAGATTCCATGAAATACCACAATAAACCCAATTCAAAGCTGGCAGCACAGCTTTCCTTTCTGGTTCTGGGCAACCAAACAAGTTGTTTGAGCATGAGTTTTGAAAGGCATGAGTTCCCCAAAACAAAGCTCAGACCCTTGTCATCTCCTTCAACACATGTGAAACGCAGCTACGCTAGCTCTTTTACAACCTGACTGGCGCAGTAGTAACTTAATTTGGCTGATTCTATAATTAAGAAAATACTTAGACTTGTCAGCAACAATGCAGACAGTGTGTTCTAAGTCTAATCTCCATGACAAGCAAGATAGCAATCTTCAGGCTTCTGAGAATGATACATTAATATAATTGTTTATGCTCTGGTGTAATTTTTCTTCTCAATTTTCTTTTCTTTTCCCCTCTTCCTGTCTTCTCTTCCATTTTTTTCACTATCAAGACAAAACTGCATTAGAAATAGCTCTTATCATTTTAATAGCCTTTAAATTAGGCTGGCACAGCCTTAAATAAAGAGATATTTTGTGGGAGAAAAAAAGAAAATAGAGAAACTGTTTGTAAAACATAACTCTTGTGCCTAAAGGGACATATCATTTTCATATTTTAAATCTGAATGCATTTTAGTTATTTTGTGTTTTTGCAGCAATCAGTACACATTATGAGAATAGGGTAGTATAATTATGGAAATTAAGTACAGATTTCAGTTGAATGAACTCATCAGATGGAATTACAGCCTTTCTAGATTGGTCGTCTGGCTTTATGTCAGATGATTTGCATAAAACATTTAGCTTAATGAGAAGTAAACAACAAGACTGCAGAATGTATTAACCCAAGGGGGTCTGAGCTGACATGTAAGAAATATTAAGGTTGTAGCTTTTTTTTATTTTAAAGACAAAAAGGAAGCCTTGAAAGCAGATTAGGGACATAAAGGTAATTCTGGCTTGGATCATAATTCTTCATGAGTGGTGTTTTTCACCACCTACAGTCACGCACTGTAAAGTAATTTTTCAGGTTTATTTACTTTCAGTTGCCTGTAAGCAAAATCTGACATAATCTAGTTACCCTGTCAGATAGTGTTCACAGCTGCAAACATGTCTTTGTGTTCAGTAGTTCAATATTTTTCTGGTCAGTGGTCTGGAACTTGCTCAAATTACGTTCTGGGATATCTGTTCATTTATCCATAATCTCTGGAGGGTCTAATCTTCATTGGGAAGTACAAAACCAAACCATACTTTTGCATCTTTAATCAATAAACTCAGAAATGCTACCATCCTAAAAGCATATTGATAGCAAGTCTACTTAATGCATAGAATATTAAAGGGCTCTTTCTTTCTGTTCCCATGGCAGCACCTATTTCTGAGAGGGGATTCTCCAGGAGACCTAAGCAAAGTACACGAGAGGTGCTTTGAAATCACTATTCTTCCTATTAAGATTTTCAGGCTCTGCCTGTGGGCTGCCTTCTAGCCTGGTACATCTTGGCATTTCCACAATACTATTAATTCTGTGCTTCACTCCATTGCAGATCACCTCTTGACGTGTCTCCCTCTTAGGCTAGAATTTGAATGTGACCATTTACCATAACCAAGTGTTGTACTTCCACTAAGGATGCCTTGTTCTCTGTCTACAGCACTGTAGACTGTGAAGTAGAAAGACTGTAGAAGGAAGCAGAATTCCTCCCCTAATATTTAAGAGACTTAGGACTTAATTAAGCCTTCAGCACTGTACCTCCAACAAGAGTAAGAATGTAGACAGATGATCACAAGAGACCAAGTTAGTGCATCTTAAGACATAACCACTCATTAGCTGAAAATTACCACCCTCAGCAGATGGGCAGTATTGCTTGTGAATTGGATTGCTTCTGATGATCTTGCCATACCTGTAAAGCCTTTTCAAACTCCTGTCCCTCTGATTGCAAATAAGGTGCTTGATGACTTGAAAGAAATGTCCCCAATCAAGAATGTAGCATTCACCATCCTCACACAGGGAAAAATAAAAGTCTGCAGAGACAAATTAAGCCTTGTTGCTCTATCTTTCACTTAACCCACACATGAAAGTTTCAGGGAGCAAGCCAGATCAGCCAGTAAAGTGATATTTAGAAATTCACTGGCAAGTATTTCGATTAACACAGTTCTGACAGAGGAATGAAATAAACTGCAGTGTTTAGACAGGATCCTGATGGAGCAAATTTTAACTTTTTTTGTATTCTCCAAAGAAAATCACCATATGAGGTTGTCTGAGTAGAAGCATATGAATAATCTTTCATCTAGAAGGCAAGGCTTCTATTACCCTTGCCCAGGAAGAAACAGTACTAGGAGAGATTACCTTTCCCCAGTTCATGATTGCTAGTGACAACATACAGAGAAGCAAGTTACCAATTCATTGAGATGAAGAACAGCATGCCACATGTTGTGCTTAGATTTCAAAATAAAAAATCATATGGCAGTAGGAAATGGAAAAAGCCACTCTGCTTTTGCTGCCACACGTGTTCTTTCTACTGCTGAGCTCTACTTAATGAAAAATTGGTCCAGGCTCGAAGAAGCAGAGCGAGAGATTAGAAAGAAATGGTGGTGTGGAAAACTACTGACCCTTGTGTCTAGTTGAATACAGAAGCAGCATAGGTAGGGGGTTCCTTAAAAAAGCATGTCTGAATCTATGAGCTTATGACTGGCTGCACTTAGGGAAACAAAGTGAAATGAGAAAACTTCAGTGTGCTAGATGAATGTGCAGATCTGAGGAGAAAAGATGAGCTATAGCAAATTAGAGGCTGACGGTTCAGTGGCCACACAGCCAGCATGAGGAGAACAGGATTGCTGCTCATTTCAGAAACACGTTATATAAAAAGCCTTTGGGACCTGTCCTGTAGCAATTCAAATCAGTGGGAATTTTGCTTGCTATATAGCTGATTTGGTGCTCCATTTTGAGGTCAGACCGTGTGCTGTCACCATGAACACCCTGGAGACTCTCTCATCCTTCTAGCTGGTCTGGTGAATAGCACCCAGACAGAAATCAGCATCAAACCTGCAATGGTCTCTTTAGAGAATACTGAAGAACTCCCTAACTGTTCACTTTTTAAAATGGGCCCAGTTTTGCCCTCAGATTTTTTCCTCTCAGATTCAGGGCCATCCCACCTGCCTCAGACACTCCAGAATGCTCCTGCTCACAATGAGCAATTGCCACCTTCTGTCCTATGGGGAATTTCCTATCAAGAAAATGATTCCCCTACACAGTCTCAATATGGAAAGCACTTCAGGATGGTTGAAGAAGGCTACAGGACACTCTGGAATGGTATATTTTAAAGATGTGAAGAAAGCCATTGTCCTTCCTCTGTTACCAGAGATAATGAAAATTATGTGCATTTCATACAGCTAGAGTAAATCAGCAGCAAAGCCCTGCCTCTTTTTATTTGTAATTCAAGTGACTGATTGTTTCTTTCTTTGTCTTGGTTTATGCTCTGCTATAAACCTGTACGCGACCCTCAGCTCAATCATCAACTAAATAAAGTGATACTTTCTGGTTAATAAACACATTCTACACGTTAATCACAAAATGCTTTCCAAAGGTAAATGAGCATTCAAGACATGGAGAAAAACTATATCCAATTATTGAAGACTATAAAATGAGGCTGAATCAGAATATAGGTACGTAAGTACAAAGTATACTCATGATCCCTCTTCCTGTCCTTTAGGACCTTCCTTCCCAGAGGTAATACAGCTTTTACTCAAAATTTCCTTGAGTACTTAAAAATTATATTCCATAGCATATGGTGCAGAATCATCTTTTTTTAAACAGGAATGGATTTCTTGCTCCTAGTTCAGGCTGAACAACTTACACACATGATTACAAACACAGCATTCAGCAAAATTATTGACTTGGTGAAACCTGGCAACAAGACAGCCTCTGCCTTGCAGAGAGGGTAATGATACCGCTCATCACCTGATTGGTAGCAGCTTATCTCTTTGAGATACATTATGTCCCAACTCTTTACCTATACTTTGGGAAAAATAAAATAATACAGTCTTGCGTGAAGGATTTTCAGCCCCTGCCCTAGGAACAGCTCCCACTTGCAACTGAGCATGATCAGATGCAGAAATTAGATGTCCATCAATGGTCCCTTTTATAGCACTTGTGTGGTCTCCCCTAACCATTTCTCTAGGAGATTTAGTCCAATGAGTTTTCCAGGAACAGCTGTATCATGGGGACTGGGAAAGGATCTGGAAGAGGAGATTTCAGCAGAGGAAAGACTGTCACAAAATGAATACTACCCTCCAACTGTCCTCTTAAAGTTGGCCCTTGTGCAGAGAGGAATTCAAGATTCATTAGATCAGAAATGGGACCAGTAGAGAACATAGTCTGGTTTGCAGTATTCAGCTAAAATTGTTTGGGGAGGTAATTTAAAGATTGTGAACAATGCTCAAGTTGTTTACTGCATGTGGCCCCAAGTCATTTGTCCCATAAATCAGTGTTAGAGCTCCTGATGCCTCTACTAGTGCTTTATCTATCTGTGTTCCATAGACCACTCCTTTATTAGTTACAACCTTTTATCAATTCTGCAGCAAACAAAGTTGTAGAGCAGAGGAAAATTCCCTGCTCTTTTTGGAACCAAGAAAGCAATAAGGAAGTTACAAACTTTCAGAACTATGGGCAGGAAAACTGTAACAAAACCTGAATCCCTCCAGATCGTTCCTTCCCAGCCTGCTCAGGGTCACCAGGACTTCTTACACCTGTCACCTTTCTCATGAGGGAGCTGAGACTTCTCACTCTCCATGAGAGATCTGCTCACAGTGCTGGCAGAAAACACTATGACCTCCTATCTTTACAGCTGCAAAACAGAATGGTGTTACAGGGGACATGATTGCTTTATGTTTGGAACTTTCAGTGACAACAAAGTTGATATTGTGAGGGGTGTTTTCATACCATGCCCCCTGTTCAAAGTATATACAGTCAATTAATGTAATGCTTTGAGCTTCTTCACAGAAATATTTGCTGTTCACTCCAGAACTTCCCCCATTTTAGATTATGCCTCTTGTGACATAAACTGCCACACCACTCAGAAAAAAAACATGTCTTGCAATCACAATTTCTTGTTTGATGCCGTCTGAGGGTGCAGAAATAACTGTGAGTGGAACTGCAAGTGTTAGTTGTGTTTGAACAGCTGTTAAAATGTATGAAAATAATATTAAGGTTTGAATAGGCATTGCCACTCGCACACATCAAGCAAATGTGGCATTTCTGAATGACATCTTTACACCCAAGAGGAAGAAGAAGGAAACACCCTTTTGCACGTAACTTCTTCCTCAACGCTTTCTTCCCCTGGGTGTTTTAACTACAGAGCAGCTCAGCCACAGGGACTGCTTCTGACTTGCCACCTTTGCATGATGTGACTACATCATCCCTAAAGGCAACCACTGTGCTGCAGTTTACACATCACAATGGGAAGTGACAGGGATTGGGAATCTGGGCCCAGTCTGTTTTAAAAGGTGACATTTGGGGCTCTTTCCTATAACTGAAACTATGCTGAATTTTTTATTTTCTCCTTGTATAAATCCTTCTTGCCCACACATTTCTGTTTCTCTCCTTATTTATTTATTTATTTGGAGGTGGGGTGCGAGGTGTGCTAAAAGCATACACATTTGAGCAGAGAGTGTGTGGTGTGGGTGTACTTCTGAATTAACTCCTGTTTGAGGTTTCTTAACAATTTGATGAGGTTTGTAAAAATGTTGAAAAAGACCTGTTGATTGCATCTGTTTGTAATTACTAGTTGTGGAATGTGAATATGCAGTATGTATTTATTGAATTATGCTCTGAATGTGAATAGTATACTGCTGCTTCTTAATTGCCTACTCCGATAGGTGTCTGACAACGGGGCTTTTCATCTCATCCCAATTCTTCAGGAAAAAATGAATACATTTTCTTTTTCTTTTTTTTTTTTTTTTGCCTGACAGTATGCTGACATTTTGTCAGCTAGAGCACATATTTTAGGAAATATTACTTCAATACCAGCATTGCTTAGTAAAGTTTAAGGGAGGTGGGGAAAGAACCAGCAATAACAGAGATAAAATTACTCAAAAGCAACATTATGAATAATTTTAGTGCTTCATGAAGCACCCATGGAGGCACTGAGATGCACTGAGACTTTCTGAGAACTTACAGGAATTTTGCACTTATTTCTCACATGTTTTTCTTTGATTTGTTTCCTCCAAAACAAGGTCAAATTTTCTGCCAATGTTAAGTGACCAAGCTTCACTGAAACCTCTGGAAATTCACTAGCTTATGCCAGAAGCATATGTCATCTATAAAATTTCTATAGAAAGAGCAAACTCAAGCAAAATGTGTCTATATGAAGGTTCCTCACCCATGTCACAAAAGAAATTTTATAGTGATCATACTCATTTATCCATCTATGCACACAAACATTGCTCACAAGTCTTAAAGTGGCAAAATTCTTCTTCATCTTATGGCATACCCTTGGTCTCATTCCATAATACATGTCTTAAACATAGATAAAGATTTATTTATTATACCTGCAGTCATTCACAGTAGT
>Ga0181612_162043_pt1 | contig 11823 bp, 8 predicted proteins | sample HoacroProtozoa21_FD_119630 | JGI IMG/M metagenome (GOLD analysis project Ga0181612, IMG submission 119630) | Hoatzin crop microbial communities from Cojedes, Venezuel. Combined Assembly of Gp0051906, Gp0051904, Gp0051908 | reverse complement strand
TGCCTGCTTACAATTCCTTTGACTTTTTTGTGTGTGTTTTCCAGAGTTTCTCAACATGCTAAGAATAAGTTGCAATGAAACCTAGAATTTTTTTTTCCTGCATAAAATTCTTTGTACTAATACTTTCCAACAGTGCTGGAATTTTTTTCTAGCATGCAGAAGACCTTGTGTTTTCACAATTTCTTGTTCTTTGAATAATTCATTTGACACAAATGAGTATATTATGCTTGTCTATTTGTCTAAATAGTTGTATATATATTTTTGCTTTTGCATATGTGTATTGTATATATATTTTGCTTGTGCTATGTAAAATACATACAAGTAAGTCTTAATTAAAAAAACCTATAGTTTCAATTTAAGATGAAGTTGTAGGCAGTTCATAATCTAAAAAAAAGTTGTAGTAATTGCAATGAAAGAAGTGTTTCTAAATCCTACTCTATGCTTTATGTATGAGAAAAAAAAATGTTACAATTATGTAACCAGTGTATAGTGGTAAATGTGTGGAAAATGTGGGTTTTTTTCAAATTGAAAAATAATCTCTACTGGCCACTAAAATTACTGGGTTATGTGTTGTGAACTTCTTTGGCCATGATTCACATACATATTTTTTTCTACAGCTCCAGATGGTCCTCCAGAAAATGTGAGTGTCTTAGCTACATCTCCTCACAGTATTAATATCAGCTGGAGTGAACCTGTCGTCATTACTGGACCAACATGCTACCTCATAGACATTACCTCAGTAAGGCAATTCTGGTTTACTGCTGGTAGCAATACAGAAGTTTGGTGATACAAATGCCACAGCAGATGTTCTTATAGAAATTACAGGACAGACACAAATTTAAAAAAAAGGATTTAAAAAAAAGTATGACTGTGTCTGTTTCCACATAGTCCACATAAGAATTAATTGTACATTTATAAATTTATTAATGGGAGATAAATTAATTACTTAGTATTAAAAAATGTGTGCTAATAAGAGGTCATGGAGAAAAAAAAGTGTAACTATAAAAGTATACAGGAAAACAGTAGCTGCGCTTTGCGGAGATGTACCTCTTTCTAACAGTAATGATACTGTATACCACTAAAAATAATAATGACTTTTTTGTTCTTCAAAGGAAGGAAAAGTTCATTGTCATGAGTTTACAAACAAGAGCAGAGAGCCTAGCAGAAGGAAGTGACTTTTACAAAGTTACACAGCGCATTAGAGGGCAAACTTTAAAGTCAAACTAGATTTCCCACTTTCCACTTGGTGCTCTGTCCCTCAGATTAGCTGTGTTTTGGTAGCACAGCAATAACACTTCTTTCTCCTTGATCTTTATAAGCAAAAAAAGGCTGACATAAGAGAAAAGCTCTAGTGGCCTTTCTCTTTTCATCCTCTACTACCCTTATAATACTTCTTAAAACAACCATTAATAAACCTCATTTCCTGCCCTTTGGCAAGGTATGAAACTTTCTAAGTTCGAGCACATGAGAATTTTTAAGTAGGATATACGTTCCCTGTTATTCCAGAAATTATATGGACAGGGCTGTCAGTGAAAGCAGGGAAGCAGTTTACCAGACTTTACCCAGGAAAACTTGTTGTTTGCAGCTTCAAAAGTTCTGAATCAGTTTGTTAGATAATACGAAAAGAAAGTAAAGATTACTTCAGACTATTTAAAGACTTTAAATAGAAAGTTCTTTCAATTTTCTGTGAAGAGAGTAAGACTATTTTGTGTATATTTTCCATGTTTCTGAACCAGTCATAAGAATTGCAGATAAGTTAAAATATTAATGCTGAGATTTTTAGTACAATCAAAATTTCTAAGGAGATCCGTAAAAACACACCAAGTATTTTTAAGCTCCTCAGTGAAGTTACAAGAGAGAGTAATGTGTCATCCTGCTATTTTCTCTTCCTCTAACTTCATTGTACAACATGTAGAGTGCAATCTGTTCAGTTCTAAACACACTTACCACAGCGTTAGTATGACAGGATGAAGGCTGTACAATAACATGGGAAGAAATGGTTCCTTGGCCCACTGGGTAGGTTGCTAGAAACTACATAACAATTTTATGTCTCCTTTACTGAAGTTAGAGAAAATTTTTTCCTCGTGAAAAGTTCCTGTCACTTTTGACTAAACAGCATTGTAGTACATCAACAGAAAAAAATTAATTTTGTGCTTTTGATAAAACTTCCAAATTCAGATTTCAAAGCTTGTATTTTTTTGGTGCAATATATAATCAAATTCTGTTTAAATAATTTCTCCTCTGTCTGGTAATTTCTAAATTATAAACAGGGTGTCATCTGTCTCTACACTATGAAAAAGTGATAAATATCTTATAAATTATTGTAAAATTCCTAAAGTAAGATGAACTATGGAACATTTCGTGTGAGCCTGCCAACATTTGGAAGAAACTTAAAAACCTGTTTTAAATGTTCAGTTTGGAGGGCTTTGGTTTTGTTTTTTACAAAGCGGATTTTTTTCAAGTATATTTCAGATATCTAGCTTTATGTTTAGGGATTCCATGTAATCAAATGTTGTCTGTCTAATGATCAGTAACTACAGGTGTCAGTTCTGTAGATAATCATCTTACTAGACAAGTCTATTCCTTCTTAAAGGCCAATAAAGCTGTCACAATCTTTTTCAGTGAAAATATGAGTATATATTTTATTGTCCCATTGGGAAAAATTTTATGAAGACTCCATATTCCACAAACTTCCTGTGTGTATAAGTTTACTCATTTTACTTCTCAGCTGAGTGTCTTTAAGAATTTATAAAAATAGGCTCAGAGAATAATTCCAGATTTCTGCTCTGTGATGTTTTTATTCTTAAAAGATAGTAATTAGTATTCATTAGTGAATGTATTAGGATTCTGTTTAAATTGCTAGGATGTTCCTTGCACTTTTATTGATCAGAAAAACTAAAAAGTACTCCCTCATTATTATTCCTCCAAGTCATAATTTAATTTGCCTTGCTGCCTACTATAATTAGAAGTAGTCCTGAATAAAATATTACTGAAAGCAAGTAAAGAAGATGGAAGTAAACCATGAAACTTCAGGAAGAACAGAATGAATTTAATGATGTAGTGCTGTGATTGTATTTTAGCTCTTGTATAAATATTTATATGCCAGATTTTTGAAAGTCAGATAGGAAAAAATGTTTCAGCTCTTGATGGCCATCCCAGGAAATGAATGTCTGTTTAGTCCATCAGAAAGTTTAGTTCAGGTTAATTCACAGTGGGGATAGATGCATATCTGTCAAATAAAAGGTATGCTTGAACTATTGTAATGTTTTAGCAGCTGCATTTAATACAGATTTCATCCAGTGGGAAAACTACTGTACAGCTACCTAATCCTCTTTTCAAATTACACACTGAAGAAACAATAATGAAAACATCATTAACTGAAGTAGTAGGAATAGACATAAAAAGAATTTTGTAAATGATACTTGATCAAACGTTAGAAAAGCTCCCATTTTTTCCTTTTTCTCCTTTTTTAAGCCAACATTAGAAGTGATTAATTGAATATAAAGCCCAACACTGTAGATTTTTCTACAGAACTATAGACTATTCGAGATGTAGGGCTGATAGGGATCCCAAGAAGTAATCCACTCCATATGCTGCTCTAACCGAGAAACAAGTGTACCTAAAATCTTCCTCACAAATTATTCATTATCCCGTTCTTAAAAACATCCAGTGCTGAAAATTTCTCAGCAATCCTCAACAGATTGTTCTAGCTTTTAACTACACTTACAGTCATAATTTTAGTTACATATTTAGGTGTATCATTGCAGTTTTTGTGATACTTAGTTCTAATCTTTTTTGGTGCAAATAAAATTTCTATTTGTGTTTTCGTGAAGACTAGAAACAATGGATTATCTTCAATTTAGTAACATCCTTTTTTGTATTTTGAAGTTATTGCTATGTCTTCTACCATCCTCCCTTTTCTAGACTGAACCCAAATTATTTGTGTTTTCTAGTTTTTCTAGTGAGAGACTTATTCCCTCCCCACTGTCTTATAAGTAGTGCTTCTATTAATACATCCCAAGAGGAATTGTATTTACTGCAGTCATGGCAACATTATATATTGCTGCCATATTTTCTTTTTGTTTTTGTATTCCAAACAATTTTCTGCTTTATAGCTGCTCATCTTCTGAACCTCTGCTTAGTGTGAGTCCCATTTCAGGTCACTACAGCCCCCTGACCCAGTGTCTACAGATATTGGTTCATGCTTGTTTGGTGGAATACAGCACCAAGCAAACAGCCCATTTCCTTAATTCTGTACTACATAAAGTGCTGAAGAGGCAACACATGGGTGAGATGGGAACGTACTCCCCTGTGCAGTGTCCTAGTATTGATAGCTAGAGAATTCTTGTGAACCCTTCTATGCAAATGGTTAGAAAAGTGGAAAGATAAAAATTAAATAAGGTGTTAAAATAGCAATGTCCTGCTTTTGACTGTTTCAAGTCTTGTAATAATTTTTTATTATTATCATTATTTTACAGGTAAATAATGACAATTATAAAGCTCAATTTTTGAAGACAAATGATGAGGGTAAAGTCTTAGAAATTTCTGATTTAAAAGCATTTACAAGGTATTCTGTAGTGATCATTGCTTTTACGGGGGATGTTAATGCTGCACTCCTTGAAGGCAAGGCTAGTTCTCCAGTAATTGTCTCCACTTTTGAAGCAGGTTTGTATTTTTCTCTATTTTATATGGATCAAACTTTGCAGTTTTTCTTTCATCTGGCAAATAAATGAGAGTTTTGAACACATGGTGCACTTTTAATGCAGATTTGTTCTCACAATATTTTTTCTTTAATACTTAAAAAGGTAGCAGTCAACAAAAAAGTGATGGTGATTATAAACACTAATATTTACCTTTAGTAATGCAGAGATCTTAACTTGCTTCATGTAAAATACAGATGCACAGAATGCAGCTATCTAGATTACTTCTATAGTCATTGAAGAGAGATTGTATCTATATTAGCATGTATATGTAAGACGTCCTTCTTAGGAAGGGATGACTCTCCCCGTGGAGGTGCCTGTTTCCCTTAAGAGACTATTGAAAACTCTGTACAATATCCTTGGTATTGATGCAAAAATTAAACATTTGAACGTTAAGTGAAGTGAATCCTACCATTTATAAACGGTACCTGTATAGACTTCAGGACACAGTCTGTGTATTCTCAGAGAAAGGAGGTTGCTAGTGAAGGCCCACAAGGATCTGTACTTGAGTCAGCTGTTCCACAAATTCAAAACAATCTGAAGAATTAAGTAGATACTAAGGTGACAAAAGTTGCTGATGCTATTAAGTTACTCAGAGAAATAAAACTGAGAGATGAGAGTGAAGAACTGTGTAAGAACCTCAAGGCACTGAGAGGCTATTTTAGAGAGAAGCAGATAGCATTTGCTTAGGAAAATATGAACAGATGTACATGGGGAAGATATAGTCCGAGCTTTACATACATAACTCCCGATTATGCTCTTTCTCCTGTCTTTGCTGGGTTTGAGTTGTTCACTAAGGATATTTAAACAAACAAACAAAACAACAAAAAATATTTTCTGGAAAGATACTGAAGTTTTGTTTCATTCAAACTAATTATCAGCTGTGTATAAACTACACTTGCCTTATCTTTAGTGAGGTTAGCTGCAGGTCAGCTTTGTAGCTATATACTCAGGTTAAATTCAGATTTAGACATACTACACAGGGATTGTATTTATCATTTATCTTTCCTTTGATGTATGAAAATCCAGTGTCCCTAATGATATGATATGATATGAGTGTGTGTGTGTATATATATCTATCTATCTTTCTAATGCCTTTAATGTGTTAAATTCTAAGGTTTTTGTGACCTGTTTATATCCCTGGAGTCTGATATGGTCTTTTACTGTGGAAAACTGAACGAAGATTAAATTAGGTGGTAGCTGGGTCTGTCCTGTGAACTATATTTTTTGATAGCCCTTTGTCTTATGTAAAAATGTGATACATTAGGAGGTGCAGTAACCTTGGAGAAGAACAGTTATTTTTTCCATCTCATCTCATCTCATCTGGCTTGTACAGTCTAACATATGGCGGAGTGTCTGAGAAAGTTTGGAACAATTTGCATAGACTTACTCTGGAGAAGCCTGAGTAAGCATTTGTTGACTGGTGTAAAAAAACTTGGAAGGTATGACAACAGCATCTAAACCCTTGGCTGAGGGAATGTGTTTACCTTCAGTTGCTTGATTTCACTATTTAGAGGTCATGCTATGTGCTTGTCTGCTCAGGTAAAGCAATAAATATTTAGCTGCCTGGAAAGAATGTTACAGCCTTTTCTTTCAGACAGGGACATTAGGAAAAATGATTTATACCTTTGCTGTCTTGAGAATAAGCTGCTGTAATAAGCAAAAAACTGTCTTTGGGAAAAATGCATGTTGTGTTTGTGTCTGGACATTGGCTAGTGGAAAGTTTTTTCCTAAAGAGTTAACTATGAGAAGCAGAGACTCTTAGGAGCACGGTGGCTTGTTTATATGTTGGGAGGGAGCTTGCTGTTGACAGAGGGCTTTCAGAAAGGAATACTCAAGACTAACACTTGCTCCTTGCTTGTCAGCCCAGGCAAGGATTTGTTTACCCCAGATATATTTCAATGTATAATGATGCCTTCAGGCTTTCTGAGTAGGAAATCAGAAGAAACTTTTCTGAGTACAGACTACTGAGGTTTATCAAATAATTTTTTTGAATATTTGTAGCATTAAATGCTATAATTAAGAACAGTATTTCATTAAATATTTAACTATTAATTGTCATTATAAATATTTGCATATGCAATAAATATTTGAGATATTTTTAATAAAAACAGAAAATACCAATGAAATAATACTGATATTCAAAACCGTAATTTGTAATTTTTCAGGTTTTGCTCTAATAATAGTAGTAAACTGAATAAGTGGATCATTTAAATATTTATTTCAGTGCCTGAAGACCCACCTAACAACATAACGTTTCAGAAGATACCAGACGAAGTAACCAAGTTCCAAGTAACATTTGTGCCACCGTCTGAACCAAATGGAAATATTCAGGTGTATCAAGCTATGGTGTACAATGAAGATGACCCTGCTGCCATACAGATCCACAACCTTAGTGTGATTGATAAAACAGATCAGTCAGTCACTGCCATGATAGAAGGACTAAAAGGAGGACATACCTATAATGTCAGCGTAAGGACTGATATTTTTTCTTTGAATCTTTTCCTTGATGTGAGAGATTAGTCTGAATAGCGAATAAGAACCTAGGGTGAATACGAGATTTTAATGCTGAGAATGTTAGCTGGTATGTGAAGAGAGACAAGTCCAAGGAGCAAGGGGAGCAATGAAGAGAGTGGAGTGAGACGGGGCAGAACACATCACTAGTGCTTAGCTTCGTACACTGGACCACTGGTTCATGTGCTAGCAAAGCAGCCTGTGACACATCGTCACACATACAAGACTAAATCTCTCTCTTAATTCTGGCGCTTGCATTGCTCAGTTGCCTCAGATGAAAGGTCCAGTTCTGCAAGTGGATCTTGATAGAAGAAATAAGCAGAGACTAGGACATGAGAGGAGGTGACATACCTGTTTAAATGGGCTTGTTTTTCTCCTTTTTGGAAGAGCTACATTACAAGTGATAATGCGTTACTCTACTTAGGATTGTAAATAAATATGGAGTTAAGTTCTAGCAAAATGTGAATAACAGAATTGTTTCAGCCTTCATTGTGGCTTCAAATATATCCAGATTTGGCCAATTTGAGCTATCACAAAAATTCATTAAAACAAATGTTTGTTTTTTTAAGGTGTATGCAATTAATGGTGCTGGTGCGGGGCCAAAAATTCAATTGAAAATAACCATGGATATCAAAGGTACGTCTCATAAAATGCCCTTTAGCTGAAATCTCTATAAATGCTGGAGAAATTTCTGTTCTACCTGTGAGCACACAGCTGTCTATTATTTAGAGGCCACATCGTGTAGGAACAGGAGCACGTAACTGGTAGCCTTGAACTGCAGTGCTCAGTTTTGCTGTGTATCATTGATCATTTGCTATTCGTATCTGAGTGATACTGTAAACCATGTGCAGGCTCAATGAAGTAATCATATCAACCTGACAGTGTTTTAGTTACCATTAACAAGCAGCTTAGAAGAATATCACAGAGCTATAGCTAAGTATACAATATCACAGTTGTGGAAATAAATACAATCATTGATTGAAATTCATTGAAAAACTGACTCAGTCTTTTATTGTTTTCTATTTTAATTGAAAATTGATATGCAGAGGCATTTATCAGAATACAGTTTTTATAGGCTTAAGGTATTAAGTAGAACATTAAGTTGTACCTGAAAATATGCTGAAGATTTGTCTTGCATAACACAGCTATGTGCCTGAACAAAGTACTTGTAGTGAAAGCATTGTAAAACAAAACTCTGTAGTATATCTTTGTTTAAAAACAGAACCACCACGGCCTAAAAAGAAACCAGCACCAGTGTATGATACCAACGGGGCACTCCTTGTCACAGCTACAACAATTACAATCAGAATGCCGGTATGTTATTACAGTGATGATCATGGCCCTATCAAGAAGATACAAGTTCTTGTTGTGGAAGCTGGAGGTAGAATTTTATAAGTTCTCTTGAAAATTCTTTTCAAGTTTTTTATTTCTTTATTTTGAGGCTGTTTGTCTTTTTTATCTCTTTTCTTGGGTCTCAGTAATTTCACATTAGAAAACAGCTAACAAAGTCACTTTAGCTGTGGCGACAGTAATAAGAGCAAAGTATCTTTCATGATACCTGTGGGCTGGGTACTGGATTTTGGAAGCACTTGTCATTGAAGAATCATCCATGCTCTTTGAAGTCACCAATATTTTTCTGGCCCTATTGTTATCATTATATTTGCTTTATTTCCTGTTTCCTTATAAAAAATACATTTGTCATTTGTGAAAGGTAAATAAATCTGTAACTTTTTTTGCAGGGTTTTTCTTCTGTTGGTGTTAGAGTTGCCTGTAAAAGAATGCAGTCATGTGCAGTTGATATTTCCATTTCATAACGGGGGCAGAGGGATTTATATAAATCCCTTCTGTAGACTGTGGGTTAGAATGTGTATTCCCTTGTACAGACTGATGAACATTTACTCATATGAAAAGTGCCGTGATACTCTTTTGAGTAATTGCCTACCAATGTGAGTGGGAGTTTCATGGTAGGACATCATATGGTCAGGCTTACTTTACCTAATAAGGACAAATTCCAGGTATTTAATTCCCTTGTTTTTCTTGCTTTCAAAGTATAGAAGTAAAGCATTCACATTGAGTGAAGTCACATTGTCTCACTTTTTTCTGAATTTGCTCTAATCCTACAGATATTTACTTCATAGCTACTGCTGTGAAGATTCTCTTAAACTGATGGATATGCAAATACCATGTTGAGCAATATTTTGAAGATGTTTCTCCTGGGTTTCTGGGTACTGACTACTTGTGGAAATCTAGTAATGTGATTTATGAGACAGTCTTTACTGTCTTTAGAGTAAACACCTTTTACCATTTTTGCTAGCCATGATCAGTTTCAAAGTCGAGTGGCTTGCACAAGTGATAGCCTCTGCAAGCAGAGCTCATGTGTGAGACTGCCCCTGAAATTTTCTGGTTGTGGTTCAGTTGGCTTACTCTGAATTAGCAAAATATAGATAGCATGGATAGTAAGGAATTTTGGGTTCAGTTGCAAATACAGTTATAGACTTAGTTCTGTAAATGGCATCGAGAGCATACTAAGATCTTAGAAAAATTAATTGCCTATTTAACTTCTTTAATTATAGCCTGGTTAGAATGTAAATTGTTTCTGATTATTTCCTTTCTTGACAATAGCTCAGCATGATGGGAATGTTACTAAGTGGTATGATGCCTACTTCAACAGACCGAGGCCGTATTTTACAAATGAAGGCTTTCCAAACCCACCGTGCATAGAAGGAAAAGAAGATCTGAGTGGCAAAGAAGAGATATACGTCATAGGTGCTGATACTATGTGTATGATACCAGGCAGTCAAGACAAAATATGTAATGGCCCACTGAAACCAAGAAAGCAGTACCTGTAAGTATATTTGTCTCTATGTTTGTTCAAGAGAAAGATTTAAGTGAAATATACTTTTATACGAACATACAAAACAAGTAGTTCAATTATGAAAAGGTGGAGATTTAAATGATCTGCATGTACCTTAATTTAAATTTTTTTGGCTGAAGCATCAACATTTGAGACAATAGATTTTTAAACATGTTTCAGGTAACAAAATATGCTTACTGAGTTGCTAAATTAAATAAGCCCAAATTCAAGATAAATAATTCATATAGTTTGACTGAGTCCTTGATGTCACTTCTGCAGGTGAGTAATGATTCCAGCTGATATTATATTAAAACTGAAAAATAGCTTGTAGTTTCTAAATTAAATGCTATTTAATGAAATGCACATAAACTTTTATTTCATTAGTTTTCATGGGTTTATTTTACAGATTTAAGTTCAGAGCAACAAACGTTAAAGGACAGTTCACAGATTCTGACTATTCTGACCCTGTCAAAACTTTAGGTAAGGAGAGTGTAATTTATTAAAGTATTTCTCTGTTTCCAAAGAATCTAGACATTTCTGTGTGTCTTTTTAGTAGACTGATTTCCCTGAGGTAAATAATCTCTTATTTGTCTTGGACCTAGCTTAACCAGAATGGTCGCTGCCTGGTGAGGAAACAGATCTGTTCCCTTGTATGTCCGTTTGAGGATGTCAAGAGGTTTTACCTCAACCTGGACTGTTGAATGAAAAAACAGTATTAACAAAATTCATTAGCAGAGATTCAGTTACAACTATGAAAATACCATTTTGCCAGGATAGCTCATCTTGACTGGTGAACTGTCAGAAGCTATCCTCTTTGTGCAGTTTTGCTCTCTGTTGGATGTAGAGCTGTTCCACTGAGCCTAGTGTAGGAAACCTCTCAGCTGCAGATCATTCCTGCTACTGGCAGCTCATCTGAGGACATGACCCTTTAGCCCTTTGTCCTTTAGATACAGACAAAGCTCTGTATTAATTAATAAATGAATATTGTCTAATAGAACCCATCTGGTTCTGATGTCACTGGCCAACAAGCCATCTGTTACTGGGTCTCAAATCCAGCATAAATTCCTCCATGGCAGAGTTGATCTGCCCCCAAAACTGCGAATGAAGTCTGTCATAGCAGATCGCAATAAGATCTGTAAGTTCTTTTAATATGTTGGTAAGCCAAAACTTACTTAGCTAAGTATTACCCCTGACTTTCTGAAAAGGGATCCCAAGACAACTGGATGAGTACCCAGAAGAATTTTAGTGGGCACATATTTTTCATTTGGCATTCATCTTCCGTGATATGAGCTCCCTTATTCATTTAATCCATGTTAGAAATTTGTTATATGATCTGATACTGAAGATCTTGAAATGCTAATTCACTACCTGAATATTCTGAAAGATCTGACACTATTTCTCTAGCCCTGAATGTGTTGGAAAGTGCAACACAGAAGTTGTCTTTATATGTTCTGAGTTTATAAATTCTAAGCCAATGAAGCAAATAGCTTGCCCAGTGAGGTAAAGACTACGTGTCAAATCAGGGAAAACAAGTCTACCAGAAATGAGTCTGACCGTATTCAGTCCTCTGGGCAACTTTCTCCTTTCTGGCAGAAAAGTCTGCAATGCTTAAAGAAATCACCAATGAAAAAAAAAAAAAAGATAAATTATGCTTGGGGCAGGGGGGGAGTGAAATTAATTTTCACCTGTTGTTTTAGGGAAGACTTGGGCCTCTTTTTTTTTTTGTGTACACCATACACAAACAAGCTGTTTGTG
>Ga0181612_128782_pt1 | contig 11823 bp, 10 predicted proteins | sample HoacroProtozoa21_FD_119630 | JGI IMG/M metagenome (GOLD analysis project Ga0181612, IMG submission 119630) | Hoatzin crop microbial communities from Cojedes, Venezuel. Combined Assembly of Gp0051906, Gp0051904, Gp0051908 | reverse complement strand
TTTTCTGAAGTAACATTATGTTAGAAATAATTTGATAAAGTTTTCTAATTTTATGAAATATTTTGATGAGGTAAAGGCCATAACCTAAACTGTATCAATCTTGCAGAGGCAATATTGCTAACAGTAAAATGATTTTAACGGTATCTGTCTCTAGTACAGATCTCTGGTACCTTTGCAGGTGCAATGAATATATTGATATAACATTGAGTGACTTAATTGCTATTCTTCTTGCTCTGTAAAGTTGTAATATGTGGAAAATACTGCAGAATTCTATTCCCTGATGACCTATTGAGTACATGAAAAATGGAGAATCCTCAACTTGCATTTTAATAGCTTACATCTAACTTACATTTTGTCAGGCATTTTCTTGTGTGATAACTGAATAGTGGTGTTTTAATTGTGATTTAATCAGGGAAGAATAAAATACTGAGCTGTTCAATGCCCATTTTGCACACAAAGCTGTAAACTTGGTGGATAGAAATGTGGCCATAAAACTAGATTTTGAGATTTCTAAGGCTAGAAATCACTAACCGATGATCTGAAGAACGGTTGCAAACTACATCAAGAATGGAATCTGACAAAAAAGAACTGACTTTTATGAAAACTGATTTTCTAATTTTTCAAGTTTCTCATTTAGTAAAAGTCCAGATGTGGTTGGTTCATCTGAGATTCTCACTGAGATGCTGCAGCCTGCTCAGTAACACTACTGACATTCTGTCTCACCATGTTACACATCTGTTCTTTTCACAGAGACGCTACCCATTTCCTGTTTTGATATCATCACAAAAAATATTTGGAAAGACTACTTTTTCTGATGATTAACATTGCCATTTTTACCACTAACAAATCTTAATTTTTTTTAATACTTTAAAATATAGATAGCCAAGAGGTGGCAGTAGTCCATCCTGTATTTACTCTGTGCTTTATCATTAGACATATATGCTTGTATTTCTTTGATAGGGACAATTATTTCAAATCAGATATATGAAACTTTTTGAAGTTTTCAATTTCCTAGCATTCTGAGCACAGCTCTCATTCGATCAAAGTCTCAGAGGTCTTTGTCAGAACTAGAGGAAAGTAAGTATCTCCTTCAAAGGCTCTGTCCTCTGAAGATAGTGAGATTGATGCTTAGCAAATATATGACTGGGCAGGTACAAGTGAGACCAAGATAAGCCTTTGATCCTCGTGCACAGTAGGAGGATGGGTACATCCTGTCATTCCCAGCTTAAGCATCCCCTAAAGGCTTGCAGAGCCCCGAGGTGTGGTTACATGCAACTCTGTGGCTTTGTGAGGTCCGTGTCCCAAAAACCCCACATGATTATAAGGATTATGAGGGCTTGTTGCTGAAACTATCCCATAATAACCACAGGGGAAGGCATGGAAGAGAAATGAAGATGGCCAGCTAGCAACAGTGCCAAGGTCAGACGCCAAGGATGAGTTTTTGTCCCCCCAGTTTAAATGTATTCCCTGCATAAGTGAGAAGGGAAGTGTCTGGCTGGAGAAGCACAAGATTATTTTCACTTTGGCTGTGCTTTTCCTCCAACATCTCTGCCTCGCAGTGAGTGCATGGCTGAGTGTGAGGAGGGCTTCACATGGACAGCCAGCTGGCATGGAGAACAGTGTGAGTCTGGCTGCAGCACTCGAAAGCTGGTGGAGATCTTTCTTATCTCACAAATAAATTCACGCTTTACTAGGGAAATGGGGTGACTGGCTGGACTTTCTCCAAGAACACATAATTCTTTCCTTCTACCTTTGTAAACTGAGGGATGGATGGGTGAGCCTTGAGGAACAAGACAGGTCTCTCCTCCACCTGAGAGCGTTGGAGGATGACAAAGCTGTGCCAACGATCAGATATATGATGTGCTGTGTTCTTAGTGAAAAACATGTATTGTTGAATAGCAATATTACCAACCAGTCCATAAACAACTGGCAGTCTCTAGTTCCTGAAGGCATAGCCAAAGGAACATAATTATACTAGGACCCAGAATGCAATTTAGATACTTTTGACCAAATTCAGAAACAAAATTTGGGTTTGAGGTCAAGCACCACTGTGGGAAGACCTCCTGTGCTGAGCAAGCCCATAGCAACATATTCAGTGTGATAAGATACAGTCTTAACTAGGAGTCACCACTTCACTCACCTGTTTCTGTGGCAGAACGGATTTTATCCATATCTTCAGAATTCTCTTATCCGAAATGAACTGACTTCTTTCTTTTACCGAGGTAAGGCAACGGAGGCACGGATGATGCAGCAGCAGCCAGAGCTCTGTTGAAAGACAGGTAGCTATATGATCCCTAAAAAAAAAGAGATGGTCTTTATTTATGGGAAAGGTCCAGGACAGTCAGACACAAGTCATAATATCTGTTCAAACATCCATCATAGATATTGAGGAGAAAATTAATCAATAGACCAATAAACAGGAAGTCAGGGCTGAGTGAGTAGCTGAAGGGTATGTTTATTCTAGAGACTTTTTTTTGTAAAGAGATGCATCTGGATGTTGTATGCAGCTCACACGATATTTGGTTCAGTCTACAAAATGAGCAAAATTAGAGAGCTGGTGCTGGAAGCCATTAAAGAAAGTTGTCTGACAGAGTTAGACTTGTGCAGTTTCATTTTTTGTCTGATTAGTCCTGGTATAAACCATTCAGTTCCCATACCATTTAAGTGGATATAGCAGACTTTCAGTACCTGAATGGGGCCTACAAGAAAGCTAGAGAACTCTTTACAAGGGCATGTAGTCACAGGCAAGGGGTAAAGACTTTAAACTGAAAGAGGGTACATTTACATTAGATATAAGCAAGATATTCTTCGCAGTGGTGAGACACTAGAACAGGTTATCCAGAGAAGTTGTGGATGCCCCCTCCCTGGAAGTGTTCAAGGCCAGGTTGGACGGGGCTTTGAGCAGTGTGGTCTAGTGGGAGGTGTCCCTGCCCATGGCAGAGGGAGTGGAGCTAGATGATATTTCAGGTCCCTTCCAACACAAACCATTCTATGAGTCTACGATTCTATCACCTGTGGCATGGAGAAATTTGCTGAATTTTATTTTAGGAACAGGCTGAGACCTTGCATAATGTGATTGTACAGTTCGCGATACCTGGTCTCCAGAGTAGAGGTTTCTACACAGGGTATGGGAAGAAAAGGGTACAATGTGGCTGGGGAGTGCAAAAACTTGCAGTGGGAAGCTGAGACACAACATCTGTACCCTCAGCCTCTGAACACATAAAGTAAGCGAGGGCAAGAACTGCAGGAGTACTGGAAAACTTAAGTTGTGCAAAGCTACTGTAGTACAAATTTGCTTCTAACAGTATCTGTTAGTACCAAGAGCTTGCCTTTTCATGGGGAAGGAGTTACTACAGGAAAGGGAAGCCAGTTCATGACAGTGCTGTTTACAGACATGTATGGTCAACAGTCTCCTGGTAAAAGAGAATTTAATATGTTTAGGGCTGGTTTGGTTATTTCAGACGGAAATAGAGGCCCATTAAGTTAGTGATATCGACGGTGACATCTGAAAGCAAATAGAGATATAAAAGTTTCACCTGCAGAAGATAAATCAATGGTTTATATGTGCTAAATTTTTTCATTTTATCTTTTTTTTTTCAGGGTTGCATTTATGGGTCAGGGTAGTTGGACACCAACTGTTTGATCAAAATATTGTAGCCTTGGCTCGCAGCAGGTTCTCTCTTCTTTTTCTAAGTTTTCCTGGATGGAGATTTATTAGAATGGAAGCTGTCCACAAGCTAGGAACTATTAAAGTAGTAGTCATGACTTGCACTGTGTACTTTATTGCAAATAGTTCCCACGGGAGTTAATAAGGTTGTGGCCTACGTAAAACATAAAACTCTTCATTACATTTTGTTCTTCTAGTTTTTTGGGGGAAAAGGGATTTGAATGAAAATAAAATGACACTTTTTTTAGCCTGTATTTTTAATTTAATACATTGTAGTATTTGTACTGAGAAGGTGTTTATAAGGAAACATTTTTTTTTCCTCGGATGATTATAAATGTAAACTACTATTTTTTCGTATTAATATAATTCAAATCTGCAGTTTTTAAGATGGGGACTGTCTCTGACTGTTTTTAGTGTTCCTGGCACAATGTGAATATCTACATTACTAGTATGAGGCATAAATATGTTATATTTATGATCATGAAAAACTTTACAGTTGCGATCTTCTCAATGAAGTTTTTTAAAAGTTTGAACTATATAAAAAATAAAAGCACCACTTGTTTTTAAAATCTTATTTGAAAAGCAGTGGTATTAAAATAGAGACAAAAATTGTATTATAACAAGTATGTAACCATCACAATCTATTCCACAGAGAGCATGCGATGAAACAGAATTCATCTGATATCTAATGATAATCCTATACAAATATCCTGGTGTGTTCTCTGTAGCATATTTATGATCTTGTTGTGTCTGGTCCAAGTTTCCTGACATTCTGAATACCCCTTTGGGGAAATATGACATCTTGCAGTAATGTACCGTGTGCATGTCAAAAAACAATGCCAATCTGCTTCTGCTACTCTGAGTTTTAAAAGTGGAAAGAGCAGAGTGCTCATTTTTTAACATATGCAGGATGGTGATGTTTACAACACCAGCTGGAAAAGCAAGTACTTGTACAAAACAGTGCATGGAGACAACAGAACAACAGGAAGAAAAAAGAAAAAGACCAGCCCACTCAAATTTTATATACTGAGAAAGCACTGAAAATAAGAGCAAAGAAATCTTGGTCTTTAGTAGTACTCCCAAACCTTACAGGCCAAAATAAAATGGCTCTGAAATACTTTGGGTTGTGGAACATATAAAGCTTTGTATTGCTAGTTCCAGATTTTCCCATTTATTAAAGGCACCACCTCCAAACAAAACAAGTCTTCCCACCTAACCCAAAACCTAAGAAAAAATTTAAATATTAGTAAGAAATAAAGTAATTACTGGGAAACTATGTAGAATCAAATGTAGCTTTGTTAGCTTCATGGAGTCTCTTTATCTAGTATTAAGAAATAAGCTGTTAGATAAGGTAAATAAAATTACTCAAGTCTTTGAAAGCTTAGCTCCAGAGGGTTTAATGATTTCAGCACTGGATATCGTGGTTCTGTTGGTTCTGCTAAGTATCAGTTGTGGCTTACTTGTAATATAAATCAGGTCATGAGAAAGTCTGTCCTGATGTGATTACAGTGCTTAGAATATTTCAACATGCTCATCTAGAGCTAGCCCACATATTTCCATACTTCATAAAACCTACTATGCTTATATGGCTCTAAGAACATTTAGAAAACGCCCAGAAGACTATTTTCATCATATTTTATGAATAAAACAACACTTAGCTGCATGTGACATCCAGCACTCATCCAGTATTTGGACAACAAAAGAAGTCTGAGTAAAATCTTCTGTCTTCAACAGCAGCTTCACAGGTTTCTGTTTCTAAATGGACACGTAAGATACCTCCTGAGGAATGTTTATATGTAAGCCTAATTTTTGGCTATTCATTTCTTTATTTTTGTTTTGCATTCACTTAGAATCAAGAAAATATGAGAACATGCATTAAATTTGTGATGCTAGCCATTTGAGCTGCATGGAAAACTTGAGAAGAATGATAGATTGGATTTGTGTACATACAGACCTATGTGCTCTGTGTCTTCTTCATTTATCCTGGCTTCACTCTGCACTGCAGCAACAATTTCTTTTTTGTGGTGCAAGATCATGGTGTAAGTCAAGCTGTCTATGGAAAAGCAAAACAAAAAGAAACAAGTGAGACCATATATACCCTCACTAAAAATAAGCTAGATATTTGCTGCAGTTTTAAAGTTATGTAGGAACTCTTCAGCATGCCCTATGCAAGAAATCATCCTCTTTTTAATCGATAGCATAATGAAGAGTGTCTTTCAGGAAAAAAAGAAAAGGTAGCTTCTTAGCACATTTTGAAAACCCAATAACTTTATTTCAGCACCTGAATGAAGAATTAGGACTCTAATTTAAAAACAGTCAACAAAACAACAAAATTATCAACCACATATAACATGTTGCAGGCTGCAGAAATCATTCTCCTGAATTATAACAGTCGAAACACTTGCTGATCTTAAATTAGCTTCTTTGGAACCACGTATCTCAGCAGAGTAAAATGAAACTACTGTCATTCAGAGACAGAAAATCTAAGTGTCATTCATTACGTGATGATGTAAAAACTGGGGTAATCTTTATTTGGACTTCTGGTTTAAAAATAATTACACAGCTCTTCATAGGAGCATTTTCTCAGTTGCATTCAGCAAAAAATATTACAAAATAAAAAAGTCACGTAAATCTTTTTTTATCTTCCCTCTAAATGAATGACTATATAACTATCAAATACATTGGAAATGTTATTCTATCAAAATGGTCAGTACAAGACAGCTTTAGAAATCAAGTTTTCTTTTCAAAGGAGTAATAGAATGGATCTTCTAGACAAAAAACAAATAGTTAAAGATATCTTTTACTTTCTTTTCAAATTAATTTATTAAATCAGACACACTGAGATTCAGTGTAGTTGTGTGGAATATTTAGACAAATATTGACTGCAATTCAAGTTCATATTCCACATTTCATATTCTATAAACAGAATATGTAGATATACCAATCAATGGATCAAAATATGAACGTTGGTGATGCCTTTGCTTCAAGTACTACCCCTGAAAATGAAAGATGTTATACCACAAGTAATAAAAATATAAGTTCTTTTTATTTATTTTTTATAAAATAAGAAATAAGAACAATGGAAAAAAAATAGGATAAAGGAAATATCTACAAACTCATCAGCGATACAGAAAGTGACTGACTTTAGAAAAATATAAATCTAGAATAAAAATATAATTCTAGAATTAAAAAAAATAAAATCCAAGGATATCACTGAATGAAAAAATCAAAACCCTACCAAATAAAATTATCAGGATGTAAGACAAAGCAAAATATTTACACTTTACCAAAATGAGACATTTGGAAGAAGAAAAATGTTTAATATTAAAAAAAATGTATTTTCAAAGAACTTTAAAACTTCATTTTCATTTTCTCTGTCTGGAAGCACAAAAAAGATACCAGTTATTTTATATTCACAGGCATCTCTTTGAGATGTGTATGGAAAGAAATTCATAACGTACTACTTGAATGGAAGTGGCTGCACTGGGGACGTTTACGAATGAGAACTTCAATCTTCCAAAGACAGGGTTTTGCAGTACTAGGATTGAATTAGCTTCTGCTGATTTTATATTTCTAAGAAAGAACAACAAAGATATCTCATGCAGGAGTAAGTTTTCAGGGTTATCCAACACCTACCAATGAAATAGCACCTCATAGAATATTTTTTCCCTATATTATGCAAATAGGACATTAGCCTCATTGAGACACCTGAGGTAAAACAACAATATTGATCAAGCACTCAAGCATCACACTCCTTAGAGTGTTGTTTCTTTATTTTAAGGAATAAAGAAAAGAAGAATTATAGTTTTAGGTCTGCAACTTTTATTAGTATGAAGATTTTCACTGTAACTTCTTGCAAATATTTATTCCAGTTTTTACTTCTTCCTGCGACTAATGCCAGAATTTTTGCATAAATATTTGAACAATCACACAGAAAAGTTGTGTTTTCCCTAGTGGTGTGATGGAAAAAGAAAAGATCTTGATTAGATAGCATATTTCACAGATGAAGAGTAACTGTCAGAGGGAAATATGAAGATCTTTATAACAATTTAATATAGAGTTTTTCACATTGCATTGGAAAGTAGTTAAAGTTTAGTAATTAACTGATAGTTCTATAGATTGCTTGTAAAATATGAAACAAAATTAGACTTAGTGCTTTTCATTTTTAATGGTAAATGATTATAAAACCAAGAACAAAAAATGAAAAAAACCCTTATGCTTACTTAAAATACTGGCAGCAATAAATTATAAACTGTATAATGAAAATCAGACACAGCAGACTTCTAAATACTAATTTAAGGCTTCCAGTAAAATAGTATAACTAAACAGTGAAGAATTAGTAGCTGTTTTTTTAAGAAAGATGCAGAGGATAGATTTTGTTCTTATTCTGCACTTCCATACTGAGCAGTAACTCAGTCAAATTCTGTGCATGCAGCCTGCAATGGAACAAAACGAATACTGCAAAAATTGTTGGTAGATATGGTCTGACTTAATATCAGTGGTGTAACTTACTGCCTTGAAGCTTGAATGGAATGCAAAACGCAGCAAGCACTGCATAAACAACTGAAGAAACTTTTAATGTTTAAGCATCTTACAGGACACAAAAAAAATTCTTAAAATATCTCATCTACAAAATGGGAGATAAAAGATATTAAGACGTTGGCCTGTAAGTGACATATTTTAACTTTAGGTGTATGTATATTATATACTATATATTATAAGTATGTGTGAAAATATTTGCATATCTGATCTCACATTGCTTCCTTGTAGATAATTTTGCAAATCATTGTGCCTGTAGCTGAAAGATAGAAGAGAGGAATGGGTACTTGGAGAACAATTGAGGGAAAAGGAAGTAAGAGGAAAATGGAGATAAAAATTTTTAATGTTAAGAATCAAAGGGGCTCTTCAAATACTACAGTATTAGAAAAAAGGAAGGTAAGGAGCTAAGGAGTCATTTTTATTCTGACAGAAGTAAAGATATAATTAAAATTTAAGAGGGAGGGCTATGGTCTTTGATCCATTCAACTATTATGGTCTCAGTGAACACCATATGAGGAGATAGTCCTAGTCCTTTGAATGTAATTAACAGAAGATTAATGGTTAATATTCCATAGTCATAACATTTGTGAAATGTATTTCATTACATAAACACAATAAAACATAGAAAAAGGAAGGATTTTCAGTGTAATCAAAGAAGAACTGTTCAATTTTGTCAAACTAAGATGATGGTTTCAGAATTTTTCTTTTACTAAACATTGTTTCTAAACTCTTTTTAGCTTTCACAAAGAATGGCAATAAATTTTGAAAAGCTCAACTTTTAAAATGAAGCAAATTCTAAACATTCACCACTTGTAAAGTCTGTACCTCTACCATCACTAATAACCTATTTTTGAGGACATAACTGTTATACAGATAAATTTTTCAGTAAGAAAAAACCAAATCTCTTCAGTGAACTGTATAGCAAATTCCATATTTTGAGAAATAAAAGTTTGATTTACTAATTTTAATATGTCGGGCAAATAAAGAAACATCCCTGTCCTCGAGACAGCAATTCTCTTGAAGAAACTGTGCCAAAATGATCAGGAGGAAAGAAAGAGTGATATATGTGGCACAGCTATCAGCCCTTGAGTTCTGAGGTTAAGGTTTAAAAGTTCCTACATTATAGTTCTCTATTTGATTACACAGTTTTTAATCAAAGAAGTTGAGCTTCTTGTAGCTGACGCTTAGGAAGCAGTTCTGACTGCTGAAGTTTCACATTCTGTTCATCATGTCTTAATAAAAGCCAAACAGTCCACAAGACACGAAGGCTGTGTCTGTGTTTGACAGAGTTAGGGTTTTTTTTCCAATTCATGATGAAACCACTTTGATTCGTTAGATTACTGTAACTCTTTTAATTACTGTTACATCCTACACCTACATCTACTTATGATTCATTTCTTTACAGGTACCTAAAACCTTTATGTGCTAATTTCTATATATATGGCAATTTTATTCAAAGAAGATTGCTTAGGCTGGTTTGCTTCTGCACTTGTGCATTTTCACTTGTCACAAAATTGTTCAACTTCTATTCAGCACTCTGTAGGAGGTCTTTCACTTGATTTTTACATGCTTCTCTTCTTTTTTATACATAATTTGTAAGAATTTTTATCTTTTTACTGAAAGCAACCACACAACATTCTTTTTGTTTCTTCTGAATTCAGGAAAATATTTTTCTGAAGTATTTTTTCTCTGTGTTGGACCTATTATCCACACACAGTCTGCTTGTGTATTAGGACTTGAGATCTCCGAAGCTGCATATTTGAATCCAAAACCTAAGCTGTGCTGTAAACTTTTAAAATATATTCTCCTTCCCTTCAATTTCATTTACAGAAATGATTCTTACAAAAAATTATTTTGGTTTATGAACATTAATAGAATAGTCTGAGAACTGAGTTGTTTTTCCTCACTTGAACATGGTACACTAACTCTAATGAGTCACATACATTAGTATTAAAAAATATAGCTTACTTTCAAAGATTGTGAACATGACTTTATTTTTAAAGCAAGACATCACAATCTTTCTTGAATATGTTCGATATGACTGCTGTATTCTGTGGGATTTCAGATATGTTGGTTTGCTTTATCTTCTTGTTACTCGTCTATATTTATCTGTTTTGAGATGCTTGTAGCTAATTCACAGAATCAGAGTGGCTGAGGTTGGAAAGGACCTCTGGATGTCATTTTGTCCAACACCCCAGCTCAAGCAAGGTCACTCATAGCTGGTTGCCCAGGACCTTGTCCAAATAGTTTTTGAATATCTCCAGGGATAGAGACCATACCACGTGTCTTTCCAGTTCTCAGTCACCCTCACGGTGAAAAAGTTTTTCTTAATGTTCGGATGGAACCTTCTGTGTTTCAGCTCGTGCCCATTGCCTCTACACATTTTGAAATATATGCATAAAAAGAATTAGTGGACAGTAAGGGAAAATAATTGCAAGAGAGAGCAAGGCAACAGAAAGTAATATAGGTTTAATCCCTTTGTCTTTTCGAATATCTCTGTAAACTAGCTATCTGGTTCTATTAAACTATTTGAAAGATGCATGTGAGTTTTAGCAGAAGACCTGAAGAACTGTATAAGGTTCCAGTCAAATGCCAGGTGAAAACTCGTAAAACTGGTGATGTGTACGGATTTGCATATTCTTCTCCATGCTGCTAATTGTAGCAGTCAAAGGAACAACAATAATAAAAATAACTTAATGTTCAAAAGGGATATTAAAAGTAAATTATTCTAGTGTATGGTCACTAAACAGGACATTTTTGCAAGAATTCATATTACGCATTTGTCATGGTTTAGCCTGGCTGGACACCAGGTGCCCACAAAAGCCTTTCTATCATTCCGCCTCCTCAGCTGGACAGGGGAGAAAAAACGTGATGAAGGGCTCATGGGTCAAGATAAGGACACAAGGACAGGGAGAGATAACCATCACAGATGAAACAGACTCAGCTTGGGGAAATTAGTCTGATTTATTAAGTCAGAGTAGGAAAATGGCAAATTAGAACTAAATTGTATAACACCTTTCCCTACCCCTCCCTTCTTCCTGGGATAATTTTACTCCCAAATTCTCTGCCTCCTCCCCTGAGCGGCACAGGTGGATGGGGAAGGGGGGTTGTGGTCTGTTCATCACATGTTTCCTCTGCTGCTCCTTCCTCCGCAGGGGGAGGACTCCTCTCACTCTTCCCCTGCTCCAACCTGGGTCCTTCACACAGGCTGCAGCTCTTCATGAACGGCTCCAGCATGGTTCCCTTCCACAGGGTGCAGTCCTTTAGGAACAGACTGCTCCAGAGTGAGTCACCCACAGGGTCACAAGCCCTACCAGCAAACCCGCTCTAGCATGGACTCCTCTATTCATGAGTCCACCGGTCCTGCCAGGAGCCTGCTGCAGTGCAGGCTCTCCAAAGGGTCACAGACTCCTTTGGGCATCCACCTGCTCCTGCATGGGGTGCTCCACGGACTGCAGGTATATATCTGCTCCACTGTGGACCTCCATGGGCTGCAGGGGGACAGCCTGCCTCACCATGGTCTTCTCCATGGGCTGCAGGGGAATCTCTGCTCTAAAGCCTGGAGCACCTTCTCTACCCTCCTCCTTTGCTGACCTTGGTGTTTCAGCACTGTTTCT
>Ga0181612_127337_pt1 | contig 11823 bp, 8 predicted proteins | sample HoacroProtozoa21_FD_119630 | JGI IMG/M metagenome (GOLD analysis project Ga0181612, IMG submission 119630) | Hoatzin crop microbial communities from Cojedes, Venezuel. Combined Assembly of Gp0051906, Gp0051904, Gp0051908 | reverse complement strand
GTACTTTTTGCCACCTAACAAAGGGCTTAAAGAGTTGAGATAACAACAGATTTGTTTGGAGTGTGCTAGACCAAATGTAAAGCTGTGGTAGCTGTTTAGCTACTAATTGGCAAGTTCCTGTGCTTGCCAAGGGGCTTGCTTGCCTTACTGTATATTAGTTATGTGCTTGTTACTGGCTGCTTTTTGCTTTTGTGGTGCTGCTTATCATCTTCCGCTGCTGTGGCTGAGAACGTGTTAACAGTAATGGCAATGTATCAGGGCTAGGGCATTGCTGCTGTTCCTGTGCTGCTGTACTGGACAAGCAGGCACTCCAGTGTGAAATCAAGTGAAAGGGACTATGACCTGTAGCTAAGTCCATGCATTAGTACACCCCTGAAGGGACTGTGGCCCATGGATAAGTCAAGGATAGAGCAAGTACACCTTGAAGGGACTATGGCCTGTGGATAAGCCCAGACTGGAGTAGGTGCACCCTGAAGGGACTGTGGCCCAGCAGTGACCCAACCAAAGCCGGCTTTGATGCCCAAGAAGTCCACACAACACACAGTCTCTTCTGTCCTGAGCAACCACTGTAACACATGGAACCCTAGTCAGGGACTAAATGAACTCAATGAACATTTTATGGGCGTTTTGCAGGGGTGGCTAGACAACTGCTTGCCAATGTGAAGCAGTGAATGAATTCCTTATTTTACCTTGCTTGCACATGCAGCTTTTGCTTTACCTATTAAACTGTGTTTCTATCAGCCAAAGAGTTTTCTCACTCTTACCTTTCTGACTTTCTCCTCTGTCCCATTGGAAGCAGGTGTGTGGGGCTTAGCTGCCAGCCAGAGTTAAACCATGACAGCTGTACAGTGCTGTACTCAAGAGTCATTTGACTACTGTCAACAGAAAATGCTCCCCTGAGCACTGCTTCATCTTAAAAACTGACCACTAACAGAAGTAGTCCTCCTGATGGACAAACATCCTTCCCAAATCTGGGGAAATTGGTTAAGGATCCTTTTTTGCCTAAGGAGATTACAATGGAAGCTTTTTTTGCACATAACCGCTTACAGGCATAGGCAATTTCACCACCTCTTCCTCCTTTTTTCCCTCCTCTTGAAGAGAATAAAGCATTTTCTGGATTTAGAATTGTGTTGGACCGGGGCTGAAGAGCCTGCACCACAGTATCAGAAGTCATCCTGGGTTACAGCTGCTGTTGAAAAGTGTTTTGTACAGTAACATCTTGGTAGAATACATATATGAGTTCACTGCAGTCCTACACCAGAACCCAGGTACCTATATATTATATTGTTGCAATGATGTTGAGTGCTGTGGCAGCCAGACTCCTTACAGGGCTAATATGTTCCTGAAAGCACTGGCAGAGAAACTGCTCTTGGTGGTGGTGAGAGAAGACCACTGACTGTGAGTGCCTTTCCACTTTCTGGAGGGGGTAGTGTTGGGACCAGCTCACAGCTTCTTTCAGGATTAGATATACAACTCTGAGGACCACTTACACCTGGAAATCTTTTGGAAAGAGATTGCATTGCATTGCAATGTATTTTTAAAGTGCAGCTCCCAGCTCTCTAAGCAAATTGGAAGCATCAGTTTCTAACTTGCTACATGCCCTTCAGTGATGGCTATGTAGATAATTAATGATCTGTAGGACTACCACACAAAGCCAACTGGAAGTTGCTTATCCACACTGTGGCCCATTTCTTAGAGCCTCAGCCCAGCAGGCGGTATCATCTGATCATTTTCTGCCACTGTCTTATCCCTGGCTGGTACAGTTCATGACCTTAGTTATACTAAAGGAGGCTGCTGAGTCCATTAAGTCTTTGAATGAGCAAAGCATTTAAGTAAGCATGCACTTAGCTAGTTTAGTTATCCTGAACAATCCTTACCTACCCAAACAATCCCCTAGCAAAGGAAATAAGCCGGGGTTTACAGGATATATTTTCCTTTTATGATTTGCGAGAAGAGTCTTAAGTGGTTTCACTTAAGCTTTTGCTGGTGTGATTCTGTACCCACATTTATAAATACTTCTGAACAACAAAATAATGGCAATAGGTTGAAAGGTTTGATATAAGCTTGTCTTAGTCTGGGTTTCAGAAGCTGTGCTGGGATAAAACCCCTTTAATATGCACAGCCAGAAAAATGTGCAAATAACCGTGACCACAGGCCTGTCTTCAAAGTTCAGAAAGGGTTTTGTTATTGCCCCACACACAAGATAATGAGAATCCTCCTTCCTTTGCTCAGTCAGTGGATGTTGACTGCCACGGTCTTACAAAGCTACATGGTGCCCAGGAAAGTTACTTGGTCTGGAGCTGCCACCACACAAGCTCAGCCTGTTCTCAAAGACTGCAGTGCCCCACCTATGCTGGGCAGTTCTGGGCTTCATGGTCTTACAGACAGTGTTTTGCTACTGACCTGAAGTGTCCTTGTCTCAGGACAATCCCACCACAATCCACTCACTATGACCATAACCCAACATTGTTCCTATCATCTTTGCAGCACATTTTTCCGTGTCCCTCACCTTGGCAGCAATTTCAGTCATTCTTCATTAAAGATGGATCTCTCTTTCTTTATTTTCTAAAATAAGTGTGTGGGGTGAGTTTTTTTAATGGTTTGAAGTATAAAACCAGCTCCTTGTACTCTTCTTGTCCAAACATATGTAAATTCACATGACCTGATACTTTTGACACATTTCTGTGATCTGAAACATTTTTATGTGACAACAACAGGTATCAAATACTTCAGAACATGCTGTAAGCTGGGCAGAAACAAAAAAGCACTCCAGTCCCTTGTCTGTTCTTAAATGTTGAAATTTTGCACTAAGCCCATGATGTTGAATTTGTTTAGAGTATGGTAGGTAAAAGTACTCAAGTGCTTATACAGTATAGTCTTTTATATTTGTAGTGCTGTAAAAGACTCTGTAAAAACATCTGAGAAGAAATAATGTTATTCTATGTTTTCATGATCTGATTCCCTTTTATTTGTTAATTGCATTTTTAATTCAGGTCCTCAGGTGTGCTTCTGAAGCTGTTCCAGCATCAGAGAGGAGACTCCAGACATGGGACAACAGGGAACAGATCACACCCTGGTCGGGATGACTGCTCTGTACCAAGGACCTCTGACAGCTGTTTAAGTTAAGCAGCAGATCCTGGGTATTGGCAAAGCATGGGAACTGCACTTTCCTGTATCCCGGGGCCTCACGTTAGACAAATTCTCTGCCTCTTTAATTTCTGTATGTCTCTAAACAGTCAAGCAGTCCTTTATGGACTTGACCTTATCTGCAAATTCCAAACCACATTCAGACCTGAAAGAAGATAGCATGTTGCCATGGATTTCAGCAAAGCTATTTCTAGCTTGTCCAGCTCTTAATTTTGCTCCTTTTGCTTATAGCATTAGTAACTTCATAAAAGAGGCTAATTAATTCAGAGAGTAAGCAATCTACAGAGAAACCAATGCCTTCATCAAAACGAGAATAGCTCTCCAGGAGATGACCTGGTCAACTGATTATACTGAGGCTCCATGACTTCAGAGAAGATCGAGTGATGGGTGGTGAACCCTACGGCATGTTTTAATTCTCCTTCCGGCCTTTGCCTTTGTGAACTGCCAGAGTTATCTTGCAAGACTTTCCTGTCTTGCTGCTGGGATCCTTATCAGTTATTGATTGTGTCCTGCAGATTAGAGGAGTTGTTTCTGTTCAGCAAAAAAATTCATTCTTGATCAGCACCATATGGGAGTGCTTCTGCAAAGTGTCTCACTTTCTGTGTTTCTCCTATGCCTTTGACAACAGGATGGTATTTGAGTTACATTGTCTGCCCCTGTAGTCCAGAGACCCTGAAACAAGAGAATAATGCTATGGATTAGAAATTCCACCCCAATAACATTTCACAACTTAAACCTTTGTGCTCAGAGTTCTAAAATCAAGGAAACACTGACCATTTAGGCTGTTTGATAGATTTTCTTGTAAGCCAGTTGCTTGGTATAAAGCAAAGAAAATAACTGATGGGGTTGACTGGAAAGTCAGATGTATTAAATATACGTTTTCCATCTCTATTTCACCAAAGTTTTGTGTATCCAGTTAGCATTTTGCAACATACAAATATAAAAAGAATATTGTTAAATGTTTCCACCAAAGCCAGAGTTTTATGGCCATGAGACCACATTTAGCCTAGACTCCCCTCCAGTATCATTAGCACAAAGCAGCAAGTTACAACACTGAAGGTTAAGATGGCGTGAGCCAGCAGCAGAACCTCAACCTTTGTCCTGCCTTCAAACTACATATTCCAGGCTCATCCTGCCTCCCACTGTCCAACACAGTCAACAGCCCTGTGAATGTGGCCACAGCTCTGGAGCTTACAAAATGCCCTGAACCTCTTTTGACTTAGCTCAACAGTGCAGCGTTCCAGTATGTGTTGGGAAAGCCAAAGGCACATTATACAATGTGAGGAATCACTGAAGTATGGGAGATACCTGGTTGTGAGTCCTCTGTCTCAGTCTGTAGCAATTTTAGTAGTGGGGTGCCATTCTTTGATATTTAGAAGATAAAAAATGTGTCCTCTCAGTTACTCAGAGCAGCGCAGTTTGCTATACTTAGCAGATATTATGGGGAAACATGTCCTGTCATGAGACACACCAGGGCTGCAGAGCCAGAGAAGGAAAATAATGCCCAGGGTCCTTGCTTAAAAAGTAATTTTTCAGTGTATTATTTTAGGTAATTTTTTGTGTTTGGAATTTACATTTCACTGTAGCCATTTGAGGAGGGAGTATCAACAATTATGTTCCTTTACAATATAGCCATAATTATGTGTACTTTAATGTCCTTTTCAGGGTCAGAGTAGTATCTGGAGACTTCATGTGTCTGAGACTAAGCCTCCCAGTCTTTGTTTAATAAACTTGTACAAGAGATTTTTTTTGTTTCTTACGACGTCCACACACTTATGTGGAAATTTTCATAAATTCTTTTGGTTTGCTATTGGTATTGTAAGTAAAATAAATGTGTGTATTATGATGCAAAGAAACCTGCAGATATTTTGGGAGTTTCTGCATTCAGTAGTCCCATGCATCTCCGGATGTCATTTATCAAAAACAGATGTTCTTTATATCACTGTGTCTTGTATCAGTGTCTATTTAAAGTTCAACTGAGAGCAACTGAAGCCAAAGAAGCATGCTTTGATTTAAATAAATCAAAGCATATCATAGTCCTAGCAATTAATAATCCAAGACTGGAGCAAACATGAAGAGTAGGAGAAATCCATTCAGACAGGATTGTTTTTGTTTCTTGCTGCTTTTCTAAAGATTATTAGAAGCAGCAAGTCCTTGATTAAACTAGATCAACTTCCACAAAAATCCCTCAGTTACAATACATATTAAGAGGCTCAATCCTGGCAACCTGAGCAAATAGCCCATGTAAATCAAGGCTGGGGTTTTGATTATAATTGTCCCTCATTTATGACAGGTCACAGAAAGAAATTCTTCAGTTGAATCATTCACGACATTAAATGCAAAGGCTCCTGCTAATGATACAGGATGAGGTCTCCAGCTGTAATTATTTTACTTGCATCATGTATCAGGCAGAGATATTAATGAACCACGACTCAAGTAATTATAGCTGCAGGAGAGGGAGCCGTGGATTATAAGACAAACTTCAAATGGTACTGGAGCAGCAAAATCCATGTCTGGTTTTATTCCTGTTAAAGTCAGTTAGTATTTTGTGTGCCTTCAACTGGAGGGCATCTTCTTCCCATTTTCTCCAGCACACATTTACCACAGTACCAACTGTAATCTGACCAAATGCTGCTGTCCAAAGAGGCATCACTGGGAAAGCAAAAACTTGTCTGTTTTCAGAAACATAGTTTTTGGGAAATGGTGAAAGAGTGTCCCATTGGAAAGAGTGTCTTGTTGAGAGGGCACCAGTCTCCAACACAGATGTAAGAGAAGAACACTGGGGAAGAAAAGGATTGCTGTAGAAGAAAGTTGCTGATGAAAAATAGCAGAAGATTCAGCTTTATGTCTAGTGTAGGTGAGAAAGTCTTGTCAAACTTTTCATCTCTTTCTACAGAGAAATTTTACTGTAGTAGTAGAAGATACACAGTGCATTTCTAAGGAGAAAACACATTTTCTTCTCACAAAGCTGAAATGGACATCTGTTCTGTGAAACTCTACAGTGATAATTCCATTTTCCTGTAGGTGTGATTACTTTGGAACTAGGAATATATGTAATTTTAGATACTTGTAAACATTCCCCAAAGATTTAAAAGAATGGTACAACACCACCACTGGTGTTTTATCAGTACACATGAAGGCTGGCTTAGGAAAGATGTTGTGTCCACAGGCCGAAATCCTGCCTTCTGTTGCATGCAGACAAGACGGGCTCAGCAGCATGCAAGCCAGCATGCAGGAAGAAGTGTGGCGACATTAAGCAATGTCATCATATTTTCTGCAAGCAATAGGTTCACCATGTTTTCTACAACACATTATACCTTTGCCTGCCTTTCCTTCATTAGCTGTAGCCCAATCCATTCATTCTGAACCTGGGAAAAAGAACATTCTGTGTTTTGAGAGAGGATAGCTCAATTGCAAGCATTCACACCACATGGTCACAGTTTTTTTAATGCTTCATTTTTTGTTCCAGGACTTTTCTGCCTGATTCTATCTCCAAGGACAAGTCATAATCCTGACTGGCAAGTAATGTTACCCGATCTCCTTTAACAGCAGCTCTTTGCTCTGCATCTGCAGAGCCAGCACTGAAATCATCGAGCATGTGAGCCACTAGGTAACATGTTGGTAAGGCTTGGGTATAAGCCTGTTCTATCCTTACCCGCTAAACAAGAAATTAAAATGATTAAAGAGAGTATAGCTGCACCTAGTTTAACTAATGACCCAAATGGCAAATATGAGGCATTTACTTGTTTTCGCCTCACCGCTCGGATGGCAGCGCCTTGCTCTATCAGAGATTTCAGCCATTCCGGAGCCGCCGTGATGGTGCGTCTCTCAACACAGCGTGTGCCATTGTGTGGAGTGGACCAGTGCATGTGGCCCATCTGCTCTCCAAGATCGCACGGGCACCCAAAGGGACAGCAGAGCAGACAGCAGCTTTTCTCCTCTTTTCAGCAGGCACTCAGAGGTCTGGTACTTATTATCTTGTGAAGAAAGGGCACAGGTTTCTGCAAGCAACTTGAGCCCATATCAGCACAGAGATCACAGTGCATGATGTAACTGGTCAGTTCAGAAAGACAAATGGGTTTGAAGAGGAAAACGAACACAATGCTGTGACCCTCTGGCTTAATTACTTTCTGCTCCCATTGACAGGCCAGGATTTGGCAGCCAAAACATGAAGTGAGGCAAATGGAGACGCTTCGTATGAAAGGAGGACATAGCCCCATCTAAGCCAGGAGATGATATATTGCTTGCAGAGCTGGCTGTGAAAACAACGGCGCCTGAATAAAGCTGTGAATCATCCCTCTGTCTCACACCACTTCCACTGGAGTAGCTTCCCTTCTGAAAAAATGTGGCAAAACTTTTAATTGCAAACATTGCAAATAAATATGTCAGTCCTGGCAACTCTTTGGGCAGACTGTAGGTAAGTGGGTATGTGTGTCCCCCAAATCAGGGGGGGACATCAGGATGCCTGCTCCCTTGCAGTGGTGCAGGATGGGGCCATCTCCACTGTCTAATTAAAGTGAAAAAACATCTTGCTCCTCAGTCCGACTCTGAGGCCTTCCAGATTCTGAAATGACTGATATTCTCTGAGCAGAAAAAAAGGCATGTGACATTTGCCTTGATTAATGGTTGATGCTGAATATGAGTGCTGCTGGTGGTGTGATTAGGGATAAGTTTTAAAGTCAGTCCAGTTGCCTTCAGGGCTTGTGGTACAGGCTCTCAAACCAGGAGAAAAACATGCACTTTAGAAATTGTGAGTGGGTACTATATATATGAAGGTCAATAAATAGACTACTTGTTAGTGCTACTGTGATTTTGAGAGGTGTTCTGCTCTCCCAAGGTAGAAAAATACGTTTGTTTTTTTGTAAACTGTGTACCTTGGAAGAAAAGAATATGATTTTAAATGGTGGTGAAATACACTTTTCTACCCTAAATTGGCAAGCAAAGTCAATGAACCTGAAACAGACTTTGCCAAATTAACAAAACCTCAAACACTGCAAAGTTTGCCCACTTGAGCTCCAGGGCCATGTGAAGGGGCTCCTTGAACGGTGCAGTGTACGCCCAGGAACTGGAGAGGGTATTAGAAAGATAAATATTTACTAAATATATGAGTGATAGAATGAGTGGAAAGTTTTGGCATCCTGCATCAGCTATGAAGTTTCAAAAAAAATCCAGAAGAAATGCTGTTTGAGCATTGGCCAGTTGACAGAGATCTGGCTGAGTTGCAGGCTCTGAAAATCCTAGAAGCTCCTTACAAACAGAGTTTAAGTTTAGTGCTGCAAAACTGCTGGCTCAGGGTTCAGGAAACTGCAACCTTAGCAGTACACCTGTAAAATCCAGCAAGCTGAGCTGATAGAAAATGAAAGATACTACAAACCTGCCTACAAAGGCACCACCTCCTGTCTTTGATGACAGTACAGTCTCACTTGATACAAGAGAGAGTAAAATAACACCCCCCGGGAGCCTTGCAGCTTGGTGCACACAGGGCCATTCCTCTGCGCACACAATCACTGCATGCTTTTGTAGGCACATCTGCAAGCTAGAGGTGGTGTACCCTCTTTAGCAGGCATTCTACCCGTAGGCTTTCTTGCTTTTCACATGGGACAGTGAGATGCTTTTTGATATTCTGTGAATTCATTGGTGGAAGTCAGCAGAGACTTTTTTTCTCTCTTTATTTCACTGGGGTAATATCAAAAAGGACTGGAATAAATTGTTAATCACTGACAAATTCCCCTATGGTTCTTACTTTACATGGCTAGAAGGAGCTCAGTTGATGCTTTGCGAGAAATAAGGGGCTGTTTTTGGGTTGTTCGAAAACATGTTGACTGTCACTGTGAAGTCTAGCCCAGGACTCACTCTTTTTAATGTCCTCGCAAAGTCACTACACATTCAATGGACAAGAGACGAAGCTTTTTGTAGTGGAGAACTGCAGGTAGAATACGTCTGAGAGTTCGGCAGGGGCTAATCTGTGATCTTCATTTAAAATTTGATCAAAGGTACAATTTATTAAAAATAAATTGGTGCAGCAAAGCCATGAAATTCAGGGAGTGGTGCCCCGATGAGGTGCAAAGGCTGAGCCAATCTTTCCAGAGTTTCTTAAACCAGTCACCAAGCATACAAATGTATTTTTACCATAAAGCTGTTTGCTCTCAAATTCTTTCCAAAGTACGGTAGACCATGGATGCTTAAAAATTTGCTCTATCATTAACATTAAGAAAATGTATATTTAAATGCTGGTTTAATTGTGATAAGTAATAGAAAGTAAGTCAGGACAGAAATGCTGGCATTGCCTCGAGCGTTATGTGTTTTGTCCCCTCTCACAAATCGTGTGTTTTTCAAACTGTTAGCTGTAGCTGGATCTTGTCCCCATTTCAACCATTTGATTGCTGAGCTGGACAAGCCCAGCACTGTTAATCTTTATGCCAAAAATGCAAAATGATATATAGGATGCACATAGGAGAAAGAGTCATCAAAGATGTGGGACTGTTTAAATGATGTCATGGCACTAAAGGACAGAGGAACAGGGACCACCTGGAGGACTTTTATTCTATCCCTCCAGCTTTCTCCTTCTGAGCACAAAGAGCTGTGAATTAGTGTAACTTGCCAGTTTGGGGAGAAAATTAGAAGAATGACAGCTCACATCTTTGTTGAACGCTGCCTCTGTGGTGGAGGGAGAAGTGTGATCAAACACTCTGTGTAAATAAACACAGGAGGAATTTAATATAAGTGACTCCATTTTTTGGCAAGTTATTTCTTGCAACAGTGAAATAAATACTTCACAGTTACAGGCTCATCGACTTCTTTCATCACGAGTAATAAAGGTAAAGCTGTGGCCCAAGTTGAATTTTTTTTTTGCATCGCTATTTCCAGGAGAAAAAGAAACGTGCTGCCTTCATGAATTAAATAGAAGTATCACACCTAGAGCCAGGGAATACATTATTTTTTCCAAGTCATTTACTCCAGTTTTGACATCCGCATATTATCCCGTTGCAATATCGAGTAGGAAGGCAAAATGGGGAAAACATAATAAAATTTATCAGATGACTCTGTAGGAGAGCTGGAGAACAGACTGGTTTTCCATCTACAGCTGGATGCAGTTTTAATAAATGCCAGGATATCCAGGGGGTTTGGGATAGCTAACCATGCTAGAAGCATTTTAGTGGTAAGTCATTAGGAGAATGAAATTCTCCTTCCTGTACTTAAATGGGATTGTTAGAGATGGTTAGAAATCCTGAAGGAATGTAATGTCTCCCATTAAAAAAAACTGCTTTTGCTAAATTTTGCTGAGCGCGTTCCTTTCAGAATTGCACATACTTATCTTAAGTAGAGAAGTGGAGAAGCAGAAGTATATTATTAATTCTAATTTGAGATTTTGCTTGAATTTCAAAACAGAATATCTTGGTTAAATAGGAAGCTTTCAGCTTGCTTCCTGCTTTCTCAGTGGAAAGGACAGAATTTTGCTCTTGTGCGAACAGCACAGACTTAACCAGGTTAAAATCGTATTCATCCTGCGAAGAGTTCCACAAAAGATATGGCTGGAACTGCATCTGTTGCCAACCTAGTATGGCCTTCTCACAGTCAAATGTTTTTAAAAGGCACTACTAGGAATATAAAAGAAGAAAAGGAAGCAAAGCTTTGCATCCTGAGCTTTGAGATGTGGTACATGTGTGGTCAAATACTCAACAGTTTTTTTGTATAAAGCCTCTACAGCTTTATTGCTAACGCAATATGTGGTGAGTGGGTTCATACCAAATACCCTTTAAAGGCTGTAGTAAAGTTGCTTCATGAAGTAGGCTCATTAGGAGAGAGTGATGGGTACTCAGAAAGGCTGGCATTCGCTCCGTGAGGCTGATTTTCTTAGGTTCCCCCTAGAGTCAATGCCATGAGAGAAAAGAAGGTGACAGAAATCCTTTCCCTGCAGCACATCTAGTTGTAGATAGACTGCTTTAGAATAAATGATAGTGGTATTGCAAAAAGATGTGCTTTCTCATATGTTGGAGGGAAAACAAAAAAAAAAGCAAACAAACAAAATAAAATCCAATCACACAAAATTCCTTCCTTTCTTAATTCCTCCCCAGAGCATTGAGAAGGTCTGCACAGGAGGCAATTAAAAGCATGCTTTGCATCAGCCCTGATGCTGTGCAGCTTCTTGGCCTAAGACTAACTAAGGGGTTTTTGGAGTTTGTTTTTTGGTTTTGTTTTTTTTTTACAGGACAGACTATGCCTATTGTAGAAATGGCACCTTTTACTCAAAAGCTGTTTCCTCCTCTTGTATTTATGGCAGTGAACGACAGAAAGCAGATCTTCCTGCAATGCAGCAAGCCTGGAGCGGTTCTCACCCCATCCTGGCACACAGCAAGGACATGCTAACCAAAACCTGTCAACATCTTGAGCACTGGGGGAATTGGGACACTCAAGCTTATTTTAAAACTCTTTTATTAAGGTGTGCAGTTTGCTGATTGATTTGCTTCCTTCCTCTGTAGGGTTTTCAGCAAAACATGACTGATCGAGAACAGCAGCATGTTATCTCTCTAAACAGCCACACATAACAGCAGTGTTTCCATCCAGCATGTCACAGAATCACAGAATCACAGAATCACAGAATGGAAGGGGTTGGAAGGGACCTCTGTGGGTCATCTAGTCCAACCCTCCTGCCAAAGCAGGGTCACCTACAGCAGG
>Ga0181612_123299_pt1 | contig 11823 bp, 10 predicted proteins | sample HoacroProtozoa21_FD_119630 | JGI IMG/M metagenome (GOLD analysis project Ga0181612, IMG submission 119630) | Hoatzin crop microbial communities from Cojedes, Venezuel. Combined Assembly of Gp0051906, Gp0051904, Gp0051908 | reverse complement strand
TTTAACAGTGCATTGTGCCATTCAAATGGTAAATCTAATAAGATTGTCTTTAGTTTGAAAATTATTTTATCAGTCAGTTAAAATTATTACCTTGTGGTGCCATCTCACATTTTTCCTCCTGCAGTCAAAGAGCAGGTCCTGGTTCCTGCAGCTGTGCTTATCTTGCATCTCTTTCCACAGGTGCTGTGAGTTTCTCTCCCTTCTGTTACCAAGTTTCAAAGTGCAAAACTCAGAACAGTTTGGCTTATTGTATCAGATTGCATTTTGGAGATCACTTCTTCAGAACATTACTTGTTCTAAATTCAAATCCCGTGTACTCTTGCTTTTCAGATCTGGGAATGTTAAAGATGGTTCTCCGGTGGCTTGTGCATTTTCTCCTAATGGAAATTTCTTTGTCACTGGATCATCGTGTGGTGATTTAACCATTTGGGATGATAAAATGAGATGCCTGTATAATGAAAAAGCACATGATCTTGGCGTGACCTGCTGTGATATTTCTTCGCAGCCAATTTCTGGTTAGTTACCTGGCTCATCAGGGGAGGAACATGGAAAAAAAGGAGTTATATTCTTTCTCTCTAGCTCTTGTTTTCATATTCTTTTTGTCATCAGTACTCAAGATAGAAATGTCATTGGAAAGAGATGATGTTTTAGAATATTCTGAATATTCTTAAGTAAAAGTTGTGGTCAGGTTGAAGACAAGGAATGTACTAGGTCAACAAATAAGGTGATTAGCATGCCTATGATAGCTTTCAGTAGCTAATTATCCTGTCAGGATTTTGGAAAATATTTGGGCAGTGTCTGCAGGTGAAACCTATCTCAGGGGGCTAATAAGGGTGTTAGAAGATGCAGTGCGTGATTACTATTCCCACTTTTGGATACTTTGGTTCCCTAAGGAGCAGGACTGGATTAAAGCAATGCAGAGAACTGTAAACCTAGTAAGCTCGATGCTTGAGCTGTGGGGTGTGAACAGGTAGACTGTTCTCCTGCACCCGACTTTCTCAGTTGGAGGAATCTGGGGGGGACAGTAAGCCCAGAATCTCATGTGTCCCGCTAAGATGTGGTATTGTTCAGATATCTTACAGCTGTTTTAGCTGCCCTCACTGTACAAGGTGCATTTCAATTTTGTCATTAAATGCTGCTTCACAGTTGTGATAGGCAGGAACTTAGTTTTTATTTTGAAAATGAAATCTGATATTCTTGTATGTATTTGGATATGGAGATCAAAAACAAAAGGTATACATAGTGTAGGCCTTTCTCAGGGCTGCATTGCATATTATGTCCAGTTTTTATTCATTTCACATGTGTAAGGCTTTCTGTGGAACTAAAATAATTAGAACCTAGATTACTCTATGTGCAAAAGCATGTATACTGAAAATTGCATATTGAAATTTCCAGTTGTGTCAAGGAAAGCTTTCTATTTGTGTGTACAGGCTTTTAAAATTATTGTTGTGGTTTAACCCTGGTGGGCAGCACAGCCACTTGCTCACTCTCTCCCAGTGGGATGGAGAGAGAATTGAAGGGCAAAACCTCATGGTTTAAGATAGAGGCAGTGTAACAGAGAAAGGAAAAGCTGCACACATAGGCAAAACAAAGCAAGGAGTTCACTCTCTGCCTCCCATCGGCAGGCAGATGTTCAGCTATCACCAGGAAAGCTGGGCGCCGTCACACCTAACGGTTACTTGGGAAGACAAATGCCTTAACTCCAAACGTCCTCCCTGCTTCCCCCAGCCTTTAGTGCTGAGCACGATGCCATGCAGTGTGGGACAACCCTGGGCTGAGCTGGGGTTGGCTGTCCCGGCTGTACCCCCTCCCAGCTCCTTGTGCCCCCCAGCCTGCTCACTTCGGGGCAGGGTGAGGAGCAGAAATGGCCCTGGGGCCATGCGAGAGCTGACACAGCCCCGGGTTATCAGCGATGCTTTGATCCCTGTCCAAAACACAGTGGCAGAGGAGCTACTATCACAGTCAAAACCAACTTTTTGTATAATTGTGTGGGGATACGGAAGAGTTGCATGTCTAAGCTGACATAGCTTGTATAGTGGGAAGAAACATTTGCAGAAACAAAAACTATTTGAAATATCCTGGGAGAAGTTAATTGCAGTACAGAAAAGTGTCATAGCCAAACAACCAAATAATGGAAATTGTGAAATATTTATAGGAGTCTGAAAAACTGAAAGGTTAATTTGTATAAATTTTTGTTGTGTATGTGTGTTTAATAAAGAGTTAGAAAATTGTCTTCTGCTTTTGATGGAGGTTGGGAAATTGCGCAGAAGCCTCATTGTCAGAGTTAGGAAGTAATACTGTAACTTGTCTTAACAACGTTGTAGATATACTTTCTGTGCTTTCCAGATCTGCCGTGGAGACAGAATGGTCTCTGCAAAGATACGTAGGCTTCTATTTTCAGAGTACACAAAAGATGCTCTTTCAAAGGTACCAAAAGTTATAACTGAGCAGCCACATGTATCTTTCAGTGCTAAACACACCAATAAGCACTGCCGTCTGTGTACCACCTTGTCTAAGAAGGTGGTACAGAGCAGGAAGAAAGCAAAGACGCAGGGAAAAAAAGCAGGAGAGAAGCAGGAGAAAGCTGAGGAAATAGCATGTATGCTTCCATACAGAGAATTAGTGACTGACAATAGCAAATCCTTCAAATGTGTGTCTACTGAAAGCTGTAGGGACATCATTGAATTAATCTGTCACAATAGAAAGGAGATTAATCATTAAATATGACACCTCGAGAACTTTCTTGGTGAAAATACTACCCAAAAAACTCCATTGTGAACTAAGAGTTGCATCTGAGGGCAAAGCAACATGTTGAAGCTGAAACAGATCAGAGTGCAATTTCCACCGCTCCATTTCCTGTTGAGGGTATTCTCTTGGTTTTAAAAAGTACATTACCGACCCTTCAGCCTTCTGCCCTCTGCCAAGATAGAGAGAGAAATAGACAAGAAACCAAGTATTTCCTATACTGTGGCCTTTTTTAGCTGATTTATGATCATTTTAAATTTTATTTAAAGCATATGTTATTGAAAGTCAACTTTTTTCTTTTTTGTGTGTTGATGCTTAATCACCAAGGAAACTTCTGGCATTATTGACAGATTTAACACATTACAAAATCCATAGAAGTAGTTCTTATCCAGTACAATTAAAGATGGTTTTAGATTGAGACTCTCTTTACCTGCTTAATTCACAGCAGAATTAGAACCGGAGTTTCTGGTTCCTTCTTTGTGCTTTAGACTCTGTAACAGATGATTCTCCTACCTATAAGGTGGATTCAGTCACAGTTGCATAGAAGCTCATCAGATCTAGAGCAGTGAAGTTACCTAGTGATAGTGGTAAGAAATTGGCAGCTCTTGCTGAAATTTTCTAGTGGACCTCAGCCTCAGGCAGTGTAGTCCTCCTCCAAGTTATCCCAAAGAGCTCTGCATGTACAACACTGTAATACCCCATTAACAAGTTGGTAATTTGTAAAATAGTGTCAAAGTCTGTGCATCATGATAGAATTCTCATCCAGACCCAGTTTCCAAGTAACGTGTTCTTGGTTACCAAGATGCGTGTTTTTACAACATGATAGCTGATGTGTGCTACTCTTCTCTCTGCAAGACCCAAATCTTACACTGTAAAAATGATGCACTTTGATGCTATAATGTTTAACAGATTTAAGGTAAGTCCGAAGATCTGTCACAGTCATATTACCTCTGATATTCGTGTGAACAAACAGGTCTATGTATACTAGGATTTTATTGTGATAACGTGAAATAACGTGAAATTAAAATATACTTCATGTGGTGGAAAAGTGAAGGTAAAATATCTGGGGTGATTTTGTAAGACATTTGACAGTAAATATTTTGACATTTTCCAGAGCTGGAAAGATGAGCCCTTAAAACATCTGTTACAATTTTCTGATTTCCCGCCTTAATCCTAGTGTTTCGTGTAGGAATTCTAAGACTTGATACTGGCAGAGGTAATGCCACTGAAGGATTGTTACAGTGACTTGTGTCAGGCTGGTATGCCAGCTCAGCAGAGTCGAAGAGCAGAAATAATTTGGCACAGGATTTAAAAATAAAAAATAAAAAATCGACAATGGGCTGAAACAGCACATTGAGAATGGAACATGATAATTCAGAAATGTTCATATCCACTGAGTAGAGAGGGGAAAGCTATAAAACTAATACTGTTGTATTTAACCTTTAATGCAGTATTTCTCAAGTGACTGGCTGGACTGCAGTCATGAAACATCAGTTCATTTATAAAAATGAAAAGCTGAACATTTAAAATTATGAAAATAGCCCGTCAGATACCCTCAATTTTGTACATGCGTATGTGGTTAAGTTTGAGTACTACTTAACTGTAGAAGATATGGTTATAACCGTATATTTTAGGTTAAAAAACTGTATTGTTGCACTCAGTCAATAAAGGAATCAAACATTTACCATCAAGAAAACTTAAAGTATGAGCCCAGTTCTGGTCTTTATCTACTTGTTCAGGAAACAATATAACAGTAATACCTATTTCTTACTTCTAAATGGTTTCAGAATTTCTGCAATTATTTTTATTAACACTTTTTAAAAATAGTACTGGGATCAAGGAAATGTATCAAATTCTGGTGTAAGAATGCTGATATGCTGTTATTTTCAGTGCTTCTCATTCCCATTAATTTTTTTTTTTTTTGAATTTTTATCAGATTGTGAGCATTGATTCAGATATTTCCAGATGGCTTCTTGTGGTCAAGATAATCAGGTCAAACTCTGGCTTGTTTTGGTTGCAGATTTCTTAGGTGTGTATAGTGATGGGGTTTTTTTTGTATTCCAGTGTATTAAGTCTTTAGTGACAGTTTATATCTGAGATCAAATTTATACTGCTGTCATGGATTCACAGCCAAACTAGCCACAAGTTGAAAGTTTTCTTTTAATTGTTTAGCAAGAGAGCAGCTAATGTATGCAGCACTTTGGGACACTGGGCCCTGTAGATTGTATTTGGTGATCTATTTATCAATAATTGTAAAAGTAAAGATTTCAAAAAGTTTTCCCCAGTTCCATCAGTTATGATAAACATTTGGTTTTAATTAGCATTTTTATGTTTGGTAAACGAGTAACATTTCTATTGTGGCCTTTGAGCAGGTTGATAAGTTGAAACCTCTTAATCTACCAGTCCAGGGAGAGGTTTCCTTTCATCTTTCAGTACATCCTAGCTCTTGAGGAAGAGCTGTAGAAATGAAAACAGTGTTGACTCCTGCTAAAACCGCAGTGTAGATATGTGATTGCTATGTAGAGACTAGGCAGATGGGCAAAAATATCTTCTGTGGGTAATTTTTTGTAATCTCTTATGTAGAAGTCTGTAAGGATCAATATTGTGTGTACAGATACACATTTAATTATCTAAAACACTGTTGACATGCTAAGACTACAAAGCAAGGAAGTCAGAGATGTTAAAGTTAAGTTCTCGGTGATCTTTTATCCCCTTCTTTGTGCACAGTATGTCACAGAGTCAGATCTTTGGTGCAGCTTTACACTTCTAATACCTTGTCAAATATGTCCACATGTAATAATTTACTTTTTGTATTTTTAGGTGTTGAATTAAAATATAAATGCACATTGAATGGACATTCCGCCCCGGTTCTGGCTTGTGCATTTTCTTATGATGGACAGATGTTAGTTTCAGGGTAAGCAGTATCTTTTACTTGTTCAAGTTTCATGCAGATGGCTGTCCGGGTTCACACTACAGCACTGTAAAACAGAAAGTTCAAAAGAGTTGGACATTTCAAAATACATTTCCAGTCATTAAGGAATAGTTCTGTGACCTCCAGAACTACTGAGGTGTCTTTCCAATTGGTCTGTGTCTCGTGGGTGATTGAGTTTGAAATCTAGTATGTTGCAAGCTCTGTTCTCTTGAGTATTGTAGTGAGATTCATGATTTCCTGGTTTTGGGGCATTTATGTTGTCTTTCATGTGGATACTCTAGCATCTATTAAAAATACAAATTTATGTTGCCATCTTACCATCTCTTTGGGACACCATTTAGGATTTCCTTCTCTCTCAGACACTTTCAGCAACTTTTTAGAAAGTTAAATGTCTTGAGGTTTTTGTCTTTGATAGATTTTGTTGAAATTAAAAATTTCTTCACTCATCCACACCCGCAGTATGGCAACATAAGCCTTTTTTCCATAAAAAGTGCATGATTGAGATAAACGTAGACATGTGTTTTTGATGTCAGCCCTGTACAGAATAATGGTTAAGACCCAAATTAATCATGAACCATCAGTTGGAGACTAATATTATTATTAGTCTTGTTAGAGGGTGATAAGGCAGTTGCCAGTGTCATTGCAAGGTCACTGTATTGTGTTTGAAAGACCCAGGAGGGTGGAGGTGGTGGGAAGACTCCTGATGACTGGAAGGATGCAAACGTTACACTTACCTCCGAGAAAGGCAAGGTAGAGGACCCATGGAACTACAGGCAGGCAGCCTGACTCCGGCCTCGGGGAAGGTTAGGGGGCAAATCCTTCTAGCAGACCGGGAGCAACGTGTCTGGGGAAAGCGGCAGGAGCTAAACACGGGCAAACGCAGCCTGGCCAACCTGCCTGCCTTCTGTGATGGCAAGGCTGGCTGCCTGAGCAAGGGGAGGACAATGTGCGCTTGACACTGCAATGTCAGCCAGGCTTTTGACATGGTCTCCCAGTGTAGTCTTTGCGCCAAATTGAGCAGATAGAGATCAGATAAGCGGACGGCAAGTTGTGTGGAAAAATGATGGGGCTGTCAGGGGTTGTTGGTGATCCGCAGCATGAAGATAAACCGGGAGCTGGTTGCTAGTGGCTTTCCTCAGGGATCAAGCTATTGAAAGAGGGAATTATAAATAAGGTAGATGCAATAATTTATGTTTTTATGAATATTAATGACTGCATGCTTTTATTCTGCACTTCTCATGAAAAGTGCTTAATCAATTCTAAGCTAAGTGGCAACTTGAAATAACAAATAAAATGATTCAACTCTAAATTTCAGTTGTCTTTTTTACAAAGATTTTTCTAAACTGAAACAGGAAAATTGATGTCTTGCAAAGGAAAAAGAGAAGACTACAATAGCCAGCAAATAAATTTAAAACTATGCAAAGCCCAGGAGACAATAGCTTGCTTTGACATTTTGCTTTATATTCTTTTTAAGGGAGTCATCTTCAATATTTGAAGATCATTATAAATGTTTGTGATCTAGAGTTATTTTATTTTCCGTTAGATATATGGATTATTGTTTTCACTTACATTGTCAGAAGTGAAATGTCTATCCCATAAAGTCTTTCAGGAAACGCTCCTGTCATGGTAAATAACTATGCCATTTGTATTTCATGAAATATTTAATGTATTTATTGCATTGCAATGATTCCTCTAGCTTGCTTTACAAATGAAAAAGTTTCAAAAATAGAGGTGCTGAGAGTAGATCATGGATAGCCAGATTCTGTGCATCTGATTTGCAGATACTGCTTGCAAAGACATAAAGTGGATACAGTACAGACAGTGGGGAGCAGTGGGAGTGAGGGCCAGTTTGCATAAGCACTGTGCAAATCCAGTGCATCAGAAATTGTCATGGAAGTGCAGAGTTTTTCCGTTTAACTAGTTTTTTACATCATGCTGGATGGAGGTACAGCTAATCAGTGTTGTTGTTTAAAGGTGGGCATGTGTGGAGGAGATTTAGATATATAAGGTTTTCATAAAGTGCTGTTAAGAAATCTTTTTGCTCTTATTTTGTTTGTGGGGAAGGTTTTTTCCTTCCTCTTCTTAATTAAAGATAATTTCTTTTATCCTCTCTGCATGATTTTAATGTCAATGTGTTGTTTTTTTTTTAAAAAGGTCTGTGGACAAGTGTGTCATAATATATGAAACTGTAAGTATAGTATAGTTCAGGATCATTCATTGGATTGTTGTCTTTAAATATCAGCACTGCTTCTGCGGTGTGTTATCAATGTAAACAAATATTAAAGAATAGGAACTATATAAACCCAAAATACAGTGTATTTGGTGGGCAGAGGGTGCAGACAGGATTTTGAGGAAGAATGTCTCTTGAAAATTGATCAGTCTTTCTCACTTTTTATTTACATTTCTTTGAGGGGTTTGTTATTTGATTTCTCTACAGTAGAGTATTATTCAGTGAATTCCATACTTACATGTTATATTCATATTGAAGTAGAAGTATTTTTTGTTATCCTAAATTTATCTTAACTTCCAAAGCAAGAAGGACTGTAGCTTTTGACTTAAAATGGGAAGTGGTGATCATAGAAATGCTTTAGTTAATTATATATAAAGTGCACATAAAACAGAAGCACAACAAAGAATTCAAGAAAATTTTTATGTTAAATATGATGTCTTTTCTTTAAGACATTTGTTGTTTATGCATTTTCTGTAATACTGTTATTACATCCTTCATGGTTCACCTGTAAGTGGTATTTACCTTTAGTACTTTATAGTATTAAAAATAATAATAATTTTGCTGAAAGTGAAGGATGAACAAATTTTAGCCCTCTCCAGCTTGCTCTGTGCATACTCTTATACTGATGCAGTTTTTCCGTGGGGGTTAAAGTTTTTCACTAAAATCACTAATTTGATACCTTCCCAATTTTTGGTCCAATTATTTTAGTAGCTTGAAGCTTAGACAGGTATGTAAGAATTCCCCTAGATTTCTATCTGGAACCCCAGAAAATTGAAAGGTGCAGAAAAGGACAGCATAAGTATTTCTAAATAGTATTTGTCAGCTTTTGTGCCCTTAGGTTTTTACCAGATACGACAAGAACTTTTATAGCTGTTGAGGAGAAGTGAGGACAATAAACCTTTGTGGGAGGGAGAGAGATTTCAAGCTAAAATACGGCACTTTCCTCATGATGGACAGCTCAAAAAACTGGAGTCCTGACCAATCAATTAGTGATTCAGAATAACTTTGCTCTTTATCTTTCCAATCTGTCTGTACCTGTCAAAGAAATAGTATCTTTCATAAGAAGGAAAATCTTTCATATCACAAGTTAAAACCATGCGGACAATCAGGAGTTTATTTTTTGGTAGCATCTAGTGGCAAACTAGGAGAACCACAGGTGTGATGTTACAACTTGTGCTTTCGCACCACATAGTCCCTTACTTGCCACGGGTTCAATGGATAAAACTGTGAACATATGGCAGTTTGACCTTAAGCAACCCTGTGCAGGTTAGTGTGTGAATTATTTGTAATCTGTTCTTTCAGTTTAAAGCACAGTATTGTTGAACACCTTCTGAAGATGCAACCCCCCCACTTTTTCTTACACGCAGTTAGTTTGTAACCTCAGGATTATGTGCACGTTATTTATCTTTTATCTGAATTGATCATATTAATGTCCTGCAGAGGTATTCTGTTTCTGTTCTTTAAAGAAAAGACAGAAGTATTTTAATTTTATTAAGCTGCTGTATCTTCTTTTCTGCTATTTACTATTTCTTACTCTCTGGACAGCATTTAAGAGATGAATACTATTCCCAGAGCACTGAAAGACTTTTTGGACAAGTATCATTGGCAATGAGTTAAACAGAAAATATGCGAATTGCAAGCAGAATTGTCAACAAGAAATACAGCTTACTAGTTGGTGTAGGTGAACAAACGAGGACAATTAATGTTACAAAATATATCAGCACCTAAAAATGTGGAACAAAGGTACATATATCTTTGTTCAAAGCGCAAGAGTAAGTTTGGACTTTGGCCTGCTTTTCTAAGGAGGTGTGACACTTGATTTCAGTGTCTGCTGATGCTTTTCTGTGTTCTAGTTCAATTCAGATTTGACAGAAGCGTAGGCATCTGAGAGATTAAATTCCTCTAAATTTTGAAAATTGATAGATCGAAGACAAACCCAAAATATTGCTCCCCACTGAAGCAATGTCTAATAAGCATTTCTTTTATTACATGCTGTGGAATGTATAGTGCTGAGAACACTTAAAAATCAGCGTTCATTACTGCAATTGTTCTTAGAACTGGGGTTTTTTCATTGTTGGTTTGGGGGCTGGGGGGGTGTGTGTGTTTGAGGGTTTTTTAACTGTCTTATCTTTCATTTCCAAAGGAAATACTGAAGAAAATGAATCTAAGGTGTCTGTTGAGGACTGGTCAGAGGATGATGTTTCAGCCTGGCTTTGTGCACAAGACTTAGCAGACTTTGTTGGGCTTTTCAAAATGAATAACATTGATGGCAAGGAACTACTGAATCTTACTAAAGAAAGTCTGACGAATGAATTAAAAATTGGTAAGAGTATAGAAATCCAAATAGTTTTACATCTTTAGAGTGTGTGTGAAATATCAGAATGAAAGTGAGTTAGGAGTTCCATACATGGGTATTTTTTTCCATGAAATGTATTTTCATTTCATTACTGATAAAACCCCCGAATGTCCCATTATCCATAATACTCTTTGTGTGTGTGTGTGTGTGTGTGTTCACTGATACCCAGGGACATAAAATGCACTTCCACCAACAATGCTGTGTTAAGTGGTCTTACCTGCTTCTGTTTCTATTTTGATTTTTAGATCTTGTATCATTAAGCTGTGAAAAAGGAATTTCAGCTTATGTATATACTTAATGATTCTAACTTTGGCAAATAGGGTACTCTATAGTTTTTCCTATCAGTCTGCAAAAGTGCCACGTTTATAATTCTGTGTGGTCGACTCCCTTGAATTTGGCAGTGAAATTCTTGAGTATACTGTTACCATAATAGAAAAACACAAAGTATGTTTTAGCTTTTACTTATTTTGGAGATAAAGCATTGGATGTTGACATTTAGTAACGATCAAGCAAAGCTTGCCTTGCTCAGACACTTTATAATTCATCAGGTGTCCTAGTTAATACATTGTCCTGTCACTTTATTATGAAACTGTGATTACATTTTAGAAGGAGTCACAAGGAAGTGCCATATTAGTAATGATGCCACTGTTGTAATTCTGAAATAAGAAATTTAAGGATGGTGAACTACATTGGAACTTTTCTGAATACAAGTTCTCTGTTCATTTTGATGGCTAGATTTATGTGTAAATTAGGTGCCGGTATGTTTGCCAGAGTGAAATCAAGTATAGCAAAAGGCTGAATGAGTTAAGAAACCTTTTAAGAAGTACAGTTTTATTTTTAGAAATTAGCATTCTTCATTGTAGGAGGACTGCTCCCTTTTTGTTTTGTGTGTATGTGTGTGGTGTTGGTCTGTATCAGCTCATAGTATCTCAGTGTATCAGCTAGCTTTGCTGAATTCTACAAATTAACAGGGATGCTGGGAGTCTGCCAGGAATTGTCATCCACAAAAGACACTTGGCTTCATTAGTGTCTGAACACATTTTTCTTTAACATTGGAGTAGCCTAAAACTCTGTTGCATCAATCACCAGCTGAGGCTAATCAAATAATGCTGACTAGAAAGTTATGTTAGAATTGAATGCAGTGTGACCAGTGATGAGAACTGACCTGCTGACTGTAGCATTTGCTATGGAAAAAAAAATCGAAAGCATGCGTTGCCTGATACATTTGTAATGATGCTATCAAGAACAATTTCAAACTCAAAGAAAATAAAGTCTGAGTTGTAAGAGCCCATTGTAGGGCAGGCTATAAGGTGCAAAGGATGGATGTGGCTTTAGGCAGAGCGCATGTAGAATACAGGCTAATTATGGTAAGCTGTTGCTTTCTGGCTGTTTCATTTGCTATAAAAGGATGCAGTGAGGATTGATTGTACATACGAGCTGAAGTATAGAATCATAGGTTGGAAAAGACCTCTAAGATCATAAAGTCCAACCGTCCACCCAACACCACCATGCCTACTAAATCATATCACAAAGTGCCACATCTACACGTTTTTTGAACGC
>Ga0181612_106276_pt1 | contig 11823 bp, 9 predicted proteins | sample HoacroProtozoa21_FD_119630 | JGI IMG/M metagenome (GOLD analysis project Ga0181612, IMG submission 119630) | Hoatzin crop microbial communities from Cojedes, Venezuel. Combined Assembly of Gp0051906, Gp0051904, Gp0051908 | reverse complement strand
GCCCGCCCCGCTCCCAGGGGGCGGGTCGGCCCGGCGGGCTGGTGCGCATGCTCGCCCCCCTCGCCCGAGCCAAGAGAGCCCCCGGCCACCTGCTCACCCCGGCGGGCAGTGGGAAGCCGTCGCCCCGGGGTTTGCCCAGCGAGGGCGTGAGGGGCAGCTCTAACGGGCTCCATGGCGTCACCGCGTCGGGAGCGGCCGGCGGCCGTGCCGTGAACGGGGAGGCCAAAGGCCATGCCAGGGCGTCAGCTGGGGAGCCGGAAGGTCTGCAGAAGGACTGGTGCGCTAGGTGCCAGCTGATCAGACCAGCCCGAGCAGGGCACTGCCGGCTCTGTGGCAGGTGTGTGAGGAGACTGGACCATCACTGTGTCTGGTAGGTCTTGCACTGCTGAGGCTACGCGTGTTCTCTCTACCTCTCTCTCTCCCTCTCCCCTTTCTTAAGTTAGCTGCTTTTTTTTTTATGGCCATTGTCAAGTGAGGTTGCTTTTGTTACATGCAAGACCTGGTGATGTTATTTAAAACATAAACTCATATTTACCATTTTAAAGAACAACTTGAACAACTTTTGTAAGTGGGTTGACCTGATAGCTGATAAACTTCTACAGCAGACTTCAGAATTGCCTTTGGTTCGCTACTGGTTTTCTTCCAGACTTTTGGTTTGGTTCTGGTTTTTTGTTTTTTAAGACTTGGTCTGTGGAGCGCTAGCGATCCTGCAGTTAGCTTGCATTAGTGCTCTCCTGGGGCAAGGGAACCCAAAGCTGCCTCTGTGCATGCGGTACTGGAACCAAGGAGCAGTAGGGTATAGATGTGTCTCAGCGAAGAATACTATACTTGCTAAAAGTTTGAGGTAAATGGTCCACTGCCATTACCCTACTGGTCTCTTGACTTGTGCCTATAACCTTTCTATAAAAAGCTACAAAGCTTCTTTGAATGCATTTCAAAGTTCTTAGCCTGTGTTGTATTAGAAGCACCTTGGAAAACAGGTTCTCTGACAGCTGGGGGAGGGAGGAAGCAAGGGAAGCCAGCTTCTTTTCTTTTTAAGCAAAGTAATCTCTTCTTTCCTTTTGGAGGATTAACAGCTGTGTAGGGGAGCAGAACCACCAAGCATTCATCCTTGCACTCTCCTTCTTCATGCTCACCTCTGTGTATGGGATTACGTTGACCCTGCACACCGTCTGTAGGGGACGAAGTCCGTTTGTGGCATTGTTCTACTGCCCCGGGGCCTATTCTGAGTACAGGTGAGACGTCTGTCTGGGAGAGCGCTGGGGTGGGCATGGGCTTGGTCAGGCAGCTTAGCTCCTGTTCCTAATTCTGTGCTCTAGGCTAGTGCTGTTGGCTGTCAAACCTGACCAAAAAGCACTCCATAAAAAGCTATGGAAAGCAGGGATACATCACTGCTCGTGCCAAGGTGGGGACCCTGAGACTCAGAGAGAGCCCACCATTTATTTGGAAAAAGTTGTTGGAGAAGCTGGGGTTTGAAGTCTTTATTTCTTGTGTCCTGTATAGATACACCCTTAAATATGTTTGCCCCTGGTTGCAGGTAAGGGTCTGACAGCCTGGAATCCGCCTGCTGTCTCTCCCTCTCATCCCTTGCTGTTTATCTAGTGACTGTCCCTCCGAGTTATCCGCTTAGAACAGACAGTGTTAATATGCCTTGTCTGGCAGGGAGGGCGAGTTCAGAGACTGGTGCTACCACTGATGGGCAGAGTGCACTTGCACGAGTGACTCTACCTTCTTCTGTATTCCATTTCACATTCTATCAAGCATGAGTATCGTTGTGCCCTTAAATAAGGACCGAGTACCTTTACAACAGTAAGAGTAAAGAGCTAGGTAGTGCGATAGCAACGTGCAAGAGTAGCTCTGGTAATGCTAAAAGCTCTTACTAAGTAAGCCCTGAAGCTTTAATTTTGAGAAAGCTTTTCAGGATTATCTGATGAAAGCAGCGAAGTGAGATCACTGTGGCAGATGTAGCAGGGATTTGAAAGGGTAGTGATTACCAGGGAAAGTCTCTCTAAAGCAGATGCTCCAAAACTAAATGGCTTCCTTCCCATCTTTTTCCCTGCTGCCAGCTCTGCTCTGTCGTTCACCTGTGTGTGGTACTGTGCCATTGTAACAGCTGGCATGGGATACATCCTCCTTATCCAGCTGTTGAACATCAGCTACAACGTGACCGAGAGGGAAGCTCGGCTGGCTCTGCGGGACAACACTGGGCGCAGGCTCCTGGGTGGGTTAGTGATAGACACTGGCCAGTATAACAGGGGTTTCCTATGCAACTGGGGCCATTTCTTGAGCCTGGGGTCTTCTCCTTCACAGCGCTCTGCTGAAGACATCGTGTGACACCCCACTTTCTGCAGGTGACGTTGACTGACTTTCTTTAGCAGAGGAACGGCCCCTTCCACTAAGACTCCCTTCTCCCACATCCCTCTTCTGCGGCTGGTGCATGGGCTGCCTATCCTGTCACTGACAACATCGGAGGCTTTCCCGGGCAGTATGGTTCTTTGCGTGCTGTCAGCCAGCAGTAGGCTGCAGAAAGCCGTAAGCCATATGCACAAAAATGGAGAGAAGGAGCCTGCTGCCTTTTTCCAGCAAGGAAAACTTTGTGCAGCTCAACAGGAAGAAGAGAACAAGGTTTTGACAGCTTGAGTTTCCGTTAGGTGTGAACCCTGGCATCAAGAGGAGCCCGCTGCCGGACTTCAGAGCATGCACTGTTTCCTGCAAAGGCTAAGGAATCCCCAGCTTGTACCTACGTGCAACATTTCAGAGATGTCAGGAGGGTGAACTTTTACCACAGATGACAGACGGACCACTGCAGAAGCCAGGCTCTTTGGCTCAAAGAAACTGTCTAGGCAGTCATGGAGCAGTTCCTCCTCTCTGGTGCGGGTTTTTTTGTTTTGTTTTTTTCTATCTTCTATTCCATCCAACTGTATATATGCTTGTATTAAGTGCCTTTGTGAGCAACATGTAAGATCCCTTCACCTTGTGACCCCCAAAGTTGTTGTTCCATCCCTGTCCGTCTGACTGGGTGAGAAGACACTGTCAGCTTGCATCTCGTCGTTCTTTCTGCAAGCTGGGTCTGCGTTGGGTTGAAGGCTTGGCTCCTTTCCTTTAAAGTGCTTCTGCTTTGATTATGGAGCGTGACATGAGGCAGCAGGTACATATGCCAAGTAAGAAGGAAATGTTTTGAAGCAACATGTAACAGTGGACTCCGAGAGGAAAAAAGAGTGCTGTCTGATGTTAGTGTTGCTTTATGGAAACTACCTTTCTCCCTCCCTCTGTGGGAGAGTAGACAATTCTGATAACGGCATTTTTGGTAGGCGGCATCTTGGTTGTGTTGCTAATAACATAGTGATCCTCTCTCCTCTCAACCCATTCCCTAGAGCTGCCTGATTGTAGATCTTTTTTCTTGAGCCAGGAAGCTGAGAAACAGTTGAGTCTCTGGCGGCTGCTTTTGGGGTAGGTGACCTGCACGGGCAGGTGAACGAATGCGTTAAATGTGTTCTGGAAGAATGCCATGTGTTCCTTAGTAGCATGCAACTGTATTGGCCAGACTTGAGCTTCAGCTGAAATCACAGGGTTTTGGTGTTGATGGTTTCCCTTTTTTGTGGGTGGGTGTCTTTTTTTGTTGATTTCTGTTTTAAACCCTTTGAGTATGTTGTTGACCCTGCAGTAATAATATGAAAGGTCTGGCTGGAAAAGCCTGGGACTGTGGCACAAGAGTTTTGGGTTGGGCCTAAGATGCTGAAGCAGAGGGAAGAGCCTTGTGCTAGCTACTGGTGTTTTTAGATGCGTGTGCAGCACGCACAGTTCATACCTACCCTTGATTCCAGTTGCATGGCAGGCAGGTGGAGGATGTTGGTTGAGCGACGCAAACTCACTGTGCGCTATCTCTGAAAAATGGGTGGATGGTAAGCAGGCTTGAGAGTGTCCCTGGAGATCCCTGCCATATTTGGTGTGTGTGCTCCTGATTACGTGTCCCAGTTTAAGGTGAAGACCATGCCCTTCTTCACACTGTTTGGTTTCCTCAAGTGTCACTTTCTAAAACCGACAGATAATTGAGGAGCAGCTGCACTTTGAATGTGGCTGTGCAGAAAGATCTACTGACTTGCCAAGCATTCCTTCTTTCCTCTTACTCCTTTTTCATCCAGTGAGCAATCCTTTATAAGGAGGTGAAGGGGACACCTCTCTTGCTTCCTCCCTGTGACTGAACACACGAAGAGGTTTCTGACCACTTCCCTGGCCCTAATGTGAAGAAAAAGGCACTCAGCTGGACTGTGCTAACTCTTCCTCTATGACCTTCTGACTGTTTGGAGCTTGGAGCCTGACCCTAGGAGTTTATATTCATGCGAAGACCTCAGCTCGACATGAGTTGTCTGTAAACGTTTCTGTGGCATGTAGGCATTTTGCAGTGCCTGTTGAGGTGAACTGGAGCTTGGCGACCCCAGAGGCAGGAGTGCTGTGGGCTAGCAGATTTTCGATCTTCTCAGACCTCATGCTGCTGGTGCTTGGGAAGATCAAGGCAGAATGATCTCCTGGGCTAAATGAACCCCTGCGGTGGAGGTAGCCAACCTTTCTGTCCCCGCAAGTCACATGCGCAGAATTCAGTCATGAGCTGAATGAGCTCTGGGAGCATTTACAGGTTTGAGATGAGTGGTTTCTGAGTCCTGCTGCTCCTGGCTGGGAGAACGCAGAGCAGATCGCAGATCATTTCCCTGGCGGTGCCTGACCCTGTTGTGCTCACTTTTTCCCACAAGCAGACACTGGTTACTACTTCGCAGCCTGTCTGTCAGTGTAGCGTTGTCCCTTGTCTCTTAGCTCTGGCGTGGGAGATTTAATTTGAACTGCTTACACTGAGACTCTTGGTCGGGTTCTCCCAGGCAGCGTAGGCTTTGGAGTGCACCCTGGGAACAGAGGACCTTGGACTAATGTAACCGTTCTGTACCTTGGTCAAGCCCACCCCAATACAGTGGGGGTAAAGCACTCAAATTTTATTTTTGTGCTCCCTCCAGAGGGAATAGGAGCCATTCAGGACACTGAAATGGTTGCAAGGCTGGGGTTTTGTGGGAGGAGAATACAGTGCTGATTCCCCAGTGAACAGGAAGTTCATGTGGCTGTAATCTGCATAGCAATGATGACTTTTTCTTTAGGGACATGACTTTTGTTTACCATCCTGGCTTCTTCCTGAGAGGATTTACCTTGTGAAAGCCTTGGGAGGTGGAAAGCGTGAAGTAACACGATATATTGCCATCTAAAAGGGCAGAAGAGTTTCGAGCTTTGGATACATACTTGGGAGCTCTCATTTTAATAGCCCTGAGAACTAGCAAGAAGCCCTTGAAGGGTAATGCTCCCTTTTGCACTTATAGCGAGGGCAGACTGTTGTGATCTCTTGTGCATTAAAGGGCAATTTCTGATTATTTTCTTGCTGAGCTTGTTTTTGGCCACGCTGGTAGAAACATGTTGAAACCTAGGCATAGTCAGTCCTTGGGCTCACTCTGTTAGTAGCTGCCTAGGTCCATGCTGCCTGGGTGTTGGAGCAGTGGGAGCAGTCTGCATTTGACAGGTGACTTGTGGGTCATGTGTGCATGGCCTTGAGGTGGGGACCAGTGTCTCACCTGTAAAACTGTGTGCATGTACCTGGCAGTGCAGAAAACTGTACCCTGATGGCCCTGGAAAAGTTTTCCCTGTGTAAGAACAGAGGACCCAGAGCTGGTCAGAAACAGGGAAGGATTTTGGTAATATCTAGCCTTGATGTTTCACCACCCAGACTTGGAAATGAGTTTATCCTACTTTAATGATGACCTTTTAAGAGGCATCTGTTGTTTCACAAATTGTGAGGGCTTCTGCAGACTAGGGCAACTCTTAAGGGGCCAGGGTTCTGATGTTGCTGCTGTTGTAGTGTTCAGCCCTCTGTGTACAAAAGCCAGTACCCTGCTGTTTGGTGACTACACCAAGAGCTGTGCACCGTTAGACACACCCTGTAAATGACGGCGTGGCATGCTTTAACTGTGTCTTCTTAAATTGTGCTTTTTTTTGTAGGCAAGTCACAGGTCCCCACATCGACTGTTTCCCCATTTAACTTGTCCTCAAATGACAAAAGTCACTGGTGAGCCTGAGCTGGCACCGCTTGTGACTCCTAATCGCGTTTCAGCCTTCATGCTATGATGGTGCTTTTTTCTTCAAAGTAGGTTGCTTTCAAGTGTCTTAATGAAATCATTTGCTGTAAAATTTCTTCTGAAGATAAAATGGATACTGCCTCACTGCCTAATGTCTTAATAATGTGTTTCGTTTTTTCCTCCTATATGAATGTATATTGCCTCATTAGGGCAGGAAGCGTGTGTGATTATGGATGTGTTTTCCTGTATTGCTTTCAGTGAAGAACTCTACAGTTTCCTAGGATTTTCTTCCACTGTCAAGATGTTTGTACAGTGAAAATCTTTCTGTGGACAGGTGAGGTGCTTTCTGAAATGTGGGAATTCAGCCTCCCAAGATCTTGGCTTTATGGAACTCCTCTAATGATAACGTGAAGAATGGCGGGCTCTGGAAGAAGTGGGGACTGGGGTGTTTTTGGGTGATAGGGGTGTTGAGGTTTTTTCCCCACCCTAAGCTTTAGGAAGAAACTTTGAAACATATTTGTGAGCTTTGTTGAAAGGACTGGGGTGGGTGGGTGTGTTCGTGTCCATTTTGCATCTTATTCAGTGTTTCCAAATGGGTGTAATTATGAATTAAAATAAATGATTAGAAATAATCTGTGGAGTTGCCTGTTGATTTATGCCAACACACTCAGCCAGGTCAAATGACCAAAAGCTGCCATCATCTCATGGCTAGCTAGCTGTGCGCTGGACTTGGGAATAAGGGAGCAACAGGCTAAGAAAAAGCTAGGAAACAAGTGTTCCTCCAGTTCTGCCAATATTGACATTTGGGTTTGTTGGTGTTGGGATGAGAGACCTGCTGGCAGTTCTCACCACCCTGGAAAGCAGGGATATTCCCCTGTGCTGGGGCTTTGAACTGAGATCTTGCATCCCAAGAGCAATCCATTATCAGATACTGAGGGTTTGTATCTGTTCAGGTTCCTACCCTTTTTGTCCAGTGTCTTGCTTTCCCTTCTACACAATACAACCAGAACCCCAAAAAGGAACAATCTCTTTCTTTAAACCCTCTTCTAAGCCATGTTTGGAAATGACATGGGTATTCTCTGTGCAGATAGTGGGAAGAGATGTAGCCTTTGATCCTGTTGTTATCTTGGGATATCTGCTGAAAGGCAAGATGACTTTTAGTGAGTAGAATCACAGGTGCCTTTGATTGTTCCCTGAGCTCTGCTTTGATTTGCCTGGGTGGCACTTCTGTCTGCTCTTCAGCTGTTTCTCTTTGAAGATGACTTTGCACTCGCTGACAATGAGGACCTTGCACTAGCAGTGAACCAGGTTTGTCGTTAGGCGAGAGTGGCGTGTGCCGACTTCTGACACCCCAGCAGCCACCATGTTCATCAACTCCCATGCTGATGACGGGGACACATGAGACTACTGTCTCTCTCCAGTTTCTGTTTTTTCCCCTTGTGGCTTGTGGTGTTGCCCCTGCACAGCAGGAGCATGTCTGGAGTGGCAGCTCACGTGTTGGGGAAGGCCAAGGTGTGCTGCTGCGGCTGGTGTCTACGACAGGTACCAGGCCTGCAAAGATGTGAGCTGTGGATCAGACTGCAGTGGTTCATAGACCCTTCCCAGGCTAGCTACCGTCCCCAGCTACAGTCTTGTTTGCCTGGGGTGAGCAGAGGAAATTATTGAACAATTCGGGCACTCTTTCAAATCCAGTTTGAGCTGGGCCTGGGAGACTTTGAAGAGACTAGTGTACAGATTTACTGAGAAGATGGTATTTCTGAGGTCAAGGTTTTTGGGAAAGTATGTAGGAACCCTGGAGGGCAGGTGTCAGCTGGGGATGGGTTTGGGGAGAGGGAGAGTTTGCGATCATTTCAGGGTTCTGCGTTTGCTGTTGTACCAAAATGAAAATCCTGCCCCCCCCCCCATGCAGGAGAAGGAAAGGCTGGCTGTGCAGCCGCCTCCCTCTCTTGCTAAGAAAAGCTAGGAGCTGACAGGCTGGAGTGTGGGCTGATGACCAGCATTAAAGCATTGACATCTGCATCTAACCAAGTGCTGGAGCAGGAGGTACGCTCTGGCAGGTGCAGGCTGAAGCCGTTTCCTCGATCTGACAAGCTCTCTTGTGTGTCACCCTCCTGCTGGGAACTGTTTGCTGGAGTTTTAATTTGCAAAACACTAATATCATGCTGGGGATTTTAGTCATGTCCTGTGCAGTCTCTCAACAGCATCGTCGGGCACAGCCTTGCTTCTGCCAAGGAGGTACAAGTTGTTTCAACCAGGTGTGAACAGAATGGGGAAGTCAAGGGGCTTCTCATCTCCCCTTTGCTTCAGACCACGTTCAGTATGAATGCGCCTAATCCCTGCACATCATCCCTAGCCCTCAGCTGGATCCAGCTGCGGCTTCAGCTCCATGCTAGCATTGAATTAGCAGTAGGCAAGGGTAAAGGGGTGTCAAAGCACAGCTCCTCCTGCATTTTCTTTTGGCTTCTTGCTGCTGGAACTGTCTAGGCAAAGAGCATCTTACCAGGAGAATTTCTTTCAAATCTACTAAGAATAGAAGAAAACCCTAGAAGGTAAGAGTATTGCAGACAAAGGCTGGTATCAAAAGTAAGCGTTGACTGTACTTCAGGTTCTTTGGAGGGAGTTATGGTCCACATAAGCAGAATTACTTGTGAATGGTGAGTGCGAGTTGTGGACCACAAGGACAATATGTGCAAGTGTGGCATTGCTGGGGAAAGAACCTGCAGGTGAGTAAACTGGATGCACCTGAGTACCCAGTGGTTTGGTGCACCCTTTCAGTGTGTGAGAGATGCAGATTCAATGCCTGCTCAGCCTTTTGCTAGGGTCAAGACCAGGCTGCGTGTGGGCCCATCCACTCCAGTGCTCCATACTCCTGCTGCTCCCGTTACCGCCGCGGTGTTGTCTTCTTTCTGGCTGGCTGTGATGCGACCTTCTCTCTAGCTGAGAAAGCCCTTGTATGCTCGCCTTTCATCCTCTGGCTCGCTATCCTCCTTGTGCCATGAATCCAGATGGAGGGTGGGCTGGAGACTTTCCCTGCTGCATTCGTTGCCAAGCCCTGGTGAGGAGGAATTCAGCTTAGGAAAAGGGCACCAGTAACATGGGAGCATAAGGGCTGGTTCGGAGGTGTTCAGGAGCTCGTTAGGCGCTAAGTGGGAGAGGCTTCCAAGGGAAGAAAGCGTACTAAGAGAAAGCGGATTGCTGCTGCTGTGCTGCCACAGCTTGCAGCTATTAACACTAAGTGTGGCTGCTGGCTGCACTGGGGTGTTAGTTTGGTAGCTCAGCCCCCTGCTCTGCTCTTCCCTGCCTCTTTGGCTGAGTCCTCTGCAAAGATGCTACCCTTCTGCGGTGCCTGTCCCTCCCTGCAGGAGAAGTTATTCAGCCCTCTCTCAGCTTGTCACTTCCTCTCACAATCTGCCTGTAATGCAGCCAGATGGTCTGTACTCGCCCACACTCCACGCAGGCACCTTCAGCTCCCTGCACTTGGATAATGCGCTCATCTGACCTGCTGGTGGTCAGGTCTGCAAGCAGCCTTTGGGAGATGGTAAACCTTTGTGTGTTGTAGAGGATGGCTGTGGGACCTAACCTGGGAGTGACATCATCTTCAGACATACACCGAGAGTCTGCTCGACAGCCTGGCTCGTGTGGGCAGGGAGGCTTCAGACCACAGCCCTGTGAGCTCTCCGCATGGACAGACTCCCGCTGCCAACGCTCTGGAGCCTGCTGCTGCGCCTGGGCACCCGACATGCCCCATACCGCTTCACCGGCAGTGCATAGTGCTGCTTTAGGTCCCTGACCCAGGACTTCTGTCTGGTGCCACTCAACCGGCTTCTAACACATTCGCACCAACAACTCGGTTGTGCTCATTTCAGATTTGGGTTTATCAGAAACTTTCACTGCATATACAGGACTTAAAAATTATCCAGTACAATGCATAACAGTAAACAGTCTTCTTTCTGGCGTTACCTAAGTGCTCCCTGTACTGCCAAATGCTCTTGGAGAGAACTTTGCCTGTCCTGTTGTGAGGGGGAAGCAATTCCAGATTCCTGCCTTATGCTGTTGCTAAGAGAAGACATACTGTACTTTAACCTGCAGCATAGTGCAGATAGGGTAATGCCATTACACAGTGCTAAGAAACTTTCATTTTAATCATGTCAGCTTTAGCTTATGTAAAAATACAGTCTGCCTTTTTCTTGGATTTTTGTTTTTTTGAAGTGCTGGATCAAGCGAAAAGGCCCATACAGACTTGCACAATAAATTCTTAAATACTACAGCTCATCTGACTTGGAAAATGTTTAAATGACAAGAAGATAGAGACTCATAAACTTGGAATCACTGCTTGACACCAAAATCAAAGCACGGTGATTGTGAGCTGGCCAGTGCTGTGAACTAGGCAGTCCCTTGAAAAAGAATCCAGGTTTTAGATTGTCTGTATGTGATGCTGTGATCTGGACCATTAGCAAATATGACTAGCTCTTCCCTCTCCTCCTCCCATCCAAACTTTCCTGGCACTGTTCACTAGAAACTGTTCTCTGGGTGGCCAAGTTTGCAGTAGTGGTCAGGGGTCAGCTGACAGTCAGGTCTGTTTGCGCTCTGATCAAGCTGTGTCACCCTACAGCGTGCTGGCAACAGAAAACCACCAGGTTACTGCTTAAAGAAAAATAGGTGCAGTTCAGTTCTGTGCTTCCTGCGCTGAAGGAGGATTCGTGTCAGTGCTGCAGCTCTGCGTGTAGAAATGGTCTTGGCCTGAAACACGCTCTGTGCTAGGCTTTGGCTACCTAGGCCTCACTGCCACCAGCAAAGACACCCCTGCGGACACTTCACAGAAGGACCTTGTGGGGAATAACCCCCTGAAGTGCAAAGTGAAACCATCAGCCACGTTTCCATATATGCTTGGTGTACTACAGCAGTGGCCCCGAGGAGCTTCCTTTGGCTGTAAGACCCCTTGCACTGGACAGGGCTTCCCCTTGGCTCTGTTTCAGTCAGTAGGAAGATAGCACTGAACAGAATCTGTCTTTTTGTCCCCTTTCCCAGTCTCCTTTGACTCTCTCCTGTTATGTTTGGAAGTCAGGGAGAATTTCAGCTACTCTCCTGCGTAGCTGATTTCTCCTTTCCTCTCTCTCTCTTTCCTTTTTCATCAGTAATGGGTACTGCCTCCAGGCCTTGAATGCATTCACCATGAGTCTCCTGAAAGAAATTGGGGACACAAAGAACAAAGTGATGACATACAGATGTGTACATAACATAACAGGTAATCAAAAGCTGACTTCTATCTGAGGGGAGAACTGCCCTAAAATACATGTGGGATTTGTCCTTTCTGCTGCTAGTCAGGGCTGTGACATGTTAAATGTCTGCATGCAGACCACTCCATTAATGTGTCAGTCATCCCAGGGAAAAATAACACATTGCCCTTCTCTACTCCTCTCTCCCAAGAATTTCGCTCCTCCCTCCGACAGGATTTATTAGCTGGTGTTTGCTTAGCACTCTGAAGATGAAAGATATTTCTTGAAGAATAAACAGGGTCTCTGAAAGCAGTTTCTTCAGGAAAAATGCAGTCTCGTTTGGTCCAGACCGACCACTTGGGAGTGCAGGCACCTGGGCTCCAATTCTCACCAAATTTCAAGCACCCCACCAAAGGCGCCTTGCCCTGGGTTCCCATATGGGCAACAGAATCACAGAATCACAGAATAGTAGGGGTTGGAAGGGACCTCTGTGGGTCATC
>Ga0181612_148643_pt1 | contig 11824 bp, 8 predicted proteins | sample HoacroProtozoa21_FD_119630 | JGI IMG/M metagenome (GOLD analysis project Ga0181612, IMG submission 119630) | Hoatzin crop microbial communities from Cojedes, Venezuel. Combined Assembly of Gp0051906, Gp0051904, Gp0051908 | reverse complement strand
GCACTTGGTTTTGTTGAACTTCATGAGGTTCACACAGGCCCACCTCTCCAGCTTGTCTAGGTCCCTCTGGATGGCATCCCTTCCCTCCAGCATGTCGACCACACCACACTGCTTGGTGTCATAGGCAAACTTGCTGATGGTGCACTCGATCCCACAGTCCGTGTCACTGACAAAGATGTTAAATAGTGCCAGTCCCAGTACTGACCTCTGAGGAACACCACTCATCACTGTTCTGCACTTGGACATCGAGCCTTTGAGCACAACTCTTTGAGTATAACCATTCAGCCAATACCTTATCCACCGAGGGGTCCATCTGTCAAATCCGTGTTTCTCCAATTTAAAGACAAGTTCTGGACTGCAACAACATTTGAGGTTGTATGATGTTTGTGGGGGTGTTTGGAGGCTCAGCAGGACATTTTACAAACATGAAATGTCTAGCTTTTCCGAGTTCTTGTTTTTTCTTTTTTCCTGTGGCTCAACAGGAAGTTCTCTTCAGAGATTCTTCACACCTGTGGGGAGAGGGTTTTTTTCCACCTTTAATCCTTGTATAGTGCTACTGTGCTGATGAGGACTAGTTTTCTTCTTTTTTCTCTAAAACCACTTGTGGTATAATCACTGCTTTTATCACTGATAATTCTTCTCTTTTTTTCACCCTTTCCCATTCAATATTTATGGTAAGTTTTTTAGACCAGCTGGAGAAGATTGGTCAGAAAAGGTAGGAAAGTAGAGAAATACCATTTTTCATTTTAGTAATATCACTACTTTATCAGTGTCGCTCCCTGAAGACTACTGGCAGTTTCAGAAGTTAATAGAATGAGATTTTTTTTTGAACTGGTTCAAGAGAAGACACAGCATGCCTTTAATCCATTGGAGAGAAGAGGAAAAGTGAAGGTTGCCATTTATGTTATCCCCAATGCTGTTGGCCTGGCTTGGGAAATTAGAGCCAGTAGTCTTGGAGAAAGCAGGTCAGAAATAGCATGTTCTGTAGGTTTTCCAATTACTCTTTTACCTGAGTGTCTCCTGGACTTCTGTAGTAATCACTACAGTAGTGATTAGACATCAGAAAGTGCTCTCAAGGATTACCTTGTGCATGAGAGAGACAAGTAAATATTGTTTTCTTCTCCTTTATTTTCGGGTAGTGCATATGTGTACAAGCCAGGGAGTCAGCGTGCCATCCTAGGCATGTGTGACCCAACAAAAAGACAGTTTCAGCCTGAAGGAGAGCCTATATTCTAACAACATGGCCTGTAGGAGAGACACACTTGACGGTTTCTCAGGGAAACCAAGGTAACAATTGTTGAGGTTGTGCATCTATAGAGCAGTTGTCCATTGGAGGAACAGAGGTAAGCAGGAAAAAGATGGAAAACATGCTCCTTGAAATGACTGGATATGTTCTGGATGTTGCTGTATGTTTTTAGAGTGCTGCTGAAACCTTCTTAAGAGCTTTCCTCAAGCACTGAAGCTATGCTGGGTTTACATTAGTCTGTTCCTGTGCAAACCCTGGTGGGAGTTCTCCACTTCTCAATTCCAAATGCCTTTGAAGAGATACAGGAAACCAGATCTGTTGCACAGTCCTTTGTATTTACTAACTGCTGTGTGTAGAGGAAGAAGGATGATATATTATTATCCTTTTGATTTCAGCTTCTGTGTCATTAGTCAGGTGTTTTCGGTTCTCCTTTTCTGGAAATCTCTTGCTATTACCAGTGAGAGAGGAAGTATGGAAAGGGAAATTTTACCTGAGATCATGTGCATCTACCTTGGTGTAGATTTAATATTCCATTTTGAGCCCAAACCAGTTTATTGGCAAGGACGATGACCTTCTGTGGTCTTCCCATACTCTCCTGGTACCTATGAGCATTGGACTGTTCTTTAGAGTCCCACCAGGGGAATCTCTGCCTTGAAGTTGAAGTCAATAACTGTGGTACTTCTGTAGTATTTGCGTGTGTTTACCTTCCTCTGTATGTTAATGATTTCTTCGTCTTTTATAGGGGCAGGGGGAATGTGTGGCTTGGGGAGGAAGGTGGTTTGGACTTTATAGGAGGAGATGAGCGGAGACTGGGAAGCTCATCCACTGCTCAGCCATGCAGGGGATATCGATGGAAAGACAGCAGGTGCTCTTGCTGTGGCGTTCAGGTGGGCTGAGGAAGCGCTGAGGGTCATGAACAGAGCAAGACTAAATGTGGAGACAGTGGCCTCAAATAATGACAGCAAGGGAACTTTATTTTCTGGAGCTATTGCTTTGGTATTTAGAAACCTTTTTTAAATAAGCCTGTTGTAATCTTGTTTATAGTAATTAAGGATTTGCTAGTAATGTAAATAGTTGGTTTTGGCAATGTACAGATCATCTTCTCGTAGGTACTGGTACTGCTAATGTAAGGATGAAAACATTTACACAAGACTAAAAGTCAAGGAAGCAGGTAATTGACTGATTTATCAACCTTAACAGACAATTTTTTCTGATACATTGTGGTAGCTATGGTAAATTTACTCTGGATTGCTTAAGGGCATGATCCTATATGGTGTGTACAACACATGAGGGCAGCTCCTTGAAATGGATGCGTGAAGGAGCAGGTAATCAGCCAGTGTGGTTTTTGTGCCTCGATTAGCCTTTTGGTCAATGATTTGTCCCCTAGGAAAGTTTGGAATTGCCCTGCACAGCACAGCTCAGAGCATAGGTGATTTATGGCTTTTTTTCTGGAGCTTTTAGATCAATTTTAGTCTTTCAGGTAATGTGAGAACTTTTTGTAAACTTATGGCTGTTCCCAGGCCATAATGCTAAATTGCAGTTGTGATCAGGGAGTTATTTATTTTCATTGTAAATTGTTTTTATGCAACAAAGTGGCACGTTTGAACACTTTTCTCACTTTGGTCAGTCTTTTTTGCCAGCTGAATTAACACTTGCAACTTCTAAGCCACTTCCTTTCCAGCTGTAAGGGTGGCTAAAATCATGTTGCTGTGGTGACTCTGTCAGTTTTAATTGACTAGCCATACTAAGATGAGTTGCACATATTGAGGGTAAGTCAGTGTTACAAGAATCTATAGCATAAACAGATCACTTTGTTCTTGGCTGCTGTAAACTGTGAGGAATGTGTGAGGGTCTTGTGCCTACTTTTTGCTGTTGGGGTTGTGACTGCTGAGGCTTGTAGTGCATTTCAGGTGATGAAGATGCATTTTGTCACAATAAAGAGTTGAGACAGCTATCACTGCAGCCAGTTCTGGGGAAGTGGCAGGTCAGGTGCAGGCCTTAATTAAGACAGATTCTTAGCTGATGAGGGCACTGAGTAAGAGTGGGTAGTTTACAGATGTAACTCAAAAATAGAGAACATAGGAATGCAAAATCAATTTTATTTGTTACCAGGTTAGAAAGCAAAGCTTTCCTGCCTTTTGTGGCACGTAGATCATACAAAATGTGCTATGAGAAACAGTACTATTTGTGTTTAATGCCTTTGGTTTGGCTGTGGAGGATTCTTTTCTTGGGAAGTACTTGCTACCTAAAAGTTGTACCATTAAGGGTGTTTCCCCCAGTTTTCTTCTGGTGTTTGCCAAAGCCTTGTGGATACCACTGACAGCCAAGAAGAGTGTAATCACTTTAAAATGCCTTGAGCCATCCAGTCAGCAGATAGATTCGCTAAACCATGTCTTATGCTTAGTCTTTATCTTGGAGACTGGTCATCGCAGCACCAAAAACCACTGTAGGATATGCAGAAAGAAATTCTGCTGGTTTTACTTGAGCTGTTCAAGGCAGAGGCTTACCTTTCTGAAAATGGATAAATTTCCATTATTTCTGAGCCCTTTATTTCAGGTCATAGGTCAAGTTTTTTTTCTAGTTCCATGATCGTTCACATGTGCTCACCTCCTTTCATGAAATCCATTGCCTTTTAAGGGATAAACAGTATAAAGAACTACCATTGTTATTCTGCTTTTTTCTTTTAGATATCTTAACAATACAGTATGATCTTTCCATTTTCTCAAGCAGAATTGTCCAAGTGAATGGGTCTTGTCTTCCATAACACCTAAACAGAACTGTATGATGATAGATGGAGTGCTGAGTTACTTCACTGCTTGAGTTCATAGTGATTGTCTAGTCTGACTATAGTTTTCCTTCCTCCTATCTCTGTATTTTGATGTCTTCTACCTCAAATATACAGTAGAAGACTATGACCTAGAATCAAACTACTACAAAGCAAGTAGCCTTTTGGAAATTAGTAACTGAGCCTCTAGTTTGCGGATAGACTATGTTTAAGATAAGGCAGTTTTGTGTTTCTGCTTAGAATTTCGTAATAGAGACACTAGTTCTGTGTTCCATAAGCAACTTGTCAGAGAAGACTTCAGTAATGACCTGCCAGCAGAATAAAATATCTTCTCATTCATGGAGTTAATTGTCATTCAAGGATGACTTTAAAATATTGCGGATTCCTATATTGATCATTTGGCATTCATGTGATTATCTCCCACAATAATTTGATCTAGAGGGGAAACAAAGTTCCTTCATTTAGAGATCTTCTGGTTGTAGCCAGCTTTTCCAAATTGTTTGCTTGAAATGTTTGGGGTTTCATTTCTAATGAAAGCCCATGATGGGAAATCTTAAAATATTTCCCCTCCTTTATGAAGTAGGCTGAGGTGATGGGTCTTGACTCTATATGCTAAGAATAATAGAAGTGCTGAGAATAATGTTTGACTCTTCTTATTTTGGAGTTCCGAGCATCCCTATTACCTGTTGGTATTTGATACTGTCTCACTGCAATGACTTACTGCCATAGACATCTATCTAGAGCAAAAGAAATGATCAAGCAAAGTGAATTTTGGCTAACTGGGAACAATTTTAAGGAGTTTTTAAACTTCCTTATAACTAAGGAAAGGTAGAATTTCTAATCACTGTACTGAATTTAACATATTAAGTGAGCTCACAGTGGTCAATGTGCGCTGATGTAAATGATACACTACCACTCCAGGTGCAGGAAATCTCTCTGGGTAGACCTGCACATGGACCACTTGAACCATCAAAGACTGTTAAATCTGATTCCCATTTCAAATAGAGCAGCGGGAATAACAGTTGATCTCCTGCATATTTAATTGTCCTCAAATTTATAATACTCTATCAGAGTCTTAATCTGATATCGTAGCTGGTTTTAAAAGACCCAGGGGGGCCTGAAATTCCTGATAACGGACTTGAATCTGGTCAGAAGTTATTGTCTGAAAAAGTGTTTGGTTTTATAGCAAATGGTTTATCATATTCCCTGTTTTCATCAGGCAAAAGAGATGTATTCCTTTGGATATGTTAATGTACAGACCAGGTTTTCAATTGACCATATTCCTTTAGTGTATAAATCAGTCTGGTCACTGTCTTGTGCTTTATGAAAGGTGTGCCCAAACTCAACTATAGGTTATTATAGGGTGTTCATGAGGGCCTGTGAAAGGAAGTTTCAATAAGGCTAGCTATGGTATTTTGCTCAGTCTCCATAAAAGTGTTTAAAGAAGAACATCGCTACCATAAAATATGTTTTGTAAGGAACAGGATTTTCTGTTGCTATACTGACACTTTATGTGCTTTATGAATCTGTCATGGGGCTACTAGCCAGCCTTTGCAGCATAAGCTGACTTCAGAAATATTTGCTTCTTCTGAAAACCTCAATCATAAAAATCAGCTGTCTGTCTACCTGCTTTCCAGGAGTTCTAGATATTGGTCAAGTCTGCTGATGAAAGTTTTTTGTGTAGGTTGCTCTTTTGTGATGTGCTGCTTGAGAAACGTTCTTCAAAAATATTCCCCTCCTTTAAGGCCATGTGTATTCCATTCTGTTTCATGCACACACCTCAAGTACTTCAGCTCACTGAGCCTCAAATTGTGGCAAAATCCAGCTAGAACAAAGTAATTCTAAATAGTAATGAGACAAATATTATACATATATTATTGTACATATATACCATATATATGTACATATATATGTAACATTGTTATATGTATATATTACACTGTAAGACATACTGCTCTGCCCACCTACTTTTCAGGGTTGCTGGTTACTGGGCCTCACTGTTAAGATATTATTTCTGGGTCTTTAGAGCGTTTTGCTCCAAGGAAGATGCTGCCAACCAATTCTAGAGAAGAGTTTTTTAATTAGTATCAGAAGATTCTATGGTGGCCAACCCAGCTGCAGGTGTCCCAGATAAGGCTACTAAAGCAGTCCGCGTGATGACTGCTGTGGCCATGCTGACTGGACAGGCCAGTTCTTCCTTGAGAGATGTAGTACCTTCTTGAGGTTTGGGATGAGAGGGAGAATCCTGCGGTGTTTTTCATTGACAAGACGTGATATGCTTTGCACCCCAAAAGACTTCAGGAGATAGGTGGTTCAGATTGTTGGCTCATCCTCCTGCATCCCCATTCCTGCCTCCTTTGCATCAGTTTTGTTCTGATGTCTTGGCAGAGTGAGTAGTTTTTTGCCAGGTTAGTGAGTTGAAATTGGCTCACCAGGCAGTCAAACAAACAACAGAGCAAATGTAAGGGAGGGCACAGGACCACCGCTTCTGTCAGTCTTGAGATTTTGTCACCTTAACAGTCTTCTACTTTCACTTTAAGGCAATGCCTGTTCATTTGATGCTTAAAATTTCTGAGTCCCAGTGGAAGCAACTCTGCTCAAACATTGATCTCACAGCTACTAGCTATAACATCTTGCCTAGAATGGAAGAGTAGTTAATGTTTGTTGGAGGCAAGATGACAAAAATCCATCGTACTAAGAGTTATCTTTTGAAGAACTTGTTTTGGGGGAGGTCTGACTTTTTGTCACTATAAGGTCCTATCTTGTGGTCTGTCAACAGCTCTGAGAACCTTCAGCAAGTAGTGACAGCTCACCTCAGGAAAAATAATGTATTTCTGACCTCTTCCATGGATACTTAGCTAGTAAAAGAAGGATCTCTTTGGCAGATAATGAAACCCACTTGATACATTTATTCTGGGGCTTGTGGCTGAAAATAAAATGCCACTGTCTCTGTTTCTCATCTACCACAAAATTCTCCTTTGAGGGAAAGGAAATAAAGGCAGTTTTATGTTGTCTGTGAGAAACTTTTTCAGTAATCCATCCTGCTTCCCTTCTTCCTTGGAAGAGTCCATCACACCTGGATTCTGCCTTTGAGAGAAAACTGAGGTGCTGTACATGCATTTTGACCATCTGTGGTTGTCTAGCAGTTAGCAAACCTGAATGTATGGTACTTCTGCAAATTCACAGTTGTTTGTGCGTATGGGCAAAGCATCTTGAAGAGTTCCAGTTACTGCAAGGTAATTAACTTTTGCTAATCTTGTTCGTCTTGGAGCCCTTTTTTAAAAAAGCAGTACTAGAGAAATTGCTAGGTGAATATTCTGGGGTTTTCTTATAAGTGGATTTTGTTCAAAGTCGCTTTAAGTTAGGGATAAAAGTAGAGGATTTATGCCTTGTCTTTAAAAGCTGTGCCTTTCTTTTCCCTTCTCTTTCCCTCCAGTTAGGAAAATCATTATCTTAGAAGATGTGGAGATGAAATAGAGAGTCCAACGTAGGGCTTCTTTTCCTGTCTAATTGTGTGAGTATTTTCACACATCTTAAACACAGGGGAGAAGGACAGAACAGAAGAGCTATGGCTTTTTGGCAGTTCCTTCTTGCAGCTGTGCTGCTCTCTCTAGGTCAGCCTGCAGTAGAGAAATCTGGTTCAAGCACCAGCAACACTGCTAAACCATTTTGTGATGAGGTCAAGAGTTGAATAATCATCCCGTTGATAAGAGTGAGCCAGAAATTCCATTCAAAGAGGACAGTGACTTCCTGTCTGCTTACCTATTATAGGTCACAGAAATCAAGAGGGGAAAATGGGAGACCGAGGGCACTCTAGCACATGACTGTTTATGTAACAGTGACTTCACGTTTTATTTGCTGCTGTTGATATAATAAAAGGAGTTAAGGCAGGCCTTTGTGTCTTTATTAAAATCATTATTTTCTTGCAAGCTTCCCTATGGGAAAATCAACATCTCTGCTCTGGATATATAGTCTAATCAGATGTGGCTGTAAGTGCTTTTTTAGCGATGGAGCCTGTGGGGTGTTGGTGCAGAGTGTGCTCAGCTTCTCTAAGTCCTACAGCACACATATCCATGTGGTCTGATGGGCATGGGAACCCACAAAAAAAAAATGTTCAGCCCAAACAAATGCCATTCACTCTTTTTTTTTTTTTTTATTTGAAATGCTTAAGACCCAGTCTGAATACAAAAAGGGTAGTTTTTAGGCAGCTAGACTGAAAAATTTATATAGGATACCGCAAAATGGACTTCCCAGATATAACTACCATTTTTTAGGTCTGTGCATGCTGCTTGCTGTAGTACCTGGTTGTGAAATCAGCAAGGGTTCATGTGAAGCTGACACCCAGAGACAATGTGAATTAGAAAGTGATGTAACATTAGCACATGTAATTATTTTTTTACCATTGCTAAAATGATGCACTTACACGGTGTATGTAGTTTACATAAAGGTATCTACTGTATTCAGTCCTTAGCTCCTTCATTCTTTTCTCCTCTATGTTATCATGTCTGCACTAAATTCTGATGTGGCACTTCTGTGGCTGATAGTTCTCAATGAATGTGGTGTTTGCAGTTAGGACTTCAGGTTCCTCTCTGATTTCATCCTGGAGCTTCTCCAGTATGGAGAAGCTTTCCTTGCTCCACTAGAACTGTTCTGACCAGGGTGGCTAGCAACCAGTCTGGCAAATTTCAAGGCTTCCATGCTGGTGGTACTTACTGGGTTGGCCGAAGGAAGTGAGCATCCTTCTGTATTCTAGTTCTAAAGGGCATAAGTTGCCTGACTGTCACAGAGCTAAGATGGAGACATTGTGGGCCTCTGTTCTCTTCTTGAATGTGCAGCCATCATGTGATGGGAAACTCCTCTTATTTGGATATGAAGCTGAGGGTAACAGTCATGATGGAACCTGGGTTACAGCATCTGTAAAGAGAGAGTATTCTGAAATGGACAGCCAGAAGAGTGCATTTTGGCCTGTGCTTTGATCCCTAATCCTCGTTTGAGGGTTCTAAGAAAGCAGACAGGAGGCAGTAGGACATGGAAAGCCATCTTGGAGGCCAAATATGAGCACACCAGTTTACTATTCGTCTCACTTCTTCCTTGTCCATGACTAGTTAAATGCCTTTGCATTTGTCCATGCCTTCTCGGTTGTCAGCTGCTGCTTCTGTTCATTCATTCCCCTTTTCTTGCTATTCTTTATAAAAGTCACTTGAAGCTAAGTTCTAAGTTGCTCAAGTGTTGTCTCTGCCTTTTTTTTTTGATGCATTTGCCTATTTACTTGGCCTTAAACTGATTGCTTGTCTGTGTCAGTCTGTGTTTCCTCATAACTCCTTATGGATGGCTTACTGCTTCATTTAAGTTTAATGCATCCTTTTAAATTCTTTAGGTATCTTTGCAGAGCTCCTCAGTTCCCTAGTGTAAACCTATCACTTAATCCTAGCTCTTTCAGTAGGCCTAGGTATAGTGTTTAGTATAAGATAATACAGAGAATGGTTTATGATAGATGTTAGAGATGGAATAAGATAAGCTGTTGGGGCAACAAATTAGGAAGATGATCTGGGTGCCAAATAGCCAAGAAATGCAATGGTAACTTTATTTAGATTGATACAAACTTGAATGATCATATCTGAAATCCTTATATAGATCAAGATATTTGATATCAAGATAATAAAAATTGAGTTTGGCTCTCCTGTCCCTTTAAATCCTGGTCTTGTAGATTCCCAGATTTTTCTTGAAATGTAACTGCTGATGTTAGGGCAATCTTACCTATTTTATCATCAGTTTCATCAGCAATTTCCCTATGTGCGTTTCTTTGGAACTATTTGACTTCTACCTACTTTTATATTTGTTTTAATTTTCATTCTGTAATCCCATAATTATAATTTCCATATGTGTTATATTACTATAGCACATGGATTTGCAATGTTAATTCTGTACTGAAGATCTTTAATTTACTCTTTGCACTGAATGATTAAAGTGAAATTTTTTCCTCCTAGCATGAAAATTCAGTCTCCTTGGGGGTGCGTTCCTTAGCTGTAGCCTCTTCTCAAATAATCTCTGCTGGTCCAAATGGTGTTCTTTCAGTCTTGTTTTCACTGCCCATGTCTGTTGCTCAGTGCCACAACTTGGCGACCCTTCCCTTTTCCGTGTGCTGCACAGACTGTTTCTAGATCTAGCCTGCTACATTCATATTTCTCCATTCCAGGTCCTACAGAGTGGATCTGTGGATCATCTCGCACTTGCCACTTTCACCAATGGCATGTGTACATTATGTTGGGTACAGCTAAAGTTTCCCGCATTTGAATTGGGTGGCTCAGTATATAGATCAACAGATATGTCTGTCTTTTTCAGTTTTCAGATATAAGTAGTTTATGCAAGTTTAAATATTTACATTTCTATTGATATCAGGGTCAAATTCTAATCACCATTCCAAGTAAAAGGGCAGATGCTCACAGAGTGAAGTAACACACTGTGGGATCAGTAAGATTTGTATGTCAATCTGATTGCTTGAAGAAGAAACAGAACTCCGTACTTGAAAACAAGCAGATGAGTGGGCAAGCGAGGGAAACTGGCACTTCTTCAAACAGTGCCTCTGCTCACATTTGTGGCTTTGCCAGAGATTTTCTGATATTGGGCTACACCAGTGGCAGCAGTCACCCAACAGTACTTCGGTGCCTTTTGTTGTCACTGATAGGAGCGGGAAGTACTTGTGTGAAGCTCCTGGGTGCTGTGTGATGGGGTCATACTGAAGCGTGCAGGACACCTGTAACTTCCATTAGCGTCTGCCAGTGGCATATGGTTTGGGAAGCAGTTCTCCTTCCAGAACTGCCATGGAAATCAGGAAAGAGAAACATTGACAGGTCTTGACTCTTGAATCATGTCAAGAAGAGGCAATCTGATGAGTGGTTACTCGGCAAAAGTTGGTGAGATTCCAAGCTAGGTCTTGTTTCAGATGAAGTCAGTGAGAATTTGTCTCTAACTCTGTAGTTACCTTATCAAGATAAGATAAGTTTGCAACTTCCGTATTGTTTCTTACCCATGTTTAGCATTTTAGGCTGCAATAGAAATGAAATGCCAGTAGCTTAATGTTTGTAAGTAATTCTGTAATAACAAACTGTGGTATGTTTATGGTGGACAGAAGAAATTTAAATGTGGTATTACATTTCTGTTCCTAGCTTTCAAGGACGTCTCACTGGAGCTCCTTAACTGTGTTGTGAGAGAAGGGAAAAAACATGTTATGCAGATCTTGTGCCACAGATGTGGAATACAGCTGAAGTTTCTTGATGGATACATGGAGGTTGGCTCCTGTTTCAGACAAACCTGGTCTGGGTGTCTCATGAACTCTCTGAGTTCTGAGGGAAGGCTTTATTTAATTTGAAATCATAGGAAAGTTGGTGGATTGGGCTAATTTCTCCTGGAGCTTTCAAGCTTGTTCAAACTCACAGGCTCACAAGTCAATGTGAATTAAAATCGTGCCCTGAAGACCTTGAATGGTGATTTTGCTTAGAAGTGAAATTGCCAGGCTTAACCATTATGCCTCTAAACCAATTCACTGCTGTTGAAAAGGAGGCTTGACTGAGCTCATAAGGCACTGATGCTGCCTTTTTCAGCATTAACTTTACAGCCTTAAAATACAGTGGACCTGATACTGCAGCAACTGAGGGAATTACTGAGAAGAGGAAAATTAGAACTGTGTCAGCAGTTAGAGGTCTGGTTTCTGGGTACAGAAAGAAACTGCACTGGTGGGGAAAAAAATTCATCTGGATTTTGCAATAGACATGCTGCAAAGGACATTTACCCTT
>Ga0181612_105817_pt1 | contig 11824 bp, 8 predicted proteins | sample HoacroProtozoa21_FD_119630 | JGI IMG/M metagenome (GOLD analysis project Ga0181612, IMG submission 119630) | Hoatzin crop microbial communities from Cojedes, Venezuel. Combined Assembly of Gp0051906, Gp0051904, Gp0051908 | reverse complement strand
TTAAATAAATTCTATTGCTAATAAATTCACACTTGATTAATTAACAATTGGCTCCTCAATTTGGATTCGTCACGGGAGGCGAGCATCTATAACAAAATACGTCTCTGCAGAAAGTACAGTCAGGTTCACTTGGGGTTTTTTTCCATATGCACCAGTGAAGAAAACAGACATCTGACTGCAGCAGGTCTTACGTTCGCTGTGTGCTTTGCTTTCTCTGCCACAGAACTACTTATACCCCACACATTTCTTTTGTTCACAGCACTTCACCTCCAAGCAAGGCACAGGAAGACCCAGGAGAACAGTTTACAGACCGAACGCAAGGTCAGCAACAAAAGCTCTGATCACAAAGCAGTGCTTTAAGGGAATAATGTTTATCCTATTTGTCTTCTGTTTATTGCCATCATTTAAGCCATTCTGTTTTGTGAGTTGTTCTCCAGAGGAACCATTTTCCTCGATACAGCATTTCATATTCAGCTTCTGCCACTCTCATCCTACTGGTGCATTCTCTTTTGTATGTTAAGTGCCATCACCTGTTACCATCAGCAGTTTCAAACAAGTCCCTTGTGAAAACTACAGTTTTATTATATATAGGCTATAAATTTATTAGGTTATCATTAATGTCACTAGGAAAGAATGTTTTTAAAATAAGAGAGGTAAAACCAATATAGATGCAAGTAAAACAGCCCAGCTATCACTTAACCTTGTGATAAAATATTAACTTAAAATGACAATAAAATTGTTTTTTACTGTCTTTTCTATAACATTCGAGTTGCATTCTAAGATTCCTCCAGTGTTGTGGATTCACATAATGGTGAATACAGATATGTAAATCTCTCCCATATACAAATTTTGAAGACCAGAATACATACGCTTAGCTGCACAAAGCAAGTCATGCCAACATACACACTGCTAATTGTTGGCTCGATTTGATGAATAATGAGCTGGCATCCGAACATTAGAACCTCAAGCAACAGAGAAGCTTACTCAGAGTCACATAATTTTCTTGTTATAAATAAGAAATTAATATCAGGTAAGTTACAGAGGGGGGGATTACTGGGATTTTTTTCTTTCCCATTAAAACAACTAAAAATTCCTATAACTACCACCAAAAAATTAAAAACAAAAAAAACATAACAAACCAAAAACTGTTTTCTTATTTGAACATACTGGGTTTTTCGCTAAAATATGATGCACAGTGATAATCCTTGAATGGGTTTTGTCCCAGGACACAGAAAGGAGCCAAAATCTTCACCCAAGCATCAGAATCACAGGTATACCACGGATCAGACTTCTTATAACAGTCTGTGGCTACACAAACCCAGTCTCATCTTCAAAAATTATTTACACTAAATTCTCATGTTCATGTCTCTTTCCATTTATTTAATAATAACATATGCAAACTACTATACAAATAATACATGCAAAGGAGTCATTTGTATGGAATTAATCCGAAGGTATGTGAAAAACAAAGTGAGTATTTGCAGGTGAATTATGTATTTAAAATCAATACAAGCCATTAATTTTTTCACAGGCTTGACATTCCTTTCATCTATGACAGATGCACAATGATCAACAGGCTTTCCTCTGATTTTACATTTCAGCCCCCGATTTAGCTGAAAGATTTATGAAATCTCATTTAGTAATCCAGCTTTAGTTGCCTTCATAACTGGTATGTAAGGATTAGATTTTAAAAGACCTCCACTGCTACTTTTGACAAAGGTATTCAGCACTTAAACTCCTAATTGTATTTTGAGTTTCTGATATTTAAAATGTTCAACAAAACGGGAGAACTTTTGAAATCTGGCATATATGAAAGCATATTAATAACACTTCAGGTATATTTATTCTAAACACTACCAAATACCAGATATTTTTTTCTTCTTAGGGATACCCAGTACTGACAACACAGAGAGTGAATGCTGAGTTTCTAAATTTCATACACAATTCAGTCACTGATTTAGTGTCCTAACAGACTTGTTTCAACAAATGAAACACAAATCTTCATTCACTTCCTTCAAAATCTCTAAAGACACAAAGTAAAAGAAGTACTGTCAATTAATCCACCTAAACGTTTGTTATTTCTGCAAGGCTAGATTAGCAAGTAGAAGTAATATTATGTGTGTGGGTATTCTTTGTCTGTTTTTTTTTTTAGGTTTGGTAGCATATTTGGAAAGGGTAGACAAACTTTTGGGCACATGAGTTCTCTTAAGTCTGAAACAGAAGCAGCAAAGTCCAAAATCAATACATTTTGAGCATAATTGCTCTTGGTTTCACCTGAGTCACAGTTAAACCACCTGAGAGAGAAAAGCTAGTTGGATCCCATGGGTAAGAGGAATGTCAGCACAGAACGGTCATACCATGGTCAGTTAATTCCTAAAACAAACACTCCATGAGACACACAAAAGGCAGGAGGTATAGAAGATTGTACTATGTCACAAAATTTAGGGTTCAGCAGAATCATGATTTTTGGGTCCTAGGCTTGTTTTTGGATGGTGTTGAACCTTTGAGGATCAAGAGCAAGAGACCACAGATCTGTTCTGTGAAACATTCTCCCTCTAGAAACTGCTCCTGTTCTTTCCTGATTGCGTGTGAGGGTTTTGCACTGTGATGCAAACTTGTTGTTCAAATCCATTGACTTTTTTTTAAACGGTGAAAAACAGCATAATTCTAGGACCAGCAAGTGTTAGAGTCTGTGACTGGTTCAGAGTATCCTCAAAAGACACTTTCCACTGTTGGTCGTATAGCTGTAATGTTCATCATTTCTCTTTAAGGGTGTAAAATACATTTCCAGAAATTCTATTTTTCTGCTTGATTCACATGAAAACAGCTTGGCATTTATGAAAAATAGATTATCTTTTTAAACTAAGGAACTGTTCTAAATATCCTTTTAAGAACAAAGACCTTGCCCAGATAATCAAAACCAGCTCAACAATTGTCATTGAAGAAACAAGAACTAAATATTATCATGTTTTAGGAACACAACTAGAGAGTTTTGTGGGGTGTGGCATATGTTCTTTGCTATTCACTAACACTAAAATTAACCAGAATGATTTTCAAATCATCAGGAAATGCCACTGTGTCTTCCAACAGGAAAAACAGATTCTTTCCCCTACCCCAGAAACAAATGAGAGAAAAAGGGAATTTGGACTCCATGGACAGCTTCACAAAAGAAAAGAGCAGAGGGAAATTGCCAAGTCTTGATTATAAAAAGGAAGGGGAAAAAAAGACAGAAAAAAAAAAAACATAGAAAAGAGACGGAAAGACAGAAAGCTTTCCAAACTCAGTCCTCCATTCACCTTCCTCTCAAAGGGATTTGTACCCCACTCAGATTAAAATCATGGCAGCTATCCTCATATGAAACAACCCAGAAGTCCAACCTGATAAAGGTTCATGGTGTCGGATCTGTCTCTGCAATGAAAGAATCTTCCCCAAGCTGTGTGTTTAGCTTATGTACTGTAAAACATTTTTCATTTCCACCTAATAGCAATCTATTTGCTCTACCCCTTCTTACACTGACCAGCAAATTTCATGGCAAAGAAAGACATGGTTGCAATACGTATTGGAATTATTTCATTATAAACCTCAAGATACCAGGAGACATAGGAAGTTTTAGGCATAAAAGAAGACAAAGAAAATGAATTAATGGAAAGCAGCAGTAATTCTAAAGGAAATTACCATTGGTCAGCATACAACTTCGTTTATTTGCTGTTTTTGAGCTTTTCACAACTTATCAAACAGAAACATGAGGTATTGCTTTCCAAAGAAGAAAATATATTTGTGCAAAAATGAAACTGCAGCCTTTTAGCAGATGTCATGTTAGTTTGATATACCCTGGTCATAAAGACAATAAAATAAATTATTGTATATAAACAGTCCTTACAGTGCTAGGAGTCTGGAGAAAAATGTGCACACACAAAATGATTCAGCACATTCCTTGCCAGCGTTTCTAATGGTTTTACATAACTTAACAAGATTTAAATACAGTAAAAGGGTAAAGACTTGATGCCCACATTCTTGTTTCAATGTTTTCTTTCTCATGAAGCAGAAAACCCCAAAAGAGAGCAGCTTTAATTAGCTTTGTTGTAATCAGATTTAGAAAATAGACAAATAGATGGCTCAGAACTTCTCTACTTTGTTTAGAATAAAAAAAATGCCTGAGAGAACTTGAGATTGCAGTATTTCTTGTAACATAAATAGTGAATTCTGTGTGGGAGAACTTGTATCAAAATAATTTGGTAAAGATTACCATAACAGAGATGTTTAAGGCTTTCAATTTTTCCCACAACTCAATTAATCCAGATCTCCTGTCAAACAGTGCCAAACAAATTTGGTTCTTTTGAATAACACTATCTGCATAAGCCCATTTATACACTTGAGCTTCTCTCCCCAAGTAGCTCTTCAGCTCTGTGTTGCCTTTTTAACAGGAGACCTGAATAATGTTAAGAAAAACTGGGGCAGGAAAACAAATTTCTGCATCCAATTTAAAATGCTACGTAGCATACAGCTTTAATTCTGGTTCAGAGGTACCTTAAAGCAGTAAACAACTCCAAGTTTACTCCTATTTTAGGAACAGAAGCAACAGCTCTTCCAGTCTCAGTACAAGGAAAAGACGTGGACAGCTTTGGAAAGTTTCTCAGTATAAAATGTTCACAGCTTAAAGGTGTGTGTTCCCAGCTACATTTCTGCAATATGTGCTCTCTGCATATGCACCAGCACCTCAGCAACCATATTTTGAAGACACCTCTATCTGCAGTGTCTCTCCTCAGAACTAACTCAGTCTGAAACTGTTTGCCACGTCAACAGGGATGCTACAAGAGTTACTCTGCTACAAGAGTTACGTGGCTGAGGATGCACAGAAGCAGGGAGTGTGGTGTGCCGGGGAGCTTTAGCCTGGAGTTACCATTATTGAAACAATTCAACTCACTTTAATTGCATTAGAATTATCAGCATCAATTTTAGCTACTGACCTTAGGTATTTCCTTTACTGAGCTTTTCAAGGCACCACACGACTTTGCTCTTATCTTTCTTGTTAAACTCTTCACGGTCACAGATTAACTATATAGTGGGTTTCGCAGAATTTTTACAGTGATTTTAATGTTTTTTCTGTACATTTCCAGTGAATAACAAGACTTCTCATACAAGTCTTGATCCATACAAGCACTTAAGGACATGCATAACTTCGACCTCTTCAGCTGACCATTTAATCTGATGAGACCAGGCACATGCTTGAAGTTAAAGGCATGTTCCACTGGTTTGCTATTTATGAGTGAAAATGTTTACCTCTATGCAAGAAGAAACACAACCCGGTAAAACAAATATCTGCTTTCGGTAAAAAAATAATGTTCTCAGATTTAACCCTTGGAGTATTCATGAATTTACTTACAATTTTAACATTTTCCCTGAAGATGTTCTTCAGTATAGGTCTTATTCTCAAGTGCACTGGGAAAAATCAAGCCACAGATTTCTTCAGGCAGCTCTTCATAGTCATTTCTTTATATTTAAGTATATAGTACCCAGCAGATTCGCTTAAATAAAATGTCCTCCCTGTTATCCTAAAATCCATTAACCTCATTCTTCTGCCTTTCAGTTTCAGCAGCAATTTTATTCCACATCTCATTATGCTAATAAAGGGGAAAATTTGATTAACCAGAACGTTCTAAAAGAATTAGATTTACCAATAACTTCAGCTCAAAGTAAAGTAGTATTGCAATGAAAATGCTTGAAAAACCCTACCATGTCAGAGGCCTACCAAAAGCAACACTTAGGCAGAAAACTATATTTTGACAGCAGAAGTAAAATATAGGTAGTTTACAAAGCATCTAACTATTAAATTGCACTTCTCCGCTTGTTACACTACTAAACCCAAACTCTTCTTGCAAAAAAGGTATTCATACGGAGGGTTTTTATGCAATTGACATTATGTACACAGTCAAATATTTCTTTGCAGTAAAGGCTGGTATGTATTCGTAAGGCCGCTTTATGAAATTCTAGTGATTAGACAGACTCCCTGTGTTCACAATTCAAAAAACTCTCAAATAAATAAAGACCCCAAAATTGATATTAAAGGCTAGAACAGAACATCAGAAAATGCAGTAAAGAAACAAGAAAGCGGTACTGACTTCCCAATGAAGTGCTTGACAGTCTATCCAACTACGACAAGCACCAAATACCACATAATTCCACAGACCACTAGTAGCCAGCTTGGTAACCTGTATCTCCACTTAAACAGATAATTTTGCAATGTCTGTAAAAAACCTAACACATCTGGAAATGTTTTTGCCCGTCTCCCAGTTTCTTCATCCTGGCCATGCATTACAGATCCTGGCTAATAAAGGAAAGATTATTTTAATAACCATATTGCAGTAAAAAACTTGCAGTTCCAAAGTGGACAGTGTCAACTCAACAAGACAAAAAGTGTCGCAACATTTGTGTGCTTTCTAGGAATAGCCAGCTAAGATCTCAAGCCACCATCTCAATGAAGTAGTAGACGGCATTAATAAGTGGCAGTGTAAGCTGCATTCTGAATGACTGTACCAGAGTGTCATAGCCCCCCTCTGCAAATACTCGTCTCTTGCAACGAACAGATCACTCCGTTCTCCGCACTGTTCCTTCTGCGGCCGCTGCACTGACCATGACAACAAAAAGAGAAACATACTGAATGAGACCAACAGGTGATTTCACACAGGTCACTGTAAGCTTTGACTAAAGAACGCTCTGTGCAATACAACTACAATTCCTTCCTTATCCTGCTAATAGGATACTTTCATGGAAGGTATTTGACAACAGTTTGTGTTTTCAGCTGGTGTAAATATATTCAAATGGATAGGAACTTGCCGTGGTGTAAAGCTGGAGGAAACTAGTGCAATTTGAAAAGCAAATTTGCTTATATTCTTTTGCAGATGTCATTTTGCTTACCAGCTTTAGAGAAAATAGGAGAAGGCAGAAAATAGAGCAGGAGTTAGATATAGAGACCCAGGAGTTTCATCTAGTCACTACTGGCTCTGGGAAGAACACTCCAGAACCAGCCAGAACCAGCCTCTGCCTCTGCCCCGCTCCCTCGCTCTGCCAGCAACATGAGGACAGGGAACCAAGGGAGGAGGCAGGAGACCAAGTGTGGTAGCCAAGCTTCCATAGAAATGAAATACATCCAGTTTCACTCCTCACATCTGGCTGCACACTTGAGAAAATTCACAAAACGGTAAAGGTTGCCGGCTGACTGGGATGTCTTTTTTTTTAAGAATAAAAAAAAGTTGATCAGGGTGCTTTAAGATTACTATTGTTGTTTTCTCCATTCCCCTGCCTGTCAAACCTCATGAATTTGTGAGACAGTATGCACTCAGAGAAATTACGAGGAATATATTTTGTTTCCTTTTGGGTTTTCTGTCTAAAGTACATAAAACCTCCATGAAAAAAAACATTATCGCTTTGTCTCTCTAACATACAGCTTTTAAAGTGATTACAGAGACAGAGAAAAATCTACGGAAAAAAATCTAGAAAATTGCATACTTGGAAGTAAAAATAGAAAATACTCAGTCGTAAACTTTTAAGTCATTGTACTTTAAAAGCATCATTATAATTACCTGTTTTGGGGGAATTGTGCCAATGTTAGCTGGAACAATCACTCTTACCAAGCCATCAGCTACAAAACAGAAAAACAAATTGCAAGAATTATTGAGCTTTTGGAGTTTGGAATGATTGAGACCTAGTTAAAGAAACATATGCTACTTTGATTACATAGCAGCCTCTATTCCATGTACTGAAACAAGAATATACTACTATACAAGACTTCAAACAACATACTGAAAAATTAAATACAGTGTCCCTGGATCCTGCTTTGTCTGGAAGGTGTGCTGTCATAAGACAACATCTTGTACCTTCTAGAATTATACATGTCGATCTCAGTTTGCGAACTACTGTCTCACGATAGCTAAGAAGGTAAGGACTTTACTACAAAAGCAGCGAGAAGGTCACTGTACAGCAAATTATAGAAAAATTTAAGTAAATGGTTTTTCGGCAAACTGTTAATATTGATGTGCACAAGTGTATATACAAGTGAACAATCTCCAAAATTTTGCCTAATTTCTTTCCCAGCTCAGGCCAAAGATGTCTGTGATCAGATTTGCCCCATGCAAAGAGCATTGACAAACCCAGAATAGCACTGCAAAAGCTGGTATATTCCATTTCCAGAATACCCCAACACTGTTTCACCTCTTGAAAGCAGCATAGCCTCAGCAGTAGCAACTCCTGTAAGCAGCAGAGCTTCAGCAGGGCGATGAAATTTGAGACAAGCGCTACTACACCACTACGGTATCTCAGTCCCCATGCTCCGCAGCATGGCTTGGATCAGTCAGAAAGGTTACTTCAAAATCCTGAGTACTGCTACCGAACTGCCGTCACACCAAAAGCACTATGGAGATAACAAAGTGCCTTAAGTACCTCCATCAATTCCCATATGTTATTACTACCAGCCTCTTAAATACCCAGCATGTTAGAGTTCAAATAATTTTTTTCCTATATCCCATATGCCCTAGCCAGTAAGCACTAAAGTGCTGTGAGAATCTCTCCAAGTTCATTTTTCCTGTGCCTTTGCAGTTAACTCAAAACTGCTTTGGAGCAAGAAAGAACCAGCTAACAGGAACAAGACATTGAAGCCCGGTGTTGAGTTTGGTGCCTTGTGAGACAGTCTTGTTTCTCATCCCTGCTTGGATCTGTGCAGGAAACCCCCACTTCAGCTTCTCTTTGGCTGCCTTAAGCCTTCCTCCATGCAACAGGCGGGTTTTTTTACAAAGCTTATTTCTACACCCATCTTGTATTACAGTAAACTGACTGAAGCTATAGCCTAGAAATTCTGTACTCTCCTAATCATGAAGATGCATTACAGCTGAAATATGATTTTCAGTTGCTAGCCTTTCTTGCATGTGGCATATGCAAGTCAGGTACGGTGACACACAGGCGGCAGTCCCTTCACCACTGACAGCAGACCAGTCAAAAGTATCAGTCCTATCTGGGTTTGGCACAGGCATAGAATTGCCTGTCTGATATGGGCCGCTATACCCCATGTTACGGTTGATGGAAGTTTCATGCTTTCTTCTGTCATCTGCAGAAAAAAATATGAACATCATAAAGACAGAGTAGCATGGATAAACAATAGCAGATCCGTTGTTAAGCCTTCAGTGCGCAGTTTGCTTATCTAAGTATTTTTAGAAATGTGAACTATCACAGTAAGCTTATCTGTTTTTCAGCGCTTCACATCATACAGTCATGGGGCCTTAAAGCCCAAATAATGTACTTTATGGTCAAGCCACAGCCTCACCATCACCTTTTTAACTCCTTGGATTCAGGCCAGAATGGTTGGCTGGAAGGAGCATTAATCAACAGTCTTGAAACTGGAAGGGGTGTAAGGTTTTGCTATGCCTAACTTAGAAAACCTGTTCTCCTAGCAGATCCACAAAGCTCCATTTAGTATCATTAGATGCATGCAGAGTAATTATGTTAATTCTGCTAATTAGTCAGTATGGGTAAAACTATGACCAAGCTCCACTTTCCCAGCCTTTTCCCATTACAAGCTGTTAGAAACTCCAAAAAAAGACTCAACTACTCCTGGTAAAATTTATTCCTGTTTGGATTTGATCCAAGCCTTTCTACACAATTCCATTAAAGCACAGCAAACAAGGCTAGGTATTAATGCATAACTGAAGTAGGCTTTACACTGTCAACACGGATCAGATTCAGACTGGCTCTGTTCCAGAATTATGCTTTTAAAAGCTTTTTGAGTAACAAATTACATAGAAGACAAACAAGCAATTAACCAATCTCCCAAGAAACTAACAATCAAAATACTGTGCTGAACATGTTGAACATATTAGGTTGTTGCCTTCATCTATCACTTGGTTCCGCAGTAACTATGCTGACTTTCAGCCAGAGCAAGGTCATAGTTAGTTGACATAAGTGCATGCCACCATTTCTTAATTATAAATTCCATGTTTTAGGTACATAGCAATATACTGAAAGTAAGGTGGAATACAGACCAAGGAATGAAAACAGATTCCATCTGTGCTTTGTGGTTTTCAGAGTGCTCAGAAGGTAGGTCCGCAAACGTGCTGTTCACAGGTCTGAATGCATATCTCAAACCGTGTGGATTTACAGCTGTGTGTTAGGAGTGACTTCTAGTGTTACTACCTGTATCTGTCACCTTCTAACTGACAGTAGCTTTCATTACTTCAAAATTAATATGGGGCCAAACCCCAATCACTTTATTCACATTGTTACATTAAAATCAAATAGGACATGAGGCAGCTCTGAGTTCAGTCACATCTCTGCACATTGTGAATTCTCATTAGATTAGACAGGTAGGTTGGTGCCTAGTTTCTTGTTTCTGCTGAAGTGTAGGAATTAAATAGGCAGAGTTTAAGACAGGGACTTCTTAGGACACTCAGGTACAGGGCTTCATAAACCTGAAGTCATTGGGAAAATCTGAAGCAATTGTTCAAAACCCTTACTTTGCATGCTTTTAAGGTTAGCAAGACCCCAACTAGAAAAGGTAATTACACACAACAGTCAGAGTAAGCAACATAATTCTGTCTGTAAGAGCACATAAGAAAGATTTCATTGCTTTGGGCTCAGCTGTTTCAGGTTAAGACTACCAGGTAACTGCCCTAGTCAGACAATACATTTGTCACAGTGCCTGGCCGATGATGCATTATACCTCTATACCTCTCTGACTTTTCCATATAAAGGATCAGCTAGCTTAGCCTACATTTTCCTTCAGTGCATTTTTGCACATCTGCCTCCTTCTGCTGGAAATCTCGCTTCCTTTTTTCCACAGCTGTGCTATGACTGAACATAATCTTTTTCAAAAATCCCTCATGTATCACTTCCAGATGTGAGCTTGCCTTCTCCTCCTGTTTCAAAGTCATATGGCATTGAGCTATCTGAATTATTCCGATACATCTTCACTTGCCTCTTTCATCAAGATGTTGCTCACAAGTGCATGCTACTACAGCTCTTAATTGTCAATTTATTATCAAATTTCTACAGCTCTACTAACGTTTTTAAAAAACAGACTGGTTACCCATGCCCTTTCTTACATTAACATGATATTGTTTCTCTTATGCAATGTACGTGCATAATTATTATAGTTATTGGGGTGCAGTTCCCAAACTACATCCAAAGGTATCAGTATGAGTGCTGCACTCTTTATGGGCAGAACTCTATTCAAGGGGAACCCAACCAGCCAAGTGAGCAAATGTTGCTGTCAGAGGATAACCAAGAATTGTGTTCACCTCTGGTAGTTCTTCTCATGCTATCCTACCTTGACACAGCGCTCCCAGTAGCTTCTTTCAAGGTAAGGTCTCTGTCTATCTACCAGCTGTTCATCTGGTGTCTGGTCTTTAGGGGTTCTCTCAGGTACCTTCTCAGAGTCCTATCTGGAATACCTGGAAAAAACATCATCCAATACTGAAGAAAGAAAACAGAAGTTGTAAAAGACAGATGCAGTCAGTTCCTGCACCAGCACATCCTCTGGTTTTCATAAAAAAATAATTCCTTTCAACTCATACCTGACATTGCAACTGATAGAGACCAGCATCACCAGCGGACCCAAATCTGCGTTATATGTGCCTCCCATCCAAAGACGGCAACAATTGCCACACTGCATGTAAACAGCTGTCACTCTACCGGTGTCTCACATATTTGTCACTCATTAGCTAAGTTTGATACCCCACAAAATATTGTGGAAAGTAATTAAATTCAGCAGGTTTGTTGATGACACAAAACTGGTGGATACACCAGCAGGCTGTGCTGCCATTCAGCAAGACCTGGACAG